>Ga0310124_10000040_pt1 | contig 78354 bp, 64 predicted proteins | sample CB11b_AW_Bot5_MG_FD_203507 | JGI IMG/M metagenome (GOLD analysis project Ga0310124, IMG submission 203507) | Marine microbial communities from Western Arctic Ocean, Canada - CB11b_AW_Bot5 | ecosystem: Environmental > Aquatic > Marine > Oceanic | place: Canada: Western Arctic Ocean | collected... | reverse complement strand
CCGAGACGATCGCGGAAGAGCTGGCGATAGCTGAGCTTCTCCCAGCCGCCATCCTTCGAGTGCTCCGGCAGGAGAAGGCTGACGAGAGCTCCCACCTCGTCCATGAGCTCATGATGATTGAGTCCCGGCCGGTACCATTCGATGATGGTGAACTCCGGATTGTGCAGCCTGCCGCGCTCGCCCTCGCGAAAGGCATGGGCAACCTGGTAGATCGCCCCCATCCCGGCCGCGAGCAGTCGTTTCATCGCCGCCTCCGGCGAGGTCTGCAGGTAGAGATTCTCTCCTCCCCCGGCAGCGGAACCGTAGCGGCACACCGGCGGGTCCAGATGGCGGTCGACCACGACGCCGCGGGAAAGCAGCGGCGTCTCCACCTCGAGGATGCCGCGCTGGGCAAAGAATTCCCGCGCCTGCGCCAGCAACCTGGCCCGGAGCCTGAGCGCCTCGGCCGAGACGCCCCGGGGCTCTCCGCCGCTCTTACCTGTGGACTCGCTCAACATAATCGCCCGTTCGGGTGTCGACCTTGAGCACATCGCCGATCTTGATGAAGATCGGCACCTGGATCTCGGCGCCGGTCTGGACCTTGGCCGGCTTGGTCACATTCGTCGCCGTATTGCCCTTGGCGCCCGGCTCGCAGTACTCGACCTCGAGCTCGACATGGTTTGGAGGAGTCACGGTGATCGGATTACCGTTGTAGAAGGTAACCTCGCACATCATCTCTTCGACCAGGTATTTCCACAGATCTCCGAGCTGCTCCTTGCTGACGGCGTACTGCTCGTAGCTCTCGGGGTCCATAAAGTGCCAATCCCTCACGTCGTTGAAGATGTACTGCATCTTCTGGTCATGACAATCAGCCCCTGAGATGGAGTCACCGCTGCGAAAGGTCTTCTCGAGCACCCTGCCGTTGAGAAGGTTCTTGACCTTCAGCGTATAGATCGCCGAACCCTTGCCGGGCTTCCTGAATTCGCACTCAACCACGAGGTAGGGGTCACCGTCAAACTCGACCCGGAGGCCCTTGCGGAAATCACTGGTTCCGTATGTTGTCGCCATGCTCGAAATCGCCTGTTGTACTCTGCAAAAATCGTAAGTACCTTTAGCTCCGCAAAGATACCCGTACCTCGAACGAAGGAACTTTCCCCCCGGAACGAGCATGGAGAATATCACAAACCGCCGCCAAAGGGCCACATTTGAGAGCGACGTGGAGGCTACAGCTCCATCCTGGAAAGAATCGCTGGCCCGGGCGGTTCGTGACCCGGCGGCACTCCTCGATATCCTGCAGTTAGATGAAGGCCTGCTCGCTGAAGCGCAAAGGGCAGCAGAGCTTTTCCCCCTGACTGTCCCAAGGGAGTTTATCGCGCGGATGCGGCCTGGCGACCCCGGGGACCCCCTCCTTCGCCAGGTGCTGCCCCTGGGTCTTGAACACGAAGCTGCGCCCGGCAGCAGAAAGGACCCTCTTGCTGAACAGAAATTCCTCAGCGCGCCCGGTCTCCTGAAAAAATACCACGGCAGGGCCCTCCTGGTCGCCGCAGGCACCTGCGCCGTCAACTGCAGGTATTGCTTTCGACGCAACTACCCCTATGAGCAGACACCTGCCGGCATGGAAGCGTGGGAGCCGGCCTTCAGGGCGCTCGAAAACGATGACTCCATCCGCGAGGTCATACTCAGCGGCGGAGATCCCCTGGTCCTGACCGATCACACCCTGGCGCGACTGGTCGAGCGCCTCGACAGAATCCCCCACCTGCAGCGCCTGCGGATTCACAGCCGGTTGCCCATCGTCATCCCATCGAGGGTGACCGATGGCCTGCTCAGCACCCTGCGAACCTCCCGGCTCGCTCCCGTGGTGGTGGTCCATTCCAACCATCCCGCCGAGCTCGATACGGCCACAGGCGAGGCCCTGCGCAGGTTTATCAACGCGGGGGTCCCGGTCCTCAACCAGGCCGTGCTGCTGGCGAATATCAATGATGACGAAGATGTTCTGGCAGAGCTCTCCGAACGGCTGGTCAACCTCGCAGCGATGCCCTACTACCTGCACCAGCTCGATCCCGTGACGGGCTCGCTGCATTTCCGGGTTCCCGTCGAGAGGGGCCTGGAGCTTATCGCGGCGCTTCGCCGCAGGCTGCCGGGGTATGCCGTCCCCCGCTACGTACAGGAAATCCCGGGAGAGGCCCACAAGAGTGACCTCACCGGCCTGTTCCCGGAACTTGAAAAAGAAAACTGAAAGGAGTTCAACCGTGCAAGACCCCAGGTACCAACAGCTCGCCGATGTGATCGTCGGCCATTCCTGCAAAGTCCAGAAAGGCGAAAAGGTCATCGTCGAGACCTTCGACATCCCCGAGGAGTTCACCGCGGCGCTGCTGCGCCGGATCCACGAAGCCGGCGGCCACGCCTTGTGCCACACCCGCCAGAACCGGGTACTCAGGGAGCTCTACATGAACGCCGAGGAAGAACAGCTCGCCTACATCGGAAAACACGAGCGCCAGATGATGGAGGAGGCCCAGTGCTACATCGGCCTGCGCGGCACCCACAACTCCACCGAGATGGCCGATGTGCCGCAGGAAAAGATGAAGCTCTACCAGAAGCACATCCTCAAGCCCGTCCACCTCGAGGTGCGGGTGCCGAGCACGAAGTGGGTCGTGCTGCGCTGGCCCTCGGCCGGGATGGCCCAGCAGGCTCACATGAGCACGGAGAGCTTCGAGGACTTCTACTTCGATGTCTGCACCGTCGACTACGCCGCCATGGCCAAGCAGATGAAGCCGCTCGAGGAGAGAATGACGAACGCCGGAGATGTCCATATCAAGGGACCGGGAACCGATCTGAGATTCTCGGTGAAGGACATACCCGCCGTCGGTTGCGCCGGGGAGTACAACATTCCCGATGGAGAGGTATTCACCGCCCCGGTAAAAGACTCCGTCGAGGGAACCCTCAGCGTCAACACCCCCAGCCTCTACCAGGGGACCGTCTTCGACAACATCGTCCTCGAATTCAGCGCGGGGAAGATCGTCAAGGCCGCGGCCAACCATACCGAGAAGATCGACTCGATCCTCGACAGCGACGAGGGGGCGCGCTACATCGGGGAGTTCGCCATCGGCTTCAACCCGAAGGTGCTCGAGCCGATGATGGATATCCTCTTCGATGAGAAGATCGCCGGCTCCTTCCACTTCACCCCCGGCAACGCCTACGACGATGCCGACAACACCAACCGCTCAGAGGTGCACTGGGATCTCGTCACCATCCAGCGCCCGAAGTACGGAGGCGGGGAGATCTGGTTCGATGGCGAGCTGATCCGCAAAGACGGCCTCTTCGTCACCGACGACCTGGCGGGGCTGAACCCGCCTGAGAAACCGGCGCCTGTACCTAAGACCGGCAAGGCCGAGGCGCCGGCCTAACACCGGGTAAACACAACGGGATTTCAGGCGGAGGGTGTCTCGGCCTTGCCGGTAGATTCATCGCCACCGGCAGCATCGCCATCATCTCCCCCCTCGGCGCGGGACCGGGTGCCGCAGCAGCCCAGGGTTCCACAGAGGACATAGAGCGCCGCGACCACCAGGGCACAGTCGAGAACGATCTCCTTCCCCATCTTGGAGTATTTTTCATCCACGGTCAGATCCCTGCCGCTGGCATGCGTGTCGAAGCAGCCGCAGATCGTCGGACACTCGCGGGCGAGATTGTAGCTCAAGGCGAGGATGAAGAACGAGAAGAAGAGCGCCGCCATGAGAGCGCCGCCGCGCAGCCCGATGCCACTGATAAGGGCGAGGCCCGCCACGAGCTCAATCCAGGGAACGAAGACAGCCAGCAGGTGAATTGAGGCGGGCGGGAAGAGCCGGTAGTTGTAGATGATCTTGGCGAAATCCGGCGGGTCGGCGATCTTGTGCCAGCTGGCGTAGACGAGGATGCCGCCGAGCACAACGCGAACGAGCAGCTGCAGCTTTGGATGGAAGAGCTTGTCCTTCATTGTCCGGGCCTCTCCCCGGGCTCCTCGCCCTCGGCTACGGGCTTCTTCTGTTCCTGCCAGACGGGAAAGCCTCCCTGGAAGACCATGACATTATCAAAACCGAACTGCTTCAGGTTCGACGAGATCTCCTCGGAATCTTCGCAGTCCTTGCTGCGGGTGCAGTAAACCACCACGGGCGCCGCTTTCGGCTCGGCCTGGGCAAGGCCGGCGACCTTCGCCTCGCGGCCTTTTTCCCAGGGACTGATCGAGATCGCGCCGGGGATGTGGCCCTTGACGTATTCCTTCGTCCGGCGGGCATCGATAAAGAGAGTTCCGGCCTCCCATTCCTCGAAGGCCTCATCGACGAGAACCCTGGGAGTTTTTCCAGCCTCGGGAGTTTCCCCGGGATCCGAAGCCGCTGGATCGGGACTCCCGGATTTCGCGGATTCCCCGGCCGGTGACTTAGCCGGTAACTTAGCCGGTAACTTAGCCGGCACATTTCCCGGCTCGCTGGAAGAAGGTTCTTTAACAGCAGGAGGAGCGGCTTTCTCAGCTGCCCCGGAAGGCCTGGGACAATTCAGCGCGTTCGCATAGCGCCCCTCGGGCACCGTGAGCCCCAGGTGATTGTCGGTCGAGCCCGTGGCGAAGTTGTAGATAAGCCCCACTACGATCGCGATCCCCACGACCAGGGCCAGCTGAATAAACGTCGCTTTCATTTTTCCGCAGCCTCTCAAAGATTCCGATTCCGAGCGCTATTTTGCTTATTTTCAGGGGAAGTACCATGGATCCCTTGAAAATCGTAAACTGGTTGAATTCTCTCAGTCTTTTCCCGGCTTGATCTTCGGAGCCACGGCGTAATCGGTCCACAGGCGGTCTGAGACCGCCGCATCGGCCCCGCCGTCGTGCACGTAGAAACGGTAGCGGGAGACGTAGTCCTTTCCGGGCTCGATACTGAAATCACCGTTCTGGCAGGGCGCGTAGTTGAAAAACGGCTCGCCAGGATGAATGCGCATATTCTGCGGCGCCCTGAAATTCTTCGGGTGGCAGAGGATGGAGATCCCCGCGGTGGCGCCGTCGAGCTTGCCGTAGATCTCGCACCAGCGCGCCGCGGTGTGGTGGCCGTCCTTGCGCGTCTTACCCTCGCTGGTCAGGTAGAAGGCGTTGGGACCCTCCCATTCGTGCGAGCCGCGGAAGCCGAGCCCGCCGTAGCGGTACTTGTTGAGCTTCAGCGGGCTCTTGCCGGAGCATTTCTGCGTCGAGTCGAGATCGAAGAGGAAGTGGCCGCCGATGGCGTAGACCTTCACATTCCAGGTCTCTTCAAGCGCCGGCTTCGCGCCGCCGGGAGCCGTCAGGTCGAGAAACCTGTGGCGAACGCTGAACCAGCCGAAGACCGCTCCGCCGCCGAAGCCGTCGAGCTTGACGACCTCGATCCGGCCCTGCTTCTTGCCGCTGTTCCAGAAGTCCACATGGCGGCCCTCGAACTCGGTGTTGGTCCAGGGAAACCAGATCCCGTGGTGATGCTTGTGGTTGGGCGGGAAGTCATTGGTGAGGAGCTTGCCCGACGGGGTCCATACCGGATGGATGTAGCCGCCGCGGTCGTAGGCCGGGTCCGGCTTGCCCGGCGGCTTGACGACGGCGTGGTTGTACCGGATGATTTTTTTCTCGCCGATGCTGAAGAGCAGGTTCTTTCCATCATTGACGCACTCGACGCCTTTGCCGAGCCCGGCGGCGGCTTTTCTCTCAGAGGCAGGGAAGAGCCTGTAGCTCCTGGACGAGCCCGCCTTCAGCCCGCTGACGATCCAGTGGACACGCCGCGCGCCGGGGTCGAGCTGGACCGCTACCGGTGTCTCCTTCCCGCCCTCGACCTGCCAGAGCGAGAAGCTCTTCGAGCCGGAGTAACGGTCTCCGAGATCCCAGGAAACCGGCACAGCCCCGCGCTCACCAGCGCCGGCGTGAACAACGAGCTCGACCGACTCGACATGTGCAGCCGTCAAGAGCAGCGAAACGAAAAGAGCGCCAGGCCGGCAGGCGCGAAAACCATACGTGGAAAACTTCTTCATCATCGGACCCTCGCTATTTATTTTCACTTTTCAGACCGCCCGACAGCATACCACAGGGCCGCTCGATGCTTCAGAGCCCGAGGTCGGCCGCGTTGAGGATCGAGGGGGCTTTCTGTGGCACATCCCCCTCGAGAAAATGATCGATCTCGCCGCTGTCTTCACAGCCGTAGCCCTGCAGCACCGCCGCCACATTGCAGGCCGCCAGCGTCGCCATACCCTCGCGCGTCCAGGTCGTGGCGCTGGCGATATGCGGAACGATGGCGCAATTGGGAATCCCGACGAGCCCCTCGGCCATTTCCGGTTCCTTCTCAAAGACATCGAGCCCGGCGCGAAAGTCCGGGTTGGCCCTGAGATGCTCGACAAGGGCGGCCTCGTCGATCACCGGCCCGCGCGATGTGTTCACCAGCACCGCGTCCGGCTTCATCAGCGCCAGGCTCTCACTGTTGACCAGGTGACGGGTCTCCGGCAGCAGCGGCGTATGCAGGCTGATGATGTCGCTCTCCCGGAAGAGCTCTTCGACACTCCCGGCCCTGCGGCAGGTAAGCCGTCGGCCGCCGTGGGCGCCGTTCAGCTCCGAGTAGCCCTCGAAGAAGCTCTCGAGCCCGGGCCTCTCCTCGACATCCCAATAGAGGACGTCGAGCTCATGGCCGGGCGCCAGCATCTTCGCGTAAGCCGAGCCGATCCGGCCGGCGCCGACGATGCCGAGCGTCCCGCCCCAGAGTCGCTTACCAAGAAAGAGATCGGGCAGCCAGCCGGTGTATTTCCCTGCGCGCAGAAAGACCTCGGCCTCGCCGCTTCGCCGCGCCGCAGCGAAGGTCAGGGCCACGGCCATCTCGGCGGTCGTCTCTGTGAGTACCCCCGGGGTGTTTCCCACCGAGATGCCGCGCGCGGTCGCCTCGGCCAGGTCGACGTTGTCGAAGCCGACGGCATAGTTCGAATAGGCCCGGCCACCAGCCTGCTTCAGCGCCTCGAAAAGCTCCGCGCCCCAGGGCTCTGTGAGCTGGCCGATCGCTCCATCGCAGCGCTCGCCCAGCGCCTCGCGGATCTCATCGACTGAAAGAATGTCTCGCGAGGTGGAGATGACGACCTCGCAGCCGGCGGCTGTAAGCACCTCGACCCAGCGCCTGCCGGGCAGGTCCTTCGTCACCACGACACGCAGGGCGCCGCCTTCGTTCTCGGTTCTCCAGCTCATCTTGAGTTTCCCTGTAGCCGGACCCTGCTCAGCGCACCATCACCTGGCCGCCATCGACGACCAGCACCTGGCCGGTAATCCGCCGGGCGGCGTCCGACAGCAGGTAGACCACGGCGCTCGCCACATCCTCGGGCTCGATCTCCTTGCCAAGCGGCGACTGCGCGGTGTAATGGTCAATGACCTCTTCGGGCTTGATCCCCTTCTTCCTGGCACAAGCCTTGATGTATTCCTCGTTCCAGATCTTCGATCCCTTGAAGACGTTGCCGGGAGCGACGCAATTGACCCGGATCCCGTCACCGCCGAGCTCCATCGCCCAGCCGCGCATGAGATGGATCTCGCCGGCCTTGGTGGCGTTGTAGGCCGAGTTGGACTTGCTCGCCTCGAGACCGGACTTGCTGGTGATGTTGATGATGGAGCCGCCGGAGCCCTGCTTCTTCATGACCCTCACGGCCTCGCGGGCGCAGAGAAAATAGCCCGTCAGGTTGATATCGAGGGTCTTCTGCCAGGCGCCCAGGGGAAAATCCTCCAGCGGGTAGGCCGGGGCGATCCCGGCCGCGTTGACCAGGTAGTCAACCCCATTGGTGGAGGAGACTGCGCTTTCAAAAGCCTCTTCGACCGATTTTTCATCCGTCACATCGCAATAAACCGGCAGATAGCTCCCGGCTGGTTGCTCGGCGCTGGTCGCATCGAGAGCCTCCCGGTCAACGTCAAGGCCGACAACGGTGGCTCCCGCCTCGATCATAAAAAGAGAGATGCCGCGGCCAAGACCGCTGCCGGCTCCGGTGACCACCCCGACACGCCCGCTCAGCGGACGCCCGGAATGAAGAGACCGGCTCTCCTGGGGCTTTTTCTCGTCAGGCAATGTACTCATCCTTCCCGGGTGGAGGGGCTCTTCAGATCTTCAGCAGGTCATCGAGCATTTCTTTTTCGGCTTCCTGCGACCACAGTCCCTCGCTGACCTCTTTCTCAACCTCGGGAGAGAACTTGACGATCCCGGGCAGGTCCTGGATGCGGGTCAGGGGCAGGTCGGGAAGCTGCGGATAGAGAATCGTCTTGTTGGTGATCTTCCCCTCGGCCACGGCCTGGACCCCTTCGGAGCAGGCCCTCATGCCAACCACCGCTCCGGCCGACGCGTTGGTGTCCATCCGTCCCTGCTCGGTGAGGCGAAGCACCTTCTCCATGTCGTCGATGCGGCTGCCGGAATTTCCGGTGATGGTGTGCTGGTCGTAGTGGATGTCGCCGAGGTTGAGGTCGCCCTCGCCGCGCTTGAGACCGGCGAAGAGATTGAGCACTCCGTAGCGCTTGAGGAAGCGCCGCGCATCGTTGACCACCGCGGCGATCTGAGCGCAGGCGACGATGTAGTCGACGCCCCCGGGAGCCAGCTCGTTCATGCGGTCATCGAAATCTTCATCGCGCGGATCCCAGCACAGCAGCTCGATACCGGCGGCCTTCGCCCGCTCCCCGTAGCGCTTGCTGACAGCTCCGAGGCGCTCATCGCTGACGTCGGTAACAAGAATGACCTCGATACCGGGCGCCTTGCCCTGCTCCTTGAGAACAATCGTGCGGATCAGGTGCATCTGGCCCATTGGGCCGCCGCCGCCGAGCACCCAGCAGACCCTGTCCTCGGGCTGCAGGTCGGAGCGCTGGTAGGAGGCCTCGATGCAGGCCCAGGGCTCGACCAGCGAGGCCTGGGAATAGGCGATGTCTTCTTCAATCCTGATGAGGTACTCCTGCACGCGCTCGTCAAAAACGCCGTACTGGATCATGCCGCCCCAGATCGCGTAGCCCACCGCCGTGTTGTACTTGAGCATGTCAGCCTGCACGATGTAGCGCTCGCCGACCTGGAATTTTTCCTGCGCCTCCTCGCCGACGCCAACCACCGTGATGGAGATCTCGTGGCCGGGAACGACCTTGTCGCGGGCCATGTCGTAGCCCTCGAGCCGGGGGTGGTCCGGGCCGGTGTTGACGATCTTCACATCGGAGAAGCAGATGCCGTTCGAGTCGGAGCGAAAGAGGATGTCCTTCGGTCCCATGGCGGGAACGTCGATCTCCTCGAGATGAAAGCTCTCGAAACCCTTGCCCGTCAGCTGCCAGACAAGCGTCTTGTCGGGAACCTCGTATTCGTGGCCCTTGTAGCGGGAAATCTTGCAGCCGGAATCGTCAGTTTCTGTCGTCATGTGCAACCAGTCTCAAAATGGGTAGGGTCGTAAACGCCGAAGAACCATTGTCGTCGACCGGGCCCTAAATTTCAAGACGGGCCTCCCGGGACAGCCCGGGAACAGCGAACCCTTACCCGTAACGGACAACAGGCTCGGGTAGCTCCCTGGCAATCCGCTCGACGCCGTAGCCAAAGCCCGGCCCCTCGATGGTGGAGAGCTCGACCTCTCCACCACGGCGAGTATAGAGCCTCGGGTGGACCGCGGCCTCGGCCAGCGATGCCTCGGGGTAGAACTGCATCGCGTTGGTCTCGACCCCCATGATCGTCCCGGCGTGGGCGGCCAGCAGCACATGGGGAACCTGGGCGAGCATGGGATTGGTCAGGTCCTGTACCATCAGATCCATGCCGTGCTGCTTCGCCCAGCACAGGCTCAGGAGCGCCCCGGTCTGGGTCTTGCAGGTCTTCAGAGCCACGCCGGTCCAGCCGAGCTCCCGTCCCCGGGCGACCAGCTCCCAGTCGTGGGCGCTCTCGTCCATGAAGAGCGGTTTTCGCTCCGAGACGCTGTGTACGTCGATGCTGTATTTCTCGAGGTCATAGGGAAAGGGCTGCTCGACATAGAGAATCATGTCGAAGACTTTCTCGTGCTCGGCCTTCAGGCGGTCGAGGATCTCGTTCACATACTGTGGATCTTTGACCGTGCAGTTGAAATCCGTCGTCAGCCAGGGGCAGCTCCCCTCGAGGGCGAGCTGCCCGACGCTCACCAGGCGCTCGTAGTCCCAGACCGAATCATCACCGCGCAGCTTGACCTTCAGACAGCTCAATCCATCGCGCTCAATCCAGTCCGCCAACAGGACGGGATAACCATCATCGGGCTCGGAGCCGTCGAGCTCGGCGGCATCGAGCAGATCCTTGCCTCCCACGAGATGCCAGGCCGGCAGGCTCGAGGGGCGCTCTTCGACAAGATAATCGGCGGGGTATTTTCCTTCGAAAACGGTTTTTGAACCACCCGAGTCGACCAGGAAGCCCGACAGGTCGCGGCTCATGAAGTCGCTGTTGTAGGTTGTGTAGACATCGACGCCGTGCAGAACTCCGTAGGCATCGTGGAGCGCCAGGTCAAAGAGCGAGCAGCAGACCAGCGCCGCGAGCCAGGGCATGGGCTCCGAATCGCCCCTCGCCTCGTTGAAAAATTCAAGCTCCGGCACCAGCACGTGCTGCTGAAAATCCCTGCCGAGTTCCATCGGATGGCCGCTGCCCGGATATTCCGCCCACCTCTTCGCCAGCAGCTCGGTGAACTCTTTCAGCGCCCCGTGGCGCTCGCCGTAGGACAGCGCGCTCGGCCAGACCCACTGTACGCTCAGCGGGGTCTCGCCCCAGCCGGCGGCCGTACGCCCTGCGCCATCGGCGACCGTCAGCTCGACCCGGGCGCAGGTGACGCTCAAGAGCGTCTCGGGCCCGAACTTGAGCGGCACCCGGGTCTCTACCGGAAGGTAGTAGAGCGTCGCCCCCTTGACACTGATATCTGTAGCGCGCGGCATGCTCAGCTGCTCAGCTCCATCGCGCCCTCACACCTTCTCGGGAATCACGAAGGGCGCACGGTACTCGCGCTTGATGAGCGCGTTGGCATCCTTGTCAGTCCGGAAGCGCTCGGTCGTCTTGTCGAAATGGAGCTTTCGACCCCCCACCCGGTAGGCGATGTTGCCGAGGTGGACGAGGACAGCGCTTCGATGGCCCTCCTCGATGTCGGCATTGGGAAGCTTGCGGTTCTTGATGCACTGGATGAAGTTCGCCTTGTGCGGGGGATCGGGGAAGCGGCCGTAGAGCTGCTCTACGACCTTGCCGTCGCCGGTGAAGACCTGCCAGCCGCCGCCGTGGCGACCGAGAATCATCAGCTGCTTCGTGCCGTAGAATTCGATCCGGGTGGCGTTCTGCGGCCAGAAGGGGTGGACGCTGCCGTTTCGGGTCTGGCCGTTGGTCTTGCGCATATAGGGCGCCCAATGGGTCAACTCGAAGGTCATCAGCATCTTCTCGAATTCGTAGGTGACGATCTGGGTGTCGGGCACCTCGCTGTCATCCTTGTGGACGAAATTGCCGCCGGAGGCGTGAACAGCCGAGGGGAAATCGACGCCGCAGAGCCAGCGGGCGATGTCGAGCTGATGGACGCCGCAATCAGCCATGTCGCCGCCGGAATAGGCCCAGTATTTGTGCCAGCTGCCGTGGAAATGCGCCCGGCTGAAGGTCCGCTTGGGGGCGGGGCCGAGCCAGGTGTCGTAGTCGACTCCATTGGGCCTGGTGCCCGGAGACGGCTCCCTGTAGGGACCACCGTTCTTCATGTTGAAGACCTTGCACACCTTGATGTCGCCGATTCCGCCGCCGCGAATGAGCTCGAGCGCCTTCTGCACGTAGGGCGCGCTGCGGTTCTGGGTGCCGACCTGGACGATCCGCTTGTAGCGTCTTGCCGCCTCGACCATCTTGCGGCCCTCCCAGACATTGTGAGAGGGCGGCTTCTCGACGTAGACATCCTTACCGGCCTGGCAGGAGAAAACCGTCAGCGGGCCGTGCCAGTGATCCGGAGTGGCGTTGATGACCGCGTCGATATTCTTGTCATCGAGCACCTTGCGGTACTCGAGAATGCGCGCCGGCTTCTTTCCCTGGCGACCCTCGCAATGCTTGACGAGGGAGCCGCCGCGCGAAGGATCGAGGTCGCAGATCGCCGCGATCTCAACCTCCTTGTGGTCGAGAAAACCGGCGACCAGGCTCGAGCCTCGTCCACCAGAGCCGATCCCCGCGATCCGCACCTTGTCGCTGGCAGCGATAGCCTTCACGGGACTACGGGCGGCCAGGGTGGAACCCGCCGCCGACATCAGGAATACACTTTTTGTGCTCTTCGAGAGAAAATCGCGCCTGTCCATGGGACCCTCCATGCTGTCTTCCTCCTGTTGGGTATGATCAACCCAATATACTCAAGGCGGCGAGTTGAAGTCCAACTAGCTCTGGGGCGGAGTGTCCCCGCCCGGCTCTCCACCGGTCTCCCGGCGACCCAGCAGGGCCCCTCGAATCCACCAGCTCAGCAGGAGAAGACTGAGGACCGACAGGACGATGGTCGTGGCAACGAGCCAGGGGGCGCGCTCGCCCTTCAGCCCCGCGGCCGCCTCCTGTGCAAGGAAGGAGTAGGTCATCGCGGCAGGAGCCTGGCCCAGCAGTGTCGCGAAGAAAAAGGGCGCCGCCCGAACCCGGCCAATCCCACAGAGATAGCTGACCCCGTCGAAAGGCACGATGGGTACCAGGCGGGCGACGAAAACCGCCCGGGTACCGTGGGTGCCGGCCAACCGGTCGATTCGTTTCTTCGTCTTTTCGCTGACAAACCTCTCAACGACCTGCTGGCCGAAGAGCCGGCCGATGGAGAAACAAACCATGGCCGCCACGTTCGCCGACAGGATCGACAGCAGCCCGCCCAGCAGCGGGCCGAAGAGAAAGCTATTGGTGACCGTCACCAGCAATGCCGGGATCGGGATGGGCGAGATGGCCTGCAGGACCATCAGCCCCGCCATGATGAGCGGAGCCCACCCACCCGTAGCGCGCGCCCAGGCCTCCAGGCCGGAAAGATCCCCTGAGCGAAGAAGGTCAAAGGCCTCGCTGGCTCCTGCCTGGAATGAGGAGGAAAGAAACAACACTGCGGCGAGAGCAGGCAGGGGAAGAAGGCAGACCGCCTGGAGAATCCACGGCCTCGTCGATGCGTTTTTCATAGCAGCACTCAGGAAACGCCGAGCTTCATCTTGTGAAAACGCATCTCACCGAGATCGAAGACCAGCAGCTCACCGGCGAGCGGCTCGCCGATCCCCGAGATGACCTTGATGGCCTCCATCGCTCCCATGCAGCCCACCGCGCCGGAGACTGCGCCGAATACCGGGAACTCGCGCTTCCACCACCCGGGCTTTTCAGGAAAGAGCTCGTGCAGGTAGCTGGTTTTCCCGGGGAGAAAGGTGGTCAGCTGCGCCTCGAGCTCATACATCGCGCACTCAACCAGCGGCTTGCCCTGGCTCTGTGCCTCGCGGTTCAACAGGAAGCGCTCCTCGAAAAGCGGGGCGCAATCGACCACCAGGTCGACGCTCCCGACCAGCGTCGCGGCGTTGTCCTCGTTGACATTTTCAGCGACGGCCTCGATCTCGAGACGGGGGTTGAGCTCCCGCAGACGCCTCGCGGCCAACTCCACCCGCGATTTTCCGAGGCCGTCGTGGGTCATGAGCAATTGCCTGTTCAGATCACTGGGTTTCACATCCCCAGCGTGAGCCAGCACCAGGCGCCCGACCCCGGCGGCGGCGAGTTCGTAGGCGACCACGCCCCCGAGTCCGCCGATGCGGGAGATCAGCACCGAGGCCCCCTTGAGCTTCTCCTGCCCTTCCTCGCCGAATTCGGGGACCCACATCTGCCATTCGTAGACAGCGCGCTCTTCGTCGGTGAGTGATTTGGGTTCGATCATTTTTCCGGATCCGTTTACCTCGACCGGCTCAACCGCCGGCGATCGCCGACATGAAAACCAGCTCGTCTCCATCGCCCAGCGGTCTTGCGGTCTCCCAGTCAACCTGCTCTTCATTCACAAAGGCGAGCACCGTCGCCCTCAGGCGCCCGCTCTCATCGAGCAGGTACCCGGTGAGCGGTTCACCATGCCTCGCCGCCACGCTCGCAATCAGCTCCTGGGCGCTCAGTTCGCCTCCGAGATCGACCGCCTCCGCAGCGCAGCCGGCGCCCTGTTTGAGTTGTCCGCAATAACGAATCTTCACCTTCATGCCTCGCCCTCCACCGGCAACTCCCTCACCTGGCCGTCTTCCATCACCAGGAGCATATCACAGAGAGACCTCGCCTCCTGCAGGCTGTGGGTGATATGAAGCGTCGTCACACCGGTTTCCTCCCTGACCCTGGCGAGCAAATCGACGAGTCCCGTCTTGGTATCATCGTCGAGGGCGCTGAGGGGCTCATCGAGACAGAGAATGCCGGGCTCAAAGGCGAGAGCCCTTCCAAGCGCTACCCGCTGCTTTTCACCTCCGCTGAGTCCCTGGATCCTCCGCTGGAGAAGGCTGGATATGCCAAGGAGCTCCGCCAGCTCCTTCACACGCTCCGCGACAACTCCCTTCGGTCTGTTCCTCACCGCCAGCGAAAAACCGAGGTTCTCCTCGACCGTCATACTGGAAAAAAGAGCGCCGTCCTGCGGAACGAAGCCGATTCCCCTCTCCGCCGGCGGCAGGCTGGTAACCTCCCGCGACATCAGGATGATGCTTCCGGAATCGACGTTACGCAGACCGCAGACCGCTTCGAGGATGGTGGTCTTGCCACAACCGGTCTTACCCATCAGCGCGCAATAGGACCTGGTCGGAACCTCGAAGCTCACATTCTGCAGGGCGAACTCCCCTACCGACAGGTTGAGCTTCTTGACTGATATCATGGTCTCAGATAACCCGCCCCATGGCCCTGTCACTGCCAAAGTGCCTGATCGCGTACAACACTCCGACCGCGCAGACCACCATGAGGAGCGAAACCGCCACGGCAGCCTCCAAATCCCCTGTGGTCAGTTCAAGGTGAACGGTGGTCGGCAGAACCTCCGTCTTCATGCGAGTCGCCCCGGAAAAGACCAGGATTGGTCCGAACTCGCCCAGCGAGCGGGCCCAGGCAAGAGTCAGCGCGGTAATCAGCCCGTTGCGCGCCTCCGGCAGGGTGACCCGCCAGAAGGCCTGGAAGCGGCTGCAACCCAGCGTCAGGGCGACATCCTCCTGCCGCACCGAGATCTGGTCAAAGGTGGTCCGCATAGTGCGCACAGCGAAGGCGCAGGCGACCATGAACTGTGCCAGCACGACACTTGGAATCTGGTAGGTGATCCCCGTACCGAAGACCGCCTTGAACTGCTCCTCCACCCAGACGCCGGCAGTGGTACTAAAAAGAACGAGCAGGCTGAGCCCGACCACCAGCGGCGGCAGGACGATCGGAATGTCGAGTATGGCATCGACAAACCCCTTGCCGAAGAAGTTGAAGCGGGACATCAGGTAGCCGATCGGCACAGCAACCCAAACCGAGAGGATCGCTGCAACGGTACACGACATCAGGCTCAGGCGAATCGAGTACTGGATCTCTTCGGAAGAGAGGGCCTTGATAAAATCCCCGGGCGCGGTCCAGGTCAGGTCCGCCGCCAGCATCGCCAGGAGCATGATCACGTAGAAGGAACCAACCAGGATAAGGGCAACGAGAAAGCCGCTGTTGCCGAGCCAGCGCGAGATGCTCCCGCCCGGCGAGCCTGCCTTCGCCGCATCAGAGCGCCTGCTGGTAACATCCGGCTGACTCACTCGCCACCTTCCTTTCCCCCTGGATGCCAGCGAAAGCCCACCTTCTCGAAGCGCCGCTGGGAGGCGGGCGAAAGTATCTTATCGATAAAACGGCGTGCAAGCTGAGAGCGTTTTGAGATGCGGCTGATGGCTATGGGCTGGCTGGCGAGGGCAGCTGGGTGGTCGATGTTCACGATCGCCACCTTGTCTTGAACCTTGGCTGTATTTGCACGATAGACGATCACCGCATCGAGGCTCTTGCCACCTGAAACGACGATCTGGTTGACGAGGAGATCGGCGGTTCCGGCCTTGGTTTCCACCTTGCTGTAGACCTTCTCGTACAACCCTGACTTCTTCAGAAGGTCGACGGTCAGGCGCCCGAGGGCACTCTTGACGGGGTCGGCAACCCCGAGTCGTATCCCATCAGCGCCGAGCTCCTCGAGGCCGCGGACCTTACGCGGATTGCCCTTCGGGACCAGGATGACCATATCCGTTTCGGAGACATCCTTGCTCGCGAGGTACCAATCGTTGACGTTCTCCATATAGACCCGGTCACAGGCGAAATAAACATCGGGAAAACCCGGCTTCTCCCAGACAGTTTTCATCTGGGCAGTGAGAGCTCCACAGCCACCGTAGGTGGTGGTGACCGCCACCCCCTCACGCTCCTGGAACTCCTTGATGGTCTGCATGATCGCCAGTCGATTCACTCCGCCACTCCAGACAACCAACTCCGGCCTCTCTTCCCAGGGATCACCCTCCGGCGTTTTAAAACCGAATTCCCTGAAGACCGGCAGGCCCTCGTCTTCAGCTGCGAGAAAGCGGGCGAAACGCAACGCCATGGAGGGGTTCCGGGATGAACTCACGACGCCAAGAGTAACGTTCACACGCTCCTTGTACAGCAGCGGATCCCGTACTTCTTCGAGCTCCGGGTACATCGCCACCGTCGAGTCCCAGACGATCGCGGCATCCACCGTTCCCAGCTTCACGTCATTGGCGAGATCGGTCACCTTCGGCTTCATGACCGTCACTTTTTTCTCAAGACGATCCCACTGTCCACTTTCCTGCAGAACCCTGCGAACGCTGCGGCCAACCGCCGCCTGGTCCGGGTTGCAAATCGCCACCTTGAGGCCATCACCAAGCAAATCAGCAACACCGGAAATGTTTTTCGGATTCCCCTTCGGCACAGCTATGACCGGATGCATGTAAGCAACGAGCAGGCTCTCATCGACAATTCCTTTTTCTCTCGCCTTGAGAATGTAGGAGTCATCAGCAGCCAGGTACAGATCACCGCGTTTTTCCTTCCTGGCGCTGCCAGCCTCAGCCTGCAGCTTGCCCAGGAGACTCCCTGAACCATCGTAGTCAGCCACGATGGTGACCTTGTACTTCTCGGAATAACGCTCCGCCAGTTCCTCAAGCGGCCTGCGCATGTTCGCGGCACAATACAGGTACAACTCACCGATACTCTCTCCCCGGCTGCCACCGCGTGTCATCAGGTAGATGATTGCGATCACCAGGAGGAAGGAACCAAGAAAAACTCTGCTGGTTTTCATGAAGTCATTTTCCTCTCAATTAGTTACGGCCGCGCAAGAGGGCCGCTGAACGAACCAATATAGAACAGCCCGCCCCCCGGGTACAATACATGACCACCCCTTGATGTGGCGCAGGCGAAGGCAAACCGCTAATATGACCCCTGGAGAGGAATAGATTTCCGCCTCGATGATTCGACGGCGCTTCAAGAACACGAATACAGATGGTGACCCCATGAAAACGCTGAGACTGCTGCTGACGATGGTCGCGGCGGCAAGCTGCCTCCTCTGCACCACCATCCTGACGGCCTGTCCCTACTCGATCCGGGATTCGGCCTTTATCGGGCGGGGCTCCAGGGTCCCCTTCCGGCTGGTCTTCCTGTCGACCTCGACAACCCCCGGCAACGACAAGCTCGCCGAGGCGGTCAAGACAGCCGCCGCAGCATGGCTGCGGGACTCGAACGTCGTCGCCCGGGTCGTAGAGCTTGACGGGCCGGAGAAGAACGAGGTTTCCGCCGAACTCCAGGAGAGCTACAGCGACAACTCCCTGCTGCCCGCCGCCATCCTGGTCTCTCCTTCGGGTAAAACCCTCGACCTGGGACAGTTCAAGCTTTCAGACAAGCCCACCGACACCGTCATGGAGCTGATGGGGCCGGTGGTGGAATCGCCCCTGCGCCGCGGACTGCAGGAAAAGCTTGTCAGGCATTGGTGCGTTATCGTTTTTGTTCCGGGAACCGATGCGAAAAAGAATGCTGACGCTCTCGCCGGCATCGAGCTCGCGGCAAAGGCGGTTGTCGGCAAAAAGACCGAGCTCAATAAATCGATCGACACAGCCCCGCTTATTCTCACCCTCGACCCGAAGAAGCCGGAGGAAGAGATCGTTCTCTGGAGCCTGGGTCTTGCCGCCCCCGATGGCGAAGAGGAAAGACCCGCCCGCGCCCTCGCGCTCGCCGGCCGGGGAGAGACCCGCGGGCCGACCCTGGAAGGCGAAAACGTCGACAAGGAAAAAATGAGCGCGCTGCTCGAGATGCTCGGCAGGAGCTGCTCCTGCACAACCTCCCCGGTCTGGCTCATCGGCAAGGCGATCCCGCTCACCTGGAGCCCGGAGATCCGCTCCATGGCGACCCTCCAGCTGGGCTTCGATCCTCTCGACCCGGAGGTTCTGCGCAGCATCAAGGGGGAAAAGAAGAAACCGAAGGAGCTGGCCGGCCTGGGAGGCTTCGAAGAATTCGAGCTTGGCTACAGCGAGGTGACCATCGACCCGATCCCTGTAGAAGAGACACCCACCACCGCTCCCGAAGCGAAGATCGTCTCTAAGGTTGAAAACACCGGGGAGGAAAGCACGGGGCCTGGCCCTGGCTCCGGAGGTTCGACCACGAAGACCCTGGTGATCGCCCTGGGCGCCCTCCTGCTGGTTGTCCTGGCGACCGGCTCGGCGATCGCACGCAAAGGCGCCGGAAGTTGAACAAATGACAGCAGCCCTCTCGGTAGAGAATCTCAGCAAGTCGTTTCCGGACGCAGCCGAGGAGGTCCACGCCGTCATCGACGTAACCCTGGAAATAGCCGACGGCGAATTCGTCGCCTTGCGAGGCCCCAGCGGCTGCGGCAAGTCAACCCTCCTCATGGCGGCCGGCGGGCTCCTCGAGCCTAGCGGCGGGTCGGTCAGCGTTTCGGGAACCGACCTCTACTCTCTGAGCCAGGATGGCAAAGCCCGGTTCCGGGCGGAAAACATCGGCTTCGTTTTTCAGCAATTTCATCTCATCCCCTACCTCGATGTCCGTGACAACATCCTCGCAGCCTCGCTGGCGACCGGGGCTGGCGACGAGGAAATGGCCGACAAACTGCTTGAGCACTTCGGACTCACCCACCGGGCGCGCCATGTGCCCGCGGCGCTCAGCACTGGAGAGAAGCAGCGCACCGCGATGGCCCGGGCGCTCTTTAACACCCCGAAGCTCATCCTGGCGGACGAGCCGACCGGCAACCTCGACCGCGACAACGCCGAGAGCATGCTCGAACAGCTCTCATCCTTCACCAGCAACGGCGGGGCCGTGCTGCTGGTTACGCACGACGCACGAGTCGAAGAACACGCCGACCGAACGGTGGAAATCTCAGAAGGGCGCCTCGTCGGCTAGAACCCATCGGCTCCCGGAGATCACTTCGCCGAGATGTCGTAGCAGAAAATGCTGTCCTGGTCGCGCAGGAAGAGCTTGCCGCCGGCGACCACCGGATGCGTCCAGCAGGGGTTTTCATCATCCTCACGAATCCCGCCGGTCTTGAAGAGTTTGTATTTCTTGAAGACAAACGAACTGACGAGTTCATAACCTGCAGGGCTAAGCCTAGCGATCCCCATCTTGCCGTCCTCGGTCAGACAGTAGAACAGTCCATCAGCCCAGACGACCGAGCATTTGCCAAGCCCCTTGTCCTTCCAGACAACCTTGCCGGTCTTGAAATCCATACAGACAAAGGTGTGGCTACGTTTGGAATTTCCACCGGAGTGCCCGTAGATCTTCCCATCGAGATAAATGACTCCACCATGATGGTTCTGCAAATCCTTGTTGTAATAAACCTCCCTGGCAGAACCTGTGGTGGCGGGAGCGACGGTATATTCCCACCCATCACTTGAGGCGGCAATCACCGGCTCGGCGGCGGACCCGAGCTGCAAATCGAGAAAAACATCGCTGGAGCCGCTGTTGTTGTTCACCCGAACCGCGATTACATTCTCGCCTTTCTTGAGTATCCCGGCGGCAACCTCGACCATGCGATTCCAGTACTCCGGCTCGTGATCCCCCTGTTCCCTGTCAACCTGCTGACCGTTGATCCACACCGTCGCCGAATTATCAGAGGCGACCAGCAACTCAAACCCGGACTTGGAATTGATTAGCTTCGGATCAACCGTGAACTTCCTGCGGAGAAGCAACGACTGCCCCTTTTCGCTGACGGTGGACCCCTTCTTTTCAGCGATAGCGGCCTCACCATAGCCTAATGGGGCTTTTCCCGAAGTCCACTTGGTGTCATCAAAATCCGGCTTGAGCCAGAAATCTCCCTCTATACCGGAGCCGGAGGAACCCGAAATATCCAGCAACGCGCAACCGGCGCCGTAATCACTGGTCAGAAATACGTTGTTGCCAACGACCACCGGGGTAGCGACATTGCAAACGCCATTGTTGGCCTTGGTGTACCGCTAAATACTGCTGCCATCGGCAAGAGACACACCCACCGCGGAGCTGTGGTTGAAATGGATGACCTGCCTCTTGCCCGCGATCGTGGCGGCGACAGCCGAGGCATAGCCCGCCTTGTCATCCAGTCCCTTCGATGTCCAGACGGTTTTACCAGTCATTCGGTCAAGGGCAACCACGGACGAGCCCTCGCCCCCAGGACCGCAGATCAAAAGATCCCCCTCGATGAGCACCGATTCCGAAAGTCCCCAGTTGATATTCTTCGCTCCAAAACGATCAAAGACGCTGAACTTCCAGACCTCGGCCCCATCAGCCGCTTTGTAGCAGCCGAGCCAACCGCTGGTACCAAGCGTGTAAACCAGATCATCAACAAGCGTGGGAGTACCCCGCGGACCACCGCCCCGGCTATTCGTAAAATGGTCTCCCACCTTGACGCTCCACAGGAGCTTGCCCGTGGCGAGCTCGAAGGCGTGCAGCTTCTCGTCGGATTTCACGCTGCCCATGGTGTAGAGGCGGCCACCGGAGATCGAGAAGGCTGAATAGCCTGCCCCCGCCCCCTCAGCTTTCCAGAGCAGCTTCGGGCCGCCCACGGGCCATTTTTTCAGCAATCCGGTCTCGGTGGATTTCCCATCACGCTTAGGCCCCCGCCACTGCGGCCACTCACCGGATGAATCAGCCTCGAGAGCGGGTCGGGGAAAAAAGACGGCGGCAAAACAAAGCGCCAGGAAAAATCGACGCGTCTCAATATCGCTAGAAGGTGAAAACATGGTCAGGCTCCATGAACTGATCAGGATGCGGGGAAAAAGACCTGCAAAGCCGTGCAGGCCAAGCTAACCATCATCGCTGAAGATTCGTCTTCACGCATTAGTACGGAAGAACATCTAATCGAAAAAATGTCCGATCCAGCGGCCAAGACAAAGCGCGATCAGGCTGAAAAAAAACAGGCCGCGAACCGTTGGCGAGAGACGATTCCAGAGAGACCTGCTGGCGGTCGAAAAAAAGCCCACGCCAACCGCCAGGGCCACCAGGAAAAAGGAAAAGGGGTGGGAATTCCATGCGGAAACAAAATCACCCTGCACCAGGGCCAGGAAGGAACGCGTCATCCCGCAGCCTGGACAAGGAATACCGATGGCCGATCGAACAGGACAGGGAATGAGGGCGATTCCCCCCTCCGGGCTCCCGAAGAGAGCCAGGTAAAGGCCCAACCCTCCGATTCCAAGTAGAAACAACCTTGCAAGGTGTGAGTGCGTAAGCATCTTGCGTCACTTGGTTGGATTATAGAACTTGTTGATCTCTTCCTGCTGGATAGCCATCGAGGCGATGGGAAATCCACACATCGACACCGCAGCACATAGCGTCGCCAGGTTAGGGTCGGTATGCCACTCCCGCTTACGTTGGATTTCGAGGATGCTTTTGGCCATCTGATATTCAGAGTAAATACCGTAGAAACCACAGGTGATGAGACAGAGTCCAAACCACGACCAGAAACTGTACTCCCGCCTGCCCAGCCAGGCATTCAGAACCCTGAATTGCCGCGCCTGCCAGAACAAGCTGTAGATTCCGCAGGTGAGGAGGGTCAGAAAGATTCCCGTGCCGATGCTGACAAAAGCCTCTTCTCTCGGAACAGGAGCAGGATTCCTGTAGGAAGAGTAGGCGGCGGCCTGGCGGCCGGTCTCCCCGGGTTGTTTTTCCCCGCAGTAGTCACAAAATTCCGCGGCCCCAACAAGACGTTCGCCGCATGCTGGACAAGCAGCCATCTCTCAATACCTCGATATCAATACCCAGATTCCTCCTGCAGAATAACCGACTCGGCCTTATCGGAAAAGACCTGAGCCTGCCTGCCAGGGAAAAACCGCGCCCGGCCAGGAACAGCCGAACGAGGTTCGGCTAACGTAACCATCAGCCCGGGTCCTTATTGCCGGCGAAGCTGTAGAAGCTGTTGATCGCAACCTGCTGAAGGATCAGCGACACGAGCGGGAGGCCGCACAGACAAGCCAGGAAGCTGAAGATTCCCAGGAAGCTGTCTTCCGGCCAACCCATCCTGCGCTGGATCTCGTTGATGTCGCAGCCCGTCTTGTATTCATGGTAAAGCATGTAGAAACCGCAGGTGAGCAGGCTGAGCAGCAGCCACTTCCAGAGGCTGTGCTCCTGCCGGCCAAGCCAGGAGTTCAGCACCTTGATCTGATGGTGTTTCCAGAAAAAAAAGTAGAAGCCGAAAGTAACGATGCTCAGCAGGACTCCTCTCCATATCTTGAGACGACCCGCCGACTCCGGCAGTGGACGCGCTCCGGACATCCCTGGCGTTTCAGACCTAGGCCCAGGATAGGTAAATATCTCCCCCGAATAAGGTGAAGGTTTAGGCCCCCTCACTATCCGGACGGCTACCTTCGCCACCAAGCCTGAAAGAAAACCTCCGGCAAAGCTGCCATAGATGATGATGCCCAACAACTCACCGGGATCTCCCCCGTCGCCGACAAACCGAAAAAGCAAGACGCCTGTGAGAAGAGCCCCAAGGAGGGCGCAAAACAGGACAAGAAAGGCGGGGCCTCGTGAAGATGGCTTCTCCTCTGCCCTTGCGAAAATCCTCGCGGGCGCATCGCCGGGAGATTCTTCCAGCCCCGGTTGGCCCCGCGGCAGGTCACCACCGCAATAATCGCAGAAGGTCGCGTTCTTGAGCGCCTCCTCGCCGCATCCAGGACAGTAGGCCATGATCATTACCCGTACTTTGTTTCAGCCCGGCAGGAATATAGATCCGCTCACCGGGCCTGAACCGATGGAGCGTCACCCGGCAATCCCCGGCTGAAAATCTGCCGCGTATCGGGATGCCGGTAGACCAGCAGCGCCCAGAGGCCCAGGGGCAAAGTCAGCGGGGTGAGAAGATCAAGCACTCCCAGGCATTGCCCGAGCCTGCGCGACCAGGGGAATGGGCGAGTGGCGGCCAGCAGCTGGACCGCCCTGAGAAGCCCCAGGAACACCAGCCCCCCTCCAAGAAGGAAGAAGGCCCCCCGGTCCCCTGGCTCCGGACGAGCCGAAGAATGATAGGTAGGCAACCACCCACCGGCTTCCCCTGCCCACCCCACCGCGACAAGCGTAATCCAGACGCCGAGGCTCAGTTCGAGCAGGAGCCTGAAAAAAGTCACGCAATGGATAGCCTTCAGATGTCGTTCCAAAAACAGGATCCTCGCAGGAGAGAACGGAAAACCGGGGTGTCCATGATGCCTATTGTCTTGAATCGGGAGTGATCCCGCAAGCTGCTAAAATGATGAAGGCGGCCACTGGAAGCGGATACCGGGCCAGTCGGCGATCCGGTATGCTTCATCCATGCGAAACGAGGCACCGCTCATCAGGCTGATAGAGGTTGAGGCCTTCATCCATGACATCTCCACGCGGATGCCTTTTCGTTACGGTATCGCCTGCATGACGGCGGCTCCAGCCCTCCACATACGCCTCACGGTCGAGGACTCCAATGGAAAAACCGCCCGAGGAGTCGCCGCCGACGGCCTGCCGCCGCGCTGGTTCGACAAGGACCCGGAAAAGAGCCTGCGGCGGAACGTCGAGGACCAGGTGACGGCGATGGTCCTGGCCCGGGAGATCTACCTCGACTGCGGAGCCCGCGCCGCGACCGCGGCCGAGCACTGGCAGGCCGCTCTTCCCCGGGTCTACGAGGATGGCTCCAGGGCCGGACTCAACGCGCTGACCTCTGCCTTCGGCAGCTCTTTCTTCGAGCGGGCGATGCTCGATGCTCTCGCCAGGCTCCGCGGTCTGTCCTTCTTCGAGCTGCTGAAAAATAATCTCACGGGACTCGAGACCTCCACCATACTTCCTGACCAGCCGCTCGAACGGCTCTACTGCCGGCATACCGTAGGCCTGGGCGACCCGATCCGCGCCAGCGATATCTCCAGTGAGGACCGCCTGCGCGATGGGCTGCCGCAGGCTCTCGATGAATGCATCGACGAATACGGCCTGAGCTATTTCAAGGTGAAAGTTTGCGGCGATGATGACACCGACCTCGAACGCATCGGAGAGCTGACCCGCCTCTTCGAGGAGCGCTGCGCCGATGGCTACTCCATCACCCTCGATGGGAACGAACAATACAAGGATCCCCGCCAGCTGATCGAGCTGCTCGACAGACTCTCCCGGGAGACCGCAACGGAGCGCTTCTGCGAACGGATCCTCTTTATCGAGCAGCCGCTCAGCCGGGAAACCGCGCTCTCCTGCGGCCAGGAGGCGGGGCTGCGTGAGCTGGCAGGAACCAGGCCGATCATCATCGATGAATCCGACGACAGCCTCGACAGCTTCAAGAGGGCCGTGGCTCTCGGCTACAGCGGCACCTCGCATAAGAACTGCAAGGGAATCTTCAAGAGCCTCCACAACCGCCGGATCGTCTGCGAGCTCAACCGAGAGGCCGGCGAAGAACGCTATTTCCAGAGCGCCGAAGATCTCGCCAATCTTCCCATCATTCCTCTCCAGCAGGATCTCGCCACGGTAGCGGCCCTGGGAATTCCCCATGTGGAGCGCAATGGCCACCACTACTTCCGGGGACTCGATCACCTGCCCCCGGCCGAGGTGGCGGCCGTCCTGAAGGCCCATCCGGACCTCTACCAGCCCTTTGGCCGTTCCGCCCGCCTGCTGATTCGAAACGGCAGCCTCAAGGTAGCCTCCCTGCAGGGCGAGGGCTTCGGCTACGCCTGCGAGCTCAGCCTCGAAGAGCGCCTGCGGCTCGAGGACTGGTCCTGCTCCATGTAAGATCCTGTCGGAGCGGCCCGCCGATACGACAGCGGTTCTTTTCTTAGCCCGGGGTTGCTGCTATGCTGAATGTTCGTCGCGGCGACCAGCCGTGAGACACCAACCCCTTATGCCCCCTTATGCAAGGAGCAGACATGCGCAGAAAATATCTCGTCCTCGGTCTTGCGCTCCTCGCCGGCGGATTCATGGCGAGAGCCGTGGCTGATGATGCCGGAAAGAACGCGAAGACGCTGAATTCGCTTTTTGAATTCAAGGCGAAGGACATCGACGGCAAGGCCGTAGCCCTGGACAAGTTCAGGAACCAGATCCTCCTCGTCGTCAATGTCGCCAGCAGGTGAGGCCTCACCGGACCACAGTACTCGAGTCTCGAGTCACTCCAGAAAAAGTACAAGTCCAGGGGCTTCCAGGTTCTCGCATTTCCGGCCAACAACTTCAACGGACAGGAACCCGGCACCGACCTGGAGATCAAGTCCTTCTGCAGGAAAGAGAAGAAGGCGACCTTCCCTCTCTTTTCCAAGATCTCCGTCAAGGGCGCAGACATACACCCCATCTACAGGTTCCTCACCGACAAGAAGAATCTCAAGCTCGGTGGAGCCGTAAAATGGAACTTCCAGAAATACCTCATCAACCATGAGGGAAAGGTCCTGGCAAAATTCTCGCCCAGGGAGAATCCCATGGGCGCGAAGGTAACGGCGGCGCTGGACAAGGCCCTGACCGCTCGCGGCGCCTACAAGAAGCCCGCGGCAGTGAAGAAGAAGGGATAGAACGCGCGGAAACAGACCGCGGCCCGGGGCTCCTCCAGGGAGCCACCGGACCGCGGCCCCCTCCCCCGCCAGCAAGGACTCTCAGTCCTCTTCGAGGAGGGCCCGCCAGTCCATGGAATCATCTCCATAGGCGAGAACGGAAGGATTGCGCAGGTCATCCTTATTGTAGCGAAGCCGGCGTCCAGCGAGATCGACCAGGTAGCCCCCGGCCGTCTCGAGAATGCATTGGGCCGCGGCGGTGTCCCACTCCATGGTCGGGACGAGACGCGGATAGAAATCCGCCGCGCCCTCCGCCACCAGGCAGAACTTCAGCGAGCTCCCCATGCTGACGCTCTCGGCGTCATCGAGGCGTTCGAGCAGAGCCTCCACCTGCGGACCCGCATGGTCCTTGCTCGCCACGATTCTCAGGCCCGGCGGATCAGCCGGACTCACGACGATCTCGTCGACGGATCCATCCGCGCGGATGGCGAAGGCTCCATCGCCGCGCGCGGCGTAATAGTATTCACCCGTGGCGGGCGCGTGAACAACACCCAGCACCGGCTCGTCTCCCTGGACCCGCGCGATATTCACCGTGAACTGGCCGCTCTGCTTGATGAACTCCTTGCTCCCGTCAAGAGGGTCGACGACCCAGAAATCATGCCAGCTCTTGCGGTCGGCTATTTCATCCTTGTCCGATTCCTCCGACAGCACCGGCAGCCAGGGATCCAGCACCTGCAACGCGTTCACGATCACGAAGTGGGCCGCCTTGTCGGCAAGCGTAAGCGGTGAATTATCTTCCTTGTACTCCACCGGGGCATCGCTTCCGTAATGTTCCATCGCGGCGCGTCCGGCCGCTGCCGCGACCTCCAATACCTGTTCCAGCAGCTGGTTGTTCATGTTTTACTCCCTGAGACCCGCGGCCTGATCATCTTGAACCATCGGCCCGGCGGAACTAATATGCGCGACGATATGCTAACCGAGCTTGAAAACGTGATCAACGCACGGCGAAGAATCTATCTTCTTCGCCACGGCGAGGTCAGCTACTTTGACCCCAGCGGGCTCCCCTACCAGCAGGCAGAGGTCCCGCTGAACGGCGAGGGCCGGAGCCAGGCCCGCGCCGCCGGCAAGGCTCTCAGCGAAGCGAAAATTGACCTGGTAATAACCAGCGGCCTGCCGCGAACCCTGCAGACCGCCGAGCTGGCCCTGGAGCAGATCGGCTCCAGGCCGCAGACTGAAATGATCGAGACCCTGCGCGAGATCAGGCCCGGCGATGCCTTCAAAAACACCGGCAAAGGCGCCGACCTCGCCTTCGCCAATTCACTGCGGAAGTCCCTCACTCGGGACACCGAGTTTCTCGGCGGGGAGACCTTCGGTTCACTGGAGGACAGGGTGGTCCCAGCCTTCGAAGGCCTGGCGGCACGCGACGACTGGAAAGAGCTTCTCCTGGTGACGCACGGGGGCACCAACCGGATGATCCTGTCGAGGGCCCTCGGCGGCGGCCTCGACACCTTCGGCCGAATCGAGCAGGATGCCGGCTGCATCAACATCATCGACCTGGACGCGGATGGATCCTTTCTCCTGCGGCTCGTCAACTACACCCCGGAATCGCCCGTGAAGGCCGACATACGCCTGAGCTCGATGGAGCAGATCTACATGACCTCCCTGCGGCCAGGACGCAAGGCGAAGCCTCCCCCGGGAGATGCCTGAGCACTGCTCTCAGCCGCCGACCAGTTCCTCAAGGGCCGCAACAAGGCGGTCTACCTCGCCGGAGGTATTGTAGTGCAACAGTCCAACCCTCAGTGCCCCGTCGGGCTCGAGACCCAGGGCCTCCGAGAGCGGCAGGGCGTAGAAGTTGCCGCTCCAGGCGAAAATACCGCGGGCGGCCAGGTGGCGATCGACCTCCACGCTCGTATATCCCTCGATCGTGAAAGAGACAGTTGGAACCCTCTCGCGCTCGCGCTCCGGATCGGTGATGCCCCAGACCTTCAGCCCCTTGACCCCGGCAAGCCCAGCGAGCAGCCGCCTCAACAGGAGCCTCTCGTATTCACCGATGAGCTCCCAGGTCCTCAGCAGCGCCTCTCTTCGATCCGCAGGCTGGCCATCGGTGCGCGAGAGATCCGCGAGGTAGTCGATCGCAGCCAGCGTACCGGCAATGCCCTCATGGTTCTGGGTGCCGGTCATCCAGCGGCCAGGAGAGGTGTTCTCCGCCGGCCTTACCTTGTAGGCCGGCAATTCCTCCATCCACTCGCGTCTTCCCCAGAGCAGTCCCACGTGAGGCCCGAAAAACTTGTACGCCGAGCAAACCAGGAAATCACAGCCCCAGCGCTCAACCTCCAGCGGAGCATGGGGAGCGTAGTGCACCGCATCGACATAGACGAGGGCTCCCGCAGCATGCGCCAGCGCGGTGATCTTTTTCACCGGATGAATCGTCCCGCTGAAGTTGGACGCGCAGGCAATCGCCACCAGCCGGGTCCGGCTGGAGAGCTTCGCGGCCAGGTCATCGAGGTCGAGGGTGCAGTCCTCGGCCCGGATGTCGACATAGCTCACCGTCGCCCCCGCGTCGGCGGCCGCGAGCACCCAGGGGCTGAAGTTGGCATCATGGGCCGAGCGGCTCACAATCACCTCGTCACCGGGCTTCCAGGTTTTTGACAGGGCGCGGCTCAGGGCGAAGGTCAGGGTCGTCATGTTGGCGCCGAAGGCAACGAGGTCGGAATCGGCGGCGCCCATAAAATCGGCCGCCGCGCGATGGGCCTCGGTGAGCATCGCATCGCTCTCACGGCTGGTTAGAAAATTCCCTCCGTGGTTGGCGTTACGGCCGCCAAGATAAGCTCCCATGGCATCGATCACGCTCCGGGGGACCTGGCTGCCTGCCGGGCCATCGAGATAAACCGCGGGCAGCCCATCGACCTCTCTCTCAAGGGCCGGAAAATTCTGTCGACAGGAATCAGGATCGAAGGTGCTGGTCATCATCAGGTCCTGTTAAGAGTGCCGGGAAGTGAAAGAGCCGAGCCCCCCGCAAATTCTCAGGCCGGCTCGCGCGAAGTATCTTCTCCAGAGCGCAGGAGAATGTCCAGAAAGGGCAGGTTGGATGGAACCAGCGAGGACCGATCGACCTCTCCAGGAACGATCCAGCTGATGGAGTGGTGGTAGAGCTCACGCGGCTCTCCCTCGAAGGAGTCGCAGCTGAAAAGATGGAGGGTTATGTCGAGATGAGGATAGCTGTATTCAAGGGTCGAGAGATGTTCTCCGACTGATACCGCGACCCCAAGCTCCTCTTCCAGCTCCCTGCGGAGCGCCTCCTCACGGGTCTCTCCCTCCTTGACCTTGCCGCCCGGGAACTCCCAATATCCGGCCATATTGCTGCCCTCCGGTCGCCGACAGAGCAGGCAGGCATCGGCACGAACAAGGACGCCGGCCACCACCTCCGCATGAGGACGGGAGCCGGCTGAGCCTGGAGATTCCCCTGGATCCATCATGGAGCCGATAGTGCCACGCCGCCGGGACCATGACAAGCTCCCTCATCTGCGTTGACGCTCACCGGCGGGCGACGCACAATCGTGCCAGCAATAACCGCGAAACCGGACCTGGAGAATCGGAGCTCGATATGACGCCAGAACGTTTCCCAGCCTGCGAAGAGCTGGCTGAGCGCGCGCGGAAAAGCTACCGGGAACAATTCCGCTCGGACCCCGGCGTCCTGGCCAGGGCCCCGGGACGACTGGAATTGCTCGGAAACCATACGGACTACAACAACGGCTACATCCTGTCGGTCGCCCTCGAGCTGGCGGTCGTCCTCGCGGCAGGAAAAGACGAGACCTCTCCCCGCCGCCTCGCCGGCTGGAGCTCCGAACTCAACGAGAGAATCGATGCCGGCCTCGAAAAGCCATCGCCGTTGGGGGGATCGTGGATCAACTACCCACTGGGAGTGCTTCGCGAGATCATGGAGGGCGGCAGGCGACTGCCATCGATCAACCTTGCGGTGGAAAGCTCACTGCCAAGCGGAGCGGGAGTCTCCTCGTCGGCGGCACTCGAGCTGGCGACGGCTGAGGCGGCCTACGGATTGCTGGGCGGACGGCCGGAGGAGCCCATGGAGATCGCGAAGCTCTGCCTGAGGGCGGAAAATGATTTCGTCGGCGTACCCTGCGGGATCCTGGATCAATTTTCGGCGCTCTTCGGAAAACGCGATCACGTCCTCTTCCTTGACTGCAAGACGCTTGACTTCGAGCGCCTGCCCCTGCGCGGCTCCAGGATCTCCCTCGTCATCGCCGATTCCGAGGTGCAGCACCAGCTGACCGATGGACAATACGCCAGGCTGCGCGCTCACTGCGAGAGCGCGGCAGGGCAGCTGGCCGAGGCCCTGGGGCGGCCGGTGCCGAGCCTTCGGGAGGTGACGCTGGAAGAATTTCTCGACTGCCGGGACACCATCGAGCCGGAGGCTCGTCGACGCGCGGAACATGTTCTCCGGGAAAACGGCCGGGTGCTGGACGGCATCGAGGCTCTGCGAAACGGTGACAGCGGAAAACTCGGAGAGCTGATGATCGCGTCCCATGCATCCAGTCGGGATCTCTTCGGCAATTCCTGTGAAGAGCTCGATTTCCTCGTAGAGGCGGCCTCCGGCCTGCCGGGATTTATCGGCGGAAAGCTGTCAGGCGGTGGCTTCGGCGGAGCTACCGTCAACCTGGTAGAAAAAAAGTCAGCTGCAGAATTCCAGGCTGGGCTCGCGGAGAAATGGACCGCCCGCTTTATGAAACCACTGCGAATATTCGAAACAAATATTGGCGATGGCGCCCAGCTCCTCTAAAAACCACCCCGGGCAGGGTGAATTCGAAATTGCATTGCCCCCCTGGAGATCGGACAATTACCTTAATAAAGGGTCCTTTATTGACTTATCCTTAGCTAGTCGGACAGGCTACGCTTTGGTCCGCTGAAAAAACAACCTGTCAGTTTGAACAAAAAGGGCTGGAGGTCCTCACATGAGAATGAAGGTAGTCCTGGTTTTTGTAGTCTCTATGCTCGGCGCCCGGCAGGCCCAGAGCGCTCAATTCATCCGTGGTGACTCGAACCTTGACGGCCAGGTCGACATCTCTGACCCGGTCGCGCTGCTGGGAATCCTCTTCCTCGGCAATGAGGCTCCCGGCTGCGCGGATGCACAGGATGCCAATGACAGCGGTGAAGCCGACATCTCCGATGCGATCTTTACCCTCGCCTATCTTTTCTCGGGTGGAAGAATGCCGCCGCCTCCCTTCGGTGAATGCGGCTGCGATGAGACCGACGATGACGCGCTTGATTGCCAGACGCCCCCCGACGGCTGCTCCGCGGACCCCTGCGGCATCGTTGAGCCCCCCCGATGCATCGACCAGGAATTTCTCACCGAGATGGTCCGCAGGGAGGTCGCTCCGATCATCTGCATCGCCCCTGATGCCGCAGTCATCGAGGTTACCGACACCATGACGGCCACCATCTGCCCTGCGGATGAAGACACCCTGTGCGAGGGCGAGCCCGGCTGCCCCGTGGCGGTCACGGAAATCACGACGGAGCTCGACATGGACAACGAACGCCTGATCGGCCATATGGAGGGCAATGTCCGGGGTCTCACGATCCGGGTGGACTCCGGCTTCGGCGGTGACACCAACTGCCAGGTCGACATCGATTTTTCCGGCGATATGGTCGTCCCCTTCGTCACCGGCTTTGATGATGAGGACAATCTGATCCTCGTCGAGATCCTGCCGATCGAATTTGACCGAGACAGCGTCGTGATCGAGCTCAACGCCCGGGGAGGCTTCATCTGCAGCCTGCTGGCTGGCTTCCAGGACCTCTTCGTCGAGGATCTGATCGGCCAGCTAGAGATGGCCGCCGGTGACCTGCTCTTTGGTCTCAATACCGAGCTCGCCGGGCTTCCCTTCTGCGACCAGGATTTATAGGCCGGGACGGAGTCAGCTGTCTTTTCCGCGCCGCTGGCGATCCCGCGAGCTCTTTGCGCGAACGGGAGCGGCGTTCCTGGCAGCTGAACGTACACTCTTGAGCGTACGGCGTATCTCGCGACCATCGACTTCAGGTTTCTTCCTGGCCAGCTTGAGTACCTGCAGTTTTTCCGACAGCCTGGCGCTGCCAAGTGAACGAATCGAACACCAGGGCTCTTCATCCTGCACATCGACGAGAGACGCTCCGGCCTCTTCCGGCTTACCGTTCACGCACAGCAGCTTCAGTACTCCCCGGCCGGCGTTGAAGGTCGCATGGACCGTATCGGCCGGGATGTGGGCGATCTCCCCGGCCTGGATAATCCGCACTTCCTCACCAACCCATTGTTCGGCCTTGCCCTGCAGGACGTAGATGATCTCTTCCATCCCCGGATGAAGATGGAAGGGAATGCCCTCGGTCCGTGGAACCTCGACCCTTACCATCAACAGGCCATCGGAGTCCACCAGGTCAGGGCGGCACAGCCAGTCATGGGGTCCCCAGGGATAACGCTCGACCCGTGTCTCCTCACGCGTCACAAAGTGACTCTTGTTCCTCTTCACCATCTCTTCCTGCTCTCTTTTCTCTCCACCATTCGAAGCCCAGGCAAAGATAGAACAGGCCGAAGCTGACAAGCAGGTCCCTGTCAGCAAACCGTTCCGCCAGGCTTTCGTCATCAATACGATACTCGTACCAGAAACCGAGAGAATAGACCATTAAGAAACACGGCAGCAGCAGCCAGCTGCGGTACCGTACAAAAGGAAGCAGCGGGATGCACCAGGTGAAGTACCAGGGAGAGCCCAGTGGCCCCAGGAGCAGAAGCGCCGCGAGAGCATGGAACCAGGAGCTCAGAAAGACACCCGCCTCTTCATCGAAACGCGACCTCATCGCCAGCAGGATCACGATCCCCCCGATCAGCAGGGCGCAGACCGAGCGCGCGACGATTCCCGAAAGTTCAAATCCATAGAGCGCGCCGCCAAGTGCCAGCTCGTACTCCCCGGTGATTCCGAGAAGCTCGAGACCCGAGCGCAGGGCGGCGAGGAAATAGACGATAGCGGACACGGCCAGCACCGTGACCACCAGGAGAAGCGGACGCTGCTCATGAAGACGGCCGTGCTCAAAGGTCTCGCTCCGGGAGAGCAGGCTGAAAATCAGGCCGCCGCCGGGAAGGATCGTTCCCCGCAGCCAGAGCCGCCAGTCAATCCCGCCTTGTCTTCTCGTTTCATTCGTTGCGCCGCGCATCAGCTTTTCCAATCTTCCCGATGGTCTCCTGATATCGAAGCTTCACCCGGCCGCTTCCGGCAAGAAGAATCCGGCAGGGCTGGAGATTCCAGCCCCTGGCTGGCATACTGCCCAGCCAGGCAGGCCTTTGCTGAACCTGCGCCCTCCGCGATCCTGACCAGGAGTAACCCGAATGAACAACCCCCTCAAATCCGCGCTCTCAAGGGGCGAGGTCCAGGTTGGAAGCTGGTTGAACCTGTGCAGCCCCTTCGCGGCGCGCTTTCTCGCCCGAGCCGGCTTCAAGTGGCTGACCGTGGATATCGAACACAGCCCGGTGAACTGGGAGACGGCGGCCCAGATGTTCGGAGTCATCGCCGAGGCCGGCATCGTCCCGCTGGCGAGGGTGCCCTCCAATTCGCATGAGAACATCAAGCGCTGCCTCGACAACGGGGCCTTCGGTATCGTCGTGCCGATGGTCAATACCGCGGAGGAGGCGCGAGCGGCGGTGGCAGCCACGAGATACCATCCGGCCGGAAACCGCAGCGTCGGGGGAAGCCTCCATTGCCTGAACTTCGGCGTACCCGCTCCGGAATACTACGCCGAGGCCAGCAACGAGATCTTTGTCGCCGTCCAGACCGAGCACATCCAGGCGGTCGAAAACGCCGAGGAGATCTGCGCGGTAGAGGGCGTCGATGCCATCTTCGTCGGACCGAACGACCTGCTACAGTCCATGGAAAAAACTCCCGGAATGGAATCCGATGACAAGGAATTTGTCGAGGCCATGAACCACCTGCGAGAGACCGCCCTCAAGCACGGCGTTGCCCCCGGGCTCCACACCCTTCTTCCCGAGCAGCTCCGCCGCAGGATCGATGAGGGCTGGACCTTCCTTGCGCTCGGAAGTGATGTCGCGCTGATGCTCCAGGGCGCGAAGAACTCTCTCAGAGAGGCCGGCATCGGGGAAGGCGGCGAATCGACTCGCTATTGACCGGTTTGCTGCGCGGCTGAGTCGGCGGCGGCGCCCTTCCTCCAATAGGTTTCCTGTTCCCCCTCGGCCTGGTTCTGCCTCCGGGCAAGCACGAAGAACAGGTCCGAGAGCCTGTTGAGGTAAGGAATCACCTGCGCGCCAATCACCTCCTCCCCGCAGAGAGCGACGGCCGCGCGCTCCGCCCGACGGCAGACCGTGCGCGCCAGGTGCAGGGTCGCGGCGCCCGCCGACCCCCCCGGCAGAATGAACTCCTCCAGCGGGCCCAGCTCCCGCTGCAGCGCATCGACCTTATTCCCCAGGCGATCGACCTGGACGCCCTCGATCCGACAGGCGTCCTCGGCCGGCTTATCGGTCTCCAGGACGGCAAGATCCGCACCGAGATCGAAGAGATCATTCTGAACCAGGCCAAGCTCTTCAGCGACATCCTCAGCGAGCTCTCCGGCGAGAGCCAGGCCAATGAGAGCGTTCAATTCATCGACTCCGCCGAGGGCCTCGATTCGCAGCGAGTCCTTCGACACCACCTGGCCGCCTCCCAGGCCCGTGTTTCCCTCATCTCCATCGCCGGTGGTAACCCTGGTGATCCTCATGACCTGCTCCGGCTCCTCCTCAGGATGACTCCAGCTCATCCCAGGTGACCCGGCCTTCGCTCTCCATGGCCCGGGCGCAGAGGAGAGCTGAGAGCGTCGCGCGGTAGGCCACCTCGATGTCGGCCTCCGGCCTCTTCCCATCGAGCAGGCTCTCGAGGAAGGATGCCATCGCCAGGTGGGTCTCATTGCCGCGGACCTGGCACAGCTCGCGGCTCTTGCCGGAAGCATCCCAGGCCATGGCATTGGCCATGTCGACGCCGGCGTTCTCGCAGAACACCAGCTCGTAGGCGCCGGAAAAGCGGCGATCCGGAATCGAGAAGTTCATGTGGCTGAGCTGGACCTTGGCGCCACCGGGATATTCCAGGACAGCTCCATAATGATCCATGGTGTCCTGCAGGGGGGCGGAGGCGGAGGAATGATTCAATCCGCCAAGGGCCACCGCCGCCACCGGAGTGGAGGAGAAGACCCAGTTGAAGACATCGAATTGATGGGTTCCCTGCTCGAGGACCAGGCCGCCTGATTTCTCCTGGCGGAAGAGCCAGGGCTTGTTCTTTCTCGAGCTGGCAATCCCATGCCACTGGGCCCGCACGAAGAGAATTCTTCCGGGCTCGCCGCCCTGGACATACCGAACACTCTCCCGGTAGCGCGGGTTGTAGCGCCTCTGGAGACCGCATTGATAGATCTGGCCGCGTCCCTCGGCATCCGCACAGGCGCGCCGCAGCTGCCGGCACTCCTCCACGGTGAGCCCCAGGGGCTTCTCGCAGTAGACATGCCGCCCGGCGGCAAGCGCCGTCAGGGTGTGGGAAAGATGCAGGTGCACGGGGGTCGAGATGACGACCGCGTCGACATCCCTGCAATCAAGCAGGGCCCTGTAATTCGTAAAGCCCCTTGGCCCGGCCCCGGAGCCTTCCCTCCCCTTGGCGATCTGAAGAGAGCGCTTGAGCCTGGAGGGATCTACGTCGCAGAGCGCGGTAACCCGGGCATTGGCGGAAGCGAGGGCGGCGCCCAGGAGCTGCCGGCCCCGGTCACCAAGCCCGATGAAGCCCAGGCGAACCTCGGCCTCAGAGCAGGAAGAATCCGCCGCTCGGGTCGCACGAAGCCCCATCGAGGCTCCAGCAACACCGGCGGAATGAACGAGAAACTGCCGACGCGAAAGATCTGAGTTGTTTTTCTGCTGGTCGCTATTCATTTGTCGTAACCGTCAAGATCCGAACCATCGTTTGTACACTTTGCGCAGGCCAAAGGCAACGCAGATGGGCGATCCAGCCCGACACCACAAAATCGAAAACATCTATAAAATCAGCCCAGCAGGGCTCCTGGACGGTTCAGGCCGCTTTTTGATACAGATGGAAAGAACACCCGCTTTCTGTCCTTTTCAAGCCATCGGGGGCAGCGAAGGGGTCCCGCGGGCTTATTTTTTCGTGGAACCGGAGGTCTTGTGGGAAAGGAGCCATTTGTAGACTTCCTCATTGGCATAGGCCCTGCTCCAGGAGTTGTGCCCAACGCCCGGGTAGAGGGTCAGCTTCGCCTTCTTGCCGCCGGCCTTCTCAATCGCCTTGATCATCAATTTGCTGAGGTCCGCCTTGACCACCCCATCTGCGTCTCCATGAAACGCCCAGATCGGAGTCTTCACCAGGTTCCTGGCTCCGGCGGCGTTCCCTCCCCCGCAGATCGGCACCCCCGCGGCGAAAAATCCGGGATAGCGGTCCATCAGGTTCCAGCTACCGAAGCCGCCCATGCTGAGACCTGTGACGTACATTCGGCGCCGGTCGACCTTCAGTTTACCGGCGGCATGGTTTACCAGATGATACAGATCCTCGACCTTCCACCAGGTACCCTTGGGACATTGAGGAGAGATCAACACAAACGGAAAATCTTTTCTCTTCCTGACGAGCTTGGGCGGCCCCCACTGCTTGACCTTTTCGAGGTTGTTGCCGCGCTCGCCCGCCCCGTGAAGAAAGAGCATGAGGGGCAGCGTCTTCTTGCCGTCGTAGCCCTTCGGAACGAACTGCCAATAGCGTACGGTCACCTCCTTGCCGGCGGCCTTCACCTTCACCTCGCGAGCGACCTGGGAGCCGGGAACGGGCTTTTCCTCCGCCGGGGAGGAAGCGCAGACAGTGGTAAAGAAAAGGCCGCAGAGGATTGTCAGCATCAGGGTGGGTCTCATCGGAAACTCCATGGAGTGGAAAAGGGATCAAAGAAACCGTACCCCACAGCCTACCCGCGCGAAGACCCGGGATCAATCTTCCGCGAAAGGATCAGCCGCCCAGCAGGGCGAAGCTCTCGTCGATCTCTCCACCGCCAGTCATGGCATCACAGAGGATCCGCGCGGTCGCCGGGGCCTGGATGATGCCGGTCTTGAAATTACCCGCGGCGATCCAGAGATTTTCGATGCCGGGCCACCTGCCGATGAAGGGACCGCCCAGGCGCATCGCCTTCGGCCGCAGGCCGGCCCATTGCCTGCTCACCACATCTTCAGTCGCCGCAGGAAGAATCGTCCGCGCGGCGACCAGCAGCTCGGCGAGACCATGCGGCGTGGTCGACTCATCGTAGCCCGCCTCCTCGACCGTGCTGCCGACCCAGGTCCTGCCCCCCGGTTTCGGAACCAGGTAGTAGGCGTTCCCGGAGCCGGCCAGGGCGAAGTGTACCACGCAGCCTGGCGGCGGAAGCTCCAACTCGATCGCCTGGCCCCGCACCGGCCCCACATCCACCCGGCGCGAGCCGAGCCGTTCGACGGCGTGCGGGGTCCAGGAACCGGCGGCGACAACCACCCGGGCCTGCGGGCCCGGGCGGGAAGACCAGGGCTCAGGCAGGACCGCCCGGCCTGACTCTTCAGACAGCTCCAGCCTGCCCGTCTCCTCTACCAGCTCGACACCGAGCCGCAGGCAGGAGGAGCGCAGGGCCGCCAGCAGGGAGGCCGGATCGATGATGGCCTCCCGGTCGAGCTCGAGACCGAACGTCTCTTCGCCGCCGTAGCCGGGAATGAGTTCCTCGATCCTGTCGCGGCCGCACCAGGATGCCTTCACCCCGGAATTCTTCCAGAAGGTCAGCTCTCTTTCCGGATCGCTCGGCAGCTCATGGCGAAGGTGGATACAACCGCAGGAGCGATAGCCCGTATCGATACCCGTCTCCTCGAGCAGCTCGGCCGCGATCGCCCCGTAAGAGTCACCTCCCTCTCGCGACAGCCTCGAAAAAGCGGACTGTGAGAGCCTGGGGGCCGGCAGGACCCCGACAGCGGAACCGCTCGCGCCGGCGCCCAGCTGGCGGGCCTCAAAGAGGGTCACCCTCCAGCCCTCGCGGGCCAGCCGGCGCGCCGTGAAGAGTCCGACAACTCCTCCACCCAGGATCGCGACATCATTCATCAAAACAGTACCTGTCCCTGATTGTCTACCATGCTGAGGTTAACCGAAACGCCCGCCGGGAGCATCCCCCTCGAATCCCGCCTCGTAAAACCCCGGGGGGCGGGATGGGGAGAATATGCTGTGTCCCCCCCGCGGCGGAGCTTATGATCCGGCTACAGGTCACTCGCGGCTTCCGTCGGCCCGAGAACCATGGCCCCCCGAACCCTTCATGGTGACTTCGATGCTGCGAGAGATGATTCCTTCACGCGCCCTGCTCCCGCTGGTTTTCTTAAGCGCGCTGCTGGCGGCCAGGCCCGGCTGGGGCCAGGACGCCGGAAAGATCGCCGAGATCCTTCGCAAGGCAGCCGAGGCGAAGGAAGAAACGGGCCCGAAGACTCCCTCGAAGACCCGGACGGTGGAAGAAGAAAGTCTCCCCATCTTTCTCCTGCGTGACCAGGCAAGGATCCCGGCCCGGCCCGCCTTCGAAACGATCAGCGTTCGCACCCGGTACGGCATCCTCAAAATTCCCCGGGAGCAGCTCATCTCCGTGCGCTTCGCCCCCCGTATCGATCCCGCCCTGGAGAAAAAAACAGCTGCCCTCGTTGAGCGGCTCGGCTCGAGCGCCGCCCCCGAGAGAGAGGCCGCCGCCGATGCCATGGTCAATCTTGGTGAGCCCGCCCTGGCCATCCTCAAGCGGCTCGCCCAGGGAGCCGGAGAGGAGACCCGCCCCGGAATCCTGGAGGTTGTCTCCAGGATCGAGAAGACCGGTAAAAAAAAGAGCCGCGGTGCGGGCAAGTACAACGGCGCCATGGACGAAATCCATACCGAGCTGATGACCTTCAGGGGAGAAATCCTGACCGAAGGCTTTCCGCTCAAGACCCGCTATGGGGAACTTCTCATCAAGGCCGTGGACCTGGAGTCCATCCGCTTCAAAGCAGATGGGCGAACCAACCGCGTAGTTCATGTCGCTCCCAGCTTCCAACCCTCGGGGACCTGGCTCGATACCAGGATGGATGTCGGCAAAAACAAGCTGCTCACCATCAAATCCAGCGGCGAGACCTCGATCGGGAGCTGGAGCCTGGCCGCCAACCCGGACGGAACCAATCGCTACTCCACCTTCAAATCGAACCAGGGATTTCCCATGCTCTCGCTGGTCGGAAAGATCGGCAAGAGCGGCAAGCCCTTCAAGGCCGGCAAGAAATATCGCCTGCGGTCCAGGGCCACCGGCAGGCTGTACCTCGCGATCCAGCCCTTCGATTACGAGCCCGCGGGTGTCGATGGACAATACAGATCCGTGATAACGATCACGGACGGCCCCTGAAAAGAACGGCCTCCCGCGCCCGGGAGAAGCAAGGAAAGACTGAACCCCATGCCGGATCTCCAGCTTCCAGATCTCCTCGCGATCGAGGCCGCTAGGAACCGTATCGGGGCGCACGCGCATTGGACACCCCTGCTGAGCAGCCGGTCGATCGGCGAGCTCTCGAACACGGACGTCTGGCTCAAATGCGAGAACCTGCAGAAGGCCGGGGCCTTCAAGTTCCGCGGTGCCATGAACGCCTGCCTGCGGGCGATGGAGGAGGAGAGGATGCCCGGGGCGGGAGTCATCACCTTCTCATCGGGCAACCACGGGCAGGCGGTCGCCCTGGCCGCGAGAACGCTTGGCATCGACGCGGCGATCGTAGTCCCGGAGGACATCCCGGCGGTCAAGAGGGCCGCCATCGAGGCCTACGGAGCCAGGCTCGAGATCGCCGGGCTCACCTCGACCGACAGGCACCAGCGAGCCCTGGAGCTCTCCGCAGAAAACGGCAGCCTGGTCATCCCCCCCTTCGATCATCCGGATGTGATCGCCGGCCAGGGGACCACCGGCCTCGAGATTATCGATGAGCTGCCGGAGGTCGATGCGATCCTGGTGCCGACCGGCGGAGGCGGCCTGCTCGCCGGCGTGGCCATCGCGCTGTCAAACAGAAACCCATCGACCCGCGTCATCGCGGTCGAGCCGGCCGAGGCGAACGCCATGGCGCTGTCGATCGAGGCCGGTGAGATCGTCACTCTCGAGAAGGTCCCGGGAACCATCGCCGATGGTCTGAAGCCGATGGCCCCCGGCAAGCTGACGCTCGAGGCGGCACTCGAACACGTCGACAGGGTCCTGCTGGTCGACGATGACTCGATCCTGCGCGCCCAGCGCCTGCTCCTGGAGCGCGCCAAGCTCCTGGTGGAGCCCTCGGGAGCGGCAGGCGTCGCGGCCCTCCTCGGCTGTGAGGAGCTCGCCGGCCTGCGGGTCGTGACCATCCTCACCGGCGGCAATACCGACCTGCCCTAGGTTCGCTTCACACAACACTCCCGGACCAAAACCTGGAATCAACCATCGAACCATCGACCGCTTCCCGGTCATTAGGATTTTTCCCAGGGCCCGGGTTTCAGTAGAATATGAGCATGTCTGAACTACCCGCGCTTACAACTCGATTCGGCATCCGGGGAGCGGGAAACCTGCGTACTCTTTCTGCCGTAGCGCTGGTCGCTGTATTCCTCAACACCGGCAGCGCCCGCGCTCTTGACGAGACAGCCGGCATCGAGCTCTTCGAGAAGAAAATCCGGCCGGTGCTCGTCGAGCGTTGCTACAAGTGCCACTCCGCCGGGTCGAAGAAGCTCAAGGGCAAGCTGCGGGTCGACAGCCTGGAGGGACTCCTCAAGGGAGGCGAAACCGGGCCCGCCATCGCTCCCGGGAATCCGGCAGAGAGCCTGGTGCTCGCGGCGCTGAGGTACGACGAGCTCAAGATGCCGCCGGGCGGAAAGCTGCCGGAGGCCGTAGCGAAAGACTTTGAAGGCTGGATCCGGCTGGGAGCCCCGGCACCGTCTTCCTTTGGAAGCCCGGTCTCTGCAGCCGCTCCAGAAACAACGATCGACTGGAAAGCAGAGGCCGGCTTCTGGTCGTTCAAGCCGCTGACCGATTACCCGGCCAGGGAGATCGATTCCCGCGCGGTGATTCGAAATCCGATCGACAGCTACATCTCCAGCCGCCTGGGGAGCAACAAGCTTCAGGCGCGGGGTGAAGCGGACCGCAGGACGCTCATTCGCCGGCTCTCCTTTAACCTCATCGGGCTCCCACCTACCTCCGCGGAGATCAACGATTTCGTCAACGACAAGGACCCGCGTGCCTGGCAGAACCTCGTTACCCGGCTGCTGGCCTCACCCCACTACGGCGAACGCTGGGGGCGTCACTGGCTCGATGTCGTACGCTACGCCGACTCCAACGGCGCCGATGAAAACAAGTCCTATCCCCTCGCCTACCACTACCGCAACTACGTCATCGATGCCTTCAACCAGGACCGGCCCTTCGATGAGTTTGTCCGTGAGCAGCTCGCGGGCGACCTCCTGCCGGACCCCGGCGAGGCCTCGATCACCAACCGGAGGCTGACGGCGACCACCTATCTCGCCATGGGAATCAAGATTGCTGCCGAGAAGGACGGAGAAAAGAAACAATCCGACATCATCGACGAACAGATCGATACGATCTCCCGCTCGCTGCTGGGTGTGACCGTCGCCTGCGCCCGCTGTCACGACCACAAGTTTGATCCGATTCCGACGACCGACTATTACGCCATGGCCGGAGTGCTCAGGAGTACCGACCTGGCCAATCGAAAGCTTGATTCCGGCGAGAGGCGGGTGCTCCAGAAAGAAATCGATCGCTTCAAGAAAGACAGCGAGAAGCTGCGCGCGAAAGCTGACGCCCGGATCGCCAGAGAAGCGAAAGAGAATATCGCGGCCTATCTCCAGCACGCGGTCGGTGTGCTCGAATGGCAACGGCACTCTGTCCCGGTCGCCCTGCAGCTCGCCCTCGCCGACACAACCGATGCCCCCTATACACCGGCGGCCTCCACCGTCAACATCAAGCAGCTTTCCCTGCATCATCTCCTTCGCGAGGCGGAGACCTACGACCGCGGCACAGCGCGACCGGATGAGCGCTATGGCAAGGGGATCGGCATCATCTCGGACAAGGGGGCACCGCTGACCTGGGCCGAATACGATATCGAATTGCCTGAAGAGGGGATCTACCAGGTTGAGTTCCGCTATGCAGCCGAGGCTTCCCGTCCCGGAAAGCTCTCGATCAACGACAAGGTCGTCAACGAAAAGAGCATGGAGCAGGTGACCGGCACCTGGTACCCCGACAGCCAGAAGTGGTTTGTCGAGGGGCGCTACAAATTCAAGGCGGGCAGGAACATCCTGCGCTTCGAGGCCACCGGCCTCATGTCTCACCTCGACAAGCTCGTGGTAGCCCGGATAGCGCCACTTTCCTCCCCGGCAATCCAGGCCGAGAGCTTCCAGAGAGGAAACGTCAAGCCCTACACAGCAGATGACGTGGTCTACATCTCGGACCCCTCGAATACCGCCAGCGTTTATTTCATGGAATACGACATCGAGGCGCCCGTTGACGGCGCCTATTCCCTCCTGCTGCGCTACGCCGCGCTCGCGTCGCGACCGATGGTCCTGTCCGTCGATGGCAAGGTCCTCTCGGAAAAAGCGATGGCCCGCACCAGCGGCGGCTGGGGGGCACCCCACCAGAGATGGCAGCTCGAGCTCGAGCTCGAGCTGGCCGCAGGCCAGCACACCCTGCGATTCGAACGAAAAGGAGCCGTCTCTCACCTCGACCAGCTGCGCCTGGTTCCTCCGGTCCCCGGCACTCGCAAGCTCCCCTCGCCCGCGCGGCTGGCCAGCGAAAACAAGCTCGATCTCGGAGCGCTTCACCAATGGGCCCGGTTCATCGCTACCCAGGACAAATCGAACGCCCCCTTCTACCTGTTGAACAATCTCAGCCACGGGAACGAGAATTTCTTGGCGGGAAACAAAGACTCTCTCGCCAAACGTAAGCCGGGCAATCCCATCTCCAGGAAGCTGCTCACCCCGGTCCCGAAAATTCCCGGTGAGTTCGCAGCCCGGGCCGGGCTGCTGGTTACCGCGGCACTGGCTGAAGACCGCATCCCGATGCTCGAACCGCTCCACCGGGCCCTCACCGGGAAACAGGGCCCCTTCACCCCCTACCGCCACACAACCACGCACTATTCCCCGGGCGAACAACAAGCCGTCACCGCCCTCACCCGGTCCATCGGCATGCTGGAGGACAGGGCGAAGGATATTCCAGCTATCACCGTGATGGCCGTGAGAGACGGCTCGGCAACCGACCACCCCGTCTACATCCGCGGAAATCACCTCCAGAAAGGCCCCGTTGTTCCACGGCGATTCCTGACTATTGTCGAAGGACCCGGGCAGGCGGAATATCCGAAAGGCCAGAGCGGACGGCTGCGGCTGGCGAACTCCATCGTCTCTCCCTCGAATCCCCTGACCGCCCGCGTCATCGCCAACAGGATCTGGCGCTGGCATTTCGGACGGGCCCTGGTGAAGACCACCGAGAACTTCGGCCACTCAGGCGAACAACCATCCCATCCGAAATTGCTCGATCACCTCGCCCTCAAGCTGATCAAATTCAAATGGTCCATCAAGAAGCTCAACCGGTATATCGTCTCCTCTCACACCTACCGGATGAGCGGCTCCTATGCCCCGGAAAGCGCCGACATCGACCCTGAGAACCGCTGGTATTGGAGATTCCAACCACAACGGCTCGAGGCGGAAATCATCCGCGATGCCTTTCTCTTCACCGCCGGGCGTCTTGACCGGACGCTCGGGGGAGGACCAACCAGCAAGGTTCGCTCCCAGGACCCCTCGCCGGAAAACCTGCGGCAGAACCGGGCCTTTTACGAATCGAGCCGGCGGCGCTCCGTCTATCTGCCCATTATTCGAACCAATGTTTACAAGCTCTTCACGCTCTTTGATTTCCCCAACCCGGCGGCACCGGCCGGCAACCGCACCACCACCACCGTTCCAACCCAGGCTCTGTTCCTGATGAACAATCCGTGGATGAACGAGCTAGCTGCGGACATCGCGAAAAATGTCACCGCAGCTCTCAAGACCGACCGTGAGCGCCTCAGCTACCTTTACGAATCATTGCTCGGCCGCCTGCCCGTGGAAGACGATCTCCTGGCGGCTGAAAAACTTCTGGACACCGTACGTGGACAGACCGACCTCGAGAAACTTCCCCTGGCGGACTGGCAATCGCTCTGTCATACAATGCTCATGTCGAGCGAGTTCCTTTACACCCGCTAACCCAACCCGGAAATCCCCGGCGCATTCACGATGACCTACCAGCCTTTACAACCCGGCCGGCACCTCCCGGCTCGCAGAGACCTGCTGAGGTCCTGGTGCCTGGGATTCGGAGGGCTCGCCCTCGCCGACCTTCTCCAGGCCGAGGGTGAAACCGGTGGTGGCGTTCCGATCCATCCCCTGGCCGCCAGGAAACCGCATTTCAAGCCGCGAGCCAGGCGGATCATCTTTCTCTTCATGCATGGTGGCCCTTCTCACATCGACCTCTTCGACCCGAAACCGGAGCTCCAGAAAAACGACGGCAAACCGCCTCCCTTCCAGCGCACCCGGGTGAAGTTCGCCGCGCGCGGCAACCTGCTCGCCTCGCCCTGGAAGTTCCGTCCGACCGGCAAGAGCGGGATCCCGATGAGCGAGCTCTGGCAGCACCTGCCGGAGGTCGCTGACGAGCTCTGCATGCTCCACGGCCTCTGCGACCAGAACGTAGCGCACGGCGGCGCCTGCATGAAGCTCTTCACAGGCAGCGACTCCCTGCTGCGCCCGAGCATGGGGAGCTGGATGAGCTACGGACTGGGCACCGAGAACCAGAACCTGCCGAGCTTCATCACGATCTGCCCGACGAGCCTCCACGGAGGTGTCGACAACTTCGGCACCGCCTTCCTGCCGTCCATACACCAGGGCGTCCCCCTCGGCACACCCGGCTACCCGAACACCCTGATGAAGAACGCGAAATTCGAGTTCCTCGAAAATTCTTTCAGAACACCCGGACAGCAGCAGGCGCAGCTGCGCTACCTCAAGCGCCTCAACCAGCACCACCTCGCGGCAACCGGCCCGAATTCGGACCTCGAGGCACGGATCGCGAGCTTCGAGATGGCGTTTCGGATGCAGCAGGCCGCGCCCGAAGCGGTCGATCTCGCGAAGGAGACACCCCAAACGAGGGAGCTCTACGGGATGGACGATCCGAACACGCAGAACTTCGGAACCATGTGCCTCATGGCAAGACGTTTCGCCGAGCGAGACGTCCGCTTCATCCAGGTCAGCCATGCGCACACCCTGCCCTTCAACAACGAGCAGTGGGACCAGCACAGCCACATCAAGAAGGGACACGCGATCAACGTCGCCCAGATCGACAAGCCCATCACCGGGCTGATCAAGGATCTGAAGCAGCGCGGGCTGCTTGAGGACACCCTGGTTCTCTGGGGCGGCGAGTTCGGACGCACGCCAACGGCCCAGGAGGGAAAGAAGGCCACCATCGGACGGGATCACCATCCCGACGGCTTCACGATGTGGATGGCCGGCGCCGGAGTGAGGGGCGGCTTCCGCTACGGCAAGACCGACGAGTTCGGCTACTACGCCATCGAGAACCGGATGACCATCCATGACCTGCACGCCACGCTGCTGCACACCATGGGCATCGATCACGAGCGCCTGACCTATCGCTACGCTGGGCGGGACTTCCGTCTCACCGACGTGCACGGCGAGGTGGCCAGAGGAATCTTCGCCTGAGCGGGAATCCAACCCGCCCGGCTCACAGCCGCCTGCAGCGCTTGACCCTGGTGATGATCTTGCGGCCGTCCGTCACCTTGTACTCGCCCTCGAGCTCAACAACCGAGCCGACACAGGCATCGATCTTCAGGTTGTGGATGGTGCCGAAGTCGGTCCGCAGCTCGAGGCTCTCGCCGCCGGACAATTGTACGAGATAGAGATTCAGGTCGTCTGCCTTGACCCTGATCTTCAGCATGCCCTTGACCTGGAGCCTGCCTCCCTCGTCCTTGAGGATCTTCCAGGAGCCATCATCGACATATTTCGGGGCGAGGTTCGCCTTCTCGGAGATCCCGGTGAGGAGACCGTTCGAGTTGCCGTAGCTCTCCCGCTTCACACCCATCATGTCCATCAGCTTCAGGAGCAGGTTGCCGTTAGGGGTGTTTGGATATTTCACATAGCGTCCCGGCAGCACCTGGCCGCCCCCCCCGCCGGAGAGCACCAGCGGCAGATCGGTCACCGAGTGATAGTCTCCGTGCTTGATGCCGGAGCCGAAGAGGACAATCGAGTTGTCGAAGACCGAGCCCTCCTCATCGTCGAGAGATTTGAGCTTCTCGAGGAAATAGGAGAACTGCTGAACATACCAGTGGTTGATCTTGTCATAGCCCGAGAGCCCGGAAGAGCGGTTGCGGGTACGAACGAAGTGACTCAGGGAGTGAAGCTCATCGTTCACTCCGAGAAAATCATAGGTCGACCTGCTCTCGGTGTGAGCCATCATCAACGTGCTCACCCGCGTCATGTCGGTCCAATAGGCCAGCGCGATCAGGTCCAGCATGGCCCGTGTGCGCTGCGCGAGGTCGGTGGCGGCCGGCACCGGCTGGATTCGCTTCATCCTGGAATCACGCGCCGGATTGCCAAGGGTCTTGAATTGCCCGAGCTCGCGCTCCACATCACGAACCGACTGCAGGTAGTGCTCCAGGACCTGCCGGTCGCGATGGCTGGCCTTGCGAACGATTGACTGGTAGCTTGCCTTCACCTCATCGAGGACGCTTGCGGTCCGTTTGCGAAAGCCGCTGTTGTTGAAACCCTTGAAGAGCCGGTTGAAAACGACCTCCGGGTTGTGTTCAACCGGCAGAGCCCGGCCGTCCTCTCCGTAGGAGAGAAAGTTCTCCGAGGGATCGTTGGCGTCGAGATAGGTGTCGCTGCGCAATTGCAGCGACTTGACCGGGGTCTCACCGCCAACGTGATCAGCGATGAGCTGGTCAAAGGACTGCCTCTGTACAAGACGGGACTTGCGAACATTTCCGGTCATGAAGGTCACCGTTACGTTTTCATGCCCGCCATTGGCCCGCTGGTCGCCATCGATGTTTCGCAGGATGACAATGTCCTTCTTGTTTTTCTCGAGCGGGCTGAGAAGTTTCGAGAGCGTGAACTCCGTCTCCGTCGCGCCGGTGATATCCCACGAGCTGGGATTCACTCCCGCGCCCTTGAACAGGACGCAGAGACGCAGGTTCTTCGCCGCCGCCGAGCGGGCATAGCCAAGAGCCGGGGACATGATCTCGAGCGAGGGCAGCGCGAGGGCCGCGCCAACGCCCCGGAGAAACGACCGTCTCGGGATAAGATAAGACTCTCCGCTCATGGCTGGTCCTGTCGACATTGAAACCGCTTACTCCTGATGATGTCGGCAATCAACGAGTTGATCTTAAAGCCATCCCGTTCGAGGTTGTCGCAAATTCTTTTCAGCTCGGTCCGGTCATAGGGCCGCAGCTTGCGGCCGAGCGCGTAGGAGAGCAGCCGGGCGGCGACGTTCTTCACGATCGGCTCGCGGTATTCTTCCACCAGGATCTGCTTCATCTGCCGCGGCGTCTTGAAGGTGTCTCCATTGGGAAACACTCCGCTGGACCTGACCGGACGCTTGTTCCTGTAGGAGGTCCTCCATTTCCCGAAGGGATCGAAGTTCTCGAGACCAAGCCCGAGAGGGTCGATGTGCTTGTGACAGCTGACGCAGATCGCCTTGCCGGTATGCGCCTTCAGGATGTCGGCAAGGTCTGTGAGCTTCTTCCCATCCACCTTCTCGCTCTTGCTCAGGGCCGGAACATTTTCCGGCGCGTGCAGCGGACGCCCGATGATCCTGTCCAGCAGCCAGACTCCCCGGCGGATGGGATTCGTCTTCTCGGGAGCGGAGGTCACCCGCAAAATTCCAACGGTGGTAATGAGACCTCCCCGCTGCTCGCTCTTGATCCTGATAAGACGCGGAGGCTTGTAGAATTGTTCCTGGATTCCCGGGGGGTTCTCGCGGCGCGACCCGAAAATGTCCCCATGCTTCGTGGCGAAAGAGTGCCCCTTGCCCGCGGTACGAACGCCGGTGTAGTCGCTCTGGTAGATCCAGTCCGAGTCGACGACCTCCAGGATGCTGCGGTCGGACTTGATCAGCTCATCGAAGAAAAACAGCAGCTCATCGTAGATGCCGCGGCTCCATCTTTCGTTCCGGTAGAAGGCCTTGTTGGTCCACAGCTCGCCAAATCCCAGCCACTGCCCGGCAAAATCTTCCGACAGGGAGATGCGGCGGGGAGATTTCAGCATCCGGCCGACCTGCCCGGCGAGAACCGTCTCATCGAGCAGGCGACCATCCGCCGCCAGGGCGAACAGCTCATCGTCGGGCATGGAGGCCCACAGGAAATACGAGAGACGGCTTGCGAGCTCGTAGGCGCTGACCCTGTAGGGCAGCGCCTTGTTCCTGACCGTCTCGATCCGGTAGACAAAGGGCGGCGAGAGGAGGCCGATCTTCAGCGCATACAGAAGTGAAGAAACCGGCGCCTCTTTTTTACGGCGGGTGCGGTAGGCGTTCAGCACCACCTCTTCACTCTCCGCGTTCTTATAGCCGCGCCAGGCCCGGGCCAGGAAGCGGCGGAGAATCTTCCCGGCCTGCTCCTCGGTCAGCTTGGGCGAGGCGCCCTTGAACCCGAAAACTTTTTCGCGAGCCGCGGGGGCCTGCTCAAAAATCCTCAGGGCGTAGTCGAAAGCCTCATTGTATTTCAGGATCGGCGGCCTGGATCCGGCCAGCTGAGCCGCGTCATTGCAGAAGCCGGATTCACCCGGCGCATCAGGCGGCAGGATCGTCTCCAGCGTGGAGGGCAGGAAGGCGGGGAATTCCGGGCTGTAGACATAGGGTTGCTTCAGCGAGACCCGCAACAGCTCCTCGAGCGTATTGATGAACTCATAGCGGCTCAGCCTCCGCAGCCTCGACTCGCCGATGTGTTCCTTGCCGTCCTTCAGGACGTAGGTCTCCTCGAACCAGCCGGCGATCTGCGCCTTCTGCGCGGTGGTCAGGGGCTTCTTCTTCTTTGGCGGCATCTCGCCTTCGCCGACGGCCTGGTCGACCTTCTCCCACAGGGCCGCGATCTTCTCAGCGAGTGGATCCGGGGCGGAGAGAAGCTGCTCGAGGTCGATCCCCCCCTTGCGCGTGTCCGAGTCATGACAGCCGAGACATCGAGATTCGAGAACCTCCAGGGCCGGGGACCGCTCAGCGGCCCCCAGGCCTGGCCCCATACCGGGCAACAGCAGCAGGATCATGCAGGCGATTGATTTCATGGATGGTGTTGACGATTCAGGAGAGACCGTGTGGGTCAGTATTAGATCATCCGGAAAGCTCAAATCACATCGCGTGGTTCGTCCTCCCCGCTGAAACTTCTTTCAGATCATTTTATTTTCCAGCAGGACGATTCGCAATCCACTTGTGACCGCCAGGCGCCGCTTCTCTCAGCTCATACGCAGAGCGCTCCACCTGGAGCCGGGAAGCGGGAGGCTGCCGGCGACGGCCAGGCCCTCGAGCTCGAGCAGGAAGACCTTCAGGCGCACGCCGCAGGAGAACCCGCCCAGGCTGCCATCGCCTGAGATCACCCGGTGACAGGGGAAAATGACCGGCAGCGGATTCTTCCCGACGGCCTGGCCCACAGCCCGGGCGGCGCGCGGCGATCCGACCCGGACGGCAAGCTCCCCGTAGGTACGAAACTCGCCTCGGGGAATCTCGAAGAGAGCCTTCCAGACCCGCAGCTGAAACGGCGTACCCGAGCCGTCGAAATCCAGGGGAGAACGGAAGGTTATCTTCTCACCGGAAAAATAGCGGTCCAGCTCTGCGCAGGCCCGCTCAAGAATCTCGCCGGTAGAATTCCCAGTTCTCCGCGGCGCTCTGCCTGGAGGCGTGGGCGCGGCCTCAAAGAGCTCCACACGTCGAACACCCTTCGGGCTGGCCGTTACTCTCAGCTCTCCGCCCGCAAGACAGTCCGGCCGGAGGATGGCGCTCGCAAATTCCTGCATCGAAATAAATCTTCCACCCTGAATGGAGTCCGTGCGAAAACAAAAACCGGGGAGGAACCCTCCTTCCCTACAGCATAAGATACAGGCTCTGGCCCGCATGCAATATGGGAGAAATGATGGACCCTCGTGAAGAGCTCGTAGACCTGATCGACGAACAGGACCGTGTCATCGGCTGGGCGCGCCGTGAAAGGATCCGCCGCCTGAACCTGCTCCACCGCGGGGTCGGGATTCTCTGCCTTGATCCCACTGGGCGGATCTACGTTCATCGCCGCACGGAGACAAAGGATGTCTTTCCCGGCATGTACGATATGTTCGTTGGTGGAGTCGTGGGGCAGGGCGAAGACTGTGACCTGGCCGCCGCCAGGGAGATCGCCGAAGAGCTGGGAATCAAGGGGCCCCAGCCTGAACCCATTTGCCGATATCTCTACCTTGGTCCCCTGAACCGCAGCCTGGTGGCGGTTTACAAGGTGACCTGGGAAGGGAAAATCCGCCACCAGCCGGAAGAGGTTGAATGGGGAAGCTATATGAGCATCGAAGAAATCGAGGCGAAGATCGGCGAATGGAACTTCGTCCCCGATGGCCTGGAGATCTGGAACCACATCAGGGGATTGAAGGTCATCTGAGAAAAGACCCGGGGCTAACGCTCCATCAGTCAACCTCCCCGAGAAGCCGCGGAATTACTTGCCTTTGGACTTCTTCTTTGCGGAACGGGCCTTGCGAGCCGCGCTGGTCGAGGCGCTCACATCGATCGTTACCCGGCGACTGGAGGCCTTCTTGGACTTCTTCTTCCCGGCGGGCTTCTTTGCCTTTTCGGTCTTGGAGGGGTTGGCGGGCTCTTCTTCTTCAGCCTCATCTCCGAGATGAAGTCTCAGCTTCTGCTGGGCCTGTTCCGAGACCTTATTACGGGGGAAAGCCTCAACCAGGTGCCTCAGCATGCGAATGCCAAACCGGCCCATCTGCTCACCTTCTTCGGCAAAATGGAAACCGAGATAATAGTAATCCTCGGGGTCGATGTGCTTATCGACAGTGATCTTCTCCACGAGCTCTTGATAGCTGTCGTAGATCAGCGCGCGCAAAACCCGCAAGCCGAGATCCGATCTGCGAGAGGCCGGATCAAGATCCCTCGAGCTCTGGCGAATGAGAGCGATAGCGAAGAAATACCGCCCCTCGGAGGTGATCATGTGGTGGTCCCACAGCAGCTGCATGTATTCGGTGATGCGAACCCACTTATCGCGGCTCGAACCATTCTTCAGCTTAACGGCCTTTTGATACACCTTGGCTCGCAGCGGATCCGTATCCACACCTTTTACAAATTCCAGGAAGGAGCGATGGCGAACATCGTTTCTCTCAAAGAGAAGAATCAGGCGCTTCACTGCGCGATCGAGATACTTGCGGCGTGTCTTCTGGGGGAACTCCTGGAGAATCGAGTTCACTCTCTGGGTGACCTCGAGATCCTCGGACTCGACAAGAGTCTTGAAGAGACTCTCGATACCCGAAGAGATCTCGCGCAAGGTCGCCTCCGCCGCCTCGCGAACCCGGAAACGTGAGTCCGAAAGGAAGGGGACAATCGCCGCGGCGATCTCGGGCTTGTCGATCCCCTTGAGCCGTTCGAAGATATGAATATGCACAGCGAAGTGCGGAGATTTGTTAAGCAGTTGAACAAGCTTGATGGAGTCCTTGGCGGGAAGATCGATTTTCTTGAAACCCGTCAGGGCATGCTGGGCGACATTCTCCCAGTCCGCATCGCAAAGACTCTTGTGCAGGAAACGCGTGTAATCCGGCGTCGCCTTCAACTCATCGGACTGCCTGTAGAGCGAGATGAATGCAAACTTCCGGATCTCCGGGAGGTGCCTCTGGTCAGCGTAATTCCTGAGAATCTTCCTGGCCCGCCCGACAAGCGACCTGCCCTTGAAACAGCCGAGCAGAATGAGACCAGCGATATGCAGGTAAGGACTGGCCGAAGCAGGCTTCCCGCGCAGAAGCTTCTGCACAAGCGGAAACACCGGGGTCTGCTGGGCAGGCTTCATCGCGTTGATCGAATCCGAGAGACGCGCCAGCAGGTGCTGCTGCTGCTCAAAGGATTCTTCCTCGAACTTCTTCAGGAGGAATTCTACAGCGGATTTTCCATTCACAGCCGACAGGGTCGATATAATCGCCCGGCGGCCATTGAAATCAGCCTCCTGGTAGAGATCGCGAAGCTGCGGGACAGCGGAAGGACCAATGGCCGTAATCACAGCCATTGAATGCTCCCGGATGATGCCTCCCTTGAGAATCATGGGCAGCACCAGGTGGGACACATCAGCCGCCCCCAGGCGCGCAAGTCCCTTCAAAGCAGCCAGTTGCATGGGCTCATAGGGTTCCCTGAGACAATTCCCGAGAGCCTTGATAACAGGCTTCGTAGAGATCCCGAGCTCGGAAAAAACCTGGGCCGCCGCGACTCGTAATTCCAAGTCGTCAGAACCCAGCAAATTCAATAGTTTCTTGGTGGTTGCGTCCATGTATGGAGCGCCTCCAATGTCGGTTTTTTTTAACAGATCCCAATTAGTTCAGTCGTAAAAGGATACACGCGACAAAGACCTATTTACAGAAGATTCGCCCCAGGTCTCTAAGTCCTGTAAATGCCTTACTAAAAAAACACAAATCCATACAGTACAATGACTTAAAATAGTTCTAACCAGCCCTCAGAGATCACCTCAAACCCTCTATACCTGTCACAGAAGCCTCCAGAACGCGTTCCAGGCCAGGCAGGATGACACAACATATTGTAAAAAATAGAGTTATCGGAATTCCAAAACCCATATGGGCTATTTCGGAATCGGGAACTACGGGTAAATGACAATGGTTCCGGAAGAAAGACGGTAGTGGATATTTGTATGCTGAAAGGGACAATTCCCTTCTGGAATCCTAAAACCACTTCATTACGGCTCAGCAGCAAGGTTTCATGAATACTCGCGAAATACCCCCAGAGCTCGACCTGCAGCCTGTAGAGGCTGGAGTCTGCTCGAATGGTAACTGGTCCGGACAAGGTGAAGAGCTTGTCTCCATCAATCCTGCGAACTCTGAAGAGCTTGCCAGGGTGGCTGGTGCAACCTCGGAGGAAACCCTTAACACCATCCAGGGCGCGTACAACTCATTTGAAGGCTGGAAAAAGCTCCCAGCCCCCCGCCGGGGAGAATATATCAGGCTTATTGGTGAAGAGCTCAGGCGGTTCAAGGAACCCCTTGGAAAGCTCGTCTCCCTCGAGTGCGGCAAGGTACTCTCCGAGGGTGAGGGAGAAGTCCAGGAGATGATTGATATTGCCGACTTCGCGGTAGGACTCTCACGTACGATCGGCGGAGCCACCCTGCCAAGCGAGCGTCCTGATCACAGGATGTTCGAACAATGGCACCCCCTTGGCCCGGTGGGAGTCATCACCGCCTTCAACTTTCCCGTAGCCGTCTGGGCCTGGAACGCGTTGGTCGCGGCCATCTGCGGTGATACCATCGTCTGGAAACCCTCCGAGAAAACGCCCCTGACGGCAATTGCCGTACAAAAAATCTGCAACCGGGTGCTCGAACCAGAAGGGCTCGCCGGGGTCTTCAACCTCTGCTGCGGAGGAATTGAAACCGGCGAGCGAATCGCGACGGATGAACGCCTGCCATTGATCAGCGCGACCGGAAGCTGCCGAATGGGACGAAAAGTAGCTGTGGCCGTCGCCGGACGAATGGGACGAAGCCTGCTCGAGTTGGGCGGCAACAACGCGATCATCATCCTGGATGATGCCGACATCGATCTGGGCCTCAGGGCCGTACTCTTCGGTTCACTGGGAACGGCGGGGCAGCGGTGTACAACGACCAGGAGAGTGCTGGCACAAAAAAGAATCTTCCCAACGCTGGCACAGAGACTGACCGAGGCCTTCGAATCCGTCATCGTGGGCGACCCGCTTGACCCAAAGACCCTGGTCGGCCCCCTCATCGATGAGGATGCGGTCAGAACCTTTGAAAAAGCCGTAGCAACGGCCCGCGCCAACGGCGGCGAGATCCTGACCGGGGGCCAGGTAATCGAGGGACCGGGCTTCTTCGTGCAGCCCACCCTTATCAAGGCTGATTCCGGGATGGAGATCGTCCGTGAAGAGACCTTCGCCCCCATTCTCTACCTGCTAGAGACGGATGATCTGGATGAAGCCATCTCGGCGCAGAACAACGTTCGACAGGGCCTTTCGTCGGCGATTTTCACCGACTCGGTCAGGAACGCGGAGCGATTCCTTTCCGTTGCCGGCAGCGATTGTGGAATCGCCAACGTCAACATCGGAACAAGCGGCGCCGAGATAGGGGGAGCCTTCGGAGGTGAAAAGGAGACTGGCGGCGGGCGGGAGGCCGGGTCCGACTCCTGGAAAGCCTATATGCGCCGCCAGACCTGCACGATCAACTATGGAACGGAGCTGCCGCTGGCCCAAGGCGTCCGCTTCGACCTCGATTGACCTCCCCTGCAAACAAAACGCATAGATCTCTCCCGCTTGGCGTCAACCTGAACTGGATTTAAACTATTGAAGACGCTAACATCGGCTTTTTGGAGCGGGGAATACATCTGTAGATGGCTATTATTGAATTCATGAAAATACCGCGCACCTCCGTCTTGCTTCCCCTCTTTATGAATAGAGCCCCACTGCTGATCGCGCTCCTGCTGATCACCAGTGTTCACGCCCTCGCGGCTGATTGGCCCATGTGGCGGGCAGATGCCTCGCGCCGGGGGACCTCGGCAGCCGAGCTTCCCGCGAAGCTCTATCTTCAGTGGACGCTGGAGTTGCCGAAACCTGACACCGCCTGGCCGGCTGACCAGGAAAAGCTGCAATTTGACCGTCTCTACGAGCCTGTTCTCGCTGGGAAACGGCTTTTCGTTCCCTCCATGATCTCTGACAAGCTCACCGCGTTTGATACCGACTCAGGGAAAGAGCTCTGGCGCTTTTATACCAATGGCCCCGTCAGATTCGCGCCTGCCATCTGGAAAGACAAAATCTTCATCGTCTGCGATGACGGCTACCTCTACTGCCTCAACACCGCCGATGGCGCGCTCGCCTGGAAGTTCCGCGGTGGTCCCAACGAAAGACGGGTGCTCGGAAATGATCGCCTCATAAGCACCTGGCCCGCTCGCGGCGGTCCCGTCGTCTACGATGACAAGATCTACTTTGGCGCGGGGATCTGGCCCTTCATGGGCATCTTCCTGCATGCCCTTGACGCCGAAACCGGACGCCTGATCTGGACCAATAGCGGCGAGGGCTCCAGCTTCCAGACCCAGCAGCATGGCAGTCCGGCCTTCTCCGGAATAGCCCCACAAGGGTACCTCGCTGCGAACGAAGATTTTCTCGTCGTCTCCGGTGGCCGGACTATGCCGGCCGTCTACGACAGGAAGACAGGCGCCATAAAACACTACGACGTCAGCGCCCGTAATATGGGAACCAAGGGCGGCGGCGGCTATGATGTGGTCCTTGGAGAAAATTTCTACCTGAACCGGGAATGCGCCTACCGCCTGGACAATGGCAAATTCATCACCAAGATAGACGCCCTGCTGATCAACGACCGCTCCATCATCTGCCACGATGGAGAGGGCCTCAGAGGCTTCCAGCCGCGATGGGAAAAGCACACGACCAAGGACCGAAAGGGCAAGGCGCAGAGCTCCATCCGGATTCGCAAAACCTGGGCCGCTCCCATTGACCAGAAGGTAAAGAAGGTCTTTATCCAGGCGGGTAGACACCTCTACTGCAGCGGAGAGGACAGCCGGATCCTCGCGGTCGATTTTTCCAATATCATCGCCGGAGCCTCGGTCGCCTGGAGCATGGCGATCCCCGACGAGGCGCTCAACATGATCGCCGGAGATGAGAAGCTCATTGTCAGCACCGCCGCTGGCAGAATCTATTGCTTTGGAGGAGAGAGAACAGACCTCCAGCTCCCGGTCAAAAAGAAGGAGCCCGCTGCCAAGAAAGTCGAGATCAAGAGCATCGTATCCAAGGGAGCCACCTGGAAATATCAGGATGATGGCCAGGGACCGGGCGCCGATTGGCAATCGATCAGCTTTGACGACTCAAAGTGGAAGGAGGGTCCGGCCAGGCTTGGATACGGCGAAAATAACGAAAAGACCCGTCTTGGCTTCGGTAAAAACGACAAGAAGAAACACGCGGCCTGCTATTTCAGACACGCCTTTGAGCTTCCGGATGGGCTCCAGTTCGGTGATCTCGAGCTGCAGATCCTGGCCGACGACAGCGCCATCATCTATCTCAACGGAAAGCAGGCCGCCCGCCTGCGCATGCCCGAAGGCGAGACCAACCACCAGACCTATTCCGGAATACAGATCAAAAATGAAAACACCTTCGACAAGCTGAAGCTTCCCGGAAATCTTCTCCATCCGGGTAAAAATCTGCTGGCGGTAGCCGTCCATCAACAAAGAGCCGACAGCTCGGACCTGACCTTCGACCTGAGCCTGACCCCTCTCACCAGCCCGAAGCGAATTTTCCAACCTGAAATAGCCGTTGAGGGAACTGACCCCCAGAAAAAATGGGCGCGCGTGGCAACTCGGATCCTCCAGGGTATGAAAACGCGAAAGGGCTACTGCCTGGCTCTCGGGCTCGGCTCAGGTCAGCTCGTCTCAGCGTTGGCGGAGCAGTCGGAGCTTCACATCGTCGTCATCGAAGCGAACGGCGACAAGGTCGCCGCCGCCAGGAGGCGCCTGGATGAAAAGAGCCTCTACGGGCAGCGTGTCGCCATCATAGAAGGCAAGCCTGTGGGGCTCCCCCTGGCCCCCTATATGGCAGACCTGGTTGTCTCTGAGCAGCTGACCGGCCTCCTTGAAAAACCAGCCGACTCGACCCGGGCTGTCTTCAAACTGCTGCGGCCCTTCACAGGGATGGCCTGCCTCCCGACCGGCGACGGATCCCTGAAAGAAGCCTTCGCTTCGAACAAGCTGCATGGCTGCAAAATCGAATCCGGCGAGGATCTCCTGGTCGTCAGGAAGACCTCGGCTCCGGCAGGCTCCGGAAGCTGGAGCCATCAGTATGGAGATGTGTCGCATTCCGTAGCATCCGCTGAAATGAATGTCCGGGCACCGCTTGGCCTGCTCTGGTTCGGAGGTCCGTCCAACTCAGGCGTGCTGCCACGCCATGGCCACGGACCGATACCCCAGTTCATTGAGGGACGGATCATCATCGAGGGACGTGACATGCTGCGCGCTGTCGATGCCTATACCGGTCGCCTGCTTTGGGAGAGAACCCTCAAGGATATCGGAGTTCCCTACGACAACACCGACCATCAACCGGGTGCCAATATCCTCGGCAGCAATTACGTCTCGGTAGCTGATGGCATTTACGCGATCTACAAAAAGAGCTGTCTCAAGCTCGACCCTGACACGGGAAAAACCCTTTCGGAGTTCAAGATCAACGGCAACGGAGAAAAGCCCCAACCAGTCGGATGGGGCTACCTGGGAATCTGGGGAGACTACCTCATCGCAGGAATCCAGCCGACAGAGCTGCGCTATCCGGATTACTCGAAGGCTGAAATTGATGGGCTGAAAGATGACAAGGTCAAGAACCTGCTTGGACGGCTCGCCAGCCTGAAAAATTTCGAGGTGACAGCCAGGGGCAAGAAGCAGAACAGCAAAGATCACCTGGGCGTGAATCTCAACAGGCTCCTGACCTCCGGGGCGATTTACCAGAAGATACCCCCCAAGGTCAGGGCAAAGGCCGGAACCGACGAGCTCCAGAAACAGCTGCGCAAATACCTGGAGGCGGTTCCCGGAAGGACCGCATCGGATGCCGCGGCCGTACGGATCAAGCGAACGATCTTCAGCAAGATCTTCGGCCTGCCAGAATACAAGCCCAAGGCCGCGGGCAAGGATGGCAGCTGGGTCGGAGTCGGCAGCAAGAAGGTCGCGGTGCTGGACCGCAAGACCGGCAAGATCATCTGCGAACACGAGGCGAGCTACAATATCCGACACAACACCCTGGCCGCCGGTAACGGCAAGATCTTCTTCGTGGACCGGCTGACGGACGCGCAGCTCAACTACTTCAAGCGAAGAGGCAAGGTCGCCCAGGAAGCCCGGTCCATCAAGGCGCTAGAGATGGGCACCGGAAAACTGCTCTGGAAGGTTCAGGAGAGAGTCTTCGGAACCTGGCTCGGCTATTCGGAAGAATTCGACATCCTGCTCCAGGCGGGCAGCAAGGCGAGGGACCGGGCTGGAGATGAGGTCGGCCAGGGCATGGTCGCCTACCGGGGAACCACCGGCGAGAAGCTGTGGGAACATTCCGAAAAATACTTCGGCCCCCCGATCCTCGTTGGGCAGATGATCGTGACCCAGGCCGATGCCAATGCCGGACATGCCTACGAGCTGAAGACAGGCAAGCGAATCCAGCGGACTCATCCTTTCTCCGGCCAACCGGTGAACTGGTCCTATACGAGAAACTATGGCTGCAATACCGCCATCGGCTGCCCCACCATGATAACCTTCCGCTCGGCGGCCGCGGGTTACTACGATCTCACCAGCGACTCGGGAACCGGTAACCTCGGGGGTTTCCGATCCGGCTGCACAGCCAACCTGATCCCAGCTGGGGGGATCCTCAACGCCCCCGACTACACTCGCACCTGTACCTGCTCCTATCAAAACCAGGCCTCTCTCGCCTTTGTGCACATGCCCGAAGCCGAGATGTGGACCTTCACCACCTACAAGAATGATGACAAAGACGTCAGCGACCTCGGCCTCAACTTCGGAGCGCCGGGAGACCGCCGGGCGAAAGACGGCACCTATTGGATTGATTACCCCAGCGTGGGCGGCCCATCGCCTGACGCCAGGGTCAAGCTGAGCGGCAAAGACCTCCGGTACAGGCGCATCCACTCCGGCCTGCTGGAGGCTGGAGAGCTCCCCTGGGTGGCCTCTTCTGTCCTTGAGGGAGAGGCGGAAATCATCATTCCTCTCAGGAAGAAAACAGCCCGGGCCCTTGAGCTTGAGAATCTCGTCAAGGGCCGAAGCCCAGTCATCGCCAGCCGGGCGAAGCTCTACGACGACTCGCCTGGAAACGCCGGGGGCAACCCGGGACTCTCCGGCAGCCTTGGACAGGACGGCGGCAAGGATGCGATCGAAGCAAAGATCGAGGGCTACGAGGAACTCGCGCCAGCCAGCATCTCTGTCGAAATGAAGGTGCTTGTCAATTCCAACATCGACTATGTTGATACCAGGGGATCGGGCAAGGATAAGCAGCACGGATTCGTAGTCGACAACCGCAAGGTTAGGGTTCGGTACTTTGTCGCCAACGAGGCCGGCGACAACAACGAAAAGGAGATCCGGCTCGAGCTCGGCAAGGAGCTTCCCGGGGACAAATGGACCCACATAGCCTTCACCTACGATGCCGCAACAGGACGAGGCGCCCTGTATATCGATGGCGAGTTGGCGGGCGACCACCAGGGACCAGCAAACCGAGCCCTGTGGTGGGACGATAAAAAACCGAAATACGAGCTCGCCAAGGGCGCCAAGGGAGGTAACAACCTCATCGACGAGCTGCGGGTCTCCAAGGTAAGTCTTTCGCCAGCTCAATTCCTGTGTAAAAAAGACGCGGCCGTTGCCGCTGAGAATATCGCTGGCCATTGGAATATGCGAAGGCCCGCGAAAGAAGCAGCCAAGAACCTCTACACCGTCCAGCTTGTATTCGCCGAACCGGAGGACGCCGCAGCGGGTCGGCGAATCTTCGATGTAGTGCTTGATGGAACCGTACGGATCGAGAAACTGGACATTGCCGCTGAGGCCGGCGGCCCTCGGCGAAGCATCATCAAGACAATCGAAGATGTCTTCCTGGAAGAAAACCTGCGCTTGAAGTTGAAAGCCCATGGAGAGCTTCCGCCGATACTCAGCGGCCTGCGGGTAACCCGCAAGGTCATAAAATAAAACGACTTAATCAGTTTTGTGACGGGCCTGTTGCGTCACGCAATAGAGAATATTCTTGTTTCACCGGCCAGAAGGAAAATACAATTTCCGTGTGGCCAAAAGACCTGCTTAACCGGAAACCAGTGAACATAAATCGCCCCCTATAGAAAGGTGACATCATGAGATCACTCTTTACCAGGATCCTGCTACCCGTGGCGCTAATGACCGCCTGTACGGGACTTCTCTTCGCAGGAGATTCTTCCAAGAAGAAGATTCCCTCTCCCTATTCGCAGTTGGCGAAGGCCGCGAAAAACCTCTCAAAGATCAAGGGCTTCAAAACAACCCTCACCGTCCAGGGCGGACTTTCCAACACCAAGGATCACAAGATCCACCAATTCGCGGTCAAGGAAAGCTACCAGGGAGACATCTACAAGGGGCTGATCCACATCTCGGCGGCGGAGTCCTACAAGACTCCCAGGAAGGGTGTTCGCTTTTTCGAGGGTGCGTGGAGAAACATCTACTCTGATCCGCAAGGCAGGAAGCTCCAGACCTTCTTTAATTTCCCCCAGGAGGTTCTCAAACGGGCGCTGCGCCACGCAAAAAGAAGCGGAAGGTGGCTCGACGCTGAACAGGCTGCAGCCGAGGCAAACCCGGCGAAGCCGGCCGAGGAAATCGAGCTCGATGAGAGCGGCAGAACGGTTGTTTCAAAGAAGCGCCTCCCGGGCAAAGAGGCCGAAGCCATCATGCCGACCATCATGCTCGTCGAAACCCCGACCAGGGAGGCTCTCGATCACTACCTGACAGTCGAAAAATCCGGCTGTCTCGGCGGCGGCTGAACGGTTTCCGAATTCGTGTCCGGTGCGGACAAGACAATGACCAACGCCTTCTATGAAATCGAGATTGATCCCGAAACCTCACTTCCCATCCGTATCAAGGTTACCGCGCTGACGGGCCGCAAAGGAAAGACCCGCCGCAAAGGCAATAAGATCATCGGCGGTGAGCACGCGGCCTTTCACTTTGAATACAAGCTGTCGGAGTTCGGCAAGGTTGAAGCGCCGAAGATTCCCCGAAACGCCCAGAAGGTCCTCGCGAAGCTCAAGTAAGGCTTCCACGCAGACCCCTTCCTGGCGGATAAGCGCGCCGGTTCGCTCAGAACCTGCGCGCTTTTTTCTTTTCACCCTCTCGACGTCCCCTGCGCCTGAGCGATACCACGAAGACCGCGGCTGCCAGGGCGCCGAAGGCGCAGGCGATCGCGGAATAGCCGCCTCCAGACTCCTTCTTCACTGATGCTCCACTCGCCTGAGCCTCTCGCTTCCCGGCAAGGTCCGCGGGCGAGGCAGAAGTCATCTCCCGGCGCCTATAGCCCTCGAGCTGCCGATGACGCAGCTTCGCCATTGAGAGCCTGTCGGTACCATGCCCTCCCTGGGCCTTCTCGAGGAGGAATCCACGGCCCGCGTTCGGGTTCCCCTGAGATGGAAGAGCCTTCCGCCGGGCCTCGGCACGCTCAGCGATAGCCGTCTTGTTGATGAAGAGATGCCTGACCCCCGCCGTGGGGGTGGCCTTCCTGCCGGAGCTGGGCTGGAGTAATTTTTCTCCGGCTCCCGCCGAGGACGGCACGAATATTCCGATCACAACCAGGAAAGCAAACAGCCTGAGCACCCGCATCATTCTCCTCCTCCGCCTGAAATGCCGCCAAGATAGTCGGCGATCCTCTCTGTAGAAGTGACAATCTCCGCCGGGAGAAGCTTGTCAAAATCCCAGTGGATAAACCTGACCGGATCCCAGCCGAGAGGACTATCAAAACCACTCTGCTGGTTTCCCCTGCCGGTGAGCCTCTCATCGTGATTCAGCTCCAGTCCATCTGCTGCATAGATGATCGATTCATTACGGGAAACAACCGCGCCGTTCACCTGGATAACCCCATTAGGATTCGAAACCACTGCCGCAAAGGTGTGGTTGGTGTAGAAGGCCGCATCGAGACGCCCGATCTCGGACGTGGCGACCTGCGAATAGGTGAGATCCTCGCCCTCCTGGAGATTGCCGCCCCAGGCCTCCTGTGAGAGCGCCTGGGGAAGATCAAACTCCGACATCCTGGTGGTGTCGTCATACCGACCATCTCCATCGATATCCTCCCCGCTGCCGGGGATGACATCGCCAGGCCTGCTGCCCTCGGGAATCAGCCCTCTCTCGGCATCTTCCTCGGTGTAGTGGTTCACGGTCCAGACTCCATCATCCTCCATAAAATCATCGTCCGCGGTGCCCAGGATGCCATCGGGGCCCTCGCGGGTATTCTGGATTCCATCGCTGCCGGCATCTTCGCGGGATTTATTCAGATCGTGGTTGACCCAGTCGGAAACATTTGTCTGCCACCAATCATCGGTATAATCGCCCACCACGATATGTTCCCTTGCGAAGAGACCCAGCGAGTCCCGTGCGGCGGATTCAGACCGCCATCTCTCCACACTCTGCTGGTCATTCGAATCCGGACGAATGCTGTCGGGCGGGTTCAGATAGAGCAGATCGTCGGCAACGTAGATATTGCCGCCGGCGTAGATGGAGCCCTGCCCGCTTACGTAGCCTGAGATAATGACGCTCCCCCGAACCACCACCGGACCGTTGAGAACAACTGGTGCCTCTCGCGTTCCAACCAGGTAGAGGTTTTGCGGCTCTGTGTCGCCATCACCAAGAACGCCGTCTACCTCAAAAGACCCCGCCACACCAATACTGGAGTTGCGGGCAACAGCTTTCTGTTCGTAAAAAGAGAGATTGTCCAGATTCGGCATCTCGACCACTTCAGGGGTTACGTGACGATTGCTCGACACCCCGGCGCTCCCATTTACATTGTCGGCGTTCATGACGGAGACGGAGGAATAAACTCCCCCATCGCTTCCATCCTTGACGCCATCACCATTGTCATCAATGTACCCCAGCAGCTGGGAGCCATGGGAAGCCTCGTATCGCGGGCTACCATTGACGGCGGAGCTGTGATGTCCGAAATCAAACTGGCCGTTGGAGCGAACGTTACCGTTGGAAGCGATATCATCGCCAAAGAACCAGCCCCAGTGATTGATGAAATACGAATAGTCAAAGACCTCGCTGCCCTGGAAACGAACCTCTACCACGGCGTGGGCATCCGCCCTGGCGGCATCCGGATCCCCCGAATCGTAAGCCGCCTTGCCAGGGACGTAGGCGTAAGAAGAGATCGCCAGGCGGCGGGAGATCGAGGAGCCCGCCAGCGAATCGACAAAGACATCGTACTGGGCAACCGGCGTTCCCTCGTGATCATCCAGGAACCTGCCGGTAACCGTAGCCGTGAAGCCTCCCGGCCCCTGGAGCTGGTTCCTGTCAATGCTGTCCAGGCCGCTGAAGGGCTCGCCGACCGGGGCCATGTCACGTACAGCGACAATATCAGCAACCTGTTCGGCAATTCCCGACCGGGCCGCCAGGCGGGCGGCGGCGAGGTTCCCCCTGCGGCGAACATCTCGTGTCGATGTGGCCATCGTAGCCGTCGCGGTCAATACGGCGGTGGCGATCAGCGACACGCCAACAACGAGCAGCAGGCTGAAATAGCCCGCTTCGCTCGTGCTCGCACCCTGGTAATCTTTAGTATCTCGTAACACTGGAATCAACTCCTCCGGACCTCTTGTCGCGCGGCCGGCCATCAGCCTCCAAGAAGGCCGGGCAAGGATTTAACCGATGTCGAAAAAACACGCCGCAGCTCCGTCCCGTTGCGAAATCTCCTCAGCAACCTGAGCTCCACATTGAAAAGAGAGCCGGTCTTCTCAACCGAGAAGCCCTTTTCGTCACCCCCCTCTGCAGCCACTCCCCTCACCAGCAACCGGGCCTCTCCCCTGACGCGCCCGGCAATATCAAGCGCCTCACGCACCAGGTGGCCGTCAACAACGCGAAAGCGCGCTGACCAGCCCGCCTGCCAGACGCCCGTCTCGTCGCAGGCACCCCAACGAAAGCCGTCGGAAAAAGAACCGCTGGTCTTGAGCACCAGGACATCATTTCCATCCGAGCCGGATATTTCCGCCAGGTCGGCGCTCGCGCAGCGCAGCTCCTTGCGCAGATCCTCCATACACCTCTGGACTCCGTTGAGCATTTCAGCCTGGCGAACGATGGACTCGCTCGAACCCGCCGCGCTCGAGAGCGCCTGGCCGAGTACCATCATACAGAGCGCCCCCACGGCCACCGCGACGGAAACCTCCACCAGCGTAAAGCCCGCCTCGGAAGGATGAGCGCCGGGTGCTGAAGGAGATCTGAATTGTCGTAGAGTTGTGTTCATCAGAAAAAAGCTCCTAGGGGCTCGTAACCAGCAGGACCCCGCGTGTCTCGATCTCCTCATTTTCCAGCTGCCAAACCCTCACTGAGAGCTTGAGCAGGCCGGGGCCGCGGGGAGAGACATTGATGTCGGCTCGATGCCGGCCCTCCTCGATCCAGGTCCCATCATAGCTCACCAGTGAATTGAACGCCGTGGCTCGGAGCTCCTCCATGACACGAGACAGCAGCAGCTGGCTCTCCACCCTCGACCCATCGTGACGCTGGCCGATGGCCGCAACTGAAAGCGAGCCGAGCGTACCGATGAGCACCGCGCCGAGAATCACCGTCGACAAGGCGACCTCGAGCAGGCTGAAGCCGCGCTCCCGCGTCTCATCGGTGCGGACGCAAGCATCCTCCATAGAGAGAACCTCGAATCCGTAGGGACCCGCCGCAGGGCGTGAATCCTCATTTTGTCCAAACGCTGATCCTGGCAACCACTCTACCTCGACAATTTCTCTGATCATTACCGGCTATCTACACTGCTTCCCCTCGGAATACAGATCAAGTCCCGTGCCAACCTGTTTAATAATCACAAGTGCTTACTCCGAAAGAACATAAACCCTTAAGCCAACCGATCCGCGAGCAAAGAACGACACCTGGCGCGCCCGGATTTGTCATTAGTGACAAAGTCTGTCACCTGAGCGGTAGAATATTCTTCAATCAGAACGAGGCCGTGATGAGCTTCTGGCCAGCAATCAAGAAATCCGCAAAGACAGGTCGGGCGGCAGGCCTCGCAAAGATAGCCGCCCCCTGGCCCGAGGCCCGCCTTGTCGAATTTGACGACTACGAGAATCGACTTCTCCTGGACTCAAGACGCCTCGAGTCCGCCGTCGCCATATCAAGAATAATCAGGAGCTCGCTCAAGGAGCTTGGCTCCAGTCTCCACAACCGGCTCAGGGTGAGGAACCTCAAGTCGGCCTGAGACAGCCCCGCAGACCTCTCAGCGACGCGTGTTCTTCCACAGCACGGCCCAATACGCCAGGGTGTCCTCCTTGCGCCTGGCCATGGTCATATTTCCAACCACGAAATCCATGTCGCCATCATTGTCGAAATCACCGAGGTCAAGCGTTGGATGGAAGCAGGCCATCTTTTCCAGCGAGTAACGCTCGAAACGCCCCGGCTCAACCTGCTCCAGCCAGATCAGCGACTCGGTGAACTCCGAGCCGGGAGTTTCCTTCCTGATGTAGGGCAGGAAGACACTGGCGAAGATATCCACGTCCCCGTCTCCATCGATATCAGCGGCCTTCGCCGCGTTGCAGCCGTAGAGATTGGTCAGCGGATGAACCCGGAATGGATAGCTGCCGTCGTTCTCATGCCATTGGATGCCGTGATAGGGCTTCGGAATAAAATCATCCAGGCTGTCGCCATTGCTGGAGAGGACGTCAAGATCGCCATCCCTGTCCATATCGACCAGCTGGATACCAGTCGATCCCCAGTTCGGATGCGGCGCCCGAAAAACAGTCTCCTTCCTGAAGCCCCCGCTGCCATCGTTAAGAAAGGCGACGATCATCTCATGGTGCTGCGATATCAGGGCGACAAAATCCTGGTCACCATCCCCGTCAAGATCCACAACAGGAACATGGATCGCTCCAGGGCGCGGATCGAGAACATACGGCACGAACCGGGGAGAAGAAAAATCTGAGGTCTCATTTTCAAGAAGCAGGATGTTCCCGACCTTACGCCAGCCGAAAACCGCCACGACGATGTCGAGATCGCCGTCACCATCAAAATCGGCCGCCTGGCAATGAGCTACCCGCCCGAGGCCGCTGGCCAGTGGAATGACGTCGAACTCCCCCTTCGCATCACCGCGAAACCAGAGCACCTTGCCATTTTTGACATCAGACGGCGTTCTTGTTCCCAGGTCCGCGACGAGCAGGTCACGGTGCCCGTCCCGGTCGAGGTCAACAACCTCAGCGGTGCAGGGATTGTCGCAACGGCCAAGTACACGTATATCGAGAGGCTCGAGATCAGGTCGCGCCGCCAGCACCAGGCCGAAGCGCATCTCGCAGATCAGCAGATCAAAGCGATCCACACTCGACAGGTTGACAAGCCGAACGCTGGAGACGCCGGGATAAGATTCGAGCCCGCCGATGCGAACCCCGATGGGATCGAAGCCGAGGACGGGACTCCTCCTGCCGACCGTATGGGAGAGACCCGGCAGTCCCTCTGGCGCGCGGCTGGTGAAATAGGTGATCACCTCCCCTCGCGGCGGCAACCCGGCCGGCAGCTCTTTCTGCGACCCCCTGGCCAGCTCGTACATCTCATCGATCTTGCGTTCCCACATCCCGCGCGGGAGCGTTGCCGGAGGAGGCAGGAGATGGCAGGCAGAGCAGAAGGTCTCCACCCTCTTCTCGGGAGTCGCCGCCTGTTCGAGCGCGACCGGATCCTTCCCGCAGGAGGAGAGGAAGATCATCCCGGCCGCGAGCGCAACAGACACCGCGAATTTGAGCTTCAGGAGAGAAGGCGACATAGCCGGATTCTACCGCTAAAACGCCCCTCGAAAAGCCCTTCGGTGAAGATTGCTCTACTTCTCTCCGGTCAGCGGGATCTCGCGGTAGATCCTCGACTTTTCACGATCATAGTAGAGCTTGCCGTTGATGAAGGCCTTGAGGACGAAGCTTCGGTAATCAAGCGGATGTCCACTCAGGATCAGCAGGTCGGCGTCTTTTCCTTTTTCAAGACTACCCAGCCGGTCATCCACACGAAGCGTGCGGGCAGGGTTCAGGGTGATGGCCTTCAGGGCGTCTTCATTCGACATTCCGCCGCGTACGGCAAAGGCCGCGTCCATATGCAGGGTGCCCAGGTCGCGCCCGGCAAGACCCGCCAGGCTGATCCCGCGGCGATAGGGAAGAATCGAGACCTGGCACCCGGCCCGGACAAAGGCTGCAGGACGACGAACGGGAGCCATCTGGCCTTTTTCAAACAGGGGCCCGGTAGTGTTGAAATCGAAATCGGGGCCACGTGACTTGACCAGCACCGGCACGTTCGCGACCGCCAGGTCCGCCGCCATCATCCAGGCGTCCTTGGGCTCGTTGAGTACGGCGTCAAAACCGTACTCCCTGCTGAGGGAGAGAACGATCTTCACCTCGTGGTTATTGGCCGGAGAAAAAACCGTCGGGCGGGTATTTTCCAGAACACTCACATAGAGCTTGAGGCTCGAGATGAGCTTCGGTTCGGTGGCCTTCTTCGCCCGGGCCTCGGCTCGCTTGGCGAGATAGGCCTTTGCCTGCTTGAAGCGCTCTCTCAAAAGAAAATAGTTAAGCTCCAGCTGGCGAGTGGGTAACGAGAAATAGTTCATCGCCGGTTCCTTCACCAGCATCCCCCCCAGGTCACCCTGGGTGAGCTTGATAATCGCTGAATTGCTGCCGCCGCGAAGTGGACCATCCTGTCCGAAGCCGCCAAAGAACGGGGCTGGAAGCACCTGCATCGTCGTGATTCCATTGGCGAGGGCTATCGTAAGCTCACGATCCCAGGGATTCAGACCATTGCCGATATTGCCCGAGCTGGTCTCGATCCCCACCCCCATGGCGACTACAGAGACAAAGCCCGGACAAACATACAGGCCCTCAGCGTCATGAACCCGGGCGCCTTCCGGCGCTGCGAGCTCGGCCGCAACCTCGAGGATTTTTCCATCCTTCCAGATCACGGTGCCTCGGCGCACCATGGGGCCGGAGACCGGCAGAACGGTGGCGCCGACGACCGCCTGGACGACGGGCTTCTTCTCTTTTTCCTTGGTCTCCTCAGCGCCAAGCAAGGCGCAGAAAAACGCTGACAGGACGAGAGAAAGTAGTACGGCCGGCTCGCGTGTTCTAATGGTCATCGAATCGCCTCCCCGCTCAACTCTCCGGTAGAAGGATCATCCTCGAAAACTTTCCGGCCCTCGACATAAACCGCGAGCAGCCTGGCTGTCCCTGAGAGGGGATCCCTGTCATAGCAGGCAAAATTGGCCAGACCTCCCTTTTTGAGGCTGCCCACCTTCGCGCCAAGGCCAACAATGTCAGCGGGAACCGAGGTCACGCCCGCAAGAGCCTCATGGGGAAGGACCCCCGACTTGACCATCGCGGCAAGCTGAAAGAAGATCTCCCGGTGTCCATCGATGGTGTCCCTCAGGGGAACAAAAGCCACCGGCATACCGCTGCGAAGGAACAACCTCGCTGTGTTGACATAGATACTCGTCTCCGGGATCCGTCCCATGCGAGGCTCCAGGATAACGGCCGTGATCTGCTTCCTGCGCTCGATGAGCATCTCGACGACCTCCGGAGGCTGCGGACCTGTCACCAGGACAAACTGGAATTTGATCGGCAGCTTGTCAAAGAAGACGAAGAAATGAGCGAGGGCGGCCGGGCTCGTCACCCTGACAAAGGCCTTCTTCTCACCCTTGAAAAGCTGGACCAGGGGATCCGGAGCCTTGGGCTTGGCCGGCGGCTTGGCCGCGGCAGGCTTGGCCGGCGGGGGAGCGGGAGCTGGTTTCTTCTCTCCTGTTGACGGTTGGGAGGCCTTTTTCTTGGCTGCCTCGGCTTTCTTGCGCGCGTCCTCCTCAGCCTTCTTCTTCGCCGCCTTCTCCTTGAGAATATCGTCAACCGCCTTTTTCAGGTAGCGAAGGCCGGCATCATGCCAGGCCTTTCCGGAGGAAAAGCCCAGCAGGAGATAGGCCGATTTTTCCAGGACCAGCTCCCCGGGATCCTTCTCCTTACCAAGGGCGGGCCTGATAACGGAGGCCTGGCCGGCGATGAGTCCCCGGGTATCGTTGGGAACCACCGCGAAGGTGGTATAGCCGGTTCGTCCAAGACGCCTGTAGACCTCGTGCTTCAGGTTCAGAGACGACAGGCCGACAGCCTTGCGTCCATCGGTGGGAGACGAGTTCGACTGGGAGGCTCTTCCCGGGCCCGAGGTGAAGTTCACCTGGCTGATCCCGCTGAGAGGATTCACCAGGCCTGGAAGAACGACCGCCCCTGGCAGCTCGACGACCTTCGCTCCCTCCGGGGTCTTCGCGCCCGCGGCAAGCACATCTTCAATCTTGCCGTCACGAACGATCAGGATCCCGGGAGCGGCCGCCTCCCCGGCGGAGCGAATGATCTTCCCGGCTCGATAGGCCACCACCTCCTCGCCCGCCGCCACGGCGGGACTGAGAACAGCGAGCAGCACCGGCAGAAGCAGCCGGGCGATCCGCGCTCGGCCGCGCCCGCGATTGTCTTGATCCTGGTACATCTTTAATCTCATAACAGACTCCGCTCCAGCGGCCTCAGAAACGCTGGGGCTCCTTGCTCGTGTCGTAGGCTATCTTTCCATTCACCATCGTCAGCACCACCGACTGGCGCGGATCGAGTGGGTCACCTGTCCAGATGACGATATCCGCATCCTTGCCGGCCTCGAGGCTTCCGATTCTCTTTTCCACTCCAAGGGCCCGGGCGGCATGGATGGTGATACCCGCGAGGGCCACATCTTCCTTGAGCCCCAGGCGTACGGCCATGGCCGCCTGGTAGATGAGCTCCTCCGCGGGAACCACGGGAGCGTCGGTGTTGACGCCAACCGTCTTGATTCCACCGCGATACCATTCGTAGGCGAGACCCCGGAAACCTCCGCGGCGATTGTCCCAGCGGAACTGTCGGGGGCCATTCATCACCTGGATGCCGCGCTTCGCAACCTCCGGAGCCAGCTCGAAGCCATCAAAGGTGCCGTGATCTATAACGACCCAGAGTCCCATCTCGTCATGCAGGAGCCTGATGGTCGAAAGGATGAGCTGATATCCCTGGGTATGAACCACGACCGGGTACTCCTTGTGAAACAGTCCGCGGAACATTTCCAGGCGGGGATTCTTGACCGGCTTCTTTTTCGTTTTGTCAGCCTCCCACGCATCCCAGGCCTCGGTATAGAGCTTGCCCTCCTTCAGGGCGTTACGGATCAACCAGTTCATGCCGATCCTGGAATAGCCGAGATCGCCTCCACGCCGCTCGGGATTGCCTCCCTGGGCGATCTTCAGGGCGCCGGGGAAACGTATGAGCATCTCACTGAGATCCTTCCCCGCGGTCTTGATCAGGGTGCCAAAGCCTCCCATATTCGTACCGCTGCCGGGAATGAAGAGCGCCGTGGTCACCCCGCCGGCCTGGGCTCTCTTGAGCAGGGCGTTGCGGGGCATGATGTTGTCGAGCGTCCTGAAGCCCGGGTTCACCGAGTAGACCATATCGTTGAGGTCGCCGCCTGCGATATGCGAGTGGAGCTCCACAAAGCCGGGGACGATCCAACGCCCGCTGGCATCGATAAGCTGGTAGCCCGCCGGGGGCTTCCAGTCCGATGCGGGCGCCGCGATAATCTTTTCGATGCGACCGCCTGAGACGAGCAGGACTCCTCCCTCGACAACTCCCTTTGTCACGGTGACGATCTTGCCGCCTCGAATGGCCCACCGCTGCGCAGAGATGCCGTCTTCGCAATAAAGCGACCGGGCGAGAAAACTCACCGCGAGCAGAAGTATGGCAGCCTTCCAGGATCTATTCATTTGCATCTACCTGTTCTTTGAATTTATCGACTCCATGCACCAGCTTCCCATCGACCATCACTCCAAGAACCCTGGACGTTAGTGAGAAGGGCTCGCCGGAAAGAATGACGAGATCCGCATCCTTGCCCTTCTCGATGCTGCCCACCCGGTCGGAGATCCCGAACTGCTCCGCGGGCACGGTGGTCATCGAGCGCAGGGCAAGCCGTGAATTCCAGCCTTCTCGAACAGCGTAGGACACCTGCAGGGGCAAGAGCCTGGCTCCATCGGCGACTCGGGAACGAACTGAGAAGCTGACACCGAGAGCGCTCAACCGCTGAGGCCAGTTAACCGTCTTGTTGCCCTGCTTGACGACCAGTGGATTCTGCAGGACAAGCCCCCCCGTCTTGGCAAGGAGCAGGCCGGCCATCTCGGCGAGGTTCTCATCTCTTTTCAGCGAAGCGAGACCGCTGCAGAGAACCCGGATTTTATACTGGTCGGTGTAGAGCGCGACGATGGCGGGAATAGATGCGGCATTGGGCGCCTCGACCAGCGCCGGAACCGCGCCCGTGAAAAGCGCCCTGTAAGGCTCATAGGCTTCCTGGAGCTTGGGTGCCTTGTCCTTGAATTCAGCGCCTTTTTTCTCCGCCGCCTCCTTCTTCTTCTCAAACGCTACCCAGCTGTCATGGTAGGCCTTGGCGGCCTTGAGGGTTTTGCTCGATGAATTGGAGAAATACTGCGCAGCGTAGGGCTTGATCACCGCGGCTGCAGGATCATTGGCCGCAAGCTTCAGGGCGGAAACCTGTCCGGCGACCGGAGGTGCTATCAGCGCCGTCGTAATTCCGGCTCGGACCAGCTCCATCAACGCGGGGTCACGCGGATCGATCGAGTCGACGAGCCTGAAATCGGCTGCCTTCCCCGCCCCCGCGCTGCCGGGAGCCGCATCGAAGCCCGGCACGAGGGACTCGGCGCGAGAACCGACGGTCCCACCCGCATCGATCAGGCCGGGAATGACCGTCTGGGAAGACGCGTCGATAACCCGTACAGCCTTGTCCATTCCGTCATGAAGCAGGCCGGGACCAGCGTACTCGATCTTGCCTTTCCTGACGATCACGATGCCGTTGGAATACTCCGCGCCGCTGCCAATGACGAGACGTCCGGCACGAATGACCGTGCAATCTTCTGTGATCGGAGGGGCCCGGTTGAACACCAGCTCGCCATTGATGAACACGGCCTGTACATGGTTGTCGGCACCCAGCGGGTCACCGCCGAGTACGACCAGGTCCGCGTCTTTACCCTCGGAGATACTGCCAATGCGGTCAGCCACCCCGAGGACCCGCGCGGGATTCAGAGTGATCGTCCGCAGGGCCTCGTGGGGTTCCATTCCAACTCTTACCGCCGCGGCGGCCTGCAGGAGGAGGTTCTTCCCCTCGGCATCGGTAGGACTGTTAAGTATCACCTGGACTCCGGCGCGATGCATCCTCAAGATGGACTCCTCCTGGAGCCGGCCCTCGATGGCTGGACTCTGCAGATCTCCCCCGGGCAGCTTGCCGGACTGAAACGCCCCGGGGAAAATCACAGGGACCTTCATCCTGGCAAGCCAGGACGTAAGCTTCTCGGCCTCGGCCCCCCCCTCGATCACCACCTTGATGCCAGCCTCGCGGGCAAGCTCGAGGATATGATAGATGTCTCTCGCCTTATTGGCCCGCACACGGAGATGATCGCCACCGGCTATAACAGGGTAGAGGCTCGCAGAGATGGGATCGTAGGCCGGTCGGGAGGTTCCATCTCGCAGGTGGCCGGCAAGTGAATCGCGGTATCCGCGGGCCCTGGAGATCACCTGCCTGAGAGCAAGAAACTCCCCGGCACGGGACTGGGGCAACGGCGGCACAAGCACCTCGAACGGATTGTCCGGTGAGGCCCCGATCGGAGGGGAGTAGATCGAAGGCTGGATACGGGAGAGCTCTCCAAGAGTGACCTGGAAACCACTCGATTCCGCAACAACTCGCATCCTGGGATTGGCCTTGAAGCCGGCGGTCTTGACCACGGCTCCCTGCCCCGAAATCAGCCTCGTTCTCGTCTTCCCAACTGGAACTCCCGGCGCCAGGTAGACCGAGGTCACCCCGCCTTTGAGCAGCTCGCGGTTTTCACGATAAAAATCCCAACCATCGAGCGCCTGGACCTGGGGAGACAGGCTCCCGAGCGTCTCCCTATTGTCGCTGGCGAGGTTGGTCTCGGCGTCAAGAAGACCCGGCATAACCACGTAGCCATGCAGGTCATGGGTCTTTATCCCGGCGGGGATTTTCACATCTTTTCCAACAGCCTTGATCCTGCCGTCTTCGACAACCAGGTTCGAGTTCACATAAATCTCCCCTGAGACGGTGTAGACCGTCGCGCCGCGCAGGGCAAAGGTGCGCGGCGGGGCTCCCTCTCCGGCACGAAGAACGGCCGGCAAAAGCGCCGCGAATACGACGAGCAGGCACCAGGCAGCCATACGCCGGGCGCCGCTTACGCGGCCCCTTGCCGGGCTCAGCTCTCGTGGATGTACGGGTCTCTGCATTTTTCTTTCCCTGGTTTTTCTATTCCCGGACAGGCGCTTCAGAACGACCTCTCCGGATCCTTGAGCAACCGCTCGAGGTCACGATCCTTGCTGCGTTCATAGACCTCCTTGCCCTCGATGAAGACTCGTTCAACCCAGCTGCGGGCATCGAGCGGATCACCTGAGAAGATGGCGATGTTCGCATCCTTGCCGGCCTCTATGGAGCCGACACGGTTGTCAATGCCGATGAGCCTGGCGGGAATGATCGTGATGGTTTCGAGGGCCTTGTCCCTGGGCATACCGAACTGAACCAGCCGCGCGGCCTGGTACCAGTGATGGTAGGGACCGCTGCGCCCGAAGTAGGGGCCTTTATTGAAATTCGAATCGGAGAGCACCTGCAGGACGAAGGGAACTCCAGCCTTGTGAAGGAGGATGGGAGTGATGTGCCGCTTCTCCTCTCCGGTCTCATCATTCTTGTCCCAAACCTCAAGCTGCGAATTGATAATCACAGGACCGAGGCCCTTGCGAGCCGCCAGGATGTCGGCAAGCTTCCAGGCGTCCGGCCCGAGCACGAGCGTCGCGTCAAGATGGTTGGCATCGATAAGCTCGAAAGCCTTGAAAACATCGGAAGCGGTCGGGCAGTTGATAAAGGCGCGGAGCTTTCCCCTCACCAGGTCTCGCATGGGCCGGTCTCGCTCGCTGACCTTTTCGGACGGCACCTTCTTCCAGTCAATCTCTCCCCAGCCTGGACGGGTATTTACCAGGTCGGTCAGGGAGAGCTTCGTCTTTTCAATCAACGGAGCCTCGCCGCCGGACCCCTGGATAGCCTTCATCCTGGAATAGAAATCGTAGAAAGATTTCCGCAGCGCGGCCATATTCCCCATCCTGTTTTCACCGGAGGCGGGCTGAAGCGAGAGCTTCATGGCCGATGGCGTTTTAACGACAAGCTCCGCCACCGTTCTGCCGCTCGTACGAATGACGGCGCCCTGGCCGCCGAATCGGGTGACGTTCCCGGCAATGCAATGAACGCTGGTAACCCCGTGACGCAAGGCGTTGCTGAGACCGGGTGAGCTGGGGTCGATTCCATCCAGCACCGTTACGTAGGGGACGTTGGAGAAGCGCTCGTTGGAGATGCGGAGACCATTGACACTATGCGCATCGACGATACCGGGCATCGCTACCGCCCTGGGCATATCTACGACGCGCGCCGTACGGGGAATCTCAACATCGGTTCCTACAGCCTTGATGCGGCCGTTTTCCATAACAATGACGGCCTTCTCGATGTCCTTGCCGGACACCGTGATCGCCCGCCCAACCTTGAGCACGACGACCTCGTCCGGCTGCGCGGTAAGGCTTGCGGTTAGCAGCAGTATCGGGGTAATGAAGTTCATGTCGTTACCTGTAGTCCTCTTTCAATAATCCCCTCGCGGGGCCAGTGATCTTCGTTTGTTTATTTTTTCACGGGGACGCTCAATCGGCGACGCGCCCCTGGCTGGATCAGCCACCAGCTCTCCATTGACCATCACCCAGAGCACCCCGGCCTTCAGATCGAAGGGGGAGCCGCCAAAGGCGACCAGGTCCGCGTCCTTTCCAGGCTCGAGACTGCCCACCCTGTCGCTGACGCCAAGAATGCGCGCCGCTGCCAGGGTCAGGGCCTCCAGGGCCGCCGCCTCGGGCAGACCGTTGCGTACACGCCAGGTTACCCTCTCTCTCAGGGAGGCCAGCGAAGAGGCCGCATCCGAGTAGAAGGCGAAGGGAACACCCGCCCTGTAGAGCTCGGCGGGAAGACGGGCGCTCAGGTTGATGTTGGCCTCCAGCTCCTGGCCTGACCAGGTCTCCCCGGCGCTCAGCACCAACGCCGCCTGCTTCTCCTTAAGCAGATCGACGAGATGAATAGCCTCCCTGGCACCTTCGATCTGGATCTTCAATCCAAACTCCCCGGCAATACGAAGCGCCGTCAGGATCTCGTAGCGCGCCTGCGCCCGGATCCGGAGAACACGATCGCCCGCGTGTACCTCCCGCAGAACAACTCGCTCCGGCGGAGTCAGCATAGCCTTGAAATCACCGACCACACGACCAGCATCCCAGGCCCCCGGAAGAGCCTCCAGCAAGGCCCGCCTGGCGAGGAACACCGTGCCCATCCTCGTATTCGGTATCCGGTAGAGATAGCTGGTGGGCCGGCCCGAGCGGAGGTTCCTGTTGCCGGAGGAGGCCATCTCCGTCAGGCTCATGGCGACGAAGGAGGTCTCCTTCAGAACCGATTCCGCAAGGCCGGCTCCATGCGTCTTGATCACACCGCCAAGACCGCCGATGACATTGCGATCGCCGGGCGTAACAGCCGCCACGGTCACTCCAGCGCGCAAGGCGACCCTGCGGTCGCTGTTGCCCAGGTCACTTCCGAGCAGCGCCGGCAGACCCGGCGTCAACTCTCGAAATTCGTCAGCTCGTCTTCCGCTCACCCCCAGGCCGGAGCCCGCGTCGATCAACCCGGGACAGATGGTGCCGGGAACATCGATAACCAGAAGACCGGGAGTCGCCTTGTCGATATCTATTCTCTTGCCGAGCTGGACGATCTTGCCGGCGCGAATCAGGACCTGTCCTGGCTCGAGGGGTTCACCTGAAACCGTGTACACCTTCCTCGCCCTGACCAGGATAGCCGGGCTCAAGGCCCGCTCGAGAGCCACCGGGCTTTTTATCTCCTCCAGGGCCGCCGGCGCCGCCGGGGACCCGGCATCTTCAGCTATCCCGGACAATTTGACAGGCGCCTCGACAGACTGCCCGTCCTGGTAGACGAGTTCGCCATCGATGAAGACCAGCTTGACTGGCGCGGTCAGGGTCAGCGGGTTGCCATCCCAGACAACGAGGTCGGCATCGGCTCCCTTCTCGATCTTTCCGATCCGCTCCGACACTCCATAAATGGCGGCGGGATGGATTGTTAAGGATCGAAGCCCCTCGGCCTCGCTCAAACCGTACATGATCGCCAGGGCGACCGAGCTGAGGGGATCCACCAGGGTTCCGCCCGTTGCCCAGGAGAAGGGAATGCCCTGCTCTTCCAGGATCGCAGGAGCGCGCAGGACCCGCTCAGGCTCCTCTATGGAATAGGGCCCGAGGATCGCCCGGGAGCCTCGAGGGAGCTGTCCGAAGATTCCACCATCGGTACCGACCCCCTCCAGGAAGGCGATTGGAACGCCATGCCCACTCGCCAGGGCGAAGGCGCGCTGCGCCTGGGTAAGATTCTCGAAATAGGCGACCACGGGTACTCGAGGACGCTTTGAGTCTTTTCCGTAGCGACTCTTCAGCCAGCCGCCGAAAGCAGCGCCCGCACCGCTGTGGGCTGTGGGATAGCGCGCAAGATTCAGGTTGGGCGCCAGGGAGGTCTTCACCGCGGCAACTTTACGCAGGACCCTCAGGGGGACCCCGCCATGAAGCAGCTTAACGAGACTGACCGCGCCTCCGACGACATTATTGCGCCCCGGGCTCAAGGCGACGGTCGTCACCCCGCGGCCCAGCAAGGTCGCGATGTCATCATCCCAGGGATTAAAGCTGTCGAGGACACGCAACCCATCATTCACAGCCTCAGAGAGATCATCTACATCTCCCTTCAGGGTTATATGCGAATGGGCATCGATAAAACCGGGCAGAAGAAAGCGGCCGGCAAGATCAAAAACGGCGCAGCTGGCATCCTCCTTGACAGGATCGGTCGTTACCTTCTCGATCTTGCCTTTGCGGATAACCACTGTCGCTTTCTCTATCACCTCAAGGCCCCCGCCCGCCGCCCTCATTACAACCGCGTTCTTCAGGATCGTTGGACCGCCGGGAATCCACGAATTGCCGTTTTTCTTGATCGCATCAAAGCTCAACCCCGCCGCCGGTCCCTGGCCGGCTTTTTCAGCCGCCACCCGGCGCTTCGAGTCAGTCCTCCCCTCGACGATGACCGAGACAACCCTGCTTCGAACATCAAGCGGAGGGCCATCGAGCAGAACCAGGTCCGCGTCTTTCCCCTTCTCGATAGAGCCGATCTTCTTTTCCAAGCCCAGGCATTTGGCCGGCTGCATGGTGATAGCCTGGAGCGCCATGGAGGAATCGAGTCCTCCCCGTACCGCGGCGCAGGCCTGGAGGCGAAGGTACCTCGAACCGACCCCGGAGGAGGCGCCGGAGCTGATAGCCAGTGGAATTCCAGCCTTCGCGAAGGCACCCGCAAGGCGCTCACTCTCCGCGCTGCGGCGCAGGTCCAGGGACCCGTGAAGAACCGGCCCGACCGCCACGGTCACACCTGATGTGGCCAGCTCGGCGGAGGCCGTCAGCGCCCGCCCGGCGCCTAGAAGGGTCAGCTCAAGCTTAAACTCTTTCCGCAGGCGCAGGGCATAGCGAACATCATCCGCGCGATGAGCCTCGACAAAGACGGTGAGCTCACCCTTCAAGACCCGGCTGAGAGCCTCGAGGGCCATGTTGAGCTTTGGCACCTTGGGAGCCTTGGGGCCCTTTGAAGCTGAAGGCTTCGCCGGCGCAGCTTTCTTCTCCGATGCAGCTTTCTTCTCCGGCTCTTTCTTCTCCGGCTTGGCAGATTCCTTGGGCTCTTTCTTCTCCGGCTCTTTCTTCTCCGGCTCCTTCTTGTCCGGCTCTTTCTTCTCCGGCTCCTTCTTGTCCTTTTTCTTGTCGGCCTCCGCCTTGGATTTTTTCGCCTTCAGCTCGGCGTTGTATTTCCCGGCCGCCTTATTGTATTTCTCGACTTCCTTCCAATAGTTGTCCCAGGCTTCTCTGTAAGCACGGGCGGCGACAAGCTCTCTCCTCAGAGCATAATATTGCTCGAGCCGCTGGGCGCTGGTCGAGGTTGAACCCGCAACACCGAGGGAAAGGACGATATGAGACTCCCTGCTCAGAAGCAGCTCGGCGAGCGACCCAGCTGCTCCTTTCCGGCGGCGAAGCTTCAAAACCGCTCCAAGACTGCTCTGCTTGCTTCCACCCGCCCCGCTGACCGCCACCGTTGTGATCCCCTCCTCGCGGGCAAAGCTCCAATCCTCGAAGGAATCGAGTCCATCGGCCACGGCTATCCTGGCATCGACGCCAAAGGCCTTTGAGGACTCCGGCACCAGCTCGAGGCTCCGCAGATCAATCATTCCCGGCATCAGGTGAAGGCCCCTCGCATCGATCCGCTCGGCTCCGGCGGGAATCTGCACACCGCCATCCTTTCCCAGCGCGGCGATCTTGCCAGCGGAGACCAGCACGGTGGTCCCTTCGAGAACCTCTCCAGTGCCGATATGCACAGTCGCCC
>Ga0310124_10000039_pt1 | contig 79999 bp, 71 predicted proteins | sample CB11b_AW_Bot5_MG_FD_203507 | JGI IMG/M metagenome (GOLD analysis project Ga0310124, IMG submission 203507) | Marine microbial communities from Western Arctic Ocean, Canada - CB11b_AW_Bot5 | ecosystem: Environmental > Aquatic > Marine > Oceanic | place: Canada: Western Arctic Ocean | collected... | reverse complement strand
ATTGGTCGCGTCAGCGTGGTTACCGTGCGCTTGCTGCGAATGCTGGCGGAGCGTGACCGCTTTCCGATCCTCGACGAAATTCTTGAATCATTCCGGGAACGGCTACGTGAGCACCAGGGAAGCGTTCGAGCGCACATCACGACCGCGACCCCGCTGCCCGCGGCCCGCGCGCAAGAGCTCGCCCAAGCGATCGAGCGGGCGACGGGCAAACACATTGAGCTCGACACTGCTGTCGATGAAACACTCCTCGGTGGCATGGTGGCCCAGATCGGGAGCACTGTGTATGACGGGAGTATCGCCAACCACCTAGGACGGCTGCGGCGACGGTTTCTCCGTGAGGCATAAAACGACCGATGCAGATCAAAGCTGACGAAGTCTCAAAAATTATCAAGGACCAACTCGGCGACTACTCGCTGGATGTCGATGTTGCCGAGGTAGGCACGGTCGTGTCGGTGGGCGATGGCATCGCGAGTATTCACGGTATCGAGGGCGCGATGGCGACCGAGATGCTCGAGTTTCCCCATGGTGTCTTTGGTATTGCCCTCAACCTCGAGGAGTCAAGCGTCGGGGCGGTGTTGCTTGGAGACGCAACGTCGATCAAAGAGGGTGACACCGTCAAGCGAAGTGGCCGCATCATGTCAGTGCCGGTCGGGGATGCGTTGCTGGGACGAGTGGTCAACGCGCTTGGCCAGCCGATCGATGGGAAAGGCCCCCTTGGTGCGACCGAGCAGTCGCCAATCGAGCGAATTGCCCCCGGGGTTGTCGACCGGCAAGGGGTGAAAGAGCCGCTGCAGACCGGCCTCAAGGCCATCGACGCGATGGTGCCAGTGGGGCGGGGGCAGCGTGAGCTCATTATCGGCGACCGACAGACGGGAAAGACCGCCGTTGCAGTCGATACCATCATCAATCAAAAAGGTCTCGACGTCATCTGCATCTACAACGCCATCGGCCAGAAGCAGTCGACCATTGCTCAGGTCGTAAAAACGCTGGAAGAGAACGGCGCGATGGAGTACAGCATTGTCGTTGCCGCGGGCGCGTCCGACCCCGCCCCGCAGCTCTATATCAGCCCATACTCGGCGTGCGCCATTGGCGAGTATTTTCGTGACAGGGGTCGCCATGCGCTCTGCGTTTATGACGATCTGTCAAAACACGCCCAGGCGTATCGCGAGATTTCGCTGCTGTTGCGGCGTCCTCCTGGGCGCGAGGCCTATCCTGGTGATGTCTTCTATCTGCACTCCCGCTTGCTTGAGCGCGCCGCGAAGCTGAACGACGCGCAGGGTGGCGGCTCGCTCACGGCGTTGCCGATTATCGAGACACAGGCCGGTGACCTCTCAGCCTATATTCCTACCAACGTGATCTCGATCACCGATGGCCAGATCTTTCTGGAAAGCGATTTGTTTCACCAGGGGATACGACCCGCGATCAACGTCGGGAACTCGGTTTCCAGAGTCGGGGGATCTGCTCAGGTGAAAGCCATGCGAGCGGTTGCCGGCACTTTACGGCTCGACCTCGCGCAGTTCCGCGAGTTGGAAGCGTTCGCCCAGTTTGGAAGCGACCTCGACCGGGCCACTCAAAACCAGCTCAACCGTGGGCGCCGACTCGTCGAGGTTCTCAAACAGCCGCAGTATCGGCCCTTGGCGGTCGAACGGCAGGTGCTGATCCTGTTTGCGGGAGTAAACGGGTATCTCGATGCGGTGGATGAGGCCGATGTCGCCGCCTACGAACAACAGTTGTACGAGTTTTTTGACAGCCGTCATTCTGGACTCGTGCAGACTCTGGACGAGCAAAAGAAGTTGAGTGATGAGCTGAGAGGCGATATCGCGGGCGCCGTCAAGGAATTCACCGATCAGTTTGTGGCGGTCAAGAAAGGCGCCGCGGCCTAGTGGCTCTTCACGCCTCCATCTTTGGGCTGTCGCTGGTCCCCGTCGCTCCTCGCGGCGTTGGCTGTGGCTCCAAAATCCCTAAATTTCACGCTCTGGCCGCATGGCGAGGACCCACGAGCCCTCACCGGCAGCCGACCAATGAGTGTTTGAAGAGCCACTAGCGCGTCATGCCGTCTCTATTAGACCTCCGTCGTCGGATTCGTGCGGTCAAGAACACCCAGCAGATCACGAAGGCGATGAAGACCGTGTCGGCGTCGAAGTTGCGCCGCGCTCAAGCCCGTATCGTGGGCGCGCGGCCGTTTGCCCGCGACATGCTCCGAGTGCTGAACGGTCTGGCGGCTCGCGTCGACCCGCAGACCCATCCGTTGTTGGCCGACCCGCCGGTGCCAAAAGAGGGCGCGCCGGCACTGCTGTTTGTCGTGACCGCGGACAAGAGCCTCTGTGGCGGTTTCAACTCGACGATTTTGAGACGAGCAGCGGCCCATATCGTCGATTCACCGAGCCCGGTCGCCTTGGGACTGGTCGGTCGAAAAGGTCGCGATTTCTTTCGACGTCGCAGCATGGACGTGCGTTACGAAGACGTGAACCTGTTCAACAATCTCCGCTATAGCCACGCGCAAGCTATCGCGGATGTGGCTATCGAGCAGTACACCAGCGGGAAAGTGTCCGGGGTTGGTCTGCTCTACAACGAGTTCAAGAGCGTCATGCAGCAAGAGGTCGTCATTGATCAGTTGCTTCCGATCCCTCGGCTCATGTCTGACGAGGACGAGTCGACGGCGCTCGCGGACTACCTGTTCGAGCCAAACCCACAACAGATTTTTGACACGCTCCTCCCGCGACACGTCGAGACTCAAGTGTTCCGAGCCTTGCTGGAATCGGCGGCGGCGGAGCACGCCGCCCGTATGACGGCGATGGACGCCGCCACTCGTAACGCCGGAGAGATGATCGAAGGGCTCACGCTCTATATGAACAAGGTCCGGCAGGCCACGATTACCCGTGAGTTGATCGAGGTTGTTTCGGGGGCGTCTGCCCTCTAGTGGCACGTGCAGAGCCACTCGCGACAGTCCACCACCGGTGACGAGAACACTCTAAGAAAGAGCGACAGCAAATGGCAGCGGAAGACACCAAAACCGGCAAGATCATTGCAATAATCGGACCGGTTGTTGACATCGAGTTCGAGGGGGGCCGCCTTCCGGAGATCTACAACGCCCTGCGTATCGCGCGGGCGGAAGAGAACGAGGGGCAGGGCGCAGAGGATGTCGTCGCCGAGGTAGAGCAGCATCTTGGTGAAAACCGCGTGCGCGCCGTGGCCATGACGACGACGGACGGGCTGCGCCGGGGTATGGTCGTCGTCGACACGGGCGCGCCGATCTCCGTGCCGGTTGGGCCCGAGACCCTCGGCCGGGTGCTCAACGTGCTCGGCGAGCCAGTCGACTTTGCCGATCGGCCCGTCGAATCAAAAGAACGGTGGCCAATTCATCGGCCCGCCCCATCACTGGAAGATCAGTCGACCGAGCTCCAGATGTTTGAGACGGGCATCAAGGTCATCGATTTGCTCGAGCCGTATCTACGCGGTGGGAAGATCGGGTTGTTTGGGGGCGCTGGCGTCGGGAAGACCGTCATCATTCAAGAGCTCATCAACAACATCGCGCTCAAGCACAGTGGTGTTTCGGTGTTTGGCGGGGTAGGCGAGCGCACTCGCGAAGGCAATGACCTGTGGAACGAGATGCAAGAGAGCGGGGTCATCAATATTGAAGACCAGGAGAAGTCGCGGGTCGCACTCATTTTTGGTCAGATGACTGAGCCGCCGGGCGCCCGCCTGAGAGTTGCCTTGAGCGCGCTCACCGTCGCCGAGTATTTCCGCGACGCCGAGAACAAAGACGTCCTGTTGTTTATCGACAATATTTTCCGCTTTACCCAAGCGGGCTCGGAAGTGTCGGCGCTCCTCGGCCGTATGCCGTCGGCGGTGGGCTATCAGCCGACGCTCCTCTCAGAAATGGGTCAGTTGCAAGAGCGGATCACTTCGACAAAGAATGGGTCCATAACATCGGTCCAGGCCATCTACGTTCCGGCTGACGACTATACGGACCCGGCGCCCGCGACCACGTTCGCTCATCTTGACGCAACGACGGAGTTGTCTCGGGAGATTGCCGCCCAAGGGCTGTATCCGGCGGTCGATCCGCTCGCGTCGACCTCTCGTATCCTCGACCCGCGTATCATCGGCGAGGAGCATTATGCAGTGGCCCGCTCGGTCAAAGAGGTGTTGCAACGGTATAAGGATCTCCAGGACATCATCGCTATTCTCGGTATCGACGAGCTGTCCGAAGAGGACAAGCTGGCCGTGACCCGCGCGCGGAAGATCCAACGTTTTCTTTCCCAACCCTTCTTTGTGGCTGAGCAGTTTACGGGTGCTCCCGGCAAGTATGTCGCCATCGCCGATACCATCCGCGGCTTCAAGGAGATCGTCGATGGAAAGCATGACGAGATCCCCGAACAGGCGTTTCTCATGATGGGCACAATCGAGGAAGTGCTCGAAAACGCCGAGAAGCTACAGGCGACCGCGTAGGAGACACAGTTTGCTAGAGACCCTGGTATGCCGCTTCCAACCAAGCTCACCCTCGAGCTCGTGACCCCCGACCGTGCGATTGCGCACGAGTCTGTCGACGAGGTCCAGATCCCGGGTTCGGAGGGCTATCTCAGCGTGCTCCCCGGACACACCCCGCTACTCACAACACTGGACGTTGGCGAGTTCTCGTTCCGCCAAGGGACAGAAACAACGTTTGTCTCGATCGCCGACGGGTTTGCGGAGGTCCTACCGGACCGGGTGACCATCCTGGCTCAAATTGCTGAGCGAGCCGATGAAATCGATGTCAACCGCGCCGCGCAGGCCGAACAACGAGCTCGGCAGCGGATGGAACAGAGCCAAGCCGACAGTGGTACGGCGGATCTCGATTTTGAACGTGCCCGCATTGCGGCGTTGAAGGCACTCGTCCGCTTGCGGGTGGCCGCGAGGATCGGTCGGGGCGGACCGGTCTAACCACAGGCTCGCACGAGCTCATGGCAGTCTCCTGGGCGGCGCGTACTCATCCTGGTCTCAGACGTGCCAAGAATGAGGACAGGTTCTGCGCAGTACCCGAACGGGGGTTGTTTGTGGTCGCGGACGGCATGGGGGGGCACGCAGGCGGCGACGTTGCTTCCGAACTAGCGGTCGTCGAGATCGAACGTGTCGTCAGGGCCACAGCCGCACTTGGTCAGCACGATACCTGGCCGATGCCCTTTGACAGTTCGCTCGGGCGGGACGGCAACATACTTCGCGCGGCATTCGTGGGGGCAAACCAGAGCATCTTGGACGACGCCGATGCAAGCGAGGAGCTAAGCGGCATGGCGACGACCGCAGTGGCCGTGTTGCTCGCCGGTCTTCAAGCAACGATCGCCCACGTTGGCGATAGCCGCGCTTACCTTTTACGCGAGGAACGACTGACGCGTCTGACTGGCGACCATTCTTGGGTCGAAGAGCAGATGCGAGCCGGGCTGCTGACCGCCGAGGCGGCGCGCGAGCATCCCTGGCGCAACATCGTCACGCGGGCGCTGTCGGGCGCGGGCGATCTCGAGGTTGACGTGAGCCAGATTGAGCTCCAGCCCGCCGACCGCTTGCTCCTCTGCTCGGATGGCCTGACTACGATGCTGACAGATGACGACGTCGGGCGAATCATCGACGACGCGACCGACCTTCAACGTGGGTGTGACGATCTGGTCGACCGTGCGAACGCGGCGGGTGGGTCCGATAACATCACCACGCTTCTCCTGGCCATGGAGTAACGGGTCTCCCTCCTCACGGCCCCGCGCGGCGACCCCGCAAGTTTCGCGACCAATTCGATGCTAGACAACCTACAGCGGCTCTTTCGATATCGCGGCCTGGTCCAGACGCTGGTGACCCGAGAGTTAAAGGCGCGGTATCGCGGGTCGGTGCTCGGCTTCTTGTGGTCATTCATCAATCCGCTTCTCCTCTTGCTCGTCTATACATTCGTGTTCTCGGTTGTACTCCCGGGATTCAGAGGAGACCTCGAGCCATATGCGCTGTTCCTATTTTGTGGGCTCTTGCCGTGGACCTGGTTTTCGTCCGCGCTACTCGAATCGTCGCACTCGCTTATTGCGAACGGAAACTTGATCAAGAAGGTACTATTCCCGGTCGAGATTCTGCCCGTGGTTGCGGTGTTGTCGAACATGTTCCACTTCTTTTTCGCGCTCCCGATCTTGGGTCTGTTTCTCTTGTTCTACACGCGACCGGTTTCTCCGTTCGAGTTGGTGTGGTTTCCCGTGGTGGTCCTCGCGCAACTCGTGCTAACACTTGGCATCGCGTTTTTCTTGTCGGCGCTAACGGTTCATTTTCGCGACTTGCGGGACATACTTGGCAATCTCCTGACGCTCTGGTTCTTTTCGACGCCGATCCTCTATCCCATGTCGCAGCTCCCACCGTTTGGGCAGGGCCTTATGAATCTCAATCCCTTCGCCCACCTGGCGATTGCCTATCAGGAAATCCTGTTCTACGAGGGACCGTTCGGTCACTGGAAGTGGTTACTGGCTTTGCTGGCGGGGTCGTTCGTTGTCTTTCTCTTGGGATACGCGCTTTTTGACCGTCTGCGCGACTCGTTTGCGGAGGAAGTATGATGACCGCTGTCGATGTGCGAGGCGTGACAAAACGTTACCGGCGATACCAACATCGTCGGCAGTTCGCGACCTTGAAAAGCGCTTTGATTCGGGGCAGTCTGACCAGCGACCTCAGTCCAGAGGAGAGTTTTACGGCGGTGAACGATGTGTCGTTGACCGTGCCGGCGGGGGCGGCAATTGGCATCATCGGTCGCAACGGATCAGGGAAGAGCACGCTGCTCAAGCTCGTGGCGGGGATCACAAAACCGACCATCGGTGAGGTCAAAGTAAATGGACGCATCTCAGCGCTCATTGAGCTTGGCGCAGGATTTCATCCAGAGATCTCGGGTCGTGAGAATGTCTTTATCAACGGCGTGATGCTGGGGCTGACAAAGCACGAAGTCGCCCAACGGTTTGACGAGATCGTCGCGTTTGCAGAACTCGAAGAATTTATCGATGCGCCCGTAAAGAACTACTCGTCCGGAATGTATACACGCCTCGGCTTTGCAGTTGCCGTGCATGTCGACCCTGACATCCTGATCGTCGATGAGGTCCTCGCCGTCGGGGACCAGGGCTTTAGTCTGAAGTGCCTCGACAAGTTCTCTGAGTTCAAGCGTCGCGGCAAGACGATTCTGCTCGTGACCCACGGGCTGGGCACCGTGCAGCAGTTTTGCGACGAGGCCCTGTGGCTCGACCACGGCGCGACCCGCGGCGTCGGTGACCCTACGCGGGTCGTGCACGCGTATCTGGAGGACGTCGCCCGAGCCGAGGAGAAACTACTAACGGAAAGCGATCGTCGGAAGCAGGAGGCGACCATCGCCAAAGGCACTGCTGTGGCGGCGAATGATGCGCCGCGTCCCTTAGATCTCACGGATAGTGAACCACCGGAGGATATGTTTCGGGCGAGCGAAGGTCGCTGGGGTTCTCGGGAGGCCAGCATCGTCACCGTCAACCTGGAAGGGGATAACGGTCCAGCCCACGTCTTTCGCACAGGCGAACAGATGACCGTTCGGATGAAGGTGGAGGTGGCAGAAGCGCTCAACGACTTTGTCTTCGGTGTGAGCATCTTCAATGCGGAGGGAGTGTGTTGCTACGGCACCAATACTGAGCTTGAAGACCTCCGACCCGAGACCATGGTCGGCGATGGAGAAGTCACGTTCGTGATTGACAGCTTGGACTTGGTCGGAGGGGTGTACAAGCTCGATGTCGCGGTTCACGACCGCCACGGTCGCCCGTACGACTATCACCGCTTGCTCTATACCTTTCGGGTCAATTCTCCCACCCAGGACGCCGGGTTCTATCGGCCACGGCATCGGTGGGGCTTTTCGCCAAATATCCGATTCCGGCCGCCAGTTTCGGACCGCACCCCGTAAAGGACCGGTCTGACGTGTCACGCTCCGCTCCCTCGCTCACGCTCAGCGCCGCGCTCACGACCGGGATGAGTCGGGCGGGGCTGCGCGCGGGGACGGATACCCACCTGATCACCGGGCTCTCGCCCCCAGCTATCGCGCTCGCACTCGCGGCGGAGTCTCAGAGAACTCGCACCCTTGTCGTGTTGCCGACCGATGGCGACGTGGAGACGGTGACAAACGACGCACGTTTGTTTTACGCCGCACTCCACGGTGGGATCGCCGACGAAGTAACCCGTGTCGTGCTGCCGTTTCCCTCTCCCGAAGTCGATCCCTATCGCGGTATTGCTCCGCATCTCGATGTGGCAAGTGCTCGCGCCCGGGCGTTGACTGGATTAGCGCAAGGCACCGCGCGTCTGGTCGTTGCCTCCGCCGCAGCGTTGCTACCACGGGTGAGTCTCCCCGGGCGGCTTCTGAACGCTGCGCTCGAGCTGCGAAGTGGCGGTGAGCTGTCTCCCTTCGATTTGAGAGATGTGCTCGCGGACGCGGGATTTGCCCACGAAGACCCGGTGGACGCGCACGGGGAGTTCTGTGTGCGGGGCGGCGTCGTGGATTTCTTTCCGGTAGGTGAGAGCTATCCCACCCGCGTCGAATTCCTTGGCGACGTGATCGAGTCTTTACGGTTGTTTGATCCCGGCACTCAGCGGTCGGTCCGGACGCTGGACCGAGCGCGAGTCGTGCCGCTACGTGACACATACGAAGCGACGGAATCGACCGACGACCCGGACGTACTCGCTCGCGACGGCAGTGTGCTGGACTACTTGGACTACCAGGGCGTGCGGTCCGTCCAGACCTTTGTCAGTGGTCTTGACGAATGCGAGACCAGAGCGAACCGAACCACGACCCAGATCCGAGAGTCCCACGCCACCGCCGTGGCCTCGGGTCAGGTGGTAGCGGATCCAGACACGCTCTTGCTCGACTGGGTGGACCTCAGCGAACGTTTGGACGCCGGCGGCCGATTCGAAATTCTTGGCGTAGACGATGACAGTGACGATGGGGCCGCGGGTCGTACGGTGTCATGCCAGCCGGCGCCAGCGTTTCACGGCCGACTGACCGCCTGGGTCGACGCCATTCGACAAGGTTGCGACCGCGGCGATACTCAGCTTTTCGTGGCGGCGACGACCGGGCGGGCGGAGCGAATTACGGAGTTGTTGGCAGAGCAAGATCTATCGGCGATCGCCGTGGAACGCGCGGAAACTGTCCGTGGCGCTGCGGTACTGGTCACGACTGGACTGCTGTCTCGCGGGTTTCGTCTCCCTGGAGGAGCGCTCCAGATCTACACCGAAACCGATGTGTTTGACGAAGAACGTCGGGTCAACGACCGCCGCAAGTCGGTGGCCTCCGCGTTTCTCTCAGACCTGCGCGACCTTAAGGTCGGGCACCATGTCGTCCACGTCGAGCATGGTATCGGTACGTTCGTCGGACTCCGGCAGCTGCCGGTAGGGGACACGACGCACGAGCTGATGGAGCTTTGTTATGCCGAAGGCGCGAAGCTGTTTGTTCCGGTCGAGCACCTGGATCTCATCCAGAAATACACCGGCGCCCAGAACCCCCGACTGGACCGCTTGGGAGGGACGACCTGGGAGCGCGCAAAAACCCGGGTCAAGCGCGCCATGCGAGACATGGCCGACGAGCTCCTCTCGCTGTATGCCGCCCGAGAAGCGATAGCGGGTCACGCATTCAGTCCCGATACGCACTGGCAGGAGGAGTTCGAAGGGGCGTTTACCTTCGACCTTACTCCGGACCAGGCAACCGCCGTCACAGATATCAAGCGAGACATGGAGCGTGCCACGCCCATGGACCGGTTGCTGTGCGGCGATGTCGGCTATGGAAAAACCGAGGTCGCGCTTCGGGCCATTTTCAAAGCCGTGATGGATGGTAAACAGGTTGCGATGCTGGCTCCGACAACCGTGTTGGCATTTCAACATTCAAAGACACTGGCCGAGCGATTTGCAGCCTTTCCGATACAGGTCGAGATGGTCAGCCGGTTTCGGAGCCGGGCAGAGCAGAAGGTCGTCCTGGAGGATCTGGCCCGAGGCAGTGTCGACGTTTTGGTCGGGACCCACCGACTGCTATCCAAGGATGTGAAGTTTAGGGACCTTGGTCTGCTGGTGGTCGACGAAGAGCAACGGTTTGGCGTCGCCCACAAAGAGCGTTTGAAGAGCCTTCGGCAAACAGTCGATGTCCTGACGCTTACGGCAACGCCGATCCCCAGAACACTCAACATGTCGCTGATGGGTATCCGGGACATGTCTGTGATCGAGACTCCGCCCAAGGACCGGCTTTCGATCCAAACAAACGTCGTGAAGTTTGACCCCGGGGTGGTGGCGCGCGCGATCCAGACCGAGCTCGACCGCGGCGGTCAGGTGTATCTCGTCCACGATCGGATCGAATCAATCGACCCGATCGCCGCGATGGTCCGACGGGCGTTGCCGGACGTGCGTATGGCCGTGGCGCATGGACGTTCTGACGAAGCAGAGCTGCAACGGATCATGGTCGACTTCGTCAACCATCAGTACGACGTGTTGGTCTCGACGACGATCATCGAAAACGGGCTCGATATCCCCAACGTCAACACCATCATTATCAATCATGCCGAACGATACGGCCTCGCCCAGCTGTATCAGCTCCGCGGTCGCGTTGGACGGTCAGACCGGCGGGCCTACGCGTATCTCCTCATCCCGTCAGAGGACAATCTGTCTCAAGTCGCGCAGCAGCGATTGGCGGCGATCAAGGAGTTCAGCAACCTAGGGAGCGGGTTCCGCGTCGCGGCGCTCGACCTGGAAATTCGTGGCGCCGGCAACCTGCTCGGGGCGGAGCAGAGTGGGCAAATCGAGGCGATCGGTTTCGACATGTATGTGAAACTCCTCGAGCAAACCGTGAGTGAGCTCAAAGGAGAACCCGGGGCCGAAGACAGCGATCAACGCGCGAAGGTCAACCTTGGCATCGAGCTCCGTATCGACGAGGAGTATGTTGCGGAGACAAATCAACGGTTGGCGCTCTATCGACGCGTGGCCTCCGCAACGGCCGAGCTGGAACTGACGACGCTGGCCGACGAGCTTGTCGACCGATACGGTCCCATACCGCCCGCGGTGGCGCGTCTACTGGAGTTCGGGAAGATCCGCATTTTGGCTGACGGGCTCGGGGTCGACTCGATCGACCGCGAGAAGCATTTGCTCGTCCTAAAGTTCAGAGATGATGCACCGCTTGATCCGGTCCGACTGGTCAGTATCGTGCAGGCGCGTCCAGACGTCACGTTGACGCCGCCGGGGACGCTCGGGGTGGATCTTGGCGCTCAAAGCGCGCGGCCGGGGCGTGGCCCGAGGCGACGATTGGACTCGAAGTCCACTTCGTGGTGGACCGCTCGGGCCACGACCGGCACCGTGACCGCAGGTTTCTCAAAACAGTCGCTGACCAAAGTGCGTCGGGACGGCGCGCATGATGACCACGATGGCCTGCTCGGTCAGGTGAGCAGCCTCTTGGCGGAGTTGAGCAGTGGCGCCTGACGGACTACTATTCGGAGAGACGAATCTTCCAGTGCACTTTCTCCGTCTCGCCCTGATAGTGCATCCGGAACGGGGAATTCCCCGCTCGGACACTGTCGACGGAGACACGACACTGAGGTGAGCTATGAAGAAAATACTACTTGCGATTCTCGTGACGGCTGGCGTCGTGGGTCAGGCCCAAGTTCCCGTTTCTCCCGCTCCCGCGGCGGGGCCTGACAATGTGATCGTGATCGAGCAGATTTTGGTCAAAGTCAACGGCGAGATCATCACGCAATCAGACCTCGAAAGCCGTCAAGTCAATGCGATTCGGCAAATGGGTGCCCAGCCGACCACGAACGCCGAGCTCGCGCAGCTGATCAATCAAGTGACGCCCGACGTCGTTCGGACCGCGGTCGACGAAACACTCTTGGTCCAAAAAGGTAAAGAGCTTGGGTATCAGCTGTCTGACGAACAGTTTGAGGAAGTGCTCGACAACCTGCGAGCGGAGAACGACTTTACCGACAACGTCGAGCTCGCGGCTGCCCTGGCGGAGTCGGAGGGTCTGACGATGACCGACCTCCGTCGTGTCATGGAGAGCCAAATGCTAGTCAGTCAGGTTCAGCAGGTAGAGATCCTCAACAAGGTACGGATGACCGACACCGAGGCTCGCGAGTACTACGACCAGAACATGGACGAGTTCACGATACCCGCGAGCGCCACGCTTCGCGAGATCCTGGTGGCGGTGGCCGCTGGGGGCGGGCGCATCAATGCCGCCGCTGAAGAATCGGCTCGCACGGTCGCGGAGACTACGGTTGCCCGGCTCCGCGCCGGTGAGGACTTTGCGACGGTGGCGGCAGAGGTGTCTGACTCGCCGTCGAAAGCAAACGGCGGGCTGATCGGTCCGCTCCTGTTTTCAGAATACTCCGAGGGAATTCAGGAGCTCATCGCCGCCCTCGAGGTCGGGGAGGTCTCCGACCCGGTTCGCACCGGGCAGGGCTATCAGCTTGTAATGCTCGCCGAACACTCGGATGCGGAAGCCCGGCCGTTCGAAGAGGTCCGAGAGAACATCTCGAACAATGTGTTCAATGATCGGCGCACGGAAGAGTATGCGAACTATCTCCGGACGCTCCGGGACGAAGCCATCATCGACTGGAAGAGCGACGATCTTCGTCTGGTCTATGAGAGCGCTCTCGCGGCCGCCGATATACCCATTACGACCAGTACCGCTCGTTAGTGGCATCTCCGCAACCCGCCGTCGGCCATGTCGGGGCGGTTGCCCAGGAACGCGGCTCGCTTTACTTTTCTGATGTTATGAAGATTGGCAACGTTGAGATCGATCGTCCGTTCGCGTTGGCGCCGATGGCGGGCATGACCGACAGCGCCTTTCGCCGCCTCGTCAAGCGTCACGGGGGCTGTGGGCTGGTCGTCACCGAGATGGTGAGCTCGGAGGGCCTGGTCCGCGGTATTGACCGGACGCTCGAGTACGCGGAATACACGGAAGAGGAGCGTCCGGTCTCCATCCAGATTTTTGGTGGTAACCCCGCAACAATGGCGGAAGCCGCCCACATCGTCGAGGGTATGGGTGCCGACATTATCGATGTCAACATGGGCTGCCCCGTACCAAAGATCGCAAAACATAACGCCGGATGCAGTCTGATGCGCGAACCGGATCATGCGGCCGCCGTCGTCCGCTCCATGACATCGGCGGTGCGGGTGCCAGTCACGGTCAAGATGCGGGCGGGGTGGGACGAGGCGGGTATAAATGCGCCGCTGATGGCCCGTATGATGGAAGATGCCGGGGCGGCGGCGGTGGCCGTGCATGGACGCACTGCAAAGCAGTCCTACAAGGGTGCGTCGGATTGGAAGTTGATCGATGAGGTCGCCGCCGGAGTCGGCATTCCCGTGTTTGGAAGCGGGGATTGCATCACGCCCGCTCAGGTACTGGAGAAGATGTCTGACAGCGCCGTAGAAGGCGTGCTGGTCGGTCGCGGCGCGCTCAGAAACCCGTGGATTTTTCAGCAGGCCGATGCGCTGGACGGCGCCCACGCGGTGCCAGCGGTAACCGACCGTCAGCGTGGCCAGTTCTTGCTCGACTATATCGAGCTGTTGCTACAGGAAGGCGTAGACGAAGGTCGCGGATTTCGCCATATAGCGCCGTCATCGGAGCCGGGCAATCGGCCCACATCGTCGCGGCGCCGGCGGCCAGAGTCACGCGAACGATGGGTGGTCAACAAGCTGAGAGCCCTCGGCTCTTGGTATACCAGGGGGTTGGTCGGCGGTTCTGGGCTTCGGGTGGCTGTGAACGCGTCCGAATCGGTGCAGGCGCTCCGCGAAACCATCGAGCGGTTCTTCTTTGACAGAGTCTCCTTCGAAAGAGCCGATGAAGCAGGGTGACGCGCGCCGGGTGGACGAGATCGATTGGCCAACCTGGAAAGCCGTCGACCCTGCCACATTGGTCTTTGTCATCCGCGGTGGACGGATTCTCCTTATTCGAAAAAAGCGCGGTCTGGGCGCCGGTAAGATCAATGGTCCGGGGGGGCGACTCGAACCGGGAGAGTCTTTGGCGGCGTGCGCTGCGCGCGAGCTACACGAAGAACTCGGTGTCCGCGCCGGTTCCCTCACGTATGTAGGCGACCATCGATTTCAGTTTGTTGATGGGTACTCTATCTATGTCCACGTCTATCGCACGGACGAGATCGTTGGCATCCCGGTCGAAACCGACGAGGCGATACCGATGTGGTGCGACATCGACGCGATTCCCTTCGACGAGATGTGGGAGGACGACCGACACTGGCTACCGCTAGTCGTGACCGGAGAGGGATTTTCCGGGTATTGGATCTTTGACGGCGCCGAGATGGTCGACTACCGGCTGGATGTGTTTGGCCCCATACAACCGAACGAGGGAACACCCGGCGAGACCGCGAGCAGTTCCCAGACCGTCCCCGTTGCAACCCCGTTGTGTCGTCGGTGACCTTGACGCCTTGGCCTCCCGAGACACGCTTTTTGCACGGCTGATCCGGAAACCGGGCGGTGGCTTGCAACACTCCCTACGAGGTTGGTCTGCTCTGACGTATGATGCCTCAGTCCGCTAGCCGTCGGCAGTTGGCGACAAGAGCTACGAATGACACGTAGCCGGTGATAGACGCCGGGCGAGGTGCTCGCGCGGCTATCACCGCGGGTTGCTCATAAGTGCGAGAAATTCGGAGAGCTCGAATGCCCAGGAACTCTTTTCCAGCGTTGCTCGTCTTTCTGCTTGTCGCAGCTGCTGCAGCGATTGCGCACGCCGGGCAAGCGGGACCGGCCGTATGGACCGACGACTTGACGAACATCGGGCAAGCTGATTGGGACCGGGACAAGGCGGCCCACCTCGTCGAGCGCGCCGGGTTTGGTGGTACCCCGGAAGACATTGACAGCTTGGCGGCGATGACGCCGGCGGAGGCAGTTTCCGCGCTCGTTCAGTTTCAACGAACGCCCGACACTCTGGAGGCGTTCGACGCGTCGCCCATCTGGGAAATGGGGATGGATCCTTTTCCGAAGAGTCGGGCGGAGGCGGTCCGGATAGCGCGGGAAACGGGCCAATCGATGGGCGTCGCCATGCTGCCCGAAGGCGAGTCACGCCGTCTCCAGCCGGTGGTGAACCAGTTCTTTTATGGGCTGCGTTCCAACGCGATAGAAACACAACGTTTGGCGTCCTGGTGGGGCGATCGGATGCTGCGGACAACGCGACCGCTCGAAGAGAAGTTGACGCTCTTTTGGCATGGCCACTTCTCGACCGGCAACACCAAAGTGCGGGATACGCGGATGATGGAGCAGCAAAACGAGATGCTGCGGGCGCATGCCAACGGCAGCTTCCGCGACCTGCTTTTGGGTATCCTGCGTGACCCAGCGATGCTCGTCTACTTGGACAACGGGGAGAACATAAAGGACCACCCCAACGAGAATTTTGGCCGCGAGCTCCTCGAGCTGTTCACGATGGGTGTGGGCAACTATACCGAGCACGATATCCGCGAAGCATCGCGGGCGTTCACCGGCTGGACAAACGACGTGCTCGAGTTCGAGTTTGACCCCGACCAGCACGACTTCAGGACAAAGACGTTTCTCGGCGAGACGGGCGAGTTTAATGGAGAGGACATCGTTGAGCTTATCCTCGCGGCCGACGCCACGGCAGAATTTGTGGCTGCAAAACTTTATCGGTATTTCGTTCGTGATGAGCTGACGGATCGGACGCAAGCCGCTCTCGGTGCGACGTTACGGGGCGCCAATTATGAGCTCGCCCCGCTCCTGACACAGATTTTCTTGTCACGCGATTTCTATAGCCCCACGTCCGTCGCGACCCAAATAAAGAGCCCCGTTCATCTCGTCATTTCGACATATCGAAAACTTGGCCTGGCGACCTTGCCGACGGTGCCCGATTTCAACGGCTTGACGGCGAGGCTGGGGCAGACCTTGTTCAATCCCCCGAATGTGGCCGGCTGGGCCGGCGGGCGTACGTGGGTCACGCCCGGTTCATTGTTGGACCGTGGCAATTTGTTTCGGGCGGTACTCTTTCCGGATACCGATTCGTTTTACCCGCCCGACCGGGTGGTGCCAGGTATTTACGCAAGCGTCGCCCGACGGCTGGAGCAAGGTATGAACATCACCGCCGCCACCCAAACCGGTGACGCGGAATCGAGCCGATTGGCGGATCGCGACGAGGACTACAACACGCGATACGGCGGGTATATGGGATATGTCATGGCCTTCGACCGGCTGATCCCCGTCCCGCGTCACGCGCCAGACCTAGACCTCGCGCAGTTGCTTGCCGGGTCTGGAGCGAGGGATGTCGAAGCGATCGTGGACCACTTTTTTGCCCGGTTTTTACGGGTGACGCCCAGGGCCGACGAGCGACGTGTCCTTGTCGACTTTCTGCGGTCCGAGCTCGGCTCCGACTATCTGGCCGCCGAACCGGCCCAACCGGGTGACCCAGCGGCCGAGGCGGCTTTGCGCGGCTTGCTCTACCTCGTGCTCAGCATGCCGGAGTACCAGCTAGCCTGAGGAGGAGTGTCCCGCGTTGTGTTAATTTTGACCGGAATCGGAATCAGACGAACCTTAGTGCTGCCTTCGCAAAGAACGGAGTAACCGATGATCATCAAGTGCAACTGCTCGCGACGTGACTTCCTCCGGCGAGGGCTCTACGGCATCGGTGTCGGCGCAGGTCTCCCTACGATTTTGAGCCGGACGTCGGCGGCGCTGACCGCGCAAGCCCTCGGCGGGACCAGTATGGCCGCCAACCCGGACCGGATCATGGTCGTGGTCGAGCTGTCCGGCGGGAACGATGGCCTCAACACCGTCGTGCCGTTTGGAAACGACGAGTACTATCGGGTTCGTCCCAATCTGGGGATTCGCGAGCCCGACGTCATCAAGGCTGAGGACGGGCTCGGATTTCATCCTGCGATGGTCGGTTTTGAGCGTCTATACAAGGATGGCAACATGGCGGTCATCCACGGCTGTGGATATGAGAATCCGAGCCTGTCGCATTTTTCGTCCATGGGCTATTGGCATAGTGCGGTGCCAAACGGCGGTGATCCCCTCGGGTGGGTAGGCCGACTTGCGGATGGCGCATACGATCACGACGCCCAGGGTAATGTCATCGTCAACATCGGTCGGAGGCAGGCGATGGCGGTTCGGAGCCGTCACCACCCGCCACTGGTCTTTTCCGACCCATCATCGCTTCGTCGCGACGGCGACCAGGAGGAGCAAGCGGCGCTTGCCGCCCTGAGCGAAGCTCGGCCGAGCGAGAACAGCGCTTTGCAGTTCTTGACCGCGACTGCGCAAAACGCGATAGAGAGTGGAGCCATCGTGCGAGACGCGGCGGCCGCCTACCACACGCCTGTCGACTACGGAATCGGTGGTCTGTCGGGCCCACTTCGTAGGGTCGCGGCGCTGGTCGCCGCCGAATTGCCGACGCGTCTCTACTACGTGAGCTACGCGGGCAACTCGTTTGATACACATGTGCATCAAGCTGATCCCCATGCGCGTCTTCTGGCGTATACGGCCGACGCCGTCAATGGATTTGTCGAGGACCTGAAGCGCATCGGGCGGGCGAAAGACGTCGCCGTGATGATGTTCACGGAGTTTGGGCGTCGCGTCGAAGAAAATGCGAGCCTCGGTACCGACCACGGGACGGCAACACCTATGTTTGTGGCGGGTGCCGGTGTAACAGGTGGGATGTATGGTCGTCATCCGAGCCTGACCGACCTCGACGACGGAAATCTGAAGATGACGACTGATTTCCGTCGGGTCTACGCCACCATGATCGACGAATGGCTCGGCTACAAGGCCACGGCACCGATCCTCAAAGGCTCGTTCGAACCACTCGGCATGTTCGCCTAACCGCCCGCGCCAGGGGTGGCGGTCGCCCATGCCCAACCCTCGTGGTCGTTGTGCCTGGGCAGCCGAGTGTCCTGGCTCGCACTCATTACACAAATGCCGAGATCAGGCCTCTAGAGTGCCAGTCGCTTCACTTTTTCGATCAAGGTTGTCCGCTTGACGTTGAGGAGTTGAGCGGCTTTCTGCTTGTTGCCCTGTGTGCGTTCTAGGCTGCGTCGGATGAGTTCACGCTCGATGTGTTTGAGATACAGCGCGAGGTCCAGCCCCTCATCGGGCAAGTCGAGGGCGACGTTTGCCGGCGGCGACCGACGCATCCGAATCTCGTCGGGCAGGTCGTCGACGTCGATCTGCGGTCGTCCCGGTGTCAGCGCCAGGGCTCGTTCGACGACGTTTTCGAGCTGGCGGACATTTCCCGGCCACTCAAACGCCATCATCGCCCGCATGGCTTCCTGAGAAAACACCACGTCGCCACGGGTCGGGTCCATTCGTAGGGTAAGTGACAGAAGAAAGGTCTGGACGAGAAGCGGAATGTCCTCGCGACGCTCCCTGAGCGGGGGGAGGTGGATGGGGATTACGTTCAGTCGGTAATACAGGTCCTCGCGAAACTGTCCTGTTTCTATCATTTGCCCGAGATTTGAGTTCGTCGCCGCAATTACTCGTACATCGACCGCTATCGGCCGACTATCTCCCACCCGTTCAAATTCGCGTTCTTGCAACGTGCGTAGCAGTTTGGCCTGGAGACTCGGGGTCATCGCCCCGACCTCGTCAAGCAGGAGCGTGCCGCCGTTTGCCCGCTCGAGTCGGCCGACCCTTGTGGAAACCGCTCCCGTAAATGCGCCCCGCACGTGCCCAAAAAGCTCCGCCTCAAGTAACGTGTCCGGGATCGCACCGCAGTTCAGCGCGACGAAACGGTGAGCCCGTCTCGGACTGTTGTGGTGAATGGCTCTCGCGACAAGCTCCTTGCCGGTGCCAGTCTCGCCCGTGACAAGGATGGTGCTCGAGGTGCCCGCCACAGTTTCGAGCAACGCGAATAGACGCTGCATCGGCGGGCTCCGTCCCACGATGCCCTCGAATCGGTAGCGCTCTTCGAGTTGAGAACGGAGATACGCATTTTCCGAACGGAGACGACGCTGTTCGAGAGCCGAGGTGAGGATGTGGAGCAGGTGGTCGAACTGGAACGGCTTGGTAATAAAGTCGCTGGCGCCACGCTTTATCGCTTCTACCGCGTCTTTGACCGTTCCGTAACCCGTGACGACCACACCGACGATGTCGGGGTATCGTTCAAGCGTGGTCTCAATTACGGCCGTCCCATCGATACCAGGGAGACGCAGGTCAGTAATGACCACATCGAAGGCAAAATCTGATAGCCGCTCGAGCGCTTCTTCTCCAGAACCCGCCTGCGCGACCAAATAGCCCTGTTCCTCGAGCCGTTCAGCAGTTGCCTCTCGCAGGGCGACTTCATCCTCTACCAAAAGTAAATGTGATTTAGTGTCAGTCATTTACACAGACGTCAATATTTTGACAGTCATGGCGTTTCTGGTCAAGTCAGACGTAGGCGAGACAAGATCGGAGCCACTGTGATTCCCAACGCTACAGCTCACACGAAGGCGAGCCGATACCAGTTTCGAGGACGTAATTTTGGGCACGGCCAGATCGGCCGGCCTCCCAGGTTGGGCGCGGTCCTCGAAAGATTAGGTGGCAAACCAGCGATGATTGTCGATAGAAAAACCATCTCGATTATGAAAGCCTGTGAGCTCGTCGGTGTCAGCCGACGCACCATCTACAATTGGATCGCCGGAGGCAAGGTCGAGTATGTCCGGACCGCCGGGGGGTCGGTGCGCATCTTCGTCGACACGCTATGGCGAAAGCCAGACGAGGACCTGACCCAGCCAACGCTTAACGAACCGCAGGGACTGGGATGATGTCGAGCGAGCCGCTTTTCTCTTTTGCCAGCGGCCATTCTTCCGTCAGTGGAGAGGAGCCGGAGCTGCAGACACTGCTGCATCGGCTCAACAACCAAATCGGAATTATTCTTGCCAATGCCGAGCTGCTAGAAACGCGGCTCGTCGATGATGCTGCCCTCTCGCGGGCCCGGCAGATCGCGGCGAGTGCAGTAGATGCGATCGACACGGTCAAGCAAATCTGTGTGAAGACTCGGCCGTAGTCCACTCCATGAAGACTTCCTGCCATTTGCTACCCGCGATGCAAACCTTCTGGCCCCGTTGCTTGTCGATCACTGACACCGGCTCCGCACTCTCCTCCCGGATTGCCGGACGGGCGCACCACTCGTACCTGAATCGCGGGCCTACTGAGGCATCGGACTCGCGACCGGCCGTCCAATAGCTCGAGGGGCTGACGCGGGTCTCGAACCGTCAATTTATCGACAGTTCCACCCGTCCAAGTGTCGGCTCGCTGACGTTTCGCTGCTCAGCGCCGCGCCGGCCTGCGCCGGTTTGCACATGGATTCATGCGTGCAACATCAAGAAGGAACGAGCATTTAGGCGACTTCCGGGGTGTTCTCGTCTCTTCCCATTTAGCAAACGGATTTCCTGGCATTGCATTTGCGACACACCAGGTCCACCTAGCGTAGCAAGCTAGCGAAAGGAAGTCGCACGTCATGGAAACACAGACGCGAACAGAATCCGAGCAGCAACGTATTACGGCAAGTCTGCCTTTCGTACAGGCTCTGGCACGGCGGCTGGCCGCCTCGATGCCGCACTCGATCGAGATCGGGGATCTTGTGCAGGACGGCATGATTGGTTTGATTGACGCCGCGAACCGCTACGACGAGGCGCGGGGGATTAAGTTCGAAACATTCGCCGAACGCCGCGTTCGAGGTTCCATGATCGACGCGTTGCGGCGAGATGCCTGGCCACGGGGGGTGCGGCGGGCCCGACGTGAGCTCGAAGCCGCTCGCGAGCACCTTCGCACCGAGTTGGGCGCCGAACCGTCCTTGGCCGATTTGGCCAATCATCTAGGCGCGGACGAGACCCGGTTGAGTCGGACCATTGTTCGGATACGTACCATCGAGTCGACCTCTCCGCTGGCGACCAATGAGCACGTTGACGAGTCGACCTTGCCACCGGCCCTCGTCCCGTCCGAGCCACCCGCGCCGGACAAAGAGTGCGAGCGTGGAGAAATCCAGCGCCGCGTACGCTCGGCCATCAGCAATTTGCCGGCCCGTGAACGTCGCGTGATTACGATGTACTACTTTGGCGAGGTCACGATGAAGACGATCGGCGGCGCCATCGGGGTGAACGAGTCTCGCGTCTCTCAGCTTCACGCACGAGCCATACAGAGGCTGCGGGCCCACCTGGGACCGGACATCGCACCTGCGCGGCTCACCAGCGCCCTGGCGCGGCTTACGTCGTCAAGAACGCCACTTTCCTCGTCCACGCCATCGAGCGCGAGACCTTCGCCAGGCGCCCCAAAGGCGAAAGCCCGATCCTCAACGAAGAACAAGGGACGATCGACCAAAGGCCGCGTGCCAAGGGTCACGAACCTCCGGCCAGTGCGTGTGCTCGCCGCCGGCCACGCGGCCTAGTGCGGTGTCTAGCCGGCGACTTCGCGGGCGACTCGCAATAGGTCGCCGAGGCGGAATGGTTTCGCCAGCCATCGGCATCCACTCTCTTCGAGGAACCGTTCCGCTTCGGTGCTGACCACGTCGCCGGTGACAAACACGATGCGCCGTATGAGGGTCGGCGAATGTTCGCGGATTGCCTTGTAGAGGGCCGGGCCGTCCATGCGAGGCATCTTGAGGTCGCATACGACGAGGTCGTAGAGCCGCGCCCTAATCTTCTCGAGCGCCTCTTGACCGTCGCGCGCCTGGTCCACCCGAAACCCGGCATCGGCGAGCGCTTCTGACACCGCGGCCGACAACGCTGGCTCATCTTCGACGACCAGGACGTGTGCTCCCCCCGCTCCGGGGCGCACTGTCTCTTCCGGTTGGAGGCGTGTCGCCGGGATGAATCCGTCTCCGGCTGGAAACTCCACAAAGAACGATGCGCCCTGGTCGGGCGCGGAGGTGACACGAATACGCCCCCCATGCTCTTGCACAATCGCAAACGCCACGGTCAGCCCGAGACCGGTTCCTTGTCCGACGGCTTTTGTCGTAAAGAAGGGATCAAATATCTTGCCCTGGACGTCGGAGGGTACGCCGGGCCCATCGTCGTTGATCTCCAGGATGACGACCTCCCGCTGGTCGTCGTACCACGTCCGCACGACGAGTGTGCCCCGCCCGTGCGCCCCAAGCATGGCCTGCTCGGCATTGATGATCAGATTGAGGAGCACTTGCTTGACATGATGCGGGTCGGCGAACACCTGGGGCAGACCACTGGCGAGGGCCTCGATCGACGCGACGTTGGACACCCGCTGCTCGTAGGCCCGTAGCGCCATCGTCTCTCTCACGACCTGGCTGAGATCGACCATGGCCCGGGTCGTGTTCCGCTTGCGAGAGAATGTCAGAAGGTTCCGCACGATCTTGGCGGCCCGTTCCGACTCGCTCAGGATCGTCTCTACGCCGCGCTGGGTCACCGCATCGAGCGTGCGTGCCGCAAGTCGTTCCGACCAGGTGAGAATCGTCGCCAGCGGGTTGTTGAGCTCGTGAGCGACGCCCGAGATCGTCTGCCCAAGCGCCGCCATTTTTTCCGCTTGAAGTAGTTGGTGATGAACGTCTCGACCCTGGTCCTCGAGACGGCGGCGCTCGCTGACATCGCGAATCAGAGCGACAATTCGGTGACCATCGTCACCTTGGTCTCCGGCCGGCGCGAGATGTGCGGTGATTTCCGCCCAAAACGGAGACGTATCGGCGCGACGGAGGCGGAGTAGATAGTCGGACACCGCGCTGTCCCGCTCGAGTCGTTCCAGGAGGGCCGTGCGAGCGGCAAGGTCCACAAAACGGTCCGGCGCGAACGGCCGGACACTGACAGCCTCGGCGTCGGCCGGATGCCCGAACATCAGTTTCAGATGCGGGTTGGCAGCGGTGGTGCAATCGACGTCGCCCTTGAGCGTGCCGACAAAGATCCCCTCGTGGATGGACTCGAATAGGTGGACGAGCGCGTCGAGCGGAAGGGTCGGAGCGGCCACCGCTTTTGGGAGTGTCGGGGCCACGACGCGTCGCGAGCCCGCTACCGTGAAAGGTGCACGGTCACGACAACGCGACCGTGCCACCGTGAGCCGTCATCAGTCGGTTGGCGCCGCTGGGGTCGGTGTCATAGTCGGCGCTCTTGCGTACTGTGTCTCGATCGCTTCGCGGATGTCCTCGACGTTCGCGCCAGAGGAATGAAGCTGCCTGGCTGCGGTCGCGACATCGACGCAGACGACACACGCAACGCCATGGGTATCCCACTGTCGGACACTGCCATCCGGATTTCGCGACTCGACAAAACAGCTTGCGTTGCCGGTGTGACCTCTGGACTCGCAGCCGCAGAAGCACGGGACGTATTCGAGGATGTCTGGGTTCTGGGCCGCGAATGTATAGGCCGCGTTGACCACTTCAGGTGACCGCGGCAGGTTGTTTGGCACGGCCGGTAGCGGTGGGATTGGCGCATCAGCGGAGGGTTTCGGAGAAGAAGCACGCGTCGCGATATAGGGTCGCTCGATTTCCGCGGGCTCGTCAATCGCCGCGTCCGCGGCCTGCTCGGTCGCGCTATCACCCGGCCAGAGCGACCAACCAGCCACCGCGACGACGGCAATCAAGCCGCCGATAAGCACCCACGGAGGACCGCCGGAACCGCCCGTGGAGGGGCGCTGTTTTACTGTTTCGTTCCGACGACGCTTAGTATTGGCTGCCATTTTTGCATTCTACATCAAGACCGTCTGGCCACAGTGAGACGATCTGGTCAAGAAGGTCCCGCCGTCTCTTCGCCTCCGGATTTTCGTGGACCGAGCGCAAATGCCATGGTTCCTTCGATGACTCGGTCGTCGCCAACCCGTGCAAATCCCTTTAGATGACCCATGCGGCTCCGGAGTCGCTCCACGGTCGCTTCGATCACCACGACGTCTCCGGGATGTACGGGTTTGAGAAAGCGAACCCGCTCGATTCCCAGAAAGTAAATGAGCTTTTCTCTATTTTCCGGTTTTGCAAGAATCAAGATGGCGCCGACTTGCGCGACCGCTTCCGTGAGGATGGTCGGGGGCAAAGTGGGCGGCTCTCCTCGGCGGTGCGCGAGATAGCGTTCGTTCAGTGAGACGTTCTTGACGCCCACAATCCGCTTGTCCTCCTCGAACTCGGTGATCTTGTCCACTAGGAGAAACGGATACCGATGAGGAAGAATTCGCTCGATCGCCGTGTTGTCGAGAGGAAGCGTGAACTCGTTTGGCACAACGACAGTAAGTATATCTGCCTCGTGGCTCTTCATTTGGGAGTTGAAGCGCCCGCTGCGAGAGTTGAGGAGCCACTGGATGGCTAGTAGTGGCCGCGCGAAGCCGTAATCACGAATACGGGATGCTGCGATGCCAGCGCCTGCCTAAGTTAACGCACCCCGCTGACTTCGCGCGACCATGAATTTCTAGTTCAAGTTGCGTGCCGTGACTTGGCGTGCCGAATTGGCCAAAACTACCGCGGTTTTTGGCTCGCTGCCGTCGTCAACTCGGCCGTCTGTGCCCTCTGGAGAGGATTTCCGACCAATTGGGCGGACATATCGTCAAACCAGAAGACGGTCGGGTGATGGGGTCAAGTGTGGACAAGTGATCACGTGGACAGCGGAGAAGGGGTGGTTTGATGAGACGACGACAGAGCTGGACACGGCGGCGGCGGAGCTGGATGGTCAAACTTGCGGTGACGATGACCTCGGTTGGGCTCGTATGCTTGACCGCGGGCGCATCACTGTTTGCGCTCGCCGAGGAGCCGCAACAGGAGACCGAGAATCGACGACACGCCGCAATGCGAGTGCTCACGGGCGCTGGCGGTAGCCATATCGGTTTGTCCATCGAAGATGTGGAGTCGTCCGACGAGGCCGGCTCGGTGAACGAAGGGGCCTTCGTCGAAGGCGTCGAGACCGGCGGACGACGCCGGCTTCGAGATTGACGACATTGTCACCATGTTTGACGGCGAGCGTGTGCGCAGCGCGCGTCAACTTTCGCGGTTGGTGGCCGAGACACCGGCGGGGAGAACCGTCGCGGTGGCGGTCGTTCGGAACGGTGAGCGTCTTTCGCTCGATGTGCGGCCAGAGGAGGGCGCGAGCTGAATGTCCTCCCTGACCGAGCGGTTTGAGGGCTTCGAGCTTCCGGATTTTACCCGCGACCGGCGGGAATATGCGCCCGCGAGACCGCGGGTCTTACGTAACTATGATTTCAACGGTTTCGACTTTGTGTCTCGTCCTCGTCGCCGACTGGGCATCGAGGGCACGGATCTCGGGTCGCAGCTCGCGGACTATTTTGGTGTCGACGAGGGCGTGCTCGTGCACTCGGTCGGCGAAGGATCCGTGGCGGCTGGCGCCGGGCTCCAGCCGGGCGACGTCATTACGTCTATAGACGGGGCGGCGGTAGACAGCGTCGCACGCTTGCGTGACCAACTCGCGGAAGTCGAAACGGGGGCGCCGTGTTTGCCATCTCCGTCACCCGCGAGCGTATGAGCCAGACGTTCGAGGGGCAGTTTTCGGCGCCCCAACGCAGGTCCATTCGGCGCCGCGGGATCTAGCGTCGCCCGCGGTTGCTCAGCTGGCGCCGGACGCGGTCTAACAGGAGTCCAACTCTTGGGTTCGTCGCAAAACGCCATCGCACTGACGCACTTCACGACCCAACGGCGTGTGCGCCCTCCGTCGGGTGGTGTTCTTCTTCTTCGTTGGTCTGGTCTGGCTTGTGGCTCTCGTCTGCTTCGGATTCGATCGACTCCTCGGCGGCGCTGACGAGGGTCGCGAGCTGAGCGGCGATGGTCGACGCGGTGGCTTCCACCGCCTCGTTTGCTTCTCTTCTCGGGCGTAGCTCAAGGGCCAGGACACCGGTACAACGGGTGGTGGCCGAGGCGGTCAGGAGTGGTACCGCAATGCCCCCGCCCAGATCGCCCCCGCCCGCGATCGTCTGGGACTCTTCTGTTCGAAAAGCGTGCGCCGTCACGTTGTCGGCGTCGAGAGAAACATGGCCCATGCGGTCGAGTTGTCCCGAACCGTAACCGTGCGCCGCAGCCAGACGAAGCCGCGGCTGGTTCGCGTCTCGCACCCAGACGACGAGTCCCCGCGCATCAAAAAGGCGGCAGATCCGCCCGAGGGCGTCGTTGAGGCCCGCGCTATCAGACAGTTGCGCCAGGTCGGTACATACGCGCGCGGCCTCCGACAGATCGAGGTCGGTCAACGGCGACGAAGGCGCCGACACAACGCTGACGCCGTGTGTCAGCTCGCCTGGTTCGCTCGGTTCGCGCGCGACGGTGCTTGGTGGGACTTGAACGGAGCCCGTGTCTACGGCCTCCTCTCTAGAATCGCCGAATGGCCGAAGCGGAAGCAGTAACAGCGCGACGACCAAGGTGATTCCGACGACGCCAAAGACGGCGCCAAGCTGTGCTCGCCGCCGCTGGTCACTCTGCTGCGTGTGCGCCTCGTGCTCGATTGCGCGGGCAATCTCGAGATGGTCAGCCGCACGAGCCGCCAGGTCTCGGCCATCCGTGAAGGCCAGATCAGACGCAAGCAACGTTTGTTCGTCCGCCGCGTATTCTCGGGCGAGGCTGTCAATCCGATGCCAGCGCTCGAGCGTCGTTCGAGCATCCCCGATCGCCTCCACAGCGGCGACCGTGAGTGACCGCGTTTCAAGATCGCTCAGACCGGCTGAGATACCGGTGATTTCGGCAGTGGCTCGAGCTAGCCATACGTCCAATTCCTGCCCATTGGCGACATACGCCTGTTGGGTAGCGCGCAGGTCTGACAATGAAACGCTGAGGGACCATGCGACAGTTTGATACTCGCGCGCCGTTTGTCGGGCGGCCCGATGTTGTCGTTCGAGTTCGAGTACCTGGACGACGGAAGCGGCCGTTATCACCAGGGTGATGACAACCAACGTCAGTCTCACCCATTGGTGGTACATGCTCTGACTATAGTGGTCCGGGTCGCGTTCGCGCCAGCAGTCGCACCTGATACAGTGGGAGTCATGCACGCCGGCATCATCATCAATCCCGTCTCCGGGTCTCGGCGAATGCCGGTGGACCAGCGGGTGGCGTGCGCTCGTGAGATGCTGGACGAATTGGGAATCATCGGCACCGTCGAGGTGACTTCGGACCCTGGAGACGCTCCAGCCCTCACGCGGCAGTTCATCGACCACGGTGCGAAAACCATCGTGGCGTGGGGTGGCGACGGAACGATCAATCAGGTCGCGTCAGTGGTCGCGTTTCAGGGACCCGCCCTCGGTATCGTGCCGGGAGGGTCGGGCAACGGTCTGGCTCGCGAGCTTCACATCCCGTGGGAGCCTCGCCAAGCGCTAAGAGTGGCCTTGACCGGTCGTATCAGCTGGCTCGATGCCGGAGAAATGGGCGGGCGGCTTTTCTTCAATGTCGCCGGCATTGGGTTTGATGCCCAACTCGCCGCATTTTTTAACGAGCGGACGACCCGTGGACCGGTCGGATACTTCACGACGACCCTACGGCAGTTCTTGCGCTACGAGCCTCAGCGCTACGAGGTGCGGGCTCAGGCGTTCTCGCTGGATCAGCGCGCGATGCTCGTTGTGCTCGCGAACACCCGGCAATACGGTAGCAATGCGCTTATTGCCCCGCTTGCCCGCCCTGACGACGGGCTCCTCGAGCTGGTCGTGTTCCCAGCGTTTAGCCCTTTGGTCTCTCTATGGCACGCGCGCCGTTTGTTTTCGGGGACCGCCCACAAGGTCCGCGGCGTAACGATGCATTCCGTGCGGGCCGCTGAGATTTCCAGCGACACCCTCGACGCGTTTCATGTCGATGGGGAAGTCGTGCCGGCGTCTGGCATGGTGTCTGCCCGGGTGCGTCCCCGGGCTATCCCGATCCGTGTCCCGTGAGCACCGACTGACGTCAAAGGGTTATTCACCGCGCTGGAGCAATATCGAGATGATCCTCTCCTGGCTCTGTCGAATGTCAGCGAGTTATCCACGGAGCTGCTCGTCGTTTCCGGCCGTCTCTATCGCGCTCAGCTCACGGGCAAAGCCCCACAACGCGTCGCTCCGAGACCCTGACCCGACACCATGCATGTTCTGGGAGTGGCGCCGCCATCCTCTTCGTATCTTCCGCGTGCGCCGGAGCGGAGCGTGCGGGACCGATCGTTTCCTCCCGTTGTCCTCCTGTAAGCGTCGGACGGTCTGCGCCGGCTGTGGCGGGCGCCGGATGGCCGAGCGCGCCGCGCACCTGGTCGACCACGTGTTCCCGGATGTGCCGGTCCGGCAGTGGGTGTTGTCGTTGCCGCATCGCCTCCGGTACCAGTTCGCCTGGAGCCATGACCTGTCCCTCTCGAATTCCTCGTCACGCTGCCATGGGGAGCTGCACGAGCCCCCGGATGTCCGCGGGCGAAGCCTGACGGCGTGTGGCCGTCCAACCCGGCGTGGACCCGCGCCGCATTGTAGTAGGTCGTGAAGTCCGCGAGCTTCCGCTCCGGATCCCGAGCATTCCAGAACAACACGTGGTCAAGAAACTCGCGCCGGAGCGTCCCGATCAGCCGTTCCACGAACGGATGTGACATGGGGACGTGAGGCACGGTCTTGATTTCATCAATCTCGAGGACCCCAAGGGTCGCCCGCCAGCGGTGCGCCTCAAACAACGGCATGGTCGGTACTGAGATGCCGCGGCGTGCCCTGGCCACGCATGGCCTCGCTGAACATGCGGCAGAGGTGCGCGGCGTCGACGTCCCCGTGATGCACGCCGAGACCGATGATGCGGCGGGTGAACTGGTCCATCACGACGAGGACCCAATAGCTCTGGAGCACGATCGACTCGCACCGAAAGAGGTCGATGCTCCACAGACTGTCGGTGGCATGGCCAATACACGACGGGCCGCCTCCGCCGTGTGGCCGATAGTGTTTCGCCAGGACGCGGCGCACGAGGTTCTTGTCGATGTCGACGCCGAACGTCCGAGACATGATGCGCGCGATCCGCGGACAGCCGAATCGGGGATTGCGAGACTTGAGCTCGACGATGGCCTGGACGAGCGCGTCGCTTGGCCCCTTCGGTCCGGGCGTCCGAGGAAGATGGCTCGACGAGAACAGGCGCCGATACTTGCGACGGACGAGCGCCCGGTGAAACGCGAGCAGTGTCGAGGGGCGGAGGCCGACGGCGACCTTTCGGACGCGGCCTGGATTCAGAAACAGCGAGGCGAATCCGCAGAGGAGACGGTCGGCCGTGGTCAAGTTCGGCGCCCGTTGCCGTGACCGACGCAGGACGATCAGTTGCTGCTTGAGTAAGAAATTCTCCGCGATCACGGAGCGGACGCCGCCGGGGCGACAGAGTCTTGCGGCCGTGACGGCCAGGAGGAGCATAGGGAGGAGGACGGCTTTCATACGCGCCACAGCGTAGGGCACGCGATCGGCGGCACGCAACGTTGCTTCGCGCCGGATTCAGCGAGAGAATTGCGAATTCGAGACCGACAGGCCAAGAAGGTAGGTTCAGGCGCTGACTACTCTCCTGCGGACGCAGAGTTCTGCGCCGAAGGTCGAAGGATCGCGTACGCCGGTAGTCCGATCGCTTCGAACCGTTCCATGACCTCACGGGCGGGGGGCACGCTCGGGTCCTCCGCTTGAAACTTCACCCTGACGTAGTTGTCCAGCGCGGCCTGGACATTCGGGTCCTGGAGCGTGGTCCGGTCCATGGTCAGACAGTTCTTACACCATGTGGCCCAGATATCGACGAGAACCGGCTTGCCTTCGGCCTCCGCCACGGCCAGACCTTCACTCAGCGAGGCATACCAGCCTTCCTCGAGTAGCTCTTGGACGCTGGTCGCGACCTCTTCCGGGTCGACCCACCGCTGGCTGAACAATCCATACGAGAGGTAGCCGTAGTAGACGGCCGTGCCGAGGATGAAGACGCCAAATGCCTGTTTAACGCGGACCATCCATGGTCCTGGCTGTGGCATAAACGTCAGCCCCGCTCCGGCAATGGGCCATGGGATCGCCATGCCCAGACCGAGGATAAATGGCAAGAGCAGCGCAACGGCCGTTCCCGTGGCGTAGAGATTACTGGAGAAGACGATGACTTGAATGACCACGGGTGCGACGCAGGCGCCGGCAAGCAGTGCGGCGACGCCCCCCATCCCAAACGCGACGACGAACGACCCGCCGTCCTGTGCGCCAACGTTGAGCTTTGATTGAAGCGCCGAAAAATCGATCTGGAGTACATCAAACATGGCTAGCGCCAGCACCACGAACAGGGCAGCGATTCCCAGGTTGAACCAGGGTGAGGCGTTGATGGTGCCAAATGTCCCCGCGGTAAGGATGACGACCAAGCCAAGCACGCCGTAGACGGCCGCCATGGCCAGTCCATACGCACTGCCGAGCGCGAATCCTCGACTGCGTGAGCCGGCACGCCCACCGGCGCCGATAATCGCCAGGTTGATCGGAATCATCGGCAATACGCACGGCGTCAAGTTGAGCGCCAGCCCGCCTAGCAGGATCAACGCCACGATCGCGAGGGGACCCCTGCCCTCAAACCATCCGGTTTCCCGTTTCCCGGACTCCGCGCGATCGATGAACTCGAGAAACTCGTCGCTCCCCAGATATCCGCCGGTGGTTCCGAGCACACTGAACGCGCCGAGCTGGGTCATCAGGCTGTCGGCATCGGTGTCGCCGTTGACAGCCGCTGGTTGAGACATCGCGTCCGCGTCCTCGGTTTCGCCGACGGAGGTGAACGTCATCGTGTCAAAGACGGCGTTGGCGTTGCGCGTGCTTTCTCGACCGCTGTCGACCACTTCGACGGGAAGCTCTATCGACGCCGTGGTCGGGAAATAACACATGACATCGTCGCAGGCCTGATACCTGAGGCTTCCCGTGACCATATGGGAGCCCGCGGGCAAATCGGCGTCGAGCCTGAACGCCGCGCCGATGACGAACTCCTCGCCGAAGACGGCGAGTTCATCCCGGCCCACGGTAAACAAGAAGGATTGAGGCCAGGCAACGCCATCGACGGCAATACCCGGCGGGGGCTCCAGGCTTAGACTGGTCGCGATCAGCCCCGCGTCGAGGGGCTGGTTGGAATTCACGTGGAAACCGGGGTCCAGTTTTGCCTGTATGGCCACTCGCACGACCGACCCCGCCGGGGTCTCGTCACTCTCTAGGATGGTCGAGAGCTGTATTGGGCTTGGGGGCTGCGCGTGCACCCACGCAGCTCCAGCTCCCAGCGCTAGCCCCAGGGAAACAGCAACCAGTCCGTAACGATTCATCATCCTTACTCTTTTTCTGTCCGACGTCTTTACGACGCGCCCAGTGGTGCGGACGTTTCGGCTATCGTCGGATCTCGACCAGCACCGTTTCGTCGGCGTTGACCTCGACATCGCGTAGCCGGCCGCTCAAGAGGAGGCGCACCTCGGTGACCTGCTCTGTCACGAGAATGGTCATTTTGTCTTCGGCGCCCGAACGATATTTGATGGTGACGGGGACCGGCACTTCGAATACCTGGCCTTCTTGCTCAAACGTCAAGACGACCTCGCGCCGATTCTCTTGCTCCTCGGTGCGGAAATCGAACTGCAACCGGGGCACTCCCGATTCGTGGATCCAGCGGTCAAAAAAGCTCTCGAGCGACCGGGCAGACTCGAGCTCGAACGCCCGGATGAGGTCGTCGGTGCCCGCGCGCGCAAACCGCCGGTCGTTGTAGTAGCGTCGCAATCCACCAAAGAACGCGTCGTCACCGATGACCGATCTCAGCATGTGCAGGACGATGGCGCCTTTGTTGTAGACCAGGGAGCGATACACCCGGGGCTCTTCCTCGATCGCGCCCAGACGATGACCGAGGTAGACCGGTCCGTCGGCCGAATGACGGCGGCTCCACTGCTGCATCTGCGCCAAAACAGCCGAGAACGCGTCGTCACCACGGTCCTTCTCCACATAGAGGGCCGCGAAGTAGTGCGACATCGCTTCGCTCAGCCACTGTTCGTGATAGTTCTTCCAGCCGACCGCCTGACCCCACCACTGGTGTGCGAGCTCGTGCGCCAGAAAAAAGTAGTCGACATTACTGAACGCGACCGGGTCGTTACGCCATGACCACATGATGCCCGCCCGGAACGGCAGCGGTTGATTGAGGACCGCGAAATACGCCGGGCTGTGCCCCCCGGGGAGACGACTGTCGGTGAGCGCCAAGGTGAAGACCGGGTAGGGCAGGTCCCCAACCAGCCCGCTATAGAACTGCAGGATGTCGCTGGCGCGTTCGTAGTATTCGTCGAGCCGATCGCGGGTCCGCGGGTTGGTTTCAACCGACAGCATCGTCGTGTCGTATCGCACACCCGAACGCCGACTCGAAGACGCGGCGGGTGCTCGGTCGGTCGACACGCTCGCGTCGCCGGACGCAAGCGTCGCCGGAGAATTGACGAGAATCTCTCGCGCGGGCGTATCGTGCGCCCAAAACCGGCTGACGATGGCCGAGAGGTACTTTGCCGGCTGCAGCGCGATGTATCGATAGGTGTGGGTTCCCGTGTCGTTGTCGCTGGCGGACACAGGGGGATTCCCTTCGTTGGCATCCCCGCTTGCAATGACGCCGTAGTCGGTTGGCGTGGTCAAGGCCATCGTCGCCGTCGCGTAGTCGGCCACCGTCGACTGCGGATACCAGTGGCTGGAGCTGCTGTAGATATACCGTTCCTCCGCTATGCCAAACATCTCCGTCGAGTCGAAGAGGTGTCGAGTCTGCCCAAGCCAGTTCTCGTCAGGCTCTTGCGGGGCCAAGAGGCCGGCATACGTCACTGTGAGACTGAACTCGGTCCCCACCTGGACCGGACGAGGAAGTGTGACGATCAGGTTGTTCTGCCCGCTCATGCGAAAGAATGGCAGAGGTCCCAGCTCGCGTGACGACACGGACGCGACGTCGAGCTCGTCGGCCAACCGAATGGTGAGGGTCGAGACGTTGGCGCGAGCGATGCGTAGCGCGATACGGGTTCTGCCGTCGATCCAACAGCCCCGCAGACGGGCGCGGGCCCGAAGTTCTTCCTGGATAAATCCTCGCGGCTCGAGCGATGCGACGATGTCGTAGTCGAGCACGTCATAGGGCACCCGGTCTTGGTCGTCGAAATACCGACCTTGGACGGCGCGCTTCCGGGCAGACGGGTAGAGCGAAATAATGCGGGAGTTTGGCTCACGCTGAAACAGTGTGATGTCCTCTGGCGAGTTCTGAGCCTGGACATAGGTCAGAGTGCCATACCGACGCGTGGCAACTTCCGCCACCAAATCTCCAACCCCCGGGTTGAGCCACCACGCCCGGTCGCTCAGCTCCGAGAGGTCGACGAGATACGAAAAGCCCGCGAGCTCATCAAAGACGTCTTGCGCCTCGCGGAGGTCACCACGGTCGACGTCCACTTGGGTCAGCGCTCTGGTCGACACACGGGAGGCATAGACTTCCGGGTTGATCCGCACGAAGGCGTGGTCGAAGTCGGTCTCCAGTCTCTCGCTGCCGGAGAAAATCTGGAGCTGACCTTTTTCCGCCGCGACCTCGGGTTCAAACGTGATGGTGCCGTCCCCTACCAGTACGAGCGCGGTGGTGCCATTCGCGATGTTGGCCACGAACACGGAGCCGCGAGACAGGCGGAGCGTCATGTCCTCGCCAGCGACGATGAGATTCTCTGCGTCAAACTGGATGTTGGGGTCGAGAGTCAGATGGTGGAGCGTGTCGAGGCCCCCTATCGAGCGCTGACTGGTGACGTGCCACCCGGTGCTGTTGGTGTTGGTCGGGTCAGATGTTGCGGACTCCGGCGATACTCCGAGTACCCAGGTATCGAGCCGCGCGAGGTTCCCTCGCTCTGTGAAGACTTCGACAGAGAGGTCGTAACCAGTTGGCGTGCTGGCGTCTTCCTGCGGAACCAGGAACTGGGGCTGGACCACGGCGCGAGTCACCCCGTCGACAATCGCGTCCGCCGCGAATTGACGAGCCTCTCCGAGGTCAGCGTCCGGGCCGAGGAGCGAGAGAAACCGTTGCCGGTCGGCCGTCTCCACGATGGACTGGAGCTCCGCCGCGAGCGGCGCTACGTCTGCGAGCTCTCCCGCATCCTGAGCCTCGCCCAGCGCCGAGTTCCCGAAACAGGCCACACATCCAGCGAGCCATACCCGCCAGATAAAGTTGAGGCGCATCGGTTAGCCCGTGAGGAAGTGAGCCGTAAAGGCTTCGATCGCGTCGAAGTGCGCTTCGAGCTCTGCGGGCCGTGAGAGAAAGACGAGCCGAAAATAGCCGTCTGCCGGGTCAGTGCCAAATCCCGAACCATAGACGCAGAGCCGGCCAGTCTCTCGCAATAGACCTAGCACGTAGTCTTTGTCAGTCTTGCCCGGCGGGAGGTCGACCTTTGGCATGACATAGAACGCGGCAGCTGGTGGCACACACGAGATGCCGTCAATCGCGTTGAGCCGCGTCGAAGTGATCAACGCCCGTTCGCGGAGCTGATCGCGGAATTCGTCTTGGTGGGTGCGGTCCCCGGCCAGAGCCGCAGCGACGGCGTGTTGCATGGGGCCGCTGGTGCACAATCGTCCGTCCGCGAGTTCCTTGATCGCAGCCAAGACACCGTCCAGACGTTCGCCTCCGCCGACCGCCATCCAGCCAGTGCGCCAGCCCGGGGCCATATAGGCCTTGGAAGCGGACGAGAAAGAAATGACCGGGGCCTCCGGGTTGAGTGACGCAATGGGACGAACCTGTCCGTCATAGGCAAGGTCGTTATAGACCTCATCCGACAGCAACACGAGGTTTCTCTGGTCCGCGATATCCAGGAGGGTCCGACGAGTCTCGTCGGGGTACACCGCCCCGGTCGGATTGTTTGGGTTGATGACCACCAGGGCGCGCGTTCGAGGCGAGATGAGGCTCCGAAGACGGTCGAGGTCAGGCTGCCACCCCCGGTTTGGGTCGGTTGGGTAGTAGACGGCCCGGGCTCCCAACTTTGTCAAGACCGCCGTATAAAAGGGGTAGGTCGGGACCGGTACGAGCACCTCGTCGTCGCGGTCGGCGAGAACATTCAGCGCGAGTTCGATGCCTTCGGACGTGCCCGAAGTCAGCAGAACTCGGTCGGCTGACATCGCGACGCCGCCCACAGTGTATTCGTGGGCAACCGCTTCCCGGGCCGTGTCGATTCCCGCCGCCGGCGTGTAGCCGTTGTACCCCGCGCGCATGGCGCGTTCGACGGCGTCCACAAGATGCGGAGGGGTTTCGAACCCAAACACCACCGGGTCACCGACATTGAGATAGTGCACCCGACGACCGGACGCTTCGACCGCGCGGGCATCATTGACGATGTTCCGGATGGCGTAGTCGAAGCCGTCGAGCCGAGCGGCGATCGGGATGGAAGCGACAGTTCCAACCATGACAGTAGTCTAGCAGGCCACCGTGGGAATACGGCGGTTGCGTAGCGTTCTCCTGACGACTGGTCGCGCGCCGTTCCTGCTAAGCTCCGGCGCATGGCGATCCGCACGGAGCTTAGCTTGCGACTCCCGAATAGTCCCGGTGCGTTGGAGAAGGTGTGCCAGACGCTCGGTGACGCGAAAATCAATATCGCGGCCCTTTCGCTGGACTCGCAGGAAACGCTACGGCTCGTGGTCGACAATCCGTTGCCCGCCGTCGGTGTCTTGACCCAGAATCGATACGACGTAGAACAACGCGAGGTGCTCTGGGCGCAGCTTCCGAACACGCCCGGCGCGCTTGCGAAAACGGCTCTCCTCGTCGTCTCCGCCGGCGTCAACGTGGAATATGCCTACGGTTCCGCCTTTGATGATCGGCAGAACACGGCCGTCGTGGTCGGCGTGGACGATGCGTTGCGCGCCTCCGCCGCGACAGGAATCTGATGCGTCTCTATGTAGACGCAATGGACGCTGTCTTGGTTGAGTTTGATACGGCCGGCCGCGTCAAGTTTGACGGGGAGGATTGGAGCGAGCCGACGCTGCAGGAGAGCCGGGCGATCCTCCATGCGGCTGAGCAAATGGTTGCGGATGGTCAGGAGCTGATCGACGCTATCGAAGCCAGTTTTCATCGTGCCAAGGGTCCCGTCTCGGGGTCCGAACCTGAGTGAATGGCCGTTCGCCGCTGGGCTCACTCGTGCGCGGTTTCCTCGACCGGGTCGCTTTCGGATTTGGCAGCCTGCACGCCCGTTTCCGTATGGCGTTCACTATCCGTCTCCGAACCGGTGGCCGCCGGCTCGTAGACGAAGGTCAGCGCGCCGCCTTCGTCACGGTCTGAATCGCCCGCGTCATTCTCAACCGTCGTTTCCGCCGAGCGGAGGCCAATCCGCACAGTGCCGCCGTGTTCGAGTCGCCCAAAGAGGATTTCGTCGGTCAACGGGTCGCGCACCTCGGCCTGGACAACGCGTGTGAGAGGGCGTGCGCCGTAGACCGGATCGTAGCCTTTGGTGGCCAGCCACTCGCGGGCGTCCGGTTCCAAGACGATAGCGACTCGTTGCTCGGCTAGCTGTGCCTCCAGTTGCAGAATGAACTTTTCGACAATCATTTCCATGACGTCTGGCGTCAGCGGGCCAAAGGTGACCACGGTGTCGAGACGATTCCGGAACTCGGGGCTGAACACTCGTTCGATCGCCGCCTTGGTACGAGCTTTCGCGGTTGAATCTTGGTCGTCGCTGAAACCAATCGCCGACGCGCTGGCCTCCCGCGACCCAGCGTTGGAGGTCATGATGAGTACCGCGTTCCGAAAGTCCGCCTGTCGCCCACCACTATCCGTCAGCGTCGCGTGATCCATAACCTGAAGCAAGATGTTGTACACGTCGGGATGGGCTTTCTCGATCTCGTCGAGCAGCACCACGCAATACGGGTGGGCGCGGACGGCATCGACGAGGAGACCGCCCTGCTCGAAGCCGACGTATCCAGGCGGCGCTCCGATCAGTCGAGCCACGGCGTGTTTCTCCATGTACTCGCTCATGTCGTAACGGATGAACTCGTTGCCGAGATGGACCGCCAGCTGCTTGGCCAGCTCGGTCTTCCCGACCCCGGTGGGACCGGTAAATAGGAAACATCCAGCGGGTCGATCGGGTTGACCCAATCCGGCCCGCGCACGCTTGATCGACCCCACGACCGCGCCGACGGCATCCGGCTGACCAAATACAACTCGTTCCAGGGCCTCTTGCAGCGTCTTGAGTCGCTCCTTGTCCGACGCGGAGGCTTGCTTCTCTGGAATGCGAGCCATGCGGGCGACGACCTGTTCGATGGCGGCTACCGTCACAACGGGAGGTTCTGCCGGCTCCGGGCTTGCTTGAGTCGCTGGGTCCGCTTGATCCTCGTTCTCCGGAGTCGTGGCCGTGGTCGTGATCTTCCGGGGACGAGTAAGCGCATACGTCGCCCCGGCCTCATCGATCACGTCTATGGCGCTGTCAGGTAGCCGGGATTCTCGCAAATGGCGACTCGCCAGCTTGGCGGCCGTTGCCAACGCTTTGTCGGCATAACTGACGTCGTGATGGGCTTCGTAGTGCGGCCGGAGCCCCTCCAGAATCTTTGACGTTTCTTCTACGGACGGCTCGTCGACCACGATTTTCTGGAACCGGCGTGCCATCGCCCGGTCCTTCTCGATCTGTTTGTATTCATCAAATGTGGTCGATCCAACCACCCGCAGATCGCCGGCCGTCAGCAGTGGTTTGATCAAAGTCGCAAGGTCCATCGTGCCGCCCGTCGTGGCTCCGGCTCCCACGGTCGCGTGCACTTCATCGATAAAGAGAATCGGCATCGCGCGCTTGGCGAGCGCGGTCACCACCGCCTTGAAGCGTTCCTCGAAATCGCCCCGAAACCGCGTGCCGGCCAGTAGCGCGGCCGTATCGAGTGAATACACCTCCGCTCCCTGGAGTCGACTGGGCGCGTCGTCCTCGAGTAGCCGCATGGCCAACCCTTCCGCCAGCGCCGTTTTTCCGACACCGGCGTCGCCAACGAAGACCGGGTTGTTTTTTCGACGCCGGCACAGGATCTCCATGGTCCGTCGCAGCTCCGGGACCCGGCCGATCAGTGGGTCGAGTCGTCCCTCCGCGGCCCGCTCTGTCAAGTTCACGGCGTAGGCCGCCAACGGGTCACCCGAGGTTGAGGAGCCTTCCTCGCCGACGCCCGCTTCGGCGCCATCGCGCTGAGTCTCGTTCTCGCCGTTGTTGACGAGCGGGACCTTGGAGATGCCGTGCGAGATGTAATTGAGTACATCAAGTCGCGTGACTCCCTGAGCCTCCAGGAGTTGGGCCGCATACGACTTCGACTGCTGGAGCACGGCGGCCACGACATCACCCGAACGTACTTCATCTTTGCCCGCGCTCTGGACGTGAAGGACCGCGGTTTGGAGGACCCGTCGGAAACTCAGGGTTTGCGCCGGGTCTCGGCTGCGCTCGCCTTTACCAAACGTCTCGAGGGTCCCCAGGAATTCGTCGAGGGTTCGTCGCAGGATAGGAAGATCTGCTCCGCATGCCGACAGAATGCGTTCACCTTCTGGATCGTGGGCCAAGGCATAGAGCAGGTGCTCTAGTGTGAGGTGAGTGTGACGTCGCGACGCGGCTTCGCGATAGGCGACGTTGAGAATCAGTTCGAGTGAGGCGCTAAACATTGGTCGGGGCTACCCTTCGTCTTCAATGCTGGCTTGCAGCGGAAACCCCTCACGCTTTGCCAGGTCTCGCACCGTTTCCACTTTTGTCTCAGCCACTTCGTAGGTATACGTGCCGCACCTCGCCTGTCCCTGCGTGTGCACTTGCATCATGAGTCGAAATGCTTCAGCCGGGCTTTTTTGAAACACGTCCTCGAGCACGGCAATGACAAATTCCATGGTCGTGTAGTCGTCGTTCAGGAGGACGACGCGATACAGCTTGGGCGTCTTTGTCTTGTGCCGCTGCTGCTCGAGGACAGCTTCGCCGGGTCGGCCAGTTTCACTCGACATTGGGAGGTGCCTTCTTTTTTAGAGTACTGACACGCCTTTTCCGAGGTCAAGACAGTGAGAGGGTGCATAGTACAATCTGACCGCAATGGAGACACTCGCACGGGGGATGACATACGTCGATCTCGACTTCCTCGGGCGTCCGCGTGTGATCGCGACCGCGGTCATTCAGTCCGCCCGCGGCGTTGTGCTGATCGACCCCGGACCATCCACGTGTTTGGCGACCCTTCAATCCGCGCTGAACGCTCAGGGGATTCGGTGGGGCGATGTCACGATGATCCTCCTCACCCATATTCATCTCGACCATGCAGGAGCCTGCGGTTCCATCGTCAATAAAAATCCCGCCGTTACCGTGTACGTGCACGAACGGGGCGCGCCGCACATGGTTGACCCCTCCAAGTTGCTGGTCAGCGCCGGCCGGCTGTATGGCGACGATATGGAGCGGTTATGGGGTGAGTTTGTCCCCGTTCCCGCCGAGAATGTCCATCGCTTGAGTGGGGGAGAACATCTTGCGGTTGCGGACCGTGAGCTCGAGGTGGCTTACACCCCCGGTCATGCGTCTCACCACGTCGCCTATTTCGACCGGTCGAGTGGTGTCGCATTTGTCGGAGACACCGCCGGAGTCCGGACGGGGCCTGAACTCTTCGTTTTGCCACCCACTCCGCCGCCCGATATCCGCATTGAGGAGTGGTCGGACAGTATCTCGCTGATCCGTAACTGGCGGGCCTCGACACTGTTCGCGACACATTTTGGTCCCCACGGCGACGTAGATGCCCATTTGGACGCACTGGTCGAGCATTTGTCCGCGTTATCGGAGATGGGTCGACGAAGCCTGGAACGCGGTGATCTCAGAGATGATGACGCTCGACAGAACGCGTTTGTCGAAGAGATTCGGCTCTACCTGCAACGCCACGTGCCCCCTGCCGAGGTGGCACACTATGATTCTGCCGCGCCGCTTTCTCAGTGTTGGCTGGGATTGGCGCGATACTGGCGAAAAAAAGGCGTGGGGGTCTAGCTGCCGCGGTGGTGCACGTCCCGTTAGCAAGGCCTCAGCTGACACCTGAGGAGCGCGCCCGCGCGCTCGAGCTTCTTCGTCGATCGCAGGCGACCTTGCTCGACGCCGTCGCCTTTCACAACCTTCGTCACAACGCGCAGGTTGCCGACGTGATTGCCGCCCCCGGTTTTCCGCCGGCCTGACCCCGTAACCCTCTTCGGCTCTTGCGCCGGCGTGCAATCCCCCCGACAATTGACCCTCGCTTGACCGTCGTCATCACGGGTGACCGGAGGACAACGACCGTCCATCGTGGACGCCCGAAGTCTAAGGAGAAGACATGCGGCTGATCAGTCTCGTCTTGTTGCTGCAGGTATTGACCGCGCCGGACCCGGCGCAGATGGAAAACGCCCCGGATCTCGGATACAAGGCCGTCCCGCACGGATTGCAGATTCCGGACGACATGGAGATGGGCGCGCCCTCTAGCGTGGTCTGGACCTCACAGAATCGTCTGTTGGTCTTCAACCGTGGACCAAATCCGCTCATGGAGTTCAACCCTGACGGCAGTTTCGCCAGAGCCTGGGGTCAAGGGGACTACATTCGACCCCACGGCATGCGGGTCGACTCTGACGGCAACATTTGGACGACCGACGTCAACGGTCATACCGTGCGAAAGATGAACCCCGACGGTGAAGTTCTTCTCACGCTCGGAGTGCAGGGAGAGGCCGGCGAGTGGACTGATGGGGCAAGCACCGGTCATTTAACCGAGCCTACTGACTTGGCGATCGGGTTGGCCGGGGAGATTTTTGTTCTGGTGGGACACGGTCGAGGCGAGCCTCGCTTGTTGAAGTTTGACAGTGCAGGCACGCTGGTAACCTCGTGGGGCACTGAGGGGAGTGAACCCGGTCAATTCGATACGCCGCATTCGATCGTGGTGGATGCGGACGGGTTGGTCTATGTCGCTGATCGCCAGAATCGACGTGTGCAGATCTTTGACGGCGACGGCACATATCTAGGCGAGCGTGCATACAAGGGGCTTCCTTGTGGGCTGCATATCGACACAGACGGGCAGATGTATATGGTTAGCGGATTTGCGGGTGAGATCCTCAGGCTAGACGAAGACGGCAAGGCCATCGGTGCCACCGGTCAGCCCGGCAAGGGGCTCGGAGAATTCGGTGAGGCTCATTACATGACGATGACGCCGAACGGCGACATCTTTGTTGCCGACACCGTGCGGCCGGCGCTCCACAAGTTCGTCCAGAAATAGCGTAGGTGAGGGGGACATTATGAGTGAGATCATTGAACAGCTGGTGAATCGGTTTGCAGGTGGACAATTGACCCGGCGTGAGCTCGTGGTGTCGCTCTCGGCGCTCGTTTTGGCGCGGTCCGAGGCCGCCGCGCAGCCGAACCCGACTCAGATCCCCGTCCACACACTCAACCACGTGACTCTCAGTGTGTCGGACGTGCAACGTTCCGTCGAGTTTTACCAGAAGGTGTTTGGGATGCCGCTGGTGACGACCCAAGGCACAGAAGCGGACTGGTCCGCCCCGACAGTGCCCGTCCTGGGAATCGGCGAGGGGCCTCAGTTCATTGCCTTTTCTCGCGGCACCACCCCTTCCATCAATCACTACTGCCTGGGGATGCACGGGTTCGACGCCGATGCCACCGTCGAGACTCTCGCTGGGCATGGAATCGAGGCCCGAGTGCGTCAGCGCGCCGATTCAGATCCACCGGCGCAGGAGCTCATGTTCAACGATCCCGACGGTATCGCCGTCCAGATTCAAGACGTGAGCTATTGCGGGGGGTCCGGTGTGCAAGGTGACCTGTGCGAACCGGGCGACCGCCCGCGCTGACTCGCCGCGAAATCGTTTAGGCGGGATAGCTGGCACGGCGCCCTCAAGATAGGGCTCTGTGTCTCGTGGAACCGGGAAAATATGGCCATTGGCACGACTTGATCGGCCAGACGCGTCACTCCGTGGTCAAATTTTCGCGCTATGCTGAAATTATCTTCGTTGTAGATGTTAATCAATACCCATAAAGACGACTAACTGGATCTGTGATAGAGACTTTTTATCGTGCTTGACAAGTAAATACGGCCTGTTTCATCGATCCGGCTGGTCCTTTTCTGTCTGGCGCACGCGTTGCACGACAAGTGTGTCGTGGACACGCGGCAGTTGGCGGCGTGCTCGCAAAGCGTCAATGGCGAGAGAGAGGTATTGATGAGAGTTCAGGTCATCGCTCTAGTGAGCGTGATGTTTTTTGTCACCGCGGCGGTGGTCGAGGCCGACCCGCTCCAGATCTCTGCGGTGTCCGGGTCTTGGCAGAATTGGAGCGGTGCGGCCAATGCTGCGTATGACTGACGGCGTTGGCTCCGCAATGGATCGTCTCCGTTGGGGACGTGGACACCACCAGAGCGGCTACGACTTTGATGCGGTCGACGGGACAGTCACGCTCGCCTCGTCGGACGCGTTCCAGCTGGGTACGTTCACGCATATCAAGAACGCGATCGCGCTGGGCACCCAGCTCGCGCAGGCAGAGTACTCGCTAGGGTTTGACGTAAACGGAACTCCGGCGTCCTGGTCAACCTCCATGATGTTTGAGCACAATGAGACTCTCAACCGGTGCAATCACAGAGCGAATCCCCACTGTAGCGACGACATCGTCAATGTTCGGGCTGAGAGCTACCGTGGGGAGTTTAGGCTAGGTTCCGACTTATGGCTTTTCACGCTGCTCGGCTTTTCTATGGACGGCGGCCGGAGCTTTGGCTTTACGCTCCAGTCTCCCGAACAAGGCCGCATGACGTCGCCGCTCTACGCCCGGGTCGAACTCTTCAGAGAGCCCGTCATTATCCCGCCTCAGGTACCAGAGACGGCCACCTTCGCGCTCTTTTGATTCGGTCTGATGGCCGTCGCGGTCGGTCGCATTCGACGCTGACGTCGTCACGGCTCCCGCGCCGGGCAGACGACTCTCGGACATCATCTGGCGGCCTGGCACAGCCGCAACTTTTTTGTGCTGTGCGCGAATCGCAGTAGGATGGTCCGGCGATTCATGTGGCCGAACGAACGTCCCGTGGGTCTGTGCTTGAGGAGGTTTCTATGAGAAACATTAGAACTCGAGGTCGTTCGTCGTTGGCGGGTGGGTTCGCAATCGTCGTCGGGTTGCTCCTTGTCACACCCGCGGCTGCCCAAGATTCCGAGAGACCCGAAACGGCGTGGGGGGCTCCGGACTTGAACGGGGTCTGGGACTTCAGGACGCTCACCCCATTCGAGCGACCGGAAGAGCTGGCCGAGCAGGCGTACTTTACCCCCGAAGAAGCCGCCCAATATGAGGCCGATAGGCTGGCGGGGTTTGAAGTGCGGGACGAAATAGAACCAGCCGATGGCGTGGGTAACTACAACCAATTCTGGTTCGACCCGGGTGAGACGGTGAGTGCGGGGAACCAGACCTCGCTCGTGATCGCTCCGGCCAATGGTCGTGTCCCACCGCTGGCCGCTCCGGCAGCCGCAAAGCAGGACGCGATGATGAAGGCCCGAGAGGGGGTCGATCGTCACTCTCCGACGCTCGGGGGATTCGTGGACGACCTTGGCGCCGGCATGTTCGCGGTTCGGTGCGTACTGGGTTTCAATTCTGGCCCACCGATGACTCCGGGCGGATACAACCAAAACGTCCAGATCGTCCAGACACCCGACTACGTGGCCCTGGTGAACGAGATGGTGCATAGCTCGCGGGTGATTCCGCTTGACGGACGCCCCCATCTGTCGGAAAACGTGAGTCAGTGGATGGGGGATTCGCGTGGTACCTGGGACGGCGACACGCTGGTCGTAGAGACCACGAACTTCCGGCACGAGACAAGCTTTCGGGGTGGAGTCACTACGGCGGCGCTTAATCTGACGGAGCGTTTTACCCGTGTTTCGGAGGCGACGCTCGTCTACGAAGTGACGGTCGAAGATCCGAACGCCTGGGATGAGCCGTGGACGTACCGTCTCCCGATGTCGCAGAACGACCAGCCGCTCTACGAGTATGCCTGCCACGAGGGCAACTACGGTCTGTACAACATCCTGGCCGGTGCCCGCGAGAAAGAAGCGGCCGACGAAGCCGCGGCTGCCCAGAGATAGCTCGAGATGGGCCGTGTGTCAGTCGTCTGTTCGGTCGTCGCGTTGCTGGCCCTGTCGGTGGTAGCGGTATCGGCTCAGCCCGAGGCTACCGCCACTTGGCCTCGATTTCGTGGGTTGACCGCAGGCTCCGCGACCGACAACCCCGCGCTCCCCGAGACCTGGAGCGAGACGGAGAACGTCGCCTGGAAGACGCCCGTGCCCGGTTTGGGTTGGAGCTCGCCCGTGGTGTGGTACGACCACATCTTTCTAACCAGCGCGTTGAGCAGTGGGGAGGAGCCAGAGCCAGTCACTGGGCTCTATGACCCCGGCGAGGACTTTGGGTCAAAGACCTCCACCTCATCGCATCGTTGGATAGTCTACGACGTCGATTTCGAGACGGGTGCGATCCGGTGGGAGACCGAGCTGGCCAACCGCGCGCCACCGATCGCCCGCCATCTCAAGAACAGCTATGCGTCGGAGACCCCGCTTGCCGACGGCGAGCGGGTGTATGTCTACTTTGGCAGCATCGGGCTGCTGGCGGCCTTGGACCATCAAGGTCAGGTTATCTGGCAGCACGATAACCTCGGCGCCAACAACGGATGGCAAGCGTTTGGCACCGCGGCTTCCCCGGCGCTGCACAACGGCCGGTTGTATATCGTGACGGATAACACGGTGAACTCGTATCTGGCCGCCTTCGACGCAGCGACCGGCGAGGAGCTCTGGCGGGTCGTCCGTGACGAGGTGGAGAATTGGTCGAGTCCGTTTGTCTGGGAAAACGATGTGCGGACCGAGATTGTCACGACGGGGCGGGGAAGTAATCGCTCCTACGATCTCGAAGGAAACCTCCTCTGGGAGGTCGAGGGCATGACCGCGAACGTTGTGCCGACGCCGTTTGCCAGGGATGGTTTGGTCTATCTCAGCTCGGGGTATCCGGGTGGCCACCCACGACCGGTCTACGCGATTCGGGCCGGGGCGTCAGGCAACATTTCGCTCAACGAGGGGGAGAACGCCAACGACTACGTCGTCTGGTTTCAGCCCCTCCTGGGGACCTACAGCACGTCGGCGCTGGTGCACGACGGGATCTACTACACACTGCTCGATCGCGGGTTCCTTCTGGCGCACGATGCGCGCACCGGTCAAGAGATCTACGGCCGCCAGCGTCTGGCGCCAGGTCACGGATTCACAGCGTCGCCGTGGGCCTACAACGGCAAGGTCTTTGCGCTGAGCGAGGACGGCGAGACGTTCGTGGTGAGGGCCGGTCGAGAGTTTGAAGTCGTCGGTCGCAACGTCCTGAACGAAATGGCGCTAGCGACGCCCGCGGTGGTCGGGGACAGCCTCGTCCTGCGCACGCAACGCCACCTGTATCGGATTGCTCGCCAGTAGTCGTGCCGTCTGCAACACGAATGCAGATGATCAATCTGCGAGCCCGGTTGCTGACTCTGGCTAAGGTCGCCGTCTCTTCCGGCTCACACACCTACGTCGTCCAGAGAGCGTGAACGCCGTAGGTGTGCTCCCGCCCCAAAGAGTGGGAGAAACCGCACTACACTGGACCCCTACCGGCCAGCTTAGGGCCGGCTTGCTGGGGCTTGATATTCTTCGTCGGTAACAGGGTCCATCCATTGGACACCGCCCTCATAGACCGTGAGCTGCAGTCTGGCGCGGCCCCATGTCGGACGACGCCAGCGATGTCATCCCACACGAGCACCGTCGAGAGCTCCGGCGTCTGCGGCTCTTCGCCGCCTGGACGAATCACGACGACACGCGCGCCCAGAATACTCAGACAAGCTGGGTCGCCGCGGCAGACGGGACCCATCACATACGCCACTGGCTCATGGACTTTGGCTCGACGTTTGGCAGCGGGAGTGTGGACCTCCAGCTCCCGAACCTGAGCTACCACTTTTGGCTGGATCTTGCTCAGGTGAAGAGAGACGCTCTCGGATTCGGCCTGACGACGCCGTATTACCGCCAGGTGGAATGGCTAGATTTCCTAAAGTACGAAGGGGTGGGTCGGTGGGAGTCCGAACACTTCGACCCTACCGGCTGGCGTAACGACTACCCAAATCCAGCGTTTGTCCGTATGACGCCGCGTGATGCGTTCCGGGCCGCCAAAATCCTGATGCGTTTTACCCGCGAAGAGCTCCACGCGATCGTCGGAAGCGCTGAGTCCGTCGATTTCGAGCAGGCGCAATACTTTCTGGATGTGCTGGTGGCACGACAACAAAGAGCTGGGGCGTTTGGGTTCACCGCGGTGAACCCCCTCGACGCATTCTCGGTTACGGAGGCCACGTTCGAATTCGAGAACTTGTCCGAGACGTATGGGTTTGTCGAGCCGGGGAGCACGTCGTATGAAGTTGCCTGGTCGCTCCATGACAACGCTGCGGCCAGCGTCCGACAGACCCTCGGCAGCCCAGAGACTCTGCGGTCGACAAGGTCGGCGCTCCGGCGCCTTTCCTTATGGTAGAGATTTCGTCGCTGCACCCGGACCACGTTGCCTGGCAGCAACCCGTGCGGGTCTACCTTCGCCCGACAACATTGGGCTATGACGTCGTGGGCATCGAGTGGGAGTCGACGCAGACGTATGTCCCGATGCAGTAGCGCGGGAGCACACCACGCCAGAGACGTCAGCGAGAGGTCTGCGACGGTCTCTTACGGGTAGGGCGCCAAGCGTCAGTGGACGACATCCGGTCACGCAGAAGGATCCCCAACAATTCTGCGGCGCACCAGCCGTAAGCCCACGGCTTGAGCTTTGAGTTGGCTTTGCCGGTCCATGTTTCGAGCGGGTACTCGTAGACGGCCGGGAAGCGGTTACCATGCGGATCGGGGTCGACGCGGCACCGGAGAAGCAACTCCACGTCAAAGACCCAGCGAGATCGAAAGGGTTCGTCCAGCGCTGCCTGCAGCACGGGCGTCACCCGAAAGAGCTTGGCGCCGCACTGGGTGTCGCGGAACCGCCGGCCAAGCGTGATCGACGCGGCCGACGTAAACACGCGCCCGAGACAGCGGCGAAGCTGGCTTTGGTAGATGAGATGCCCGAGCATTCGCAGTCTGACACCGAGGACAATATCGACATCACGGCGTCGGTCGAGTACCGCGCGACAGGCATCGATCTCTTGGAGGGGCACGGCTAGGTCCGCGTCCCAGAAGCCGACGACAACGGGATGGGCTCCGAGGATCGAGAGCAGCCCGCGTCGCACCGCTTCGGCCTTTCCTTCGTTCGTGGCGAGCACGAACAACTTCAGTTGGGCAGGGCACTCGTGGCACAGGCCTTCTAGCACCTCACGCGTGCCGTCCGTGCATCCGTCATCGACGAAGAGGAATCCGATAGACGTATGAGTCTGGACAAAAGTGGTGAACGCCGTGCCGTCCAGACGGGCGGCCTCGTTGAAGCAGGGCACGACGATCCACGTATCGACAGACTCCGGCACGTCAGTTCTTCCGAGACCGGCCCCCTGTGCTCTCGATCGTCCGCACCTTTACCAGGACCGCTTCGGTTGAGATGTGTTCCACCGTTTCCACCGAAAATCCCGGTCTGGTCAAGGCGTCGATGGCGTCCGATGGAGTGACGACCAGCGTTGGAGATGGCGACCCGCGCTCGTCCCATTCCGCGACCTCGCGGTCGAGGTAATAGTTGAGGCCGTAGTGCCAGCCTCGCTGCAGTCGATACACCTCCACATTGCCGTCTCCCAACTCCTGGACGCGTCGCGCGGTGGCCCGAGGACTAATCAAGGGGTCGAGTACCGGCGCGACCGAGGTGTTGAGATAGCCGACTGCAAGGGCGAACCCCAGCGGCACTGCAGCGACTGCGGCGTGAGATCGTCGGAGATACGCCAGCGCTGCGATTGTGACGCTCGCTACGCCCACGATCGGAGCGAGCGGTCGGACGTCGTTCGCGGCGAGCCCGGGAACGTCGGCGATCAAGAGACCCGGTAGTGCAAATGCCGTAGTGAGACTCGCAAACACGGTCGCCGTCCCAAAGAGCACCCATCGGAGGCTACGGTCGTCGCGGTCCAGAAGCTGCGTGATCGTAACCGCCAAGACGACAGCCAGCGGTGCGATCGTCGGCATGATGTATCCCGGGAGCTTTGATTGAGACAGGCTAAAGAAGACGCACGGAAATACGATCCAGGCTGCGACGTATAGCGCTCGCGAGGCCCTCCATCGTCCGTCCCGCCACGAGTGATATCCGCGTCGCGCGGTCGCGACCAGAAACGCCGACCACGGAGCGATACCCAAGACCAGAATCGGGCCAAAAAACCAAAACGGCTGCTGGTGCCGAAAGACGGGAGTCAGGAAGCGGTCGATGTTGTGACCGATGAGAAACACCTCGACAAATTCTGGCGTCCGGAGGATTGAGAAGACATACCAGGGCAGTGACACGAGCGCAAAGCACGTCACCGCCAGTGGTCCCGCGAGCGCTCTGAGGCGTGCGGTTTGACCGGAGGCTACTCCCCACAGCATCACGCTGCCCACCGCGAGGAGGATGCCTGCCGGTCCCTTCGCGAGAGTTGCAAACCCAACCGCGACACCAAACATCGCAGCCCACCGCCGTCGTCGGTCGTTCGTCAGAAGTCGCGGTGCGGCGGCCACCATTGCCACGGTGAGCGATGCCGAGAAGAGCATATCGGTGGTCGCCCCCCGTGCGAACGCAAACGTTGCCACCGTGGTGGGGAAAACCACGAAGGCGATGGCGCCCGTCAACGCGCCAAAGAGTCGCCATCCGAGCCACGCCACAGCGAGCGACGTCAGACCGGCGCTGAGGGCCGAGGGGAGCCGGGCGGCCCACTCCGTCTCGCCGCCCAGTCGATAGGCGAGTCCCGCGGCCCAGTAATACAGAATCGGTTTTTCGAGCCACGGCTCTCCATAGAGCCGTGGGGTCACCCAGTCCTGACTGGCGGCCATCGCCCGCGCGATGGAGGCGTAGCGCGGCTCGTCCGGACCGACAAATCCAAGGGTGGTCAACCCGTTGAAGACGCACAGATACAAGACCACCCCGGCCAGGAGCAGCCAGCCGGTCACCTCGACCGGCGTTCGCGCGGGCGACCCGGCTCGCTCCGCGGAAGACGGTTCAAAGGAAGGTTGCGCGCGAATCACGAGTCTAGGACGTTAGCAGTCCGTGATGAGAGTCGCGCGCGTTACCAGGAGCCGCGAAGCGCCTGGCCGACCAGGCGCAGCCAAGCGCAACGCGGCGCAATGAGTGGAACTGTCTTAGACACCTGGGACTTGGTTTCCCGCAACCCATACCGATTCGATCGTCGTGCTGTTGCGGATGTCGTCCAGAGGATTCGCGCCCAGAATGACAAAATCGGCGAGCTTCCCTGCTTCGAGTGTCCCCAGCTCGTCCCCGATCCCCATGCAGCGGGCCGCTTCGCCGGTCGAGGCGGCAATGGTGCGCAGCGGGCTGAGACCCGATTCCACCATGAGCGCGAGCTCGCCGTGCTCGAAGTAGCCTTGGAAACGTCCGGCGGGACCCGTGTCTGTGCCCATCGCAATACCGACTCCGGCGTCGGAGAGCGTCTTGAGGTTTGTCTTGGCCATCTCGAGGGCCTCTTTGTATGCCTGAGCCGAGCTGCTGTTTTGAATACCCTCTTGATACTCTGAAGTGGAGAGACCCTCGATGACCGCGGCGTCGGCTTCTTTGAGGAAGAACGGTTCGTCAAACCAATCTGGTCGCGACTCATAGACATACGTCGACACCTCCCGCATCAGCGTCGGGCAGTAGCAGACGTTGTTCTCGAGCAGCAGCGTGACGAGCTCGTCATCGACCTCGACGTCACGCACGCTGTGGGCGATGAGGTCGGCTCCCGCGTTGAGTAAGCCCTTGGCATCGTCGAGATAATAGAGGTGCGCGGCGACCGTGAGGTCGCGCTCGGTCGCCGTATCGATCACGGCGGAATAGATCTCGGGCGGCATTTTGTCGGTGTTCCCCAGGTTGTCATCGACGCGAATCTTGATGAGGTCGACACCCAGGTCTGCCATCGCGTTCACTTTTGTTGCGACTTCTTCCGCGGAATCGCCCGTGATGACATCGCCCGAGAGATAGAGCCGTGCGTGGTTGAGATCGGCGCCCTGACGGTCTCGCACCGCTACCCCGGCCGCACCGCCGCCCCCAAGGCTAAAGACGGTGGTCACACCGTAGCGCGCGTAGAGTCCGAGCTGGCTCTCCACGTGCTCCTCGGTATAGAACGCCGGGTCTGATTCGAGCCCGCGCACGTTGTTGACATGCCCGTGGGCGTTGATGAGCCCGGGAATGATGGTCTTGCCCGATACGTCGATCTGCTCGGCATCTGCCGGGATCTCGACGGCGTCACTTGCTCCCGCGACTTCGATCCGTCCATCGCGCACGACGAGTGTTCCGTTCTCGACGACAGTCGAGTCGTCACCGATGATCAGACGGGCACCCGTGAACGCTGTCAGCCCCGGAGTGAGCTGTATCTCCATCTCTGGAGCGCCGCCGCAGCTGGCGAGAATGACAACAACTGATAGCAGCGAAAGGACAGAAACAGATCGAACATGTGTGTTCATAGGTGCTCCTCACCGGCAGACGAGACTCGCGTTTCCGAATTTCACTTGAATGGCTCGAGTTCATGTGTGGCCGCCATCAAGACGGGACACTGGCGGCAGATCGGTCATATATCGACGAAGCGCAACGACGACAGTGGGCAGCCGGCGCCGAGGCCCGCGACTCGACATTCGGAAACGCTGGTCACACGGTACGTCACGTTCGGACTGCGCGTTTCCGAATCGACGGAGACCATGAGCCTACTGCTCGAACGTCTCTTGTTGCAATTGTTGCAGCAGCTCGCCGAGCCGGTCGATCTCCTCACCATATTGAGACCAATCGCCGTTTCGTTGAGCCTGCATCGCGCGCGTGTAATATTCCTGTGCCTGACGAGCCAGCGGTGTCGACAGGCCATCAATGGCGGACGGCGCGACAGGGGCGGCGCTTGTATCGGCCACGAGGGTGGTGGGTTCCGGTCCCGGCGCGGTATCGAACGGCGACACCTGGATTGGTGCGCCCTCAGACGAGCCACCAAAGAGTCGGGTCAAGGCTTGGTCGAGCGTGGCCTCCATCACGATTTGATTCTGGTAGGCCACCACCACTTGTTTGAGCTCGGGGATCCGCCCGCCGGAGGCGCGCAGATACAAGGGGCGGATGTAGATCAACGCCTCTTCGATCGGAATGACCAGGAGCGTCCCTTGAATAACCTCTGAGCCCTGCTGGTTCCAGAGCGTCAGCTGTGGCGAGATCGACTCATCCTGGTTGATCCGCGCGACGATTTGAGCCGGTCCAAAAATCAGCTTCTGCTTTGGAAACTGAAAGGCAAGCAGCCGGCCGTATTGCTCGCCGTCACTGCGGGCAACCATCCAGGCGGCCAGATTGTTACGTCCGCGCGGCGTGAACGGGAGCATTTGGATAAACTCAGCGCGTTCTTCGCCCGGCAGCCGCATGATCGTGTAGTACGGCTCCATCACCTCACCGTCCACGACCGGCACCTCCCATTGGTCTTCGCGGTTGTAGAAGACCGAAGGATTGGTCATGTGATACAGCGAGTACATGGTGGTCTGGAGCGTGAAAATTTCCTCCGGATAGCGCAGATGACTCTTTAGCCCCTCGGACATCGCGTCGAGCGGCTGGAAGAAGTCGGGGAAAATCTTGCTCAGGGTCAGCGCGATCGGGTCGTTGGGGTCGGCCAGGTAAAACGTCGTCGTGCCATGGAATGCGTCCACCACGACCTTGACTGAGTTCCGTATGTAGTTGATCCCGGGGGTCACCGGTGTCGAATACGGGTAGTTGTCACTCAGTGTGTAGGCGTCCCGTATCCAAAAGAGGCGGCCGTCGTCAATGACCAAATAAGGGTCGGAGTCGAAGCGAAGAAAGGGAGCGATGGCATTGTGCCGCTCTGAGATGTTCCGATTAAAGAGCACGCGGCTCTCATCGGTGACCTGGCTCGAGACCAAGATTTCGTAGGACCGGAACCGCAGACTGAAGAGTAGACGCCGCAGCAGGCCGCCCACCGCCAACCCGCCGTCGCCGTCATAGCGCGTCGAAACGTTGTCGTCGCCTTCGGGGTAGTGAAATTCGTCCGTCCTCGTGTTGACAAGGACGTAGTCGTTCGAAAGCTCGCCAAAATAGATGCTCGGTTGGTCGACCGAAAGCGAGGTGTTCCCGGTCGGCGGCAAGTCTTGAAGAAAGAGCACCGGTAACCCTTCCTCTGTGACTTCGTTGACCGGACCCATGGCCACGCCAAACCCATGGGTATATTGCAGCCGTTCATTGACCCACGAGCGGTTCGGCAAGCTCGCCGAGTTGAGCTCTCGGGTAGACAACATGGTCTGCCGGTATTCGCCATCGACGACATACCGGTCGTTGTCCACCGACGCGAATTCATAATACGTCCGGATTTCCTGAATTTGGCCGAAGGTGTCGAGTAAGGGCTGGTGGTCCCAGAGGCGGACATTGTTGATGGTATCCGCGTTGTTGACGATATCGGTCATTGTCAACGTGGCGTCGCCGGTGACCTGCCGCTCGTCAATATCGTCGAGGTTGAACGCGGTTCGTGTTGCCTCGATGTTGTGAACGAGATATGGCGCCTCTCGGGCCTGTTCATCCGGCGTGACGACCAGCCGCTGTAGCAGCGTCGCGGCGCCGGCGCCGCCAACTTGTACGACCAGATAGGCTCCGACCGCCAATCCAACCGGCCACACGCGCGACGACATTGCGCCGTAGGCGGCGGCGAGGGCGCCAGCTGCGGCCACGATCATGACGAGAAACAACGTCGGCAGTCGGACGACGTCGTCGACATAGGACACACCGTGCACGATACCGGCCGGTGTCGTCAGCGTTCGTGGCATCTCAAGATACGCACCAGCGGCGAGCAGGACAAAGACGACCGCGACGAGCATGGCGAGGTGTTGGCGAGGCCGAGGGCCGAGCTGTACGCCTTCCGGTGTGAGGGAGAGCTGACCGGTAATCACATATGCGGCCGCTGACCCGAGCAGCGCCAGCACGACGATGGCGAGGCTGGTATATCTGGCGAAGTCGAGAAACGGAAGCGTAAAGACATAGAACGACACGTCACGACCGAAGATCGGGTCGAGTTCACCAAATGGCGTCGCATTGAGGAACTCCAATACGACCAACCATTGCGCCGAAGCGATTCCGGCGATAAAGAACGCCACCACCCCGGAGAGCGCGGCCGCGAGCAGGGCGAGGTGCCGCCGCTCGACCACGATCGGTTGAATATCGCCACCGCCGGGGAAGATGACATAGGGTCGGTCTGGGCCACGCAGCGCCGGTCGAATATTTGCGAAGAGCACTCCAAACGTCGTGAGGAAGACGACCGCTCCGAGGAACGCTTTCGTCGTCAGGCTCTTGAGAAAAACGCCCTGAAATCCGACCTCACCAAACCACAGCCAATCGGTATATAGCTCGGTCAGCGACGGCAACGTAACGAGCAACAGGAAGGCGAGCAACGCAAGCGCGAATCGGGTTGGCATGGCGTCGTCTCGGCTACGGGTGAGCGTTGAGGGCGATAGGTCTTGGGTCCATGATGATGGTCACCGTCATTCCGGGTTAGCGCAGATGAACACTGAGGAAGGTTAAGACGTCGAGCGGCGTCTGTCCACCGCCGGAGACGAAGGGGAAGAATTTGCGGCGGGCTACGGTATTCTTCCCTGCATGGCTTTGAGCGCTGGAGACACCGCCCCAGATTTCGATTTGGGCACGCATCGAGGCGGCCGCGTGCGGCTGTCGACCTTTCGGGGCGAGAAGAACATTATCGTTGCGTTTCATCCGCTCGCGTGGACACCGGTGTGCGCGACGCAGATGCGGAACTACGAGGCAGATCTTGCGTGGTTTGCTGAGCATGAGACGCACGTCCTCGGTATTAGCGTTGACGCGGGACCCGCCAAGACCGAATGGGCGAAGAGTCTGGGAGGAATCTCGTTTGACCTCCTCAGCGACTTTCATCCCCATGGCGGCGTAGCCGAGGCGTATGGCGTCGGCCGCGACGACGGGATTTCCGAGCGAGCGGTCTTTGTGGTCGACAAGCAGGGGACGGTCGTCTTTTCCCGGGTCTATGAGATTCCAGTGCTGCCCGACAATGCCGAAGTGCGGCAGGTCATTGAGGGCCTGGCGCCCACGTAAGGGGGTCACGACGACGGCGTAGCGCCCCTGGGGGTCGCGACAAAGGCCTGGTGTCCCGGACCGCTACAACTCGCGCAGAGCCGTCACGATCGGGAGTCGGGCGGCCCGGACAGCGGGGAACAGCCCACCGAGAAACCCCATCACCACCGCATATGCCGTCCCTTGCGCCAGCAGTGCCGGCGTGACCGCGAAGGCGAACGCCACCTGGCTAAACGTTTGCCAGTTCAGCGTCGCCGCTTGATATCCGTTGAAGCCGAGATACGCCGCCGTCCCGCCCAGGAGTCCGCCCAATAGGCTCAAGAACAGCGATTCGACCAACACCGACGCGACGATGGGCCCACCCGAGAAACCGAGGGCACGCAACGTCGCGATCTCGCGGGTGCGGGAGGCAACCGCCGTATACATCGTGTTGATCGCGCCAAACACCGCGCCGATACCCATCAGCACGGCGATGATCGTGCCGAGCCCGGTGATGATCCCGTGGATCGCGCGTGACTGGGCGGCATAGTAGTCGCCTTCCGGCTCGACCATGACATCTAGTCGAGGGTCAGCCATAAGCGCGTCCTTGAATTGCTCGAAGGACTCGGGCGACTCGAGTTTGGCAAAGACTGTTTGAAACGTGTCGCCCCGTCGGTAGGCCGGCTGCAACACGCTGGCGTCGCACCAAATCTCCGACTCGACGATGGAGCCCCCCGACTCGAAGATACCGACCACCGACCATTCGTTCTCACCCCACCGGTGCTGGGTCCCCACCTCGAGACCGACATACTGCTCCATAGCGTTGCGACCGACGATGATCTCGTTGGTACCCAACCGAAAGCGTCGGCCTTCGGTGATGGTCACATCATCACGGACCTCGACCGCTGCGGGTTGCACCCCGCGTAGCGGCACGTTCGCATCGGTTCCGGTAGACCTGAGGGGTAGGTTGATCACTACGAAGAGCTCCGCGGACGCGGCCGCTCCGCCGCCTGTGGCGCTTCGTCGGAGGCCCGGCGCGTCCTTGATGACGCGGGTGTTGCCCATCGTCAACGCAGACGTCAACTCGGAGTCGCTTCCGCCCCGCATGACCATGGCCGTATCGGGTGACCCGGCGCTGACAAGCGCCGCCCGGAAACCCTCGGCGATCGACAACACGGCAACAAATACGATGACGACCCCTCCTATCCCGACCAGGGCGATGGCAGATGACCCCGCGCGTTGCGGTATTAATCTGAGTGTGAGGGTGATGACGGCGACGAGCTGGTTCAGAAATCGCATTGGCTCACACGCGCCGGAGGGCGGTCGACGATGCGCAGTCGAGTGGCTTGGGTAGCCGGGACAAGACCCGAGGCCAGCCCGAGCATCAGCACCAGACCACAACCAAAGAGCAGGTCGCCGGGCGGGACAAAAAACGCGGGGAGGAAGCCGCCAGTGGGGCCACCCTGACCTATCAAGAGCAAGCCCAGCCCCAGTCCGAGAGCGCCCCCGACTCCGGCCAAGACAAGCGATTCGGCGAGCACGGTGACGAGAACGCTCATATTGGTAAAGCCAAGCGTCTTGAGCACGGCCAACTCGCTGGTCCGTTCGCGTATGGATTGGGCCATGGTATTGGCGGTGACGAGGAGGATGGTAAAGAGGACCGCCACGAGAATCGCGGTGACAATCGCTCCGATGTTTCCGACTTGGCTGGCGAACGACTGCACAAACGCTCGCTCTGTCGACGTTTTCGTTTCGGCCGGGGAGTTGGCAAATCTTGTATCGACCGCCGCTGCAATATCGACCGCACGAGCGGAGTCGGCGATGCGCAAGACGTCAATGCGCTCGGAGCCGCGCCGGAATTCTTTGTGGAGGTTACGAATTTCTACGAGTGCGGCGCCGTTGCTGCCGTTGCTATCAGTCGACATGGTGTGCCTTATCAAGGGTTCGCGTTTTGTCGAACTTCACTGGGGACTGTCAGCAATCGTCACCGGCTCGCCGCCGACCAGCTCGGCTGGCGCATTGACAACCACTCGTTCGTTCTCGCGGACACCGGCGGTGATTTCGACGTTGTCACCGTCTTGCCGTCCCAGGGTGACAGCTCGGCGCTCAGTCGTCTCGCCGCTCACGACAAACACGACCGTCGCGTCCGCGGTGCGTCGGTCGGCCGCTGACGGTATCCACAGGCGGGTCGCGTTGCTCTGGTCTTGCTCGTTGGGAACCTCAGCCTCGAGAAAGGCCACGTTCACGCCCATATCTGGGAGGAGCCGCGGGTCGAGCTCATCGAATGCGATTCGGACGAGCACGGTGGCGCGCTGGCGGTCCGCGGCAGGGATGGTGGTGATGACGCTCGCGGGGATATCCCAGTCAGGATACGCATCGAGTGTGGCGACGACTCGCTGCGCAGGCGAGACCCGGTTGATATAGCTTTCGTTGACATCGACTTCGATCTCGAGCGACGTCATATCAACAATCGTGCAGATGCCGGTCCGTGTGAATCCGCCACCCGCGCTGATGGGTGAGATCATCTCTCCCGGTTGCGCGTCTTTTGAAATCACGACCCCCGCAAAGGGCGCCCGGATGACGATGTCCTCCAGCGCGGTTCGTCGGAGATCGATTTCGCGTTCTGCGACAACGATGTCCTGTTGCCTGTGAAAGATCCGCGCGTCGAGCGAGTCGAATTCCGCTTGAGCGGTGTCAAGCTCGGACTGACTGATGACCCCTTCGGAGACCAACTCGCGCCGGCGACCGAGCGTGAGCGCGGCTTCGCGCTGTCGCACCTCGAGCTCTCGGAGTGCTCCCCGAGCCGCGACCGTTCGGTCGAGTTGTCGAGCCTGGCGAGGACTTGACCCTGACGCACGACCACGCCTTCTTCGACGACGACGTCTATGACCTTCCCGGTGATTTTTTAAGAGACCGTGGCCCGGCGACGAGCTGTCACATATCCGGAGGCATTGAGTACGGCAGGTCGCGTGTCGCCGGCCGTCGTTTGACGTACGGGCGCCACCGTCACTGCGAGGGCTCCGTCGCCCGCAAACCACCACCACGCACCCGCCCCGGCCAGCGCGGCAAGGATGAGGACAACAATTACGAGCCCGGTACATCGCACGCGAGAGTCTGACCGGCGGTCGACATCTTCCCGAGAGCGGTCGATTCGGAGGTCATCAAGGGAGGCCGGAGACATGGCGACTAATCTATGTCACAACGAATTTGCGACTGCGGCAGACTTTCGCTAGACAAATTTCTCTGGTGTGCTATAGATAAGCTTTAGTGGGTGGTCGCCGAGACCATTCCGGGGCTGGATCCTCTGCCAGCCCGACCGAGTGTAGATGGCCAGAAAATATCGTCAGCAGGGTTATCAGGATAATCCCGATCCATTCGGGCCTCCTCGCGAATCGGGTCGTGAGGACAAACGCGAGCGTGGTCCTCGACAGGGCTACGGGCCGCGAGAGCCACGCAAGGTCAACATGCCGAGCTTTCGCGAGGTCGTCAAGTGCTCGCGCTGTGGCCATGCGATCACCCCCCCCATCGCGCTGGACGCGACCTGCCCAAGTTGCGCCAGCGACCTTCACAGTTGCGCCCAATGCACCTGGTTCGATACTGGTAGCCGATTCGAATGCAACCAGCGTGTGCCGGAGCGCATCATGCCCAAAGACACCCGAAACACCTGCTCGTATCACGAGGCGCGGGTGACCGTCGAGCGCGAGACTCGCACCGCCGCTCGGGATGTGCGTCAGGGTGACGGTGATAGCGACGGTGACGGTGGGAGCGGTGCACGTCAGGCATTCGATGATCTATTCAAGCAGACGTAGGAGGGTCCGTGATGTTCCCGGGCGGCCTATCTGAATATGAGGATCGTCTCGCCGTCTTGGGGACGCCGGTCCGTCTCGTTTTTTTTTCCCAAACGTTTGGCTGCGATTCGTGTCTGGCGGCCCGACAAGTCGTCGATCAGATTGCGCGCTTGTCCGACCGTATTTCGGTCGAGGAACACAATCTCATCTTGGACAAAGAAGAGGCGTCGGCCTACGGTATCGACCGCGCGCCGGCAATTGCGGTGGTCGGAAGGTCCGACCTCGGAATTCGATACTACGGCGTCCCGGCGGGCTACGAATTGGCCACGCTGGTAGACGCGGTCGCGTTGGCAGGGACGAATGAGCCACGTTTGTCACCGGCCACCCTCGCCAGACTCGAGACGGTCGAGCAGCCGGTCGATATCAAAGTCTTTGTGACTCCGACGTGAGCGTATTGTCCCCAAGCGGTCAGCTTGGCGTATCGGCTTGCAGCGGCCAGCCCGCACATTACGGCGTCAGCCTACGAAGCGACCGAGTTTCCTGATCTCGCGCGGAGTTATCGGGTCTCCGGGGTGCCAAAAACCGTTGTCAATGAAACCATCGAGATCCTTGGTGCGCAGTCCGAAGACGTCTTTGTCGCCTCCGCGCTCGGCGGCTCGGAAGGAGCCTCGCCGTGAGTCGCCTCGCTATTCGAGTGACGGCACGGGCGGTGTCTTGTCTGTGCCTGCTTCTGGTGGCGGCGGAACCGAACCGAGCCCAGACCAGGACAGGGGCGGATGACGAGAGCACGGTCGTCTACCGCGTATCCGTTCCGTCGCCGCAGCACCGCTGGTTGCAAGTGGAGGTTGTCTTTCCCGGGCTTGGGTTTGAGCCACTGCAGGCACGCATGAGCAGCGCATCGCCCGGTCGCTACGCGCGGCACGAATTTGCCAAGAATATCATTGATGTCCACGCCTTTGGCAGGGATGGCCGTGCCCTTGTCATCGAACGGTCTGGCGCCGAGGTCTGGAAGATTGCGGGTCATGACGGAACGGTCCGGCTGCGTTACCGCCTCTTTGGTGATCGCGTAGACGGCACCTACCTTGGGGTAGATTCCACCCACGCCCATATGAACATGCCCGCGACGATGATGTGGGCGGATGGATTGGAGGATCGACCCGTTCGTGTCACCTTTGACCCTCCGGCCGGCGCTCGGTGGCGGGTTGCGACTCAGCTTGTTCCGACCGCCGAGTCGATGGTGTTCACCGCAGCAAATCTCCAGTATCTGATGGATAGTCCCACCGAGCTGAGCGATTTTGACCTTCGCACATTTACGGTTTCCGACCGTGAGGACGGCGGGCCAGGCCCGACATTCCGCGTGGCGATCCATCATGACAGTGCACCCGAAAGCGTGGAGCCATTTGTCGCGTCGGTCGAGGCGATCGTCCGCGAGATGGTCACGGTGTTTGGCGAATTTCCGTCGTTCGATACCGGCACTTACACCTTCATCGCCGACTATCTCCGAGCTGCGAGCGGTGACGCGATGGAGCATCGGAATAGCACGTTTCTCACCGCAGCGGGTCGAATCGATACCCCCGACCAGCGGGTGGGGTTGCTCCAGTCCGCGGCCCATGAGTTTTTTCACGCGTGGAACGTCGAGCGACTACGGCCGCGGTCCCTCGAGCCCTTTGATTTCACCGACGCCAACGTCTCCGGGGACCTCTGGTTTGCCGAAGGTTTTACGAACTACTACGGCAAGCTCGTCATGCTCCGAGCGGGTGTTGCGAATCTTGACCGCACGCTCTCTGCGTTTGGCGGCGCGCTCAGCACCGTCATTTCACGTCCGGGACGACGACTCAATAGTGCCACCGAGATGAGCCGAATGGCACCGTTTGTCGATGCGGCGACCGCGATCGATCGGACAAATTTCGAGAACACGTTTGTTTCGTATTACACCTGGGGAGAGGTGATTGCGCTCGCTCTGGATCTGACACTTCGTGATCGTTCGGATGGCGCGATCACGCTCGACGACTACATGCGGATGCTGTGGGTCCGGTTCGGTCGGGCAGCGTCGCCGAGACCCGGCTATGTCGAGCGTCCCTATTCGCCAGCTGACCTCAGGGCGATACTGGCAGAGGTCGCGGGCAGCCGTGATTTTGCGGACGATTTCTTTGATCGGTATATCGAGGGACGAGAGGTCGCTCACGACCGGCGATTGTTTGCCCGAGCCGGATTGATCCTCGAGCGCGTCACACCCGGCCGTCCCTCCCTCGGCGTGGACTCACGCTCGGGGCCGCTCATGGCCGAGGGCGTCCCGTATGGCTCCGCTCTCTACGAAGCGGGGGTTGCGCGCGCCGATACCTTGAAGACTCTGAACGGACAGACCATCCGGTCGGCCGCGGACATCGCCGGTATTCTGGCGGACAAGAGTCCCGGCGAGCGGCTACCGCTAGTCTTTGAAAGACGAGGAGAGCTGCTTGAGACAACCGTCACGCTCCAAGAAGACCAGCGTGTAGGGTTGCGCACTCTCGAATCGACTGGTGTCGAGCCAAGCCCCGCCCAGCTGGCGTTTCGCGAGGCGTGGCTCGGGACCCAGCAGTAAGCATTCTGGCCAACCACCTGCTCAACCACCCGAAGGCCCCCTGCCTTCGGCTATCGTAGATGCATGGCGACCGCTCTCGAAACTCGGGATCCCGTCTGCGGGATGACGGTGAACCCCGACACGGCTACCCAGAGGCTCGAATACCGAGAAACGACCTACCTCTTTTGCTGCAGCGGTTGTCGCACGGCATTCGAACAGTCGCCTGAGCAGTTTCTCCACCCGCCAGAAGCACAACCGGAGCCCTCCCCCGTCGCCGCGCCCGGGTCTGTCTATGTCTGCCCGATGTGCCCGGACGTTCGAGAGACCACGCCGGTGCCGTGCCCCAGCTGCGGAATGGCGCTCGAACCCGAGATGCCGACAGTGACTTCACGTCTCGAGTACACCTGTCCAATGCACGCAGAGGTCGTACAGACCGATCCGGGAGTGTGCCCGGTGTGCGGGATGGGGCTCGAGCCACGCACGGTCAGTCTTGATGATCCCCCAAATCCCGAGCTCGTCGACATGACGCGCCGTCTGTTGGGCGGCGCGGTTGTCGGTCTTCCCGTATTCGGGCTGGCCATGACAGAGATGGTGCTGGGGACCGGCCTGAGCGACGTGGTCCCGCGCACAGTGTCGAACCTTATTCAGCTGGTGTGTGCGACGGTCGTCGTCCTATGGGCCGGCCGACCATTCTTCGAGCGGGCCTGGTCGTCACTTGTGCAGCGTAGTCCGAATATGTTCACCCTGATCGGTCTCGGGGTCGGGTCGGCGTATCTCTATAGCGTCGTCGCCACTCTGGTGCCGGGCGTCTTTCCAGAGGGCTTCCGCTCGGACGGCGGTGTCGAGCCCTACTTCGACACGTCCGTCGTGATCATCGTGTTGGTCCTGCTTGGACAGGTCCTTGAGCTTCGCGCGCGTCATCAGACGGGCGCCGCTCTCCGAACACTGTTGCAGCTGACGCCAGATGTGGCCCATCGGCTGGGCAGTGACTCTCACGGAAGCCACGGTGACGCCGCCGCCGAACAGGATGTCCCGGTCGCCGTGGTCGAGCTCGGCGATCGACTCCGAGTCCGACCCGGCGAGCGAATACCGGTGGATGGCGTCGTCATCGAAGGCCAAAGCTCGGTCGATGAATCCATGCTCACTGGCGAACCAACACCCGTCGAGAAAGTCAGTGGAGATCCGGTGGTTGGGGCAACGGTGAACGGAACCGGCGCTTTTGTGATGAAGGCCGAGCGAGTAGGGAGCGAGACGATGCTGTCCCAGATCGTCCGGATGGTCAGTGAGGCCCAACGGAGTCGGGCGCCGATCCAGCGTGTCGCCGACCGTGTCGCCGCCGTGTTTGTGCCCGCGGTCGTGGCCGTCGCGCTGATGTCTTTTGTGGGGTGGAGCCTGTGGGGACCCGAGCCGCGTTTCGCGTTGGGTCTGGTAAGCGCCGTCGCCGTCCTGATCATCGCGTGCCCGTGTGCTCTCGGGTTGGCCACGCCGATGGCCATCATGGTGGGTACCGGACGAGGGGCCGCGGCGGGCGTACTCATTCGGAACGCCGAAGCGCTCGAAACTCTCGAGCGAGTCGACACCCTGATTGTCGACAAGACCGGTACGTTGACCGAGGGCCATCCGGTGTTACGAACAGTCGTCGCGACCGGCGGTGTGGATGCGGAGGACGGGGTCGTCCGTCTCGCCGCCGGGCTCGAGCGCGCGAGCGAACATCCTCTGGCGGCCTCGGTGCTTCGAGCCGCCGAAGCGCGAGGCCTGACTGTGCCGAGGGTCACGGATTTTCAGTCCCAGACAGGACGCGGGGTAAGCGGTGTCGTGGACGGCCGGGAGGTGGTTGTGGGCACGCAGGCGATGCTCGAGCAGCACGGAGTGCAGGTCACTGCGCTCGAGCGCCAGCGCCGCGAGATCGCCGCTCTGGGCGAGACGGGGGTGTTTGTTGGTATCGATGGATCGCTGGCGGGGCTCCTCGGTATCACCGACCCGGTCAAGTCGTCGACTCCAGAGGCTATCAAACAACTTCGGGCCGATGGTCTCCGAGTGCTCATGGTCACCGGGGACGCCAGACCGACGGCTGAGGCGGTGGCGGCCGAGGTCGGTCTCGGTCCAGACGATGTCGTGGCCGAGGTGCAACCGGCGGACAAGCGTCGCATCGTCGCGGAATATCAAACCAAGGGCCATGTCGTGGCGATGGCGGGTGACGGGATCAACGATGCGCCAGCTTTGGCGGAAGCGTCGGTGGGGATTGCGATGGGTACCGGCACCGACGTGGCCATAGAGAGCGCCAGTGTCACATTGGTGAGAGGCGACCTCCGGGCGATTGCGCGGGCCCGGACCCTCAGTCGCGCGACCATGCGAAACATCCGGCAGAATCTCTTCTTGGCGTTTGCCTACAACACGATAGGCGTGCCGGTCGCCGCCGGGCTGCTCTTTCCGTTCATCGGGGTGCTCATCACCCCGATGTGGGCAAGTGCCGCCATGACCTTGAGCTCGCTGTCGGTGATCGCCAACGCGCTGAGACTGCGACGCGCGACGCTCTAGTAGTTGCTAGAACCTTCGCACATGCGCATGGGTGGCGGTAACGGGGCGAGAGCCTCCACCAACGAACCACGACACGAGTCCAACCAGAAACGCGCCAACGATTGCCGACCAAAACGAATGAACCAGAAAGCCCGGGACCAAGGCGGCCGCGATCCCAAACGCCAGACCGTTGACGACAAGATAGAAAAGACCAAGCGTCACCACCGTAAAAGGCAACGTGAGTAGCACGAGTATGGGCTTGACTACCGCGTTGACAAAACCCAGCACGACACTGGCGACGGCGAGTGCCGCGAGTGAGGTCACCTCGACCCCCGGCAGGCTCCAGGATGCGACTCCCAAGGCGAGCGCTGTCGTCAGCCAATGGGTGAGAAAACGTGGCATGGAACCCACGATATCAAGGCCGCGGAGCTTCGGGAAATAGCACTCCGGGTGCCAGACGCCAGTCGGGGTCGAGTGCCGCCTTGATCTTCCTCATCGATCTGATTCCCTCTTCGCCATACAGGTCTCGGAGGAGGGCTTGTTTTACACCGTTGCGCCCGACGCCATGCTCCGCCATCGGGCACCCCCCCATTGTGATGATCGAGCGGCCACATTCGAGAATGGCCGCCTGCCCACGCGTCACGTCTTCGAGACCCGTGGGGATCACGTTCGGATGGACATTGCCGTCGGAGATATGTCCCCAGATCGCATAGTCCAGCCCGTGTTCGGCAAACGCGTTCCTGAACAGTGATAGACAGTCCTCGAACCGGTCGAACGGTGCGATCATGTCGGCTGCCGTTTTGTGGATACCCGGTTCGACACGCTTGGCCGCGTCAACCCGGCGGTTGACCCCTTCCGGGACGGCTTCGCGCATGGCGAGCAACTGGTTGCGGCGACGTCGGTCGTTAGGAAGGGCGACCTCGACCCGTCCCAGTACGCCCGCGCTGTCAAAGACCCGGCATATTCTGACGAGTGGTGTGTCTGGGGTCGCCGGCTCGAGCGCATTCGCTATTTGCTCATACGCTTGAGACGAGGTCAGGGAGGGATGCTGCGGGAGCTCGAGCTGGATAAAAAGTCCGACGTGTGTGTCATCCGGGATAGTCACCTCAGCGGCAAGGTGGGCACCATCTTCTCGGACGATCTCCAAACTTCGCCGGTCGAGATGCTCGATGGCCGCGACGTCGATACCCGAGGGGTCTTGGCTCTCTCGGGTAGCCTGAGACGTCGCTCGAAGCGTCGTCACGAGCGTGAACGCCTCGCGCTCGTCCGACAAAGGGAGCCAGAAGAGACAACTCGGTGGCCGATGAGGGAGCACCGCAAACGTGACGTCCGTCACAACGCCCAACGTGCCCTCTGACCCGATGAACAAGTCGACGACATCCATCTTTGGCGCCGCGTAATATCCGGCCGACCGCTTTGGCACGTCGGGCATGTTATACGCCGGGATATCGACGCGTCGCCGGCCACTACAACTGGAGATCTCAAAGAACCCGTCCTCGTGCGCCATGACCTCACCCCGTTTGAGGTCGAGGACACCGCCGTCGGCGAGTACGACCGTCAGACCCCGCACCCAGTCTCGGGTTGACCCGTATTTGAACGTGGCGGCACCCGCGGCGTTCGTGGCGACCACCCCCCCGGCGGTCGCCCCGTCGTAGGTCGGCACTGGCGGATAGAAGGCACCCTGGCGATCGAGCGTGTCCTGGAGCAGCCGGAGCGATACGCCAGCTTGTACTCGAATCTCTGACTGGCTGGTGAGCACGACCTTGTCAAGGGCCTCGGTCGACAAGACCGTACCACCGACAGGGGTCGCCCCACCGGTCAGCGACGATTGATCGCCGACCGGCAGCACCCGGTTGCTAGCTGTGAGGAGCGCCGCGACATCGGCTTCTGAGCGAGGCCGTCCGACGGTCGACGCGTGGCCCCCTGGATAGTGGGCGGCGTCGTCCAGATAGGACCGGATCAGGTCTGGGTCGGTGCTGGTCACCCGGTCGACGTCGATGTCGCCCCGAGCAGTCCGTGCGGTGAGCGTGTGCGTTGTCACCCGGTGTCCTTAGGAGCGGAGCATGTGGCTCTGCGTCATCGATGATACCGACTTCTGGCGGTCGCACCCGGGGTCCGGCTCTTGGATATGGTGGCTGGAGCGAAAGTGGTACAGTGCAAGACGCTTTGACAGATGTGCCGTCGGTCTGGTGGCACGGAGCGAAGAAAGGCGACACGCATGAGACGACACAGAGGATGGAGCGCGGTTGGGGCGGTCGCCGTGGGGATCGGCTTTGGAAATGCAGCGACTGCGATCGCGCAGACGTCGCCGACCGACGAGGCGGTCGCGCGTGTCGGTGACCAGGTAATCACAGCGAGCCAGCTCGAGGACACGTGGCAGCAAAACGACGCATCCTCCCGCATACGGTTGCTCCAGCAGGTATACGAGACGCGACGACGAGCACTCGATGTCGTCATCGGTGACCGTTTGATCGAGCGCGAGGCGGCGGCCCGAGGCATCACGCGGGCCGAGCTGCTCGACATCGAGTTGCCGGCCCGCACACTGCCGGTCACCGAAGAAGAAATCGAGATGATTTACGACCGGAACCGAAACGCTTTTGGCGAACGCACGCTGGACCAGATGCGCGAGGAGATCCGGGCCGCAATCGGGCAGCAACGACCGGCTCAGGCGCTCTTCCAGTTCGGCCGTGATCTACGGGCGGCGGCCAACGATGTGTCGGTGTCACTCGAACCGCCGCGGCAACGGATCGAGGTCCTGCCTGATGATCCGTCACGCGGCCCCGAGAATGCACCGCTGGTGCTCGTCGAGTTTTCGGATTTTCAATGCCCTTACTGCCAGCGCGCGACCGACACATTGCGAGAGCTCCTGGCCGAGTATGAAGGGCAGATCCGGTTTGTCTACAAAGACTATCCCCTCCCAAATCACGCCCAAGCCTTCAAGGCAGCCGAGGCCGGGAACTGCGCGCAGGAGCAAGGAAAGTTCTGGGAGCTGCACGACGAAATGTTTGGGCATCAGGATGCGCTGGACGTGCCATCCCTCAAGACCTATGCCGCGGAGCTCGGGCTCGACGAGGCGGCATTTTCGGCTTGCCTTGATGGGGGGCGTTACGCAGCCGGGGTCCAGCAAGACCTTGAAATTGGTCAGCAATACGGGGTGTCATCGACGCCGACCGTCTTTGTCAACGGCCGAATGGTCATGGGCGCGCTTCCATATGACGCGTTCAACGAGATTATTCAGGAAGAGCTCGCTCGCTAGTCCCCCCATCGGTGATGCCAGTGACGCAATGAGTATGAAAAGTATCAAAGCCTCTGAGTTCAAGGCAAAGTGCCTCCGACTCATGGATGATGTCGAGACGACAGGGGAGGGACTGGTTGTCACGAAGAACGGGCGTCCAGTCGCGCGATTTGTTCCCTATGTTGAGCGCCCGCTGAGTCTCTGGGGACTCCACAAGGGCTCGATCGAAGTACTCCAGGATCTGGTGCCATCAGTCGATGAGTCCTGGGACGCGGAGTCGTGATTCTCCTCGACACGCATGTACCGGTCTGGCTCGACGCTGCAAGTGACCGGTTGGGGGCAGGGGCACTCGCACTTATTGACGAAGCGTTTCAGAACGATGCGCTGGCGGTCTCGGCTATCTCGTTCTGGGAGGTGGCCATGCTCGCGAGAAAGGGACGGCTTCGACTGGGCGAGCCCCCGTCGAGTTGGCGGCGCTACCTTCTCAGCCGCGGTCTACGAGAGATTCCCGTCGATGGTCACATTTCGATCACTGCGGGCACCCTCGATGGATTTCACGGAGATCTCGCCGACCGGACCATCGTGTCGACAGCGGAGTCGCGGGCGAGGCTCGTGACCGCGGACGAAGCGATCCTGGACTGGGAGAGAGTACCCTGCCGCGGGGAGACGCCAGAAAATAGGCCGTCTCGACCTCATCATGAGTGTTTGTGACCAGTGGACTGTCCACGACATTCACGAGTGTCGGCCTGAGTGTTGCAGCACACACGGCGATAGATACAGGGACATTGTTTTTCGTCGGCTTCTTGTCGCCTTTAGTTGAACGAGATGTCCCCTCGCGGAGGCACCGATGATGACTACACTACTGGCACTGGCATTCACCGCTCAGCTTCAAGCGACTCCGGTTCAAGCGACCCCGGCTGAGATCCAGACCTGGTATGAGGCGGGGGAGGACCTGCTGGTGGTGCAAGCCACCGAGGGGAGAAATGAGCCCCGCGTGATCTACTTGGGTGGTCTCGCCCACGCGCGGTTGGAGCAGCTCGCCGAGGCCGTCCTCGCCTTCGAACGACTCGCCGCCGGAGACGAGATGAACGCCTGGACGCACGTCGGGCGATCTGCTGTGCTGTTGCAGAGTCCCGACACCGACGAATCGGACAGACTTGCCGAAGAAGCGGCTGGCTACGCCGTCGAGCTCGACCCGGAGCTGGCGATCGCTCACTATCAGCACGGCTTGACGTTTGGACGCAACAACAACTTCGAGGGTGCGACGGTCGCGTTTGAAACCGCCGTTACGCTCGACCCGTTGTTCGCGTATGCGCACTACTACGGTGGGCTGGCATCCTATCGCGTGAGGCAGACAACAAAGATGGCGGTCGCCTTCGAGAACTTCCTAAAAGTTGCGCCGGCGGCGCCGGAGCGTGCGCAGGTCGAATCGACGATGCGGACCTTACGTGGCCGATAGTTTCGTCTTAGTTTCCTCTAGGCCATCCTAACCATGACCGTCCTCCCGAACTTGGCCGAGGCCGCCGTGTCGTCGTCCCGCGCCACGGTGACCCAGTTCGTGCGTAATTCCGACCTGCGAGCATGCCTGATCGGCCCCGTTGTGATCCCGCGCGGTGCGACCCGCCAGCATGATGTGACGGTTGCAAATCGGTCCGTGCCCGTCGCTTGGGCCTGCGCTTCGCGAAAGAGACCAGGCGTCGGCAGAAAATTCGAGTCTCCGGTGGGAGGACGAAGCCGGACGCCCGGATCGCTCGAAGCGTGTCGCTCGCGCGGTGAATGACCGCGACAGTCCTCCAGTACTAGAACGCCTGGCCGATCGAGAAGTGAAGTCGGCCAACCGGTTCGCCGGCTTCTCGATTGAGGGCGAACCCGTAGTCGAGACGGATCAGCCCAACCGGAGTTTCTACGCGAAGCCCGACTCCCGCGCCCACCGCGAGCTGGGATAGCGAGATACCCTGGGTTGTTTTGAAGACGTTCCCGACATCCGCAAACCCCACGCCGCGGATACGCCAGAACAGCGGTATGCGCACTTCTTGGTTTGCGATGAGCAAGGCGTTGCCGCCCTCGGCGTCTCCGAAAAAATCTCTGGGCCCCAGACCATCCTGCGCGTATCCCCGCACGGTATTCCCACCCCCGGCAAAGAACCGCTCGCTGGGGATGAGTGTGTCACCGAGCCCGGTGGCCAGACCTAGACGGCCGGCCGATGCCACGATGACGCCGTGCCCGAGGGACCAGTGGTGATATTGCTGAGCAAGATATTTTGTAAAGTTGACCCCGCCGACCCCGGGCTCAAAGCCGTACTCCAGATACGAGGAGTGAAACCACCCACGGGTTGCGTCAAAGAGGTTGTCTCGTCGGTCGAGGACGACGTTGCTCGCCACCCGGATGATATTGATGGTGATGTCAAACGGGAAGTCCGGATTGCTTGGGACCGCTTCGAATGAATGGTTGCGGTCAAAGGTCGTGCTGTATAAGAGCCGGGCGCCGATCGGTAGCTCGAGTCGTTGCTCGAGGCTGACGGTTGTCACGTCTTCGGTGAAACCACCGCGATCCTCGCCCCGTTTGGCCCGCGCCCGCTCCACGAACGCCGTCGACGGAATCGGCAAGCCGAATGAGCGTGGGGTTCGAATGTAGGCCCGACCCGCCTGTCCCCGGATTCCGGCGCGCAGCGCCGACCCGACGGTGACTCCCCGACCGAAAAGATTCCGTCGACTGGCATCGGCCGCGAACCCCAGACCAAAATCACGTCGGCTCGCCGACCCCTGTAAGGCCTCCAAGTCATTGACCCGCAGCCCGTAGCGAACCCTGTACAGGGGAAGCTCCTCGAGGAGCACGCGTGCCCGGGTGGGTTGTGGCCCCGTGGCGTCCATCTGATCGGCCGACGGGTCTGCCCTGCCACTCGGTTCCCTTTGGAAATCCACTCTACGGAACACGCCGGTGTCGTAGAGTCGCTTGCGGGCCAGATTCCACGCGGCCAGGTTGACGGGTTGTCCGGGTTCCAGCTGGAGCGCGGTCGACACGAGAGACGGATGCGTGCGGGACGCCCCTTCGACGATCACCTCATCGAGAATCTCTTGCGTGCCCTCTCGTACGGTGATCAACAAACGAACGGACGCGTTGGTGGTATCGACAGTGGACTCGGCGGAAACACGTGCCGCGTTGAACCCCATCCGTCGATAGTCCTGTTCTAGCCGGTTCAGCGCGTCCTCCACTTCGAGGCTGCTGTAGGCGATGGGCACGTCCAGGTTGAGCGTGTCCGTTACCTCGGCAGTAGATCTATTCTCAACGCCGTTCAACTCGACCGACGCAATATAGAACCGCCGACCTTCGTTGATCCGAATGGGTAGCGCGGCTCGCGGGCCATTTCGTTGGATCGGGTCGATGGTTACCGCCGCTTCGAGTAGTCCGCGGCTCCGGTAGAGTCTGACCACGGCTTCCTGGAGCCGATCCGGGTTGCCCCAGTCGTCTTCGCTCTCGAGCGCCGTGTTGGCCACGGCCTGCAGCGTGACCTCGTCCACCGCTGTGTGGCCAAAGAAGACAAGCTCGCGTGTCTCGGTTGGCGGACCGGGGCTGATACTCAGCCGAAGGGTCTTTTGAACGGCACTATCGTCTTCTGACCCGGACTCATCCTCCATCTCTGCGATCGTGATATCCGTCTCGATGACCGCGTCGACATATCCCTCGGCACTGAGAAAATCTTGAGTCACGCTCTGCAGTTCTTCGCGGAGGAATTCGTCAAAGACCGAGAGCTCCCAGGCGTCTTCCAGCTCGCGCCAGACGGAGTCTGGTAGCTCGTATCCTTCCACGACAAGCCTCGTATGCGGTCCACGCACGATGTCGTAGGTCAGCGACACCTCGCTCGGCGATGCTCCCTGCTCTCGGCGCGCGCCGATCGTCGCTTCCAGGAAACCGCGATCCCGATAGAAGTTCCGAAGGCGGTCTTGGTCGTCCTGCCAGGCGTGAAAGTCGAAGGTGTCGGTGGGGCGAAGACGAGTGGTGCCTGTCAGCGATTCGACGTCGTAGCCGGGTTCGCCGCTGAAGTGGATATCCGAGATCAACAGGGAGCGTCGTGCCGATGGGGAGGAGGCGCCAGAACGGGGTGACCCGGGCGGATCGCCAAATTCGAGCGCGTGAAGAATCTCGTAGCCGCGGTCGTTGTCGTCGCTAAACAACCCGCGAAGCTCGAGATTGCTACTAGCCAGATACGACACGATCCACGATAGACCACCTTCGCGGAGGTCTCGCGAGAGAATCAGCTCGACTCGGTCGTTGAGACGTTTACCGACCGTGAGACGCGTGCTCGGGTCAATTTCACCGGCGATGAGGCTTTCGTCAAACCGCACTTGACCGGCAGCCGCCGTATCCCGTCCGACCCCCACGTCCAGGCCGACGCCGCGACCGACGGTACTCAGCAGCTCGTTGGAAACGAGTCCGAGCGCTTGCTCCCGGGCGGCCGCACTCGGATCGGCGGTCGATTCGCTGAGTCGCAACCCGGTCAGCAGCACCGAAACGACATCGCTCTCATCGAGGGTTGGCGACTCAAAGGAGGTCTCGAGGTCGTCTTGCCCTCCCGAGACGGCGAGCGTGATGTCATGCCCGGCCACGCGGGTTCGCGCCCGGAGGTCGACCCGCGGGTCGATCCCGGCTGGATCGACGAGGTCGACCGCAGCGCTTTCGATGTCATATGTCCGTGTCCCAAAGCGGATTCGTCCGCCTTCTTGGAGCGCGACTCGGCCCGTGAGCGCAGGAGCGCCGACGGTACCTCCGAGACGGACGTCACCGGTTAGCAAGGCGTCGAGATAGTTGTTCTCGAGCACGATGTCTTGGGCAGTCGCCACCTGGATGTCGAGCTGGACGGTATCCAGGGCACCGGGTTCGTCGAGACCGACGACCTGGACCTGCTGCCGACTATTGACCACCGACAGGAGCCCACCGGTGAGAGACAATGGCTCACGATAGTCTCCGCGCTGTACGACAGTTGTCCCGGTCACGGTGACCTGCTCCTCGTCCGCGTCAAAAACGAGTCCAAGGTTAAGATCGAGCTCGGTCCGGAGGCCGTGCGGCACTTCCATGGCCACCTGGCGGCCCGTCAAGGTCACCGTTCCCTCGGGACTGAAACCCTGGCGCCGCAGTGCGCCGGTGATCTCTATCGGGCCACCGTTGAGCTCACCGCCGAGGCCGATCGGCGTGATGGAATCTCCGCTCAGCGCGAGCGCTCCGTTGAGAGACGAGAGGACGAGTCGGGGCTCTGCCATCCGAAGACCCGCGTCGGAAAATTCGACCGTACCGTCTATCTGGAGGTCAGCTAGGAGACCCTGGATATTTGCTATGAGGTCCGCTTGACCGGTCACGGCTATTCCCGGTGTGAACGCGCCCACCGCCGCGAGGTCTACCGACGCCGTGACGGTGAGGTCTGTGACCGGCTGTTCGCCGAGGTCGACCACGCCACCGATAGTGACGTAATCGTCACCGTTGCCCCAGTCAAATGCCGCGACCCGCAGCTGGCGACCGTCGAGCTCGACCAGAGTCGGACGTCGTTGCTCGAGCGGGATACCCGCAACCGTTACCGTTGCGTCGTCGAGCCTGAGGCTGCCGCGCACTCCCGCGGCGGTTGGCTCGTGGGACTCGATCGCAAGCGTGGCATTTATCAGGCCCTCGATGTCCGCCAGAGCGTCGCCCGCGACGTATGGGGCAAGAGCTTCATCGGTGATGGATTCAAACCGGAGCCGCAGGTTGGCGGGGCCAGTGGGTAGCGCAGGGTCAGTCGTTGACATCGTGGCAATGAGTGGCTCGGGAAGGCTGTCGGCTAGAAGCGCTAGCGGCACAGACGCCTCCCCGGTGACCGTGGCCCCTTGCCACACGGCTGACAGCCGGTCCACCGCGATGACCCCATCTTTGTATGACACGTCCAGCGCAAGCTGTTCGAGAGGTGGGTGGTCGCCAAAACCAAACCGGTCGGCACGCACCGTCAGCTGACCCGCGACAATCGGCGCGTCCACCCACCCGGTAACGGTGGCAGACACGGCGACCTCGCCCTCGAGAACCAGCGCTGGAAACCACGCGTCGGACCCCGGCACGGCGGCGACAGCTGCGAGGATGTCTTCTGAATGACCGGCGATACCGAGATGAAGCGTCTCGGTACCGTCCGGTGACAGAGCTCCAGACACGCTGAGTGTGGACGCCCCGATATGAAGCTCGGTCTCCGTAAAGGAGAGTCCAGACGGACCGTAGTGAATCTCTATCCGAGGAGGACGAATCGAGAGCGCTTCGCCTCCGAACTGCCCCCCGTAAATTGACAGGGCCGCTTCCACGGCTGCCCGCGATGGTTCGCGTACGGAACCTCGCGCGGCCACGTCAACAGCGAGGTCGCCAGAGAGCGGGAGGTCGAGGATCGCCCCGAGTCGAGTCAGAAAGCCGCCCGTATCTTCATTTGGCGTGACCGACGGAGCGACGGAAAGAACACCGGTGAAGGCTTGGTTCGAAAGGTCGGATTCATTGTTGGTCGACCGCGCGGTGAGTGCGGCCGATACGCCGAGGTCTGGGAGTTTCACCTCCACGGACGATTGTGGTGCCGCATGGACGAGCTCTATCGAGGCGGCGCCCCATGCCGTTTCCCCCCATCGAAAGTCCTCGGTCCGCATCGTACCAACGATGTCTGGCTCGGGGAGTAGTGACCCGGACAGTGCGATATCAACCGCCGCCCGGACTGGTAGCTCGTTGGGTGTGTCCGAGAACAAAGGCTCGATGAGAATGCTGCCCGTCACCGCGGTTTCGACGCGGGGACCGTCGAGCGTGCCACCGAGCTGGGTGTCGACCGCGAACGAACCACTCGGCAGCGTCCAGTCGGGGCCCAACCTGGCGCTTATGTCGGGGGCGAGTGCGCTGAGAAGGTCACGAACCAGAGACTCGAACGCCGGCAGCTGGACGAGTTCGGTATCAAACTGACCGCGGAGTTCGGCGGTATCCCATGCAAGACTGCCGGTCCCGCGCAGGCTGTTTTCTCCCACGTGGGCGGCAACGGATGAGACCTCGAGCCGAGCGCTGTCACCGGCCAACGCGACGGTCAGCTCGACCGGAGGCACACCGCTGAGGCCGGTCGTGGTTGTCCGAATGGACCCCCGGACGCCGGGATTGCCAAGCGAGCCATCCACGTCGAATTGGCCAACCAGATGACCGCTTAACGTGTCGAGCGCTTCTGGCGCCTCCGGCGGAGAGAGGATGCTAATGTCGTCACGACACCGGGAAAGGTCCTCGCATCTGAATTCGACGGTTCCCTCGATATCGACCTCTGCCCACTCGTTCGTTCTCGCCTGTGCCTGGAGTGTGGCCGAGACCCGGGCGGTGCTCCCGAGGGTCTGGTCTATGACGAGCTCATACGCTCCATCGGTTCCCCGAAGGGTGGTGGACCCGCGACCTTCGGGCCCCGTCGTCCTGCTCTCCATGGCAACGGTGACCGACTGGGGAGTGAGGGCGGTCCAACTGAGGTCAAGAGTGCCGCTCGTCGAGGTTGCGCCGCGGTCCTCGGCAGTGCCGCTCGTCGTGTGCGCGAAGCGGACCGGTGGCGTGTCAAAGAAGGCATCGAGTACCCCGTCGAGGTCGAGACGGTCCCACATCACCCGAACGGCATTCGCAGCTCGCGTGTCCACCGCGCTCGTGCCGCCGTCTGGTGCGGAGGCGGCGAATTGGACGACGCCACTCGCCGATACCTCGCCGCCGGCCATCGTGCCAGAGAGCCCGTCGATCCGGGCCGCGCGCGTCGTGATCTCGATCTGGCTGTTGAAACGAGCCAGCTCCACTCGGTTCCAGGAGAGCTGTTCGGACGAGATGGCGACCACCGTCGTCGGGTCACCCAGCCGACCGACGATGGTGCCCGTCATTGACAGTTGTCCTTCGACCACAGCTGTCGTAAACGGAGCGACCAGCCGAGAAAGGTCGGCCACAGATTCGAACGTCAGGTCGGCCATCGGTGTTGACGTGAGCGTGCGAATCTCACCAGACACGCGCAACGCGGCCGATTCCTCCGGTCCGGAGATCGTGAGATTTTCCAGACCGATTCCCGATCCGTCGAACCACAGCCGGCCCTCGAGTTCATCGATCTGGAACGTCTGCTCACCCGTTTCAAATTCGATGGCGTCCGCTGTACGGATCGGTCCGACCGTACGGGGCCCGTCTTGCGTCAACTCGACCGTCGTCGGACCGACCCGCAGACTGATCGCCTGTGCTTGGTCGCTAAAGTTCACCGTGAGGTCACGGATAGAGAGAACGTCGATGGTCACCGGTGTGGGCTCTATCGATGCTCGCTGCTCGGTGGCTGGAGTCCCGGTGTCAGGCAAGTTGGACGAACCATCGTCACCGACCCGAACAAAAAAACCGGGGTTCACGAGCGAGACGAGCTCGACCGAGAACTCGTCCCAGAGGGCAGACCACGGCAGGTCTACCCGTATTTCGTCAGCGGTAAAGAAGGGTTCGTCGGCGTGGTCGCGGGTTGCGAGAGAGAGACCGCGTAGTCGGACATCGAGTCGTGCGATGTCCAGATTGGTAGAGTCGGCTCGTCCTAGGATGCCGTATCGCTCGTCGAGGGTCGAGAAGCCAAGGCGGGCGAGGCGGGTCTGGAAGAACGCAGTGGAGCCTACTACGAATATAAGGACCGTGAAGAGAATGACCGTCGCCAGCAGCGCAGCCACGGCGATCCTGACGTGCCGCAAAGCCCGGCCCATTACTTCAGTCTAGGACCTGTTCGACACAAATGTGCCATTCTGGTCAGGGTCGCAAAGCTACGGAAGGGGCCGGCGACCTCCCCGTGGGACCGTAACACGGTTACTCTTTGGAGTCGGCGCTGCTAGACTGAGCGGTCACCCGGTCAACTTTGGATCTCAGCTCCCCAAGCTGGTTGAGCCCTTGCGTGTGCAGCTCCTTGACCACCGCGAGTTCGCGCGTCACCGCTGCCCGAACTTCCTGTAGCTCGTCCGTGAGGTGGTCAAGTCCCTGTTTTCTCAGTTCGGCGAGTTCGCGGGTGTATTTCGCGTTCTCTCGCAGCAGCCGACGCTCACCCACCAGGAGGAGAATCGAGTACAGGCACGCCATCACACCCACGGCGGCCAGCATCAGCATACCGAGCGGAGCCTGAACTCTTGTCACCAAGAGGTTGAGTTCCGTGTAACTCGTGAAGGTCGCCCAGTTTGCGCTGGCCAAGAGGCCAAGCACAACGAACAGCAACAGCAAGCCAACGTGTCGAATCTGAATGGGAAACTCCCTTCGTGATCCGCCGATTCTTGAACTGTTGAATACGCCAGGTCCGAACGTCGAACGCGATTCCGCGGCCTACTGCTGCGCTGCTTGCTCTTCCAGCCAGGCGTCAAACGCAGACGGTGTGAGGGAGTGCACCGCCGACCGCATCCGGTAGTGTCCCAACCCGCATAGCTGTGAGCAGTTGATCTCGAAGTCGCCAACGAGGGTGGGTACCCACCATATCGGGAACTCGAGACCGGGGATGACGTCCTGCTTTACCCGCATCTCGGCGATGCCGAGGCTGTGAATCACATCCAACGACGTGAGATACATGAGCACGGGCTTGTTGACCGGAAAGGCCATGTTGTTGATCGTGTAGATGTCGTCCATTCCGGCCGGATCGCTCCGGTCGAGCCCGATCGCGTTTGTGGGTGTGATCAGGTTGGCGTCACGGGCGCCAAACCGGCCGTCAGGACCGGCATAGACGAAATGCCACTCAAACTGTTTCGCGATGACATGAATGACCGTGGAATCTTCTTCGGGCGGGAACTCGTTGATTCGGTCCGCCCACGCCGGTATGGCGAAACCGACCAGCAGCACCGCTTCGATCACCGCTACCGCGATCTCGAGATAGCTGGAGGAGTGGCTCTTGACCCCGGCATAATCGGCGCGAGGGTTCGCCGACGCCCTGAAACGAATCAGGACCCAGATAAAAAAGATGCCCCACCCTATGAACAAGACGAACATCAAGTAATGGATCAAGATGATCATCTGGTCGATCTCGTCCGCGTGTGCGGACGCCTGAACCGGCAGTCCGAGAAACTCACCCATCGAAACGCTCTCCCTGGTCCGGATCGGAAGCCTGACCGAGCGCCATTCGTGACCGCTTGATCAGGTGAAAGATAAACCCAACAAACCCGCTCAGGACACCGCCCGTGACTCCAAGTAATGAGAAGACGGCCCAGTTTACGGCCGGCCCGGTGTTCGAGCCTGGATCGTATCCAAAGCAGATCGGGCACGCCGCTGATTCCGTCGGCGTGAGCAGAAGAAGGCCCACCGCGAACACCGCCACACTTGCCAGTTTGTATACCATCATCAACTCCGTCAGTGCATGCCGATCTGCCGAGTTTTGCGGATAAAGAACGACAGATAGCCCGTCATGCCCACGCCTGACACCAACGACCCCACTGCGAACGCCAAGTGCCCCCACGTGCCGTCGTCAGACATATACATGCCCGTGCCCCAGAGCGTCACGAAAAGCGTCAACAGGATCGACGCGACGATGAACACGAGATGTATCGACCGCAGAGACATAGAGTGACCCTCAGTTAGTGAGCTTCCCCCCCCACGACCGGTGGATGGCTGTTGGGAAAGGACTTGCGCTCACCAAACGTATTTGAGTGGCCGAGAAGAGGGATAAAAATCAGCACCACAAAGAAGAAGGCGGTCAACGCGAGTGCTGCGTAGATTCCCTTCTGTTCGCCAATCAGATGCATGAAATAGCTGGCGACGAGCGATCCTTTTACGGTGGCGACGATCAGCGCGACAACGATGGCCATCGGCACGGCGAAGTCGATATACGAAACGCCGACCGTAACAACCGTCAGGAAGAGCAGCGCGCCGCCGATCTTGTAATACAGCTTGATGTGACCCTGGACGTCTTCACTCATAAGTCGTGTCCTTGGCTATTGTCTGGGGCGATTGTTGTCGATCCCGGCGTCACTAGATACGTAACTACAGCAAATACAGCACCGGGAACAAGAAGATCCAGACCAGGTCGACAAAATGCCAATACAAACCCGAGGCTTCGATTCGATTGATGAACTGCGGCTTGTTGGAATACCACATCGCCGTGCCCGGACCCAAGAAGTATCCGTTGACGACAACGCCACCGATGATGTGCAGACCGTGGAGACCGGTCATAGTGAAATAGACGGCCAAGAAGGTACTGGCCGCCGGGATGTCGCCGTGCGAAAACTTGTCGTAATACTCGTAGGACTTGACCACGAGGAACAAAAGCGACAGACCAATCGTGAGGCCCATGTACTTCTTGTAACCGGAGAGGTCGTCCATTTTCAGTGCGGCGTAGCTCAGCACCATCGTGACACTCGACGAGATCAGCACGACGGTGTTGAACGCCCCGATCGGTACGCTGAGCGGGTTTGTCGCGAAGGCTGGCCACGCGCCGTCGACCGCGTTGATTCGCAGCAAGATATAGGCGGAAAACAGACCGCCAAACAGCATCACTTCTGAAGCGAGGAACAGCCAGATACCCAGCTTGACATTGGTGAGGCCGGTATCCGGCCGCTCGTCGACAATATACGGAATTTCCATCGCGTCCTACGTCCTATGCCTTGGAAGGTTCAGCCTGCGGTCCGTGCGGGTCAGCTTGCATGATGAAATCCGATTCGCCGCCGGGCACGCTGTATTCGTATGGCCCTCGATGCACCGAGGGCGGCGCCGAGAAATTGCCGTGCGGAGGCGGCGATGGGGCCGACCACTCCAATGTGGTGGCCTCCCAGGGGTTGGCTCCGACTTTCTCGCCCTTCTTGATACTCCAGAAGAAGTTGAAGATGAACGGGATCTGGAACAACGCGAGCGTCCACGCGCCCATCGAGATGACGACGTTCCAGACCAGTACGTCCTGATTCATCGCGTATTCCAGACCGCCGTCCGCCATCCGTCGGTTCATTCCCGAAAGTCCCTGGATAAACATCGGCATAAAGACGACGTTTATGCAGATGAATGAGCCAAAGAAGTGGATGCGACCGAGCAGGTCATTCATCTTGCGACCGGTCGCCTTCGGGAACCAATAGTAGATGCCTCCCAGCAGAGCCAGGACGGTCCCCGGGGCCACGACATAGTGGAAGTGGCCAATGACGTAATACGTGTCGTGCAGGTGAATATCCGGCGCTGACAAGCCCAAGGGCAGACCGGTCAGGCCGCCGATGGCGAACATCGGCAAGAACGCCAGCGCGAAGAGCATGGGCGTCGTATACCGAATCGACCCGCCGTAGAGCGACAGGAGAAACGCCGACAAGATGACGACCGATGGAATCGAGATGATCATCGTCGTCGTCTGGAAAAACGCGCTCATCGTGGTGCCCATGCCGGTCATGAACATGTGATGCGCCCAGACCACAAACGACATAAAGCCCAGGAAGACAACGGACGCGACCAAGGCCCGATAGCCCCAGAGAGGCTTACGGGTGTTGTTGGCCAGGATCTCAGCGACGATACCCATCGCGGGCAGAATCAGCACGTAGACCTCAGGGTGCGCCAGGAACCAGAAGAGGTGCTGCCACAAGAGTGGGCTGCCACCGCCGCTAATCTCCATCGGCGTGTTGCTGACCACCAGACCCGTCGGCAGGAAGAAACTCGTTCCGGCCAGTCGGTCCATGAGCTGCATGACGCCCGCGGCCTCGAGCGGCGGAAACGCCAGTAACAGCAGAAACGAGGTCACCAGCTGGGCCCAGACAAAGAACGGCAGCCGCATAAAGCTCAGACCGGGGGCTCGTAGCTGGATGGTGGTCACGATGAAGTTGACCGAGCCGAGAAGCGACGAGGTGATCAGGAAAATCATCCCGAGCAGCCACATGGTCTGACCGGTCGTCGCGATGACCGACAGCGGCGCATACGAGGTCCATCCCGAGTTTGCGGCCCCGCCCGGGGCAAAAAAGCTCGCAAACATCACGACGCCACCGAGAAAGAACGACCAATAGCTCGCCATGTTGAGCTTTGGAAACGCCATGTCGGGTGCGCCGATTTGCAGCGGGAGGACAAAGTTTCCAAATCCGCCGACCGCGAGAGGCACGACGCCGAGGAAGACCATGATGGTCCCGTGCATGGCCCCGAGCTGGTTGTAAAACTCGGGCAACATGATTCCGCCCGGTGCGCGGGCATCGCCTAGGAAGCCGCCGATGATAGGAATCGGCTGGAACGGATAGGCGAGCTGCCACCGCATGATCATCATCAGTCCGAATCCGAAAAGCAGGAACAGTAGTCCCGTTACGGCATATTGAATACCGATGACTTTGTGGTCGACTGAAAAAATGTAGGTGCGGAGAAAGCCCTCGTCGTGATGGGCGTGCGCGGTGTCAGTGGAATGCGCGGCGTGGGCGCCTTTGTCCACAGTGGTCACGTCAGCCAACTCGTGACTCCTTTCGTCGGTGTGCCGCGGTCATCTGATTGGAAGAAGTCGCTCTGTAGATTGATTGCGAGACACGCTGACATAAGTGCCGGCCTTCGGGATCTCGCCACGGCGAGAACGCAAATGCCGGGGGGCGTGGCCGGAGAGATTCTATCTGTCCGAACCAGCGGGGGCAAGGCGCCGACAGAGTAGAGACCGGTCAGGTGCCGGTGGCTTCGTCAAGAGCCCGCCGCGCCGTTCGGGTCACGACCGTGGTCACCACCACCGTCGCGATGAGACCGAGCAGAAGCACGGCGTAGTAGCCGGAGTCCTGTCCGACGGCGCCACCAGTGGCGATCTGAGCCACGTCTCCCGCGAGCTTTCCATAGTAGGCATACAGAAGCGAGCCGGGGAGCATCCCGATCGACGCCGCGATAAAATCGACAAACCGCACATTGGTGAGCCCGAGCGCGTAATTCAGCAGGTTGAAGGGAAAGACCGGCGAGAGCCGCAGGAGAAGAACGATCTTGAATCCCTTTTTCCCTACAGCACGGTCAATTGCCTTAAAACGTTCGTTCCCGCTCAGCCGGTCCTCTACGGCACCGCGAG
>Ga0310124_10000037_pt1 | contig 81685 bp, 66 predicted proteins | sample CB11b_AW_Bot5_MG_FD_203507 | JGI IMG/M metagenome (GOLD analysis project Ga0310124, IMG submission 203507) | Marine microbial communities from Western Arctic Ocean, Canada - CB11b_AW_Bot5 | ecosystem: Environmental > Aquatic > Marine > Oceanic | place: Canada: Western Arctic Ocean | collected... | reverse complement strand
TCGTTGGTCAGGAAAGTCTAGAGATTGGACGATGATCAAGGAAGTAAATTTGAATCCAGAGAAAAAAGAAGAAGTGCGGGCGGCATAAAATTTAACTTGATGCGACAACTAACTTGAAAAACACCGCCACAGAGCACACCGAGGCGCTTCGCGCTACACAGAGTTAAAAAGATTGGTTAGTTACTTTTTTTGATCTTTTCCTTCACTTATCGGTGGTGAAACAATTTCGTTTATAGCATAAGTAAAAGCGTTGCTTTTAAACGCCAGCAAGCTGCGCGTCTACAGGTAAATTCAGCCACGGCATTGTAAATGGTGGGCTTTTTCATTAACTCTAAAAGCGGAGCGTCTCTTAGCCTCTTTGTGAATCATTGGCTTTTAAAACCTTAATGGCACAAAGAGAACAAAATGAGGAGTAAATGAGAAGATCAAAACCAATGTTTAGTTTGTTTTTGTAGACGTAGAGCTTGCTCACGTTAGAAGCGTAGCTTCTTTTTAAAAAATAAATATCACCACAGAGTACACTGAGGCGCTTTGCGCTACACAGAGTTTAAAAGATTGGTTTGGTCATTTTTACTGATCTTTTCCTTCACTTCTCGGTGGTGAAACAATTTCGTTTATAGCATAAGTAAAAGCGTTGCTTTTAAACGCCAGCAAGCTGCGCGTCTACAGGTGAGTTCAGCCACGGCATTTTAAATGATGGGCTTTTCACTAACTCTAAATCGCAGCGGCTCTTAAGCTCTTTGTGAATCATTGGCTTTTAAAACTGCAATGTACAAAGGGAAGTGAGTGAGGTTGCTACTCTTTTGTTTGTAACTTTTTGGCGCGTTCTTCTGCGTCTATTAATGCTTGTGATTTAGGGGCGCGTTGTTTTTCTTCTATTTTAGGTTTTTCGGCTGAGTTTGGGTCCCAGCTTGCATCAAGCGATAGGTTGGCAAACGGGTTGCTGTTATCTGCTTTTTTAGGCTCAGGTGCCGCCTCTGTAAGGTCGGGTTTTGTCTCAGGTGTTTTTTCTGGCGCTGGTGGCTCGGGCATTGTTTGTGCCGGCTCTATATTGCGTGGTTTTTTCTTTTTACCGGGTAGTGGTGCATTAGGGTCGAACGTACGTACTTCGGGCTCTTTAAAGTCGTGTTCGGTTTTAATTGCAGGCGCATCTGGTTCGGGTTTATCTAAATTAGTAGGTGTACTTGCAGGCAGTGGCTCAGGTGTTTGCTCTGCTGGTTTTTCTGTGTGTGTTACGGGCTCTTTATTGTTTTCGACCGGCGTTACTGGTGCCGGCTCTGGTTTCACAGGGCTATGCTTGCGTTGTTTTTTGACAGGTTTAGCATCTGGATCAAAGTCGCGCACTTGGGGTTCGTTAAAGCTGCTGGCGTTTTTAATACGCGCTAATGTGGTTTTGGCTGCGGCTTCAAACTCGGCGGTATTAGGTTGTGGTTTTTCTTCGCTTGGTGTTTCATTTTTAATTGGGTCATTAACGGGCGCTGTTGGCTCGGCTGTTTCGGTGGCTAATTGCTCTGTGGGTACCGGTGTATTATGTGTGGTTTTTGGTTGCTGTAGCGCTGGTGTTACTTCGGTTGGTTGTTTTTCAACGCTTTGTGTATTTTGCATTTGCGTATTTGCTGTTGTAACGGCTGCGTTAGCATTGCTTTGCTTTGCGCGGCGCAAACGAATGATCACCATTGCGCCAATAAGCACAACCAGTACTAATACAAAACTTGGTAATAATAACGAGCTAGGTTGCTTGCGCGCTGGTTGCGGGGCAATCACTGGCGCTGGCTTTATCACCGGCGCTGGTTTTATCACCGGCGCTACTGTTGGTTCTGGGTTTTGTATAACGGGTGCAGCTTGCTCTGTTGTTTTAATTGGCGCTGCTTCTTGTGTTTTTTCTGATGCTTGTTCCGATTTTAGCGTGGCAACTGGGTCTGCAAGCGTTTGGTCGTCAGCTGTGTTTTTAGCCTCGTTTGCTTCAACGGGGGTTGTTTGTGTAGGCTCTATATCAATGGTTACTTCGCTTGCATTAGCATCAATCATGTCGCTAATTTGCTGCTTTTGCTCATCGGTTAAGTTAAGCGTTTTTTCGTTTATTAGCCCATCGGTTGTTTGACTTTCAGGTTCAATAACCGGAGCGGGTTGCACACTATTGGGTTGTGGCTGAGTTACTATTACACTGGGTTCAGGCTCTTTTACTATAGGTTTGGGCTGAGTAAGTACTTGCTTAGGTTTGTTGCAATGTTTTTTGTAATCACGCGCCGCTTTACGGTATTTTTCGCTTGTTTTGTTATTACTGTACTGCTGTACTTCTTGTTTTATAAGTATGCACATTGCTTCGTTATAAGCAGCGCTATTAACACTATAAAATAAGGCAAAACAAAGCGTCAGGCGTGTGAATAAAGTGGTCATAAGGGTGGTTAGCGTTTAATCATTAATAAGTTGATTTTAAGCGTAAAATTAAAAATTATCTAGGGGAGCCTTACGCTTAATAGCGAGCCAATAAGGCAAAGCTCAATTCGTTTTAATGTTAACGCTTAAACAGCGGTTGTTAAGTGGCGCTAAGTAGGCGCCATTTTGTATTAGCTTATTACCATAAGGCTGCGGTATTCGTCGTAAGCAAATTGGTCGGTCATACCGCTAATGTAATCTTGAATTAGCCGGCATCTATAATAAAACTCGTAGGCTGCAAAGTGGTCGGGCTCTTCTTGCATGGCGTCTATGGCATGTTGATAGCTATTTAAATGCTTTTTAGAGAGCTTTTTAACAAGCCTTGATTCGATGAGTAGGCGTTTGTCGCCATTTAGGGCGCGTTTAAAGTCGTCGCTTGTTAGTTGCAGTAGCGGTTTGTAGCTGTCGAGTAGGCCGTTAATGATTCTATAGCCTTGTAGCTCAAGTTTTTCTACTTCTTTATCTGAAAACACATGCGCTAGGGCAACTTGTTTAAGCGTTTGTGTTACGGCGTGCAAGTGGCTTCGGTCTTCTAGTAGGGCGTGGTTAAAGTCGCCGTGATAAATGGGCTCTATGTTTTCTATAAACCGTTTGGCTGCATGGTTAACTAACGGGTGCAGTAGGGCAACACGCAGGTATATAAAAAATTCACTATTAAAGTTATACGGTTGTGCTTTGCCACGCTCGAGTGCGTAGTCTACCGCTTTGCTAACAAAGTCTTGGTGTTCGGTGTCGTCAATGGTTAGGTTTATAAGTACTTTTTGATAGTGATTTTTAAGTACAGTGCACAGTAGCTCAATGGTTATTATGTCTTTTTCTACGGCGTCTTCTATGTCGGCTAGACAGTACGATATATCGTCAGCGGCTTCCATTATGTAACTGGCCGGATGGCGGCAGTATGGCTCTATGGTTAATTCGTTTTGTAATGCCTCTATAAAGGCTTTTTCGCTGTAGTAGTAGCCTACTTTTTTCATTAAGTAGTTTTTATTTTGGGGTATGTCTTTTATATCAAGCCCTGCTGGGCGGGTGTATTTTAAAATACCAGCACTTTGGCTGTAAGTTAGGTTTAGAGTTTGCAATGAATGAATAATACGAATGCCTTGGGCATTGCCTTCAAAGTTGCAAATGTCTTGCGCTAAGTGCTTAAAAATAACACCAATGCCGGTATTTGGCTCGCGGCATCGCTCGGGGGTAACACTGGCTAAATTAGAATTAAACCAGTGGTTTATTGCGGCTTCGCCAAAGTGCCCAAAAGGTGGATTGCCAATGTCGTGCATTAGGCAGGCCATTTCTACTAGGCTTTCGAGCGGGCGCTCTAGGTCGGTTAAACCAAAGTCTGTTTGTTGTTGGTAGCTTAAGTTGGCAAAAATACGCTGTACAATAAAGCGGCCAACTTGCTGTACTTCAAGCGAGTGAGTTAGCCTTGAACGCACTGCGGCATTTCGCTCTAGCGGAAATACTTGTGTTTTTTGTTGTAAGCGACGAATAGCGGCGCTGTTCATTATGCGACCACGGTCGCTTTCAAGCGCCATTTGTAAATTAGAGGTGGTTCGGTACATGCGCGCGGGGGTTATTTTTTTACTAAAGTCGATAGTCATCGGTGTCCTTGTTTGGTGTTGACGACTGGCAAAGTAAGTGCGCGGTGTCATTCTTTTTTAATACTTACTAGTTAATATATACACCTAGAGGAGTTAGGTACAGGTGCTTGTATCATTTAAGGCCTAGCAATTGTATTATAAAGCTATATTTTTCAGTATTTAACGTATTTTAATGTAGGCGAGTATTTATAATGAAGTATGGATTTGTAACGGCGATGATGTGGGCACTTTTGGTGTTAACCAGCCATACGGCGTTTGCAGCAAAAGAGCAAACGGTAGTACTTGTATCGATTGACGGTTTTAGGTGGGACTACATTGAAAAACACGGGGCACCTAATTTAAAAGCTATGGCCGATAAAGGCGTAAGGGCACAAAAGTTAATACCGGTTTACCCCACTAAAACGTTTCCTAACCATATTTCTATTGTGACTGGGTTACTGCCCGTAAATCACGGCATTGTTGATAACAAATTTTGCGACAAAGCGCGTAATAACGAATGTTACAGTATGGGCAAAGCATTAGGCGACAGCACGTGGGTAAAGGGTATTCCGTTATGGAATTTAGCTAAAATGCAGGGGCTTAAGTCGGCGGCGTATTTTTGGCCTGAGTCGGATGCACGTTTTAATGGTATGACCCCCGACTATTTTTATCATTATTCTAAACACAGTGAATACCAAGGCCGTGTTGATCAAATTATTCAGTGGTTAAGCTTACCTAAGGCGCAGCGCCCTCGCTTTGTTGCTAGTTATTTTTCGTTAGTAGATAGCATGGGGCACGAATTTGGCCCCGACGCACCGCAAACACGCGATGCAGTTAAACAGCTCGATACTTTGATGGGGCAGTTGCAAGCGCGTTTGAGTAAGCTAGAGCAGGATGTGAATTTAGTGATTGTGTCGGATCATGGTATGGCGGTTGTTGACCCTAATAAAAGCATTTTACTAAACACGTTACCTAGCGATGACGGTTTTATAGTTAAAAACACGGGGCCTCGCTTACTTATATATGCAAAACCCGAAACCAGCGCAGCCGACATAGCCAATTATAAAGCGCGTTTGCGCGATGCGGCTAATGGCCGCTATACAGTGTTAACCGATGAGCAGTTAGCTGGGTATCATTATAATAAAGGGAGCCGTGTAGGCGATATTATTGCGCAAACTAACGCGCCGGCTGTGTTTACAAGTAAGGGCAAATCGACGTATGTTGGCACACATGGTTATGCTTACACAGACGACATGGCGGCCACGTTTATTGCCACTGGGCCTGCGTTTAAACAAGGTGTTAGCCTTGAAAAAGTAAATAACCTCGACATTTACCCGGTGCTTGCAAAAGTAATGGGCTTAAAGCTATTAAATAAGGTAGATGGCGATGGTAAAACGTTAATGCCGGCTATTAAGCAAAAGGTGGTTGTGCATTAAAAAGAGCGCATAACGCGCTCCAAAGGGACTAATACCAATCCGCAATAATACTTGATCATTTTTAGGGGCTAAAATAGATCACTTAATTAAACGGATTGGAATAACAAAATAACGTAAGCGGGCTAATAAATCGGCCCGCTTTTTACTAACTTACTTAAAGTTAGCAATACTTGTTTTTGTTGCCGTTACAGTACGAATTGCGTATGCCTGGTTTGTAATACCGTAAGGAATACCGTTTACGCTCCAATTTGGGTTAGAGAAGTAATCGTACTGAGTTGCACTACCAAATACTTGTGGGTACGCCATGATACTTGCAAACTCGTTTTGTACACCGTGGCCCATGCCGTCTGTATAAACACCACCCGACGTATCACCTTGCTTACGTGAATGCGCTAAACCTTGGTTATGGCCTAGCTCGTGTACAAATGTGCTTGCGCCACAGTCAATCGCCGTGATTGAGTACATACGATCGCTCATTGAGCTGTAAAGGTTGCCATTTGTACCTTGACCAACCCATGCTAAACCACATGAAATTAAGCCAGCACCTGCACTTTGACCCATACCTAGCACTGCTACCATATCGGCTTTCCAGCCTGTACGTAGGTTATCTACGTAGCTGCTGTTTGTTACTGCATTAAGCCAGTCTTCAGACGGTGTAATTGCGTAGTCGCCTAAGTTTTGCGAACCCACTAAACGTAATGTGATATCTACACCATTTTGGCTGTAAACTTGATTACTAAACGCAATAAGCTGGTTAATTTTTGTATTAATATTGCTGGTTGCTGCAGCCGATTGGTCGGTATATAAAATACCAATATCGATTGTTTCTGCTTGTGCTGTGCTTGCAGCGCACAATGCAGCGGCTACTGCCGTTTTTATGATTACATTCTTCATTGTTGTATTTCCTTACTCTTGTAGTGGTTAATATAGTTATTATTAAATTTTGCTTAAGCATAACGAGCACACTTAAGCAGCCATTTAATGAGGCTTAATATAAAAAATTAGGTACTAGTAATCCGCGATAGCACTTAATTGAGCGAGCGGAATAGGTGGTTAGCCGTCGGTTTTAGGGGCAAACATATCGGCAGCGCTATCGGTTTTTGGTTGTGGGGCACTCACGTTGTGCTCAATATGACTTTTATATAAATCGCGTTTAGCTGCTATCCAGCCGTATTGGCCTTTGCTTTCAAATACGTAGTTACCAGAAGGCGCGGTAAATTGGCCGTATATAGCGTCTTTTCCAACGGTAAGTACCGTGTTGTGCATACGTCCGTCAACGCCGAGTACTTTTCCAAAAATGCTTTTGTCGCCATTGGCCGACTCAATAACGTTAGTGACTTCGGCGGTGTAAGTTTCGGTTGTTTGTGGAATAGCTAGGTCAAAATTTTCCCCTGTTTTAAGTGCCTGTAAACTGGCTAGGTCAAACTCTATGTAGGCTTCGTTATTAAGATCGGTAGGCAGTACTTTGGCATTGGTAAGTACTGCTTTTGCACGGTCAGACAAGCGATTCACCGCGTCAAAGCTTTCAAAAGGGGCTGTTTGCTCTATTTTGGGCGTTGCTTTTATCGGATCTTTGCTCATATCAATAGGCGCTGGTGCTTTGGTTGTGCGTGTTTTTTGCAGATCAATAGGTACAAAATCGATTGCGATTGGGGCAATAGGCTCCTCGGCTTTATTGGTCTTAATTACTACTTTGTAAATGGCGAATGCGAGTACCGCAGTAGCAACGGCAGCAATGATTAAACGCTTCATTTGTTTCTCTTTTGGTGTTTTTGGTTAACTGTTTGTTACTTTTTATACTAAGTGAGTGATTAGATCAAGTTTGCTTGTGCAGTATTAATGTATTGGTTTTGTGTTTTTTAAGTTATTGTTAAGTAATGGTTAGGTTGTTTTTAGTACATTTTCGGTATTGCTTTTTGTAGGTTTTATGCGGCCTGTGGCGCTTTTATAGGTACTTGTTTGTTTTTTAAAATGCAATAATTTAAAGGTGTAAAATTTTTTAAAATAAAAATGAAAATAATTCACGATTCTTACACTAATAGCCAATTGCAATGTGAAATTACGCAACGTATGTTGTGTGCATAAAAATAAATGCAAGAGGGATTTATGACGTTTTCAGATCAATTACTTAACCGAGCAACAGCTGGGTTAGTGGCAGTGATTATTGGTTTTGCAAGTTCTATTGCATTAATTTATCAGGTTGTGATCACCCTTGGCGGAACGCCCGATTTAGTAGCGAGCTGGATTTTAATGCTAGGTTTAGTAATGGGAACAACCTCAATTGGATTATCGTACTATTACAAAGTTCCTGTTTTAATTGCATGGTCGACCACCGGGGCCGCATTACTTATATCAAGCGCACAAGGGTATAACTTGAGCGAAGCCGTTGGGGCATTTATGTTTGCCGCGTTGTTGGTTTTTTTGTCGGGGATTACGGGTTGGTTTGAGAGAATAATGAACCGAATACCCAGTGAGCTTGCCTGTGCGATGTTGGCGGGTGTGCTGGTTACTTTTGGTATAGATGTATTTAATTTTATGAACGATATGCCCTTGGTTATAGGGCTAATGGTGTTGGTTTATTTTGTGGGTAAGCGCTTTTTTGCGCGCTTTGCGATGTTAAGTGTATTAATTGTTGGCGTGTTATTAGCGTGGCAATTTGGCTACATAGATACCAGCGCGTTACAGTGGAAAATGAGCCACTTTACCTATATTGCGCCTTCGTTTAATTTACAAGCCTGTATAAGCATTGGTTTACCTTTATATATTGTGACCATGACGTCTCAAAATTTGCCTGGTATTGCGGTGTTAAAGGCGCACAATTATAAGGCGCCTATTTCGTCATCGCTTAATGTTACGGGGCTGGTGAATGTGCTTTGTGCGCCGTTTGGGGCGTATTCAATTAATTTAGCCGCGATTACGGCGGCGATTTGTATGAGTGATGAGGCCGATAAAAACCCGGATAAACGCTATTGGGCAAGTATTGCGGGTGGTGTGTTTTATATTTTAATGGCGTTGTGTGCTGCAACGTTAGTGGGGTTGGTGGCAAGTTTACCGCAAGCACTTATTTTAGCTTTGGCGGGTATCGCTTTGTTTGGCACTATTGCTAATAGTTTGCAGCAGGCGTTAACGGGTTCGCAATATACTGAGGCTGCAATAGTGACGTTTTTGGTGACGGCGTCTGATTTAACGCTGTTTTCAGTAGGTTCTGCTTTTTGGGGAATTATTGCAGGAGTGTGTACCGTGATGATCACTCGTAAGGGTTAATAATGGTGGGGTTTAAGTAAAATAGCATCGCCTCTAATCTTTTTTTGAGTAATGGGCTTTTAGATCTTTAATGCACAAAGAGAAGCAAATGAGGAGTAAATGAGCAGTTAAAGTGACAAGCGGTGTTTTAGTTTATTTTTGTAGACGTAGAGCTTGCTCACGTTAGAAGCGGCAGCTTCTTGTTATTTACAATAAATATCACCACAGAGCACACCGAGGCGCTTCGCGCTACACAGAGTTAAAAAGATTGGTTAGTCACTTCTTCTGGTTTTCTCCTTCACTTCTCGGTGGTGAAACAATTACTTTATAACGCCGTAAAAGCGTTGCTTTTAAGCGCCAGCAAGCTGCGTGTCTACAGGTAAATTTAGCCTATTTATGAATAATTTGCTTTAAGACCATAATGCACAAAGAGAAGTGAATGAGGAGTAAATGAGCAGGGCAAAACTAATGTTCAATTTAGGTTTATACACGCCGAGTTTGCGCACGCAGCCATTTATAAAATCGCTGAATCCCTACCTCTAAAGCGCAGCGTCTCTTAAACTCTTTGTGAGTCATTGGCTTTTAAAATCTTAATGCACAAATAGAACAAAACGAGGAGTAAATGAGCAGTTAAAGTGACAAGCGGTGTTTTAGTTTATTTTGTAGACGTAGAGCTTGCTCACGTTAGAAGCGGCAGCTTCTTGTTATTTACAATAAATATCACCACAGAGCACACCGAGGCGCTTCGCGCTACAAAGAGTTAAAATATTGTTTTGGTCACTTCTCCTGGTCTTCTCCTTTAATTCTCGGTGGTAAGTTAGTTACTTTTATAACCCTTAAAGGCATTTTTAAACAAAAGCAAAGCACGTCTATAGGTAAATTAAGCCATGGCATTGTAAATGTTGGGCTTTTTCACTAACTCCAAAAGCGCAGCGTCTCTTAACCTCTTTGTGAAGAGTGGGCATAAAAAAAGGCGTTAATATTAACGCCTTGTTTATTATATTGAGTTGATTACAACATCGGTTTTAACACATCAAATATGGCTTCAATGTGGTCGTCTCTGTCGTTTAAAGCAGGGATGTATCGGTATTTTTCGCCGCCGGCTTCTTCAAAAATCTCACGGTTTTCACCTTCTAACTCTTCAAGAGTTTCGAGGCAGTCGGCGCTGAACGCTGGGCTTATAATTGCAACGTCTTTAATTCCTTCAGCTGGCAGGCTTTCAAGCGTAGCATCGGTGTAAGGCTTTAACCATTCAGCTTTACCAAATCGGCTTTGAAAGGTGCTAATAACGTTATCTTTATCAAGGCCAAGTTTTTCAACAACAAGTCGTGTTGTTTGTAAACACAGGCAATGGTACGGATCGCCATTGTCTAAAAATAGCTTTGGCATACCATGGTATGAAAACACTATTTTTTGCGGCATGCCATTGGCTGCTAGGTCTTCACTTATGCTGTTAGCCAATGACTCAATATACGTGGTGTTTTTATGATAGCCATTTATAAAATGAAGCTCAGGAACCCAGCGCCATTTGCGTAATACGCTTGATACGGCGTCAAATGTAGAGCCCGTTGTTGGGCTTGAATATTGTGGGTACATTGGCATGATAATAATGCGCGTAAGGCCTTTGTCTCTTAGCTCTTCAAGGCCTGCTTCTATTGAAGGATTGCCATAACGCATAGCCATAACCACTTCGGTGTTTGTGTAGCCTTTTTGCTTTAATAATGTGTTGAGCTTTTCGCTTTGTTGGCGCGTAATGTGGGTGAGAGGCGACCCGTTTTCGGTCCAAATGCTTTTGTATAGCTTTGCTGAACGTTTTGGACGTACTCGTAAAATAATGCCATGTAGTATTATCATCCATACAAGGCGCGGTATTTCGACTATACGTGGGTCAGACAAAAACTCGCGTAAGTAAATACGAAGTGCCGCGGCCGTTGGAGCATCTGGGCTCCCTAAGTTAGTAAGTAGTATTCCCGTTTTTTGATTAAAACGCCCGTCGTGGGGATTGTCGGTTACGGCAGAAAATCGCGACACGTTGTGCTCCTTCAAGCAAAGTTATATGTGTATTTTAGGCTTATTGTAACGAAAAAAAGCCTGCTTTAGATCAATCATTTAGCGCTTTTAATCATAATTCTAAAGGGGGTTGGTTTTTTTGCTTCAAGCTGTTGTAGCTTTTCAATTGATTTACGGCTAAAAACGTGGCCTTTAGGTAATAACATAATGCCAGTGTGACTTTGTATCGAGTTCCCCAATACCATATTTTCTTTAAGCTCTTGAGCATTACAAATAGTGACCGAACCCGCTGTGCTTTTCTTCTCTTTCATTTTGTTGTGGCTGGCTTCAAGTGCTCGCACAATTTTAGGGTGATAAAATGTACCGCTGTAAAGTTTTATAGTGTCGAGTGCGTGCTGGTGGTGTTCGGCCTCGTTGTCGCCCACACTTTGCTCATAAGCTTCCCAATAATCACGTGCAACGCTTAATACCATGGCGCCAATGGGTATTTCGTTACCCGAAAGCCCTTTTGGTAACCCGTTGCCGTTATAGCGCTCATATTGATAGTAAATAGCATCAGATACATCGTGTAAATGCAGTGCAGGCATAAGCATTAGTTGCGCGGTGCTTGGGTGTGTGTAAAAGGTTTTTCGTTGTGCTTCGGTTAGTTTATTCACTGGTTTTTTATAAAGATCGGGGTCCATAGCTAGCAATCCTATTTGTGCTAGGTAACCCGCAGTTGGCGCAAGTTCGATACTTTTTTGTGATGCATTTAAATACAAGGCAATATGAGTACAGGTATTGGCAATGTTTTGTGCTCTGTTGCCATCGAGATAAGGGTTTGCATTAATAAAATTATAAAGCAGCTCTACAGTAGACTTATGCTCGTTTTTTTCTCGTTCATTTGCTTTTTCAAGCTGCCTGAGCACTTGTTTTATTTGCTTTGTGCGCTTTTCTACTCTGAGTTCTAATGACTGATTCAGTTCGGTTAATTGCGCATTTTGTTTTTTGACATGTGCTTGAAGTAGTTCGTTGTGCTTTTTTAAGCGAAACTTTTCAACTGCTGATTTTATAACGCTGATTAAGTGATCGTTTTGCCAAGGTTTTTGAATATAGGCGTTGATCCCCCCATCATTGACCGCACTGACCGTTGACTCTAAATCAGAGTAACCCGTTAATAAAATTCGTTGAGTATCAGGGGCTAGCTTTTTTGCCTTTGCTAAAAATTCTGCGCCGCTCATTTTTGGCATACGCATATCACTTATAACCACGTCAAACTGTGTGGCTGACATTTTTTGAAGCGCGTCGTGCCCGTCTGTCGATACAACCACATTAAATTTGTTCATGCGCAACAATCGTACAAGTGACTTTAAAACACTAGCTTCGTCATCTAGGCATAAAATGTGGGCAGGTCTGTTGTTAAATTCTTCTAGTTCAGAGGTATTTTGCATTAAATAAAGCCAGCCAATTCTGATATACAGTTAAATTTAGTCTAACCTGAGCGTATAAACAACTGAATTGATAGATTTTAATAATTGTGATGTATTTTACTAATGCGTGAATTTAGGGCCTTTAAAAAATAACAAAAACTCAGCATTAAAGGCCAATTTGTAGGCTAATTTTTTGCAGAAATTACTAATTACTTCTACTCTAAAACAGAGGGTTACGTACTAATATTGTATAGCGAGGACTGTATGCCAATACCGGTTACGATAGCTGATGACTCAGCACTTTCAAGAAAAACAATTAAACGCGCACTCCCTGAAGATTGGGACATAACTATTCATGAGGCTAAAAATGGCGTTGAGGCCTTAGAAGCTGTGCATGCTGGGTTAGCAGAGGTACTTTTTTTAGACTTACAAATGCCACAAATGGATGGTTTTGAAGTATTAAAAGAGCTGCAGCAAGAGCATCAAAAAACCATTGTTATAGTGATTAGCGCAGATATTCAACCTGCAGCACAGGCGCTTGTTAGCTCTATGGGCGCTTTTAGGTTTTTACAAAAGCCTTTAAAAGCCGACCAATTACGCGAAACCTTGCTGGATGTTGGCTTGTTATGATTGAAATAAACGAAGACGAGCGCGATGCGCTTCAAGAAATAATGAACATTTCTATGGGGCAAGCGGCCGATGCGCTTGCTCGACTTATTCAAACCAAAGTGTCTTTGTCTATTCCTGCTATTCAAGCAATGTCTCCTGAAGATTTTCAGGGAATGATTAATAGCCTCTCTAATAATTGGTTTGCACGACAGTCGTTCACGGGCACTATTCGTGGTGAAGTGATAATGAGTATGCATAAAGACGGTTGCAATGCGTTGGCTGAAGTAATGGATTTTGACTTACCGCTTGATGAAGCCGCAACAGAAGAACTTGTTTTAGAAATTACCAATATTTTATCTGCTGCTTGCTTACAAGGCTTTACCAGTCAGCTTGAGTTATCAACGCAATTAAATATGCCTGCGTTTTATTATCCGGTGCAATCTGCTCACAGTAATGAGTGGTCGTCTATTTTAATTATAGAAGTCGAATTTTTTATTGAGCAAATGCAATTTGATGCGCGCATACTCATTGGCTTAAGCGAAGGCTCAATTGAACAACTGTTAATACCCATAAAAGCTTTATTGGAGGATTAATGGAGAAAAGTGAGTTTGAGCGCGTCATTGAGCAGCTTCCTATTGGTGCCTGTATAATAAATCAAGATATGACAATCACATTCGCTAACCCTACATTTTTAGGTGGTTTAACTATTCGCCAGCCCGACCTAGTTGGTCAGCATTTATTAACCGTATTTGAAGAGCAAGCGCGTTTTTTAAAACGTAAAATTGACAGTGTATTTATTTTAAAAAACCCAAGCTTTAGTTACTGGCAACAACGCCCTCATGTATTCCCTATGCGCAGCAGTCGCCCTATTACAGGAGACGAGTCGCAAATGTACCAAAATGTGCAGTTTATGCCGCTTTCGAACGATAATGCAGAGGTTACTCATGTCAGCATTTTTGTGACCGATGTGACTGCAGAAGCCAGTTATTTTATTCAGCAATCTGACTTAAAAAATGTACTTGAAGAAGAGCATCAACAATTAAAAGTTCTGCATCAAGAGCTAAAAGTAGCGCAAAAGCAAATGCTGCAATCAGAAAAAATGGCGTCTATAGGTCAATTAGCTGCAGGGGTTGCACACGAAATAAATAACCCCATTGGATTTGTAAGCTCGAACCTTGAAACACTCAAGGATTATGCGTTAAAGCTAATAAAAACGACACAAACACAGAAAAAAATCATTGAAAAACAAGCAGAAGAAAGATTTATAAAATTACTCGAGGATGTATACGAACGTCACGGTGTTGACTTTATTTTAGAAGATTTACCAGAGTTACTTGATGAGTCGCTAAATGGTGCTGAGCGAGTTAAAAAAATTGTGAATAGTTTACGAGATTTTGCACTAAACGATGAAGAAGGCTGGGCAGAGGTAGACCTATGCGCCGAGATTGAATCTACGCTAGTTGTGCTTAAAAATGAGCTTAAATATAAAGTGCAGGTTGAAAAAGACTTACCTCAGGGGCCGGTATTTATAAAAGGTAAAGCGGGCAAAATAAGGCAGCTCTTATTTAATGTGATTTTAAATTCGCTGCAGGCAATGAGTTCTGGAGGAACGCTTACCATTGGCTGCAAGAAAAATGGGGACAAAATAACATTAATAATTAAAGATACTGGTGCAGGCATTGCTGAGTCTGACTTGGAACGCATTTTTGATCCGTTTTTTACAACTAAAGAAGTTGGACAAGGAACAGGTTTAGGTTTGTCTGAGGTGTATACAATTATTGAAGAGCATGAGGCAGGTATAGACGTGTTTAGCAAAGAGGGCGAAGGCACTTGCTTTACGTTTATGTTTAACACTTTTAAAGGGCCTTTAAATTAATCTAGTTAATGGCACTTTTAGCCGTGTACATTAAGAGCTTATACGTATTGCAGTTATTTATTAATATAAGTTAGTCTATTTCTAGTTGTATTGTATTGCTTTTTGTTGCGCTATTTGGTTTTTTAGGATTGTTTTTTGAGTAATAAATAGCAGGTGCTATTTTTGCAATGGGGCTATGAACTAAAACATGTTAACTATAGCCATATCAGTTTAAATGACGATAGGTGCATTATACGCTGTCGTATTAGCCGTTTTAATCTTTATTTAGGATTGAATAACAATGGGAGCCAATAGTGGAACCTAGTATCCTTTTGGTTGATGATGAAGAAAATGTATTACGGTCTTTAAAGCGCGTGCTAAAGCGTGCCGGCTTTAAAAAAGTAGCGGTAGCCGCTAGTGGCCAAGAAGCATTGGCTTACTTAAAAGTGCATGATGTGTCGGTGATTATTACCGATTACAGAATGCCTAAAATGACAGGAGCCGACTTACTCAGAGAAACCAAAAAACATTGGCCAGACATAATAAACATAGTGCTTAGTGGTCATGCCGATTTTAATTCGGTTGTTGAGCTTCTTAATCAAGGGCTGGCGATTAAGTTTTTACAAAAACCATGGGACGAAAACGAGCTGGTTGACACAATTAAACAAGCACAAAAGCTTTATTGCAGACGCATTGCACAGCACGAGCGTGATCAACTACTCCTTGGGAGCGTAACGGCACTTATTGAAATAAATGAGCAAGGCAAAATAACTCGCTTTAATGCCCCCGCCCTGTCTCTTTTTCCGAGCCTATACAGCTATGTTGACGATTACATAACCAGTATAGATTCACAGCAAAACAAAACTGACTTAACGGCTTTTTTAAATAACAAAACTGACATGCTATTTATTGCTCGTAAATGTCCCGAGAGCGAAAAGGAATACGAGTTTATTTTGGAGCGATATTGGTCTGATGATTTTTGTCAGTTACTGAAGTTGTCGGTTAACCCGAGTAAATCGAGTAACAAATTTTTAATAGAAAGCTTTGGTGAGTTTCTTATTAAAGAGCCCGCTTTTTATCAACAGCTAAATGATTATGAAAGTGAAAATACCAGTTACACGGTTATTTTTATCGGTATTGCTAAATTTGAACTTATAGCGGATTTATTAGATTACCAAAGCGCTTACGAATTTACACATTTGCTTGCAAAAGTACTGCACAATACCTTTGGTGAAAAGGTAAGAATGTGTCAAAAGCACTCAAATCAGTTTATGTTATCTGTGCCTCACGCAAGTAACGATGCCACATTACTTGCCGCACTTAATAAAACAATGGCCTTATTTACCGATGCTATACCCCAACGTTACAAAGGAATGAGTTTAGAGCTTTATGGTGTGTACGGCATTTTTCCTGACGATGTTTTAACGGGCAAAGAGTTAGTTAATCACCTTAGTTTGAATATGAACTACTTGGCTAAAAAACAGCAACGATTTTTTACCCGCTTTGATGCAGAGCTTGTGAATGACTACCGAAAAAACTTTGAGTTAAGCCGGTTATTATTTAAAGCGATTGATAATGAAGAATTTAGTTTGTGTTTTCAGCCTAAAATAGATTTAAAAACAAATAAAGTCAGTGGCGCCGAAGTGCTTATTCGTTGGTACGAACCAACAAAGTATGGGTGGGTGTCTCCTGGTTTATTTATACCTATTTCAGAATGCGATGGCCAAATTATTGCTATTAGCCGATTTGTCATTTCTCAAAGTTTTAAGCAGCTTAAAACCTGGCAAGAGCAAAAAATAGAGGTTGGGAAATTAGCTATTAATTTATCAGCTCGGCAAATCAAAGAAGATCCGCAGTGGATTAACTTTATGCTAGCCCGCCTAAAAGAAAATGGCCTGTGTGCATCAAGTATTCAGTTTGAGCTTACAGAGACGTATTTAATGGATGACTTACACGAATGTCAGCTGCAAATAACAAGGCTACGCGACTTGGGTTTTGAAGTGCAAATTGACGATTTTGGCATTGGTTATTCATCGCTTGCGTATCTTTCTAAGTTATCTATTGATGCGATTAAATTAGATAAAGAGCTTATTAGTGGTTTGGACTCATCACTTGAAATGCAAAGCATGATCAGAAACATTGTGCGCATGTCGCATGATTTAAACCTTAAAGTAATTGCAGAAGGTGTTGAAACCGTGCACGAATGTAAGTTAGTTGAAAAGTTGGGCTGTGATTATATTCAAGGCTTTTATTTTTCTAAACCTTTGCATGCTGATGAGTTTTGTCGCTATTTAACGATTAAAAATAAGTGCGATACTCAATGAACACAATGACCATCGTTTTATTTGACGACGAGCGTTTTATTTTAAAGGCTCTACAGAGAACAATTAATCGAATTTACCCTGTTGCAGACGTAATTACGGTTACTGAATTAAATGAGTTTTGGGCAGTCCTTAAAGAACATAAAACCATTGATTTAGTCATAAGCGATTATTTAATGCCGCATATTAACGGGCTAGATGTGTTAGAGCGCTGCTTGACTGAAAACCCGTACCCGGTTAGGGCGCTGCTGACAGGCGATTCATCGTTAACTTCAAAAATGCGGCAAAGTAACGTTGTGCATATGTACCTTGCAAAACCATTTAATAAAGATAATTTAATCTTGTTATTTGAAAATGTTGCCGATTTAAAGGCGTTGCCATTTTCAGATACGATGAGACGCAAGTTAGGCTCAATGCCTAGTTTTCCTGTTTACCCTTCACTACTTAAAGAGCTTAACAACCTAATAAACAGTGGCGATTACGACTTGGCTAACGTTGCTGAAGTGGTAGCTAAAGAGCCAATTATTGTGGCTAAATTACTACAACTTGCTAACTCGGCTTATTTAGGGTTTACGAGTGAAACGAGTTCAATTGAAGAAGCGGTGTCTCGCCTTGGAACAACTATATTATTATCAATTAGTGCATCGTTATTAATAGCTCAAAACAGCCAATCATGTTTATCTGCTAGTGAGCATGAACAACATTTATCTCAAGCTACACATTACGCGAGCTGTGTTAAAAAATTTGCACAACATATAAAAATGAGCCAAAAAGAACAGGCGCTGCTTTTTTCTGTTGCACTGTTAAGTTTTGTTGGCAAATTAATAAAGCTTGAAGGGGAAGAGAAAAGTGATTTAAGTGCAGAAGAACCGTTACCTGAACACTGCATTTCTTATTTACACATTTCTGCTTATGTGATGAAACTTTGGGGTTATAGCTCTCAAGTGTGTTCATTAATTATAAACTCTAGCGAGCTACAAGCGTCTGATAACAAGTTAGGTAATGTATTGTTTATTGTTCAGCAAAAGCTTTTTTATAAAGAGTCGAACGAAGCTTTAATTTCTTTTTGCCAACAGCATGAGGTTGACTCATCAATTTATGAAGCAATTGGCACTTTTGATTGGTGATAAATCAAAGCGGTCATTACTTTTGTTTTCATTAATAAAGCTACCTAGGTTGCGTGTTTAGAATTTGCGAACTAAATATTAAAGCAATAGCTATAGGGATTCTGGCATGAATGAAGTAGAAAGTAATTTAGAGAGTGCACTTATAGACGAGCAAGCAAAACGTAAACAGCTCGAAAAGCAAATCAACGAAATAGAAGCCGAACTAGCGCGTTATAAAAAAATGTTAGTGCAGAGTACTAAAATGGCGACTTTAGGTACTTTGAGCGTTGATGCAGCTTCAGAAATAAACACGCCTTTACTGAAAGCTATTGGTACTGTTGATAGCTTTAATTATTCGAGCCAAATTATCACCTCAGTATTAAATATAAGTGAGCAATACTTAAACGGTGAGTTAAAAGAAAGCCAGTTTAAACACGAGCTTGATTTGCTTAATTTACAACACCCATTTGCTTGGATCAGTAATGATTTGTCACCAAGAATAAAAGAAAGTGCCAGCACCCTAAAGCAGGTTAATTATTGTGTTCAAAACTTGCTAAACTTTATGGACTCTAATGAGCACCACGCAATGCAACTTGTTAACATGGCTGATGTTGCTAACAACATACTGCGTTTACTCGAAAGCCAGCTTAAATTATGTGCAGTTAATACTCACTTTGAAAATACCCCCCCGATATATTGCAATTTAGCATCAACTAATCAGCTATTTGTTAATCTACTCCTTAATGCCAGAGATGCATGCGAGCATAACGACACTAAAGGGTGCATTGTTGATGTGAGCATTTTTGAAAAAGATAATTATATTTGTGTTGAAATAAAAGATAATGGCTGTGGTATGTCAAGCCAGGTTCAAGAGCAGATATTTGACCCTTTTTTCACAACTAAAGAGGTGGGTAAAAATACTGGTATGGGGCTCACGCTTGTGCAATCAATTATGCAAGAACACGCAGGAAAGGCGCACGTTAATAGTATTTTAGAGACAGGTACATCCATTTCATGCTTATTTCCCTTAAAAGCATAACTTTGCATATAAATACTCTTTGTAAATAAGGTGTTAATTATTTGTTTTGTAATTTTAATTCTTTATTTGCTTTAATTTTAATCGTTTTGAGGTTGTTTTTTCTTTAGTTGAATTTAATTTGCATGCTTAGGTCATAAATTTAAATTTTTTCATTTCTTTTTGCTTGTATATGTTGCTAGGATGTTCCTCATTGGCGATACACAATCGCTATATAAATTATAAGAACACACATAAACAGGGTCGTCACTATGTCAACATATCGTTTAAATACACTTGCAGTGTCAGTTGCGTTTGCAGTATGCGCACCTGGCGTTGTAAATGCACAAGAAGCTCCCGTTCAAGCTGTCAAAAATATTGAGCAAATATCTGTTTTAGGCTCACGAGTCTCAAATCGCACATCAACCGAGTCATCTTCGCCAATAGATTTAATAGACTCGGATGATTTAAATAAAGGCGGTTATACTGAGCTTGGCCAAAGCTTACAAGCAACAGCCCCTTCATTTAATTTTTCGCGTACGCAGGTTTCTGATGGTTCTGATTTATTTAGACCCGCGACCTTGCGTGGTTTACAACCCGATCAAACACTTGTACTGGTTAATGGCAAGCGCCGTCATAATCAATCTATTTTTGGCCTGAATGGGACGGTTGGTGCAGGTGCTGCGGGTACCGATATGAACGCAATTCCGTTAACTGCGCTTAAAGGTGTTGAAGTACTTCGCGATGGCGCAGCGGCAAAATATGGCTCTGATGCAATAGCGGGTGTAATCAATTTATCACTTAATAATTCAACAGGTGTAACAACGGGCTTTGTTCAGTATGGCGGCACAAGCGAAGGCGATGGCGATACGGTTACTGCAGGCTTAAACCGTGGTTTTGAGTTAGGTAATGAAGGCGGTTTTATTAATTTATCACTGGAGTATCGAGATGCCGACGGCACTAACCGTGCAGAGCGCGATACGGGTGGTTCATTAAATGTAGCACCTGGAACGCTTTCAGAGGACGTTCGTTGGGGACAAGGTAACGCGGATAGCGAATTCACATCGCTGTTTTACAATATGGCATTGCCTGTTGGCGATAGCGAGCTTTACTCGTTTGGTGGTTACTCAGAACGTAGCGCGTTGGGTAATGGTTTTTATCGTAACTTTAACGAAGCGTCTAAAAACGTGACTCAAGTTTATAGTGATGGTTTTTTACCGCGTATATACAATGAAGCACAAGACCTTTCATTTGCAATAGGGTTTAAAGGCGACATAAACCCAGATTGGACTTACGATGTGTCGGCTGTATATGGTGAAAACGAATACGACTTTACCTCGCGTAAAACCTTAAATGCGTCATACGCAGCTGAGTACTTATTTAATAACCCTGATGCAAGCGATGCTGATATTGCAGCCAATGCAGGCCCAACAGGTGGTTATTCAGGTGGGTTTAGATTTGATCAAACTACATTTAATGCTGATTTTAACGGTCTTGTAGATATTGGTCGCAGTGAACCATTATACGTAACTATTGGCGCTGAGTACCGAAAAGAAAACTACGAAATAGTCCCGGGCAGCCAAGCGTCGTATGCCTGTGGCTTAGCTAATACTGACACTTCATACCCTTCAGTTAATGATGAAAACCAATTTGCGCAGTGTGGTTTCCAGGCTTACAACGGCCTTCGCCCAGAAGCGGCAAACGAGAGCGATCGTAATAGTTATGCCGTATTTGTTGATGTAGAAACAATGATCACAGATGCATGGAATGTCAGTGGTGCACTGCGCTTTGAAGACTTTTCAGATGCGGGTGACGATTTAATAGGTAAACTAGCAACGCGTTATGAGTTTAATGATGACTTTGCTGTTCGTGCTGCGGTATCAACTGGCTTCAGAGCGCCTTCATTACAACAAAGTGGTTATACTGCGTTTACTACGAACCTAGGTTCTGACGGTTCGTTAACTCAGTCATTTACTGCCAACACTGGCACGGCATTCCCAAGTGCATTAGGCGTAGATACGTTAAAGCTTGAAACTTCAACTAACTACAGCGCGGGTTTTGTTTACGATGTAAGTAGTGAGCTTTCGCTTACGGTTGATTTTTACCGTGTAGAAATTAAAGACCGTATAACACTAGGTAGTTTGCTGTCGGCCGACGACGTCTCGTTTAGTCCAGACGCGCTGGCTGCACTGCAAGCAACCGGTGCAGTACAAGCCAACTACTTCTCAAACTCCGTTGATTCTACTACGCAAGGTGTTGATATTATTGCTTCATACCGTACTGAAATCGACGGCGCTAATTTAGGTGTTACCTTCGCTGGTAATTTGAACGACACTAAAATTGATAACGTTAATGCTGAAGAGGGCATTCCAGAAGCGGTTGCCTTTGATGACTTACAACGTAGCTTTTTTACTGATGGGCAGCCAAGTGAACGTGCAACACTGACATTTGATTATGAGCGTGAAGCTTATACTTCTACGCTTCGTTTTAATTACTTTGGCGAGACCGATGTAAAGTATTTTGGTAACGACCACATTTCATTACCCGGTGAGCTTTCGCCAACGGGCTCGTTTAAACCAACAAGTACTGTTGAAGCTGCTGTACTGGTTGATGTGAACGTAAGTTATGACATTAATGAGATGTTTACGCTTTCGGTTGGTGCCGACAACGTATTTGATGAAACACCTGATGAGTTAGGTGATGATGAAGTGCTAAACTTTATCACCAATGGTGCGTTTAAATATCCTGTACGTGCATTGCCTTATGGTTTTGACGGGCGTACTTACTACGCAAAAGTAAGCTTTGAATTTTAATTATTTGAGCTAGAAACTATTTAACTTGAGCTCTGGCTAGAGATAGATTTATTATCCAGCGTTCAGGTTCTTTACTAAGCGCAGTTATTTACTGCGCTTTTTTTATGCCTATTTATTATGAAAAAACAGCGTTGTGTAATGATAAAAATACTTGCAAGGTTGAAAATTAGGCATACAATCGCCACTTCTTTAAGGACTTACTGTTGTTAGTGAGTACTCAATCTATAGGAAATAAAATGGCTAAAAAATCGAATAACAAATCGGTAAATAAAAGCGCAGTAGACACCGGTCGTGGGGTTGTTAATCATAATGCCCTGGCGGCTTTAGTAACCTCTAAAGTGTTTAAACCACAAGTGGTAAAAGCTAAAAAAGGGAAAGGCTCGTTTAAACGCAGCAGCAAACACGTAGGACGAGAGTCTTATTTAATCGCGGCTTAAATAGCACCGATCAAATAAGACTTTTAAGTGCCTATTTTTTGCCAAACATACGTGTAAGTGTGTTGTCTTTATCAATAATATGGTGCTTTAAGGCGCCCACAATATGTAAACCTAACGCGATAAGAAGCGCATTTGCTGTAATACCGTGAACGGTTTTACCTAAATCTGACCAGCTTTCGCTAAATGGCATGCTTTTTTGTGGGTTTTCTGGGTTAGGATTATGCGGAATAATTTCTAGCCCAAATAAGTCTACGCCATGCCCGCCCATACCAGAGGTTATTAATCCTGAAATTGGCATTAGTAACATGCTAATTATCAATAAGTAGTGAATAACTTTAGCGAGTATCATTTCATACTGTGGATGGGTATTAGTGTGTTTTGGCCAGCCATTTATAATGCGCCACGTTACTCTTAATAAAGCAAAAGCAAAGAGTAATACCCCAAACGATTTATGCCAGCTCATTAGAAAAAACGCTTTAAAGTTTTCCATGTACAGCCCTGAGCCTAATAACCCAATAATAAGCACCGCTACAATCCAATGTAGGCTGATTGTGGTTTTGCTCAGCGTGAGAGGTGTATCTTTTATAAGTTTCATACAGTTTATTCCTAACGTTAATACTTAAAAAGTTTTGAATATGTAGTTATACAGTTGAACAAGCTACATTGATGCAGTTAGCTTAAATTATAGAGGGTTAAAGTAGGGTTAACGAAATTGGCAAATACAAAATAATTTACTCGGTGATAAGTTTGGCGGTAGGCGAAGAGCCTGCTCACGCGAGATGCGGAGCATCTAATTACTTAAATTATTAGATGTTGCAAAGCACTTAAAATCCTATTTTTGACTTATTAATCTACAATAAAAATGCACAAAGAGGAGAGAGTGAGGAGGAAATGAGAAGTGAAAGCTGCACGTCTACAGGTAATTGTACCGTTGAGTTAATTTTAGCGGTAGGCGTAGAGCTTGCTCACGCGAGGTGCATAGCACCTAATTTCTCAAGTGATGTATTCGACAGAGCAAAGCAGTTAAAAACCTCTTTATGACTTTTTGATTTCTAATACAAAAATGCACAAAGAGAAGAGAATGAGGAGTAAATGAGAAGTGAAAGTTGTAGGCGAAAAGCATGCTCGCACAGATGCTATTTACTTCTCTAAAAGCGAAGCGCCTCTAAGCCTCTTTGTGAATAAATTGGCTTTATTTACGAGCTATTGCTCGTCACGCCAGCAAAATTGCGTCTACAAAGTAATTTAACCGATGATAATTTTAGCCACCTTCTTTTATGGTATGAGCGATGGTCTTTGATGGGTTCTCACCAAAAAGCTGCGTATAGTCTTTAGCAAATTGCCCCGCATGCCAAAACCCCCAGTTTGCAGCAATGACTGAAATAGGCTTAGTTTGACCGACTAATTTAAGTTCACGCCGTACATTATTTAAACGCGATAAGCGTAAAAATCGCAGCGGGTTAATACCTAATATACTTTCAAAGCTGTACTGTAAAGTTCGCCTGCTGACATGTGTGAGTTCGCATAGTTGTGTAATAGTCACTGTGCTCTGTGGATCAGCTTTAATATATTCTTTTACTTTGTCTACCACGGCTTTGCGATGCTTATAACTTGGCGCAATGTTGTGCTGCTGACTTTCAGTTTTTAATAAATTTAGCGCAAGCATGTAAAGCATTTCTTGTTGTAAATTGGCGTTTAAGCCATGGGCACCATGATTAACCATGCTGTTAATAATACTGCGCGCTCTGTTGAGAGTTGGGCTATTTACTGTGAGTCGCTCTGCGCCGAAGGCATTTATGTTTTGTAAATTAATACCGTGTAGTTGCGCCATGCATTCAATTGATTGCCAGTTAATCACTACCCCATAAATATTAAATTTTTCAGGTGTTATTAATTCAAAATCGCTGTGACTACTGCGGCACATAAATTGGTTATTTAGAACATCTAAGCCATTAATTTTACTTTCGCACGATGTTTTAGGAATACCCAACCAAATAGAGTCGTCGGCAATAACACATTGCTGGCGAAGCGCACGCTCTGTGTACTCTTCAAATACGTGAATATTAGAATGGGCAACGCCTTCAATACAACCAAAAAAGCCACCCTCGCTGACCTGATCATACTTTTGTTGCCAATTGATTAGGTTACTTGCTTGTTCATCAATATCGTGAGTATGTACTTTGCTCTTTTGTGGTGCGTTAGATAAATGCTGATGCGCCATTTTGGATTCGCTCTTTATTTTGTATTGCTTATTGAGGAACTTTAACCGTGTTTAAAATATTTTAAGTTGCTGAATTATAATTAAAAAACCGATTTGCCAAAATTCGATAGTGCTTTGGTACGAATTAAGCTTTTAGTACTTAAATGACAAATATCCATAAATAATGCTGCAGCAAAACCTGTACCAAGGTTTGAAAGAGTTAGATGAGGTAAAGAATGGGGCAAACGTATCGCTACACGCTTGGTACAAAAACCTATCAATTTAGAGATTTAGCCGAGTTGATGGCTAAAGCGACCGCGCAGCGTTCGGGCGATAGGTTGGCTGGCGTTATTGCGCAGTCGGCGCAAGAACGAGCCGTGGCACAAATGACATTAGCTGAGGTGCCACTTAAAACATTTTTAAATGAAGCGTTAATTCCTTACGAAGACGACGAAATAACACGTCTAATTTTAGACGATCACGATGCACACGCATTTAAGGCAATAGCGCATTTAACTGTTGGGGATTTTCGTAATTGGTTATTGAGTGATTTTGCCACCCCAGGGGTATTAGCCAGTGTAAGGGCCGCAATAACCCCTGAGATGGCTGCAGCAGTTAGCAAAATAATGCGTAATCAGGATTTAATTTTAATTGCTAAAAAATGCCACGTAACCAGTGCATTTAGAAATACGATTGGTTTGCCCGGGCATTTATCAACGCGTTTACAACCTAATCACCCAACCGATGATATTAATGGGATTGCGGCCAGCATGTTGGATGGCTTGCTTTACGGGAATGGTGACGCGGTAATAGGTATAAACCCTGCCACCGACAATGTAGCTCAGGCCATTAAGCTAATGACGCTAATGGATGATGTTATACAAAAATACGAAATTCCAACACAAAGCTGCGTGCTGACTCATGTAACTAATACGATTGAATGCATTGAAGCAGGCGCACCAGTTGATTTGGTGTTTCAGTCAGTAGGGGGCACAGAGGCAACAAACACAAGCTTTGGTTTTAATTTAAATACGCTCGCTGAAGCGCAAGATGCCGCGCTTAGCTTAAAGCGCGGTACGGTGGGCAACAATGTCATGTATTTTGAAACCGGGCAAGGTAGCTCGCTTTCAGCAAATGCGCATCATGGGCTTGATCAACAAACATGTGAAGCACGAGCATATGCTGTGGCAAGAAAGTTTAATCCGTTACTTGTTAATACAGTTGTGGGGTTTATTGGCCCAGAGTATTTATTTGATGGCAAAGAAATTACCCGCGCGGGTCTGGAAGACCACTTTTGTGGCAAGTTGCTTGGTATTCCTATGGGTTGTGACGTGTGCTACACCAATCATGCAGAAGCCGACCAAAACGACATGGATAACTTACTTACGTTATTAGGTGTAGCGGGGTGTTCGTTTGTAATGGGGATCCCTGGTTCTGACGACATTATGTTGAATTATCAAACCACTTCGTTTCACGATGCGTTGTATGTACGCCGTGTACTGGGTTCAAAACCCGCACCTGAATTTGAGGCATGGCTGAGTGAGATGAAAATAATGCAAAGCACTGAAAATGTGACTTTGTCAGACTCATTACCTGCGGCGTTTGTAAAGCCACTTAACGCGATTTCAGGAGGGAATTAATGGCAAGTAACCCTAAAGCTTTAAATGTAAACACCAATCATAAAAGTAATGGCAAGGTGGTACATAATCCGTGGAATGATTTACGCCGCTTTACTGATGCGCGAATTGGCCTTGGTAGAGCGGGGATTAGTTTACCGACTTCAGAAATGCTGGCGTTTCAGTTATCTCATGCCCAAGCCCGCGATGCAGTGAGTTTTCCGCTGGATATTAATCAAATGAAAAATAGCCTTGGTGTTTTAACTCCTCGCACTCCTATTTTGCATTTACATAGCCAAGCGGTGGATCGAGTAAGTTATCTTCAACGCCCTGATTTAGGGCGTAAGTTAAGTAAAAAAAGCCAAGATATTTTGCTTGATTTTATGGCAGAGCAAAAGCAAACCACACCTTTAAATTACGATTTGGCTCTTGTCGTGGTCGATGGTCTTTCGTCACTAGCAGTACAAAAAAATGCGCACCCATTTATTAGTGAACTGTTGGCACAACTGGGCAAAAGTCAGCAACTTAAACTAGCGCCAATAACCTTAGTAGAACAAGGACGTGTAGCCATTGGCGACGATATTGGCGAGTTATTAAATGCGCAAATAGTCATGGTGCTAATAGGTGAACGCCCAGGGCTTAGCTCGCCTGATAGTTTGGGGCTTTATTTAACATGGGCGCCAAAAACAGGGTTAAACGATGCGTGCCGAAATTGTATTTCAAATATTCGACCTGCGGGTTTGTCTTATGAAGAGGCGGCTCGTCGTGCAGTGTATTTAGTACGTGAGGCCAAAAAGCTCAAGTTAACAGGCGTTAACCTAAAAGATCGAACACAAGATAATGTAATTGAACATCAGCAACCTAATACCCACTTTTTAATTAGCTAATAGTAAGCAATTAAAAATTAAAACAATAAAAATGAAGCATCAACGGAGATAACAATGTCGAATAATAATTCAGAATACCTTGCCAAAAGGCAATTAAAAAGCGGTACCGCAGGCTGGTTATTACTAGCCGGTCTAGGGGTGTCGTATGTTATATCGGGCGATTTTGCTGGTTGGAATTTTGGCATAGCGGAGGCGGGTTGGGGTGGTTTTGCCATTGCAGCAGTGCTAATGGCAATTATGTATTTAACATTGGTACTTTCGCTGGCTGAAATGTCAGCAGCTATACCTGCAGCAGGAGGCGGATACAGTTTTGCTCGCCAAGCAATGGGCCCCGCTGGTGGCTATTTAACAGGCCTTGCCGTATTAATTGAATACGCTCTTGCGCCCGCCGCTATTGTTATATTTATTGGCTCTGCGGTAGAAGCATTAACTGGGTTTAATGGCCCGTGGGTTTATGCGCTGTTTTACTTGGCATTTGTGGGCATTCACTTAGCGGGTGTAGGTGAGGCACTAAAAGTGATGATGGTAATAAGTGGGTTAGCGGTGCTTGCTATTGTTGCCACTGCGGTTGTGCTTGTAACTAATTTTGATGCAGCTAATTTATTTGATGTGGCGGTCAGCGACGCCGCTGGCGCAACTGAGTTTTTACCATTAGGTTGGTATGGCGTGTGGGCCGCACTGCCATTTGCTATGTGGTTATTTTTAGCCGTTGAGGGTGTACCACTTGCTGCAGAAGAAGCAAAAAATCCCGCTAAAGATGTGCCAAAAGGCATTATTGGAGCAATGGTATTTTTACTGTTCACTGCATTATTAGTCGTGGTGTTAGTGCCCGGTGCTGCTGGTGCCAACGCCATGGGAGCAAGTGCAGTACCTTTGGTTGATGCGCTGAACGCCACGGGTAATACAAGCTTAGCCACGGTGGTCAATATTTTAGGCTTAGCGGGGTTGGTCGCATCGTTTTTTTCTATTATTTATGGTTATAGCCGTTTAGTGTTTGCCCTTTCACGAGCGGGTTATTTACCACAATCTTTGTCAATTACCACAAAGCGTAAAGTACCGGCTCGTGCGTTAACAGTGCCTGCTATTTTTGGTTTTATTGCCTCACTAAGTGGTGAAGGTGATTTAATGTTGGCAATGGCGGTTGTGGGTGCAACGGTATCTTACGCATTAATGGCATTAAGCCATATTATGCTACGTATTAAGCAACCTGAATTAGTTCGTCCTTATAAAACGCCTGGTGGTGTGGTTACATCGGGTATTGCACTTGTACTATCGCTTGTTGCACTTACCGGTGTATACGCCTTTGACCCTCGAGCGTTTCTATACACGGTAATTTTATTTGCATTGGGTGCGGCATATTATTTTGGCTACAGCTCTAAGCATTTAATGGCTAAAACGGCTGATGAAGAATTTGCTATGTTAGCTGATGCAGAATCTGATTTAGCAATGGCGGTAAACGAGGGGTAATAAAGGTTAAGGAATACCAATCTGCAATAATACTTAATCATTTTGCGGGGCTAAACGTTCAACACGTTTTTCCACCTTCAAAATAGATCAGTTAATTAAGCGAATTGGTATAAACCGATAAGGCAGGCTAAAAACAGTGTTTTAGCCTGCTTTTTCTGAATTAGTCAATATGGGCGGTTGAATCTCTAACTACCAGTTCAGGGGTATATTGCTTGATAATGTCGCGGTCGTTGCCATTACGAATTTGCGCAATTAATAAGTTAGCAGCATCTTGCGCTATTTGGTTGTTAGGCTGGTGAGCAGTGGTAAGCTTAGGCCATGTTTGGCGCGAAAACGGGCTGTCTTCAAAGCCTGTAATTGATAATTGACTCGGTATGTCAATTTCCATTAAGCGTGCTGCAAATAACGCACCTGCAGCGATTTCATCGTTACAAGACACAATAGCGGTTGGCCGGTTGGTTTGATTTATTAATACTTTCGCCCCTTCAACACCTGACTCAAACGAGTACTCTCCGGCAATGATCAACTGCGAGTCTATTTCAATATTATGCTGCGTTAAAGCTGCTTTATAGCCCTCTAATCGTTCTTTAGTTGAGTTATGCTCTGAGCCACCTGCTAAAAAACCAATACGTGTGTGTCCATTATTAATTAAATGCTCAGTAATAGATTTCGAAGCGCAGTTATCGTCAATCATAATACACGGTGTTAAGGTATCTGGAGCGCTGTGGCCCGATAGTATGCGCACAACTTTAATATTTAACTGCGTGAGTTTTTCTACAAAATTGGGCATTTCTGAAAAGGGCGGTGTGAGTAAAATACCTGCAATTCGCGTGCGTTTTACCATGTCGGTAATTTCATCTATTATTCGTGTTTCTTTCGCATCGCATGGGTGAATGAGTAGCTCAAAGCCTTGTTTTTTACAGGCATCTAAAATACCTCTTTGCATGTCTATGATGTAATAGGCATTAGGATTATCGTAAATATAAGCAATACTGTAAGCTTTTGTTCCTGCAAGGCTTCTTGCTGCTAAGTTTGGATGGTAGTTTAGCTTTTCAACCGACGCCATGACTTTTTCACGCGTATTGTCACGCACAGACGCTTCGTTGTTTATTACTCGCGATACCGTTTTTATCGATACCCCTGCATCTTTTGCCACGTCGTTTATTGTTGCTTTCATAAGCTTAATAGACCTTTAATATTATTTTTTTTGGCACTAATTCATTAGTTAATATCGACAGTTAAAATAGCGATAACTGCGCATTGGATATCATTTTTAATGAACAAATTATAAAGACATCCGTTGAGATTGATAGTTAATTTATTGAATGGGTATCGCAGATCATGAAAATCCTGAAATTTTTTATAAAAAAATGACTAATTTATTATTTATAAAATACAACACATTATGTAATTTATATGATTTATTATGTAAATATTTTGTATCTTTTTTGCGCTCGTATGTAGCTATGAAAATAAAAACGGTGTAAAGTCGCTCCGTAATGACAACGCTGTCATGAGGTTTAACACACAATGACATGACACCGTAGCGCGTTGTTTATTTATAAAAAATACTGACACTCAGACACTAGAACACTAAAAAAAATGAAACACCAATAAGGGGAAACCAATGTCAAATTCACTGTTTAAAAAGGGAATGCTAGCTAGTTCAATTGCACTTATTTTATCTGGTAGCCTATCTGCTGCGGCCATTGCACAAGATGCGCAATTAGCACAAGAAGAAATGGAAGTTATTGAGGTTAAAGGGATCCGCAGTTCACTAAAAGAAAACCTTAATGCAAAACGCTTTTCTTCAAATGTGTCAGACGTGATCACGTCTGAAGACATTGGCAAGTTCCCTGACAAAAACGTTGCTGAAACACTGTCTCGTATTACTGGTGTTGCAGTTAGCCGTGAATTTGGTGAAGGTGAAAAAATCAGTATTCGTGGTGCTGGCCCAAAATACAACCGAACATTGTTAAATGGTCAAACGGTGGGTACTGCTGATTGGTTTATTTTAGATGAAGCAAACCGAAGCTTTAACTACACCATGCTACCGTCAGTTATTGTAAAAGGACTTGAGGTGAACAAATCACCTGTGGCAAGTATTGATGAGGGCTCTATAGGGGGCACTATTGTACTTAAAACACGCCGCCCGTTGGATATGGATGCAAACTCAGTTAGTTTGTCATTAGAAGGGCAGTATTCAGAAACATCTGGCGAAACAGACCCACAGTTAGCGGGAATGTATTCGTGGAAAAATGACGATGAAACATTGGGTGTTATGGTATCGGCTGTTAAGCAAGAACGTAATTTAGAGCGTCAGGGTTTTGAAGTGCTAGGTTGGGTTGAAAGCGACGATGATGAGTTCATTGTACCTCGTAACATTGGTGCACCTAAATTTATTCAAAGCCGGGAGCGCGAAACCTTATTTGCAACCCTCCAATACGCACCGAACGATAACTTATTAATGACGTTAAATTATCTAGATTCGCAAATGGATGTAGACAACCAAAATTCCAACTTAATTAATTTTGCGTTTGGCGACCGCGCTGAAATTATTGCTAATGCGACTAAAGTTAAAAATGGCGCTATTTTAGCATCAAGCGCAGGCGGTAATTATGCTTACAATTACATTAATCGCGTATCAAGTACTGAAACAGATCAAGTACATCTTGATATTGACTACCAAGGCGACGGTTACAGCCTTAATTTTGAGCTAGGTAAAACCGCAGCGAGTGGGGGTACTTACCGTGAAACGTCTTGGGAATATGTTGCTGTTGGCTCAGGCTATGATTACGACTTAACGGGTACACCCAGTGTAAATGTGGGTGTTAACGCCGCCGATGGTAATAACTTTGCAGCTGGATGGATTTGGGGCGGCGCTAAACCGACTACCGATGAAGAAACCTTTGCTCAGGCCGATTTAACATACGATGTTGAATTTGGCCCATTCACAGCAATAAAAACAGGTGTTAAATATCGACAAGCAGAGCGTACTCAAGGGCGTCATGCTTATAGTTGGCATGCACCGTTTGCCGACGGTGGTGCAAATTCAGACAATTATCTAGATCACATTTTTGACACCTGCCCAACGCTTGCAACGTGTGGCTTAGATGCCAATGGCGCTACAAGTATTGATGCTGCTGTGACTGGTAATATTACTGAGCAAGTTTCACATAACCGTAAACTAATGGAAGAAATTGCCTTTAACGGTTTAAACGGAATATCTGCCAGTTATGCAATTCACGATAATTTAGCCGAAATTTGGGAAGTAGAAGAAGATATTTTGGCGCTGTATGTACAAGGTGATTTTTCTGGAGAGGGTTTCAGAGGTAATGTAGGTATGCGTTATGTAAGCACCGAGCAGACCTCTTATGGTTATGAGTTTTCAGGTGATTCGTGGGGCTTAAATACAATTAATGGTGATTGGTTAACGCCAAGCGTTTTAAACTGGGTAAGCCAAGATAATGACTACGCTGAGTTTTTACCAAGCTTTAACATTGCTTTTGATCTAACTGAAGAGCAAATACTTCGTATCGGTGCTGCACGTGTTATGGCTCGTCAAAATTGGGCCGATATTTCATCGTCAGAAACCTTTGGTTCATTAACCGGTGGTCGTGGCACAGGTAGCCGTGGTAATCCAAACTTAGCACCCACTATTTCAAATCAGTTTGATTTGTCATGGGAATGGTATTACAACGAGGCATCAATGCTATCGGTTGCTTACTTTGCTAAAGACTTAAGCTCATTGCGTTCTACCGTTACCGTAACAGAAGACCGTTATGATCAAGAAAACGAAGTATTTGTTCCTGTTGATTTTGCACAGCCGGGTAATGGGCTAGGTGGCACAATTCAAGGTATTGAGCTGGGACTACAACATGATTTTGGTGGTTTTGGTGTATCAGCGAACTATACATACACAGATGCAAGTGCTGATGAGCAGCGCGATACAAATCAGGTTGGAAGTGGCTTAGTCGAAGGGACATCGAAAAATATGCTTAACTTAATGGCATATTACGAAAACGACGATTACCAAGCGCGCATTATGTATAACTACCGAAGCGACTGGTATAAAGGTCTTCACTTTAATGGTGATGAGCTTTTCAATGACGCCTTTGGCCAGTGGGATGCAAGCGCTTCTTATAATGTAAATGAATACGTAACGCTTACTTTAGAAGCGGTTAACTTAACAGATGAAGAAATTGTTGAGTACAACACGAATGAAGAACGCATTATGTCTATTTACTCTAATGGACGCCGTTATGTGGCAGGTATTCGTGTTAACTTTTAAGTTAATATGAATAAGCATTTCAAAAGCCGAGTTTAGCTCGGCTTTTGGTTATTAATCACCTTGATACAAATTATGGTCTTTAATTATGCGTGCTTTAAAACAGGTCGCAACTTGGCATAATGTAACTCCAGCTATGTTTAAAAACGACATAGCACCACTAGCCGAGCCCGCTATTTTAAAAGGATTGATAAGTGATTGGCCGTTAGTAAAGCAAGTAACTAGCTGCACAGGCGAGAACCCTCATGCTTGGCTCAACATGTTAAGCGAGCATTATGTGGGTGGCAGTGTTCGAATGGCTGAAATACCGCGAAGTGAATCACCTCAGTTTTTTTATAATAAAGCGCGTGATGGATTTAACTTTACCCGCAAAGTTGCACCTTTTATGCAATTTATGCAGGTGTTATTACAAAATGCAGAGTTAATAAAGGCGGGTAATAACGCTGGTGCTGTTGCTATTCAAAGTGCCCCAGTGGTTGATTATTTTAATGACCTTGCAACAACTCACACTATGGCGTTATTTGCAGATAAACCACAGCCGCGATTTTGGCTGGGTAATCAGTCAACGGTGGTGGCTCATTATGATGATGCAGAAAATATTGCCTGCGTAATTGCTGGTGAGCGCAAGGTTACTTTATTTGCACCGCATCAAATAACAAATTTGTATGTAGGCTCTATTGAGCATACGCCAGCGGGTGCGCCAGTTTCAATGGTGGATTTTAATAATCCCGATTTTGAAAAATTCCCCAAGTTTAAGCAAGCACTCAATGAGGCACTTGTCGCTCAGCTACAACCGGGGGATGCATTATATATTCCTACCTTGTGGTGGCATCATGTAGAGGCATTAAGTCCTATAAATATGATGATGAATTATTGGTCGGGCGGGTCTATTGCAAAGAGCAGCGAACCCGTGCCAATGGATGCATTATTGTTATCAATTATGGCCATTAGAGATTTACCCACAGCTCAAAAAAAAGCGTGGCAGGCTTTTTTTAACTACCATATTTTTGACTTTGAAGAGGCGCAAAATCAGCATATTCCTGAACAGCTTAAAGGAATCTTAAACCCGCTTACAAGTCAACAACGAGCGCAAGTTAAGCAGTGGCTTATCAAGCAGCTCAGTTAATAGATTAAAGGATACAGGCAATGACACTCAAATCATTACTGATAGCAGGCTGTATAGCATTGAGCTTAACAGCGTGTCAGGACACAAAAACACACAAACAAAATGTTGAACTGGTTCAAGCGAGTAATAGCGCAATAGAGTCACTCGCTAATATGCTACAAATACAGTACGAACAAGTCGATAATAGACCGTCAAAATACTGCGATAAAACCATTGAAAACGGTAATTGCTTTGAAGCAAAGCTACACATTAAGGCAAGTGGTGCCGTTAATGTGGATGGGTGGAAAATTTACTTTAGTCAAATTACGCCTATTCAACAGGCTCTCAGTGATGAATTTACTATTACTCATGTTAATGGTGACCTTCATGTAATTGAGTTAAAAGAGGCGTTTACGGGGTTTAAAGCAGGCGAAACCAAAACTATTACGTTTTATGCTAATTTTTGGTCGTTATCGCAAAGTGATGCAATCCCAAATTATATTTTGGTTAACCATAATGAGTACGCCAAAGTAATTACAAGTACTAAGCCCACTGTTGACCCTGAGACAGGTTTAGAGCTATTACCTCATGTTGTACCTTATAGTGATTACGAGCGACAATTTAAGCGTACTAAAAACGATGAAACACAATGGCTGACAGCAGAACGTTTGTTTGAGCGAAACACAAAGTATGATTTTTCACCTTATTTAACAGATGAAAATAAACAAGTAGCACAGCACATCATTCCTACTCCAACTCAGGCTACATTTAGTCAAACACAAGAGCTAGATATTAGCCAAGGCTTACGCTTTAACCTCAATGGTGTAAATGAAAAAGGGGTAACTGCGGCCATTGAGCGACTTAAATTATTGGGTTTAACGACGAGTGAATCTGGTGTTGCGGTAAATCTTAATTTAACACCCACAAAAGATGGCTCACAAGGTAGTTATACATTAGCGATTAATGCCAGTGAAATAAATATAAGCGCCACTGATGAATCTGGTGTGTTTTATGCCTTGCAGAGCTTGGCGAGTTTATACCAAGTAAACAATACAACATTGCCAATAGGTCAGGTGAACGATGCTCCTCATTATGAATTTAGAGGCGTGTTGGTGGACGTGGCCCGTAACTTTCGAGACAAAGCATTTATATTAAAGTTACTTGATCAAATGGCTGCATATAAGCTTAATAAATTACACTTACATTTAGCCGATGACGAAGGTTGGCGTTTAGAAATCCCTTCTCTTGAAGAGCTTACTGATGTTGCTTCAAAACGCTGTTTTGACCTCTCAGAGCAGCAGTGTTTAATGCCACAACTTGGCGCTGGTATAGATACTTCTAGCCCGGTTAATGGTTTTTATTCAGTGGATGATTACCAAGAAATCCTTAAATTTGCGAGTGCGCGACATATTCAAGTTATTCCCTCATTAGATATGCCAGGTCATTCGCGAGCGGCTATTAAGGCTATGCAAGCTCGTTATAATAAGTACATAAAACAGGGTGATAAACAAAAAGCTGAACAGTTTTTACTTTATGATCCGCTCGATACCACCGTGTATTCTTCGGTACAGCATTACAACGATAACACCATCAATGTATGTTTAGATTCATCGTATGCGTTTATACGCGAAGTTATGGAGCAAGTTAAAATAATTCATAATGAAGCGCAGCACCCGCTAACGCGTTATCACATAGGTGCAGATGAAACAGCGGGTGCATGGGTGTCGTCTCCAGCGTGTACTGAGTTTATTAAACAAAATAATTTGCCGTTTACCAAAGCTGAGCAATTAGGTAGCTACTTTATAGAGCGTGTGTCGAACATGTTAGCTGACATGAATATTGAAACAGCTGCATGGAGTGATGGCCTATCGCATACTAACCCAAATAATATGCCTAACATTGTGCAAGGTAATAGTTGGGATTTACTGATGTGGAATGGCCACCAGCGCGCACACCAATTTGCTAATCGTAATTGGCAGGTAGTGGTGTCATCACCCGATGTTTTATATTTTGATTTTCCTTATGAAGCCGATCCTCAAGAGCACGGTTATTACTGGGCTTCAAGGCATATTAATACAGAAAAAGTATTTCAATTTATGCCTGATAATTTACCCGTACACGCCGAATTTTGGTTAGACAGAGAAGATAGGCCTTACACCGCAAACGACACGGTTATAAAAAATGATGCAGGTGAAGTTGAGTTTGCACCGCTTGAAAAAGGTAAGCAATTTATTGGTATTCAAGGTCAGTTATGGAGCGAAAATACCCGTACCAATAATATGGCTGAGTATAAGCTTTTTCCTCGTTTATTATCGTTAGCACAACGCGCATGGCACAAAGCGCAATGGGCGGTGCCTTACGATCATGATGGCTTTGTTTATAGCCGAAATACGCAGCGTTTTACGCCTTCACTGAAGCAGCAGCGAGACCAACAATGGTTAACGTTTGCCGCTAGTTTAGGGCTTAAAGAGTTTAATAAGTTAGAGAGAGCAAATGTGCACTTTCGCATTGCTAACGCAGGAGCCAAAATTGAAAACGGCATGTTGTACGCTAACGTTGCTTACCCCGGTTTGCTAATAGAATATATGCAAGCCGGAGGACAATGGCAGACGTATAATGCGCCAATAAAAGTAACACAAGATGTGTGGGTGCGTACCAAATTGCCTGTATCTGGTCGTGTTAGCCGTACATTAAAAGTAACACAGCCGTAGCATACACACCCCTTAAATTATAAGGGGTGTAGAAACATAATTTGAACATAAATTAAATAATGACAACGCTGTCATTTGTGTTAGTATAAGATTCATCCGCTCTGGCAGCGTGTTTTATTTTGAGTGTTATGCAACACGGTCGAACAAGTAAAGAGGCAAAAATGATCACCAATACAATTAATAATGAACTCTTTGTTGGGATCGATGGGGGCGGCACTAAATGTAAAGCAATTATCGTTAACAGCGCGAATGAAATTTTAGGAACGGGTATTGCTGGGCCAGGAAACCCTTTACATGGATTTACACAGGCCATTAATTCTATAGAGCAGTCAGCTCAATTGGCTCTTAATGATGCAGGTTTAAGTGAAACCCCTTTATCCTACTTAGTGGCGGGTGTGGGGTTGGCGGGTGTTAACTTACCAAGCCTACATAAACAAATGATGCATTGGAAAAGCCCCTTCAAAACAATGTATTTAACTACCGATTTACTTATTGCTTGTATGGGTGCACATCAAGGTGATGATGGTGCAGTGATAATTGCTGGTACGGGTTCGTGTGGTTTTTCATATGTTAAAGGACAGTCTTTTATGATTGGCGGGCATGGCTTTCCGCATGGCGATAAAGGAAGTGGTGCATGGATTGGCTTTACAGCATGCCAAAACGTGCTGTTGAGCTTAGATAAGCTAATGCCTAATAACACGCTGACTGAATGTATTTTAAAGTATTTGTCGGTCAATGATGCCATGGAGTTAGTCGAAATTATTGCAAATAAACCGGCTGCATTTTTTGCTCAATTAGCCGGGTGTGTATTTCAGTCGGCTGCGGCAAACGACGATATTGCTATTAGTATTTTAAAAGAAAGCGGTGCCTATTTGAGTGACATTGCCCGTCAATTATTAGCCAAAAAATCACCAAGATTATCTTTTATAGGTGGATTGTCTTCGGTTATGACGCCTTGGCTAGACATAGATATTCAAGGTGTTTTATCTGCGCCTTTATCATCACCCGAAATGGGATCAGTACTTTACGCGAAACAACAGCAAGTTAACTACAGCAGTCAGGAGCTATGATGTATCACACATTAATGGAAAAAGAAGCGGCGCAAACGCCCGAAGTCATTAAACAGCAAATTCTTGCTAATCAGCCTCTAGTAGAAAAAATTGGCCAAAAACTACGTGATATTGCGCCTAAAATGGTGATGATCATCGGCCGTGGTTCGTCAGATCATGCTGGAGTATTTGGTAAATATTTAATAGAAATTGAAGCAGGTATCCCTGTTAGTTCAGCGGCGCCGTCGGTTGCCAGTGTGTACGGTAAAACACTTAAACTTGATAGTGCATTGGTGATTGTTATTTCTCAATCAGGACGAAGCCCAGATATTATTGCCCAAGCTAAAATGGCAAAAGAAGCTGGCGCATACTGTATTGCACTGGTAAATGACGAGGCGTCACCGTTAAAAGACATTGTTGATGACTTTATTGGGCTTAAAGCGGGAGATGAAATATCGGTTGCGGCGACTAAAAGTTATTTATCTACGCTGTCAGCTTTAGTGCATTTAGTTGCTAATTGGACTCAAAATAATGAATTATTACAAGGGTTAAAGCAGTTACCTGAAGCATTAGATGCAATCATTGACTCACCAATACAACTTCAGCCAGACGCATTTTTGCCTGTTAAAAACATGGTTGTATTAGCGCGCGGTTTAGGGTTTTCAGTCTCTAAAGAAATGGCATTAAAACTCAAAGAAGTGTGCGCTATTCATGCAGAGGCATTTAGTAGTGCAGAATTTTTACACGGCCCCGTTACATTAGTTGAACAAGGTTTGGTGATTTTAAACTGCGCGGTCGAAGATGAAACCGCATACTCTCACGAGCAGCAAATAGCAGACGTAACCCAGCGCGGCGCTCACATTATCAACCTTACTCAAAATGGAATTGCAGTGCACCCACGTTTAGCGCCGTTTTTAGTGCTGCAGCGTTTTTATTTAGATATTGCCAAAGTGGCAGTTAAGCGAGGCTTTAACCCCGACGAGCCCAAAGGGCTTAAAAAAGTAACAAGGACATTATAAATGTCAGTTCTACGTATTTTTGTTGCTACGCTGTTTGATGGTGATCAGTTTTTAAAAGACAAAGTGCTCACCATTGACGCGGGTGTTATTACCGCTATTGATGATAATACTAATAATGTAGATGAAACCTTATCAGGCTTAGTTACCCCTGGGTTTATAGATTTACAGGTAAATGGTGGTGGAGGTGTATTGTTTAACCGAGCACGCAGTGCATCAGAGGTTAAACGAATGCTTATGGCTCACGCTAAGTATGGCACAACAGCCATGCTGCCTACTTTAATTACCGATACAGTTGAAGTTATGCGCCAAGCGGCTGATGTAATAGCCGATGCGATTGTTAAACACACACCTGGCATTTTGGGCATTCACTTTGAAGGACCGCATTTATCTATAGCTAAAAAAGGGGCACATAGCGAAGAATTCATTCGTCCGATTTCAGATGATGAGTGGCAAGTTTTATCGCGCAAAGATATAGGCAAAGTGGTGGTTACATTAGCCCCTGAAAATGTATTGCCAAGTGATATTACTCAAATGCGTGAGTTAGGCATACATGTTTGCTTGGGCCATACAAATGCGTGTTTTGAGCAGGCACAACGAGCCGTTGATGCTGGCGCTACAGGATTTACACATTTATACAACGCCATGTCACCTTTGCAAGGGCGTGAGCCAGGCGTTGTGGGGTGTGCTTTGCTAAATGACAATACCTATTGTGGCTTAATAGTTGATGGTCATCATGTTGATTATGCTGCATGCCAAGTAGCACTGAAAGCTAAACCTAAAGGGCGTGTGTTTTTAGTGACCGATGCAATGCCACCGGTAGGTACAAACGAAACTGAATTTGCTTTTTTCGATCGAACAGTAACACTTAACCAAGGCAAGTTAACCTCAACAACGGGGGAGCTTGCAGGCTCAGTACTTGATATGGCAACGGCTGTAAAAAATAGCGTAGAGCATTTACAGTTGCCACTATCAGAAGCACTAAAAATGGCATCTTTATACCCAGCACAGTATATTAACTTACCCACAACACATGGAAAGTTAATTGTTGGCAGCCCTGCTAATTTTGTTCAACTCGATACACACCAACAGGTTATAAGCACGTGGATTGGTGGTGAACAGCTTTTTTAAAAACGATAATAAATATAAATAAAGGAAAAATAACATGACAACAAATGTTATGGATACACCTAAAAGCAGTAGTATGCTGCCCATGGCTATTGTGGCAGTATTATTTTTTATACTGGGGTTTGCAACGTGGCTAAATGGTTCATTAATGCCTTATTTAAGCCAAATATTAAAGTTAACGCCATTTCAGGGATCGTTAATTTTATTTTCGTTTTATATCGCGGTGACTTTTACCGCATTGCCATCGGCAGTGTTAATTAAAAAAGTTGGTTACAAAAACGGTATGGCGATGGGCATGGGGTTAATGATGATTGCCGGCTTGTTATTTATTCCTGCTGCGATGTCGCAAGTTTTTCCTTTATTTTTGCTAGCACAGCTAGTGATGGGCGCAGGACAAACATTGCTTCAAACTGCCGTTAATCCTTATGTTGTAAGGCTTGGGCCAGAAGAGACTGCAGCGGTTCGCATTAGTATTATGGGCATACTCAATAAAGGGGCGGGGGTTATTTCTCCTTTAGTGTTTACCGCGTTAATTTTAAGTAATTTTACAGATACAGTAGGCACTGAGCTTAGCCAGCAACAAGTTGATGATATGGCAAATGGTCTTATTCTTCCTTATTTAGGTATGGCACTATTTATTGGACTATTAGCGTTTGCCGTTAAAAAATCACCATTACCCGAACTTATTACTGACGATGCTGAGCAAACAAGTAGCAACAGTGAAATACGCGAAACTTTATCTCACCCTAACTTAGTTTTTGGGGCGATTGCCATTTTTTTATATGTTGCAGTAGAAGTTATTGCTGGCGATACCATTGGCACTTTTGCGCTCTCTCTTGGCGTTGCTAATTATAGTGTGATGACTTCCTACACCATGATCTTTATGGTGTTTGGCTATATTTTGGGGATTTTGCTTATTCCCAAATTTATAACTCAACAAACAGCCCTCACACTATCAGCCGTATTAGGTATTGCTATTACCTTGTGTATTTTATTAATTGATGCGCAGTCGTTTATTATTGCCAACGCATTATTAATACCATTAGGCGGCGCTAACTTACCCGATGTATTACTACTTATAGCTTTTTTAGGCTTAGCAAACGCCATTGTTTGGCCTGCGGTATTTCCACTTGCGTTGTCGGGGCTTGGAAAACTAACAAGCACAGGCTCTGCACTGTTAGTAATGGGTATAGCCGGGGGGGCATTTGGTCCAGTGTTATGGGGTTTATTGAGCGGGTTTACTTCATTACAAACAGGGTATTCGGTGTTGTTACCATGTTATATATTTATTTTATTTTATGCCGTAAAAGGCCATAAAATGAAAAAGCAATAACGCCCACCAGCTACCCTAACCCCAGTGCACTTTGCAATATAAAGTGCACTGATGATTAACTAACCTGAGCTTTGGCGAGGGATAGATTGATTACCCACAGTTCAAATTAACTATTACACGTTAACTTAAGCGCGTTACTTTTAGTTTTATCCTGCCAGCGTTTGCCCCATAAAAACGACTTAAATCGTTAGCGAAAGGGCAAAACTCGCCCGATTTAGTCATAGTTATATCTGCTCCTTGCGCTATTTCAAATAAGGCTCTGTCACTTTTATCAATGGCGCCAATTAAAGCAAACCAATCAGCATTTGGTTGGCGCCTAAAAGGCTCTAGTAATGCCATAGGTATTTCTTTTACGCCAAGTTGCACGTTATCACGATGCCACCCTTTGGGTGTACACTTTATGCCGTCGTCAAACCAATATTGATCAGGGTATGAGGTAAAGCGATAGGTTGCACCTTGCTCAAGCATCAAACCCGTACTGTTATAAAACTCACTCGCAAATACCACCACATCTTGGCTTTGGCCAATACTTAATACGCTCATATTTTGGTTGGCAAGCGTAATGTGCGCACTTAAGCCGGTAAAACTTAATGTAGAGTCGTCACTGTAGCTAATTTTGTATGTTAGCTTTTTAAGTGACTCAGGACGGTAGCTGGTGAGCTTATTAATTCGTGTAGCCACACTGTGGTGTATAAGGGGCTCTATAGTGCTTACCTCATTATCAACCAGTACAATGCATTCTCTATCTACCAGTTTAAAGAGCGAATTAAACCAAAAGTAGTTTTGCTGGTGGCTAAGTGCAAGTGGATCTGGGATCACAGTAACATCGTCTTGTGCAATTAAATTACTCGTTGGTAGGAGTGTTTCGTAATTTATCTCGTGACTTGTTAACAATGAAATAGCTAACGGTTGCTCAATTAACCACTCAAGTGCATAACGTAAGCAAATATCGGCTAATCCGTCGCGGTAATAACCACCCCCTATATCTGAATGGGCGCCTGCAAACCATAGTTCAGTAATGTTTTTTTGATGGTTCATTAGCGTGGGCTCAAACGCACGGCGTTTTTCATCAAGCGCAACACAATGCAGCGCCGCGGTTATATTATGTGCAATGGTGTGGTTTTCAAAAATAACATGCTCTGCGCCGCGTGTCGCTTTACTTACTTTAGAAAGCCCAATAGAGGCAACAGTATCAAACACACATAAATAAACATGCTCGCTGATAAGGCTTTCTAAACATTTTGCAAAGCGTCTAGCTAGGGCTGCACCTCGGCTAAAACCAGTAAGCAGCACAGTGTCGCCTAGTTGGTAATGTGCTTTAAAGTCGTTAATTGCTTGATTCAAAATGCTAGCAACATCGTCACCGCGCGGTGCTAATGTTTGATTTAAAATGCGCTTTAAGCGGCTACCTTTAGTGCCAATGCCCTGATAATAAAAACTAAGCTGGTTTGTAAATGGAGTGGTGGGGAAGTCATCAAGTTTGCCACCTAATAATAAATGCAGCTTGAGGATGTTAGAAATACTACTGTCTTCTTTAAAATGGTCTGAGTTAAATTGCTCTGCGTCGCGAGGCTCGCCCCCGGTACCATCAAAATTAAAAATTAGCGTTTTGCCCGTCATTGCCTATTTCCCTCAGTAGTTTGTGTAAATTTATATGGGAATTGTGAAAAATCAAAGACAGCGGTAATAAATATTTATTAAACGTGTTTATTACCGCCTTAAGCTTTTTATTAATGTAATTTCATTTTAGGGCGCACTACACGCAGGACTTTTTCGCTTATCCATAACGCAAAGGTTTTTGCGCTGCCATGAATGGCGCGTTGGTGCATGCGATAAAGCGATATATACATAAAGCGGGCTATGCGCCCTTCTATAAAAAAGGTGTTGCTGGTCAAGTTACCCATTAAATTACCTACCGTGCTGTAGCGCGATAAGTTAACTAACGAGCCATGATCGCTATATTTAAAGCTACACAAAGGTTGTTGTTTTAAAGTGGCAATGAGGTTTTTTTCAACACATAGCGCCATTTGATGCGCCGATTGCGCGCGCGGTGGAACGAGCTTTCCGTCTTCTTGAGTAAAAGCGCAGCAGTCGCCCAGTACAAATATACTCTCATCGACGGTGCTTTGTAAAAACTCATTAACTTGAATTTGGTTGTTACGGGTAAGCTCAAAAACGCCTAAGTCTTTAATAAAGTCTGGCGCTTTTACGCCTGCAGCCCACACCATAATATCGGCGTTTATGTGTTCATCGTCTTTGGTTATAAAGCCTTGTTCAGTGGCTTCCTTCACTTGTGTTTGCTCGCGTACGTTTACACCTAACTTTAATAATTCACGTTTGGCACTCACAGCAATTCGCTCTGTTAATGCGGGCAAAATACGTGGCCCCGCTTCAATTAAATGAATGTGCAAACGCTTAGACGACATATTTGTAAGCCCATATAGCTTTAACAGCTCAGATACATGATACAGCTCCGCTGATAGCTCAACACCGGTAGCTCCTCCGCCAACAATTGCAATATCAAGAGACTGTTGCTGGTTATCGTCTTGGTGAAGGCGAGTAAAGCTATCGAGCAATGAATGCTGAAAACGTTCAGCTTGTTGATTTGAGTCTAAAAAGTAGCAGTGCTCTTTTATGCCAGGTGTATTAAAGTCGTTACTTACACTGCCAATAGCAATAACAAGATGATCGTAACGTACAGTGCGCTTGGGTAAAATAGTATGTCCAAGTTCGTCAAAAAGAGGGGCGAGAGTAATGGTTTTATTACTTTGGTCGAGATTGCAAAAGGTACCAAGTTGAAAGTTATAATGATGTTTTGCGGCATGGGCAGAGTAAACTACGCCATCTAAATCGGGGTCAATAGAGCCAGTTGCAACCTCGTGCAATAGCGGCTTCCATATATGGGTGCGGTTTTTATCAATGAGTAGTATTTCGGCGTGTTTTTTCTTCCCTAGTTTATGCCCTAACTGAGTTGCAAGCTCTAATCCACCTGCGCCACCGCCAATAACGACGATTTTAGGTTTGGTTATATTCATGACTATGCCCTTAAAAATAATATACCCAAGCGATCTGTTTTATTATTTTAAAATTACTTGGGTATCAAAAATTATTTTGGCAAAGCACACGTTTATGGGGCTATATTGTGCGCCTAATTAAAGGAGATGTCAGCATTAAATCATGTTATTTACTGTATACTAACTTGCAAATACTTCATCTTGGCTGCACTTTTTGTTTTAGCCCTGTGTTTACATCGCCTAAAAGGACATTTTTATGAATACGCCGTTATTACAATCACTTGAGCAGCATTTTGGCTTTTCACAATTTAGAACTGGGCAACAGCAAACCATAGAGCAACTTTTAAATGGGCAGTCGTCGTTGGCTATATTTCCCACAGGGTCGGGTAAGTCGTTATGTTATCAGCTAACGGCTTTACATTTACCTCATTTAACCTTAGTGGTATCGCCTTTACTTGCATTGATGAAAGATCAAATAAGCTTTTTAAATAGTAAAGGCATTTATGCTGCAAGCCTTGACTCAAGCCAAGATCAAATGCAAAGCAGCACGGTAATGAACGACGTGCGCAGTGGTAAAGTAAAAGTATTAATGGTCTCGGTTGAGCGCTTTAAAAACGAGCGCTTTAGAGAGTTTATAAGCCAAGTTACGCTTTCTATGTTGGTGGTAGACGAAGCGCACTGTATCTCTGAATGGGGCCATAACTTTAGACCCGATTACTTAAAACTACCGCGCTACCGTGATGAGCTAAATATTCCACTGGTACTATTGCTAACCGCCACAGCCACTAAAAAAGTAAAGCGTGATATGGCCGAGCGTTTTAATATATCGCCTGAGTGTATTGTACAAACCGGCTTTTACCGCGCAAACCTCGATTTAAGTGTGCTAAGTGTAAAAACAGCTGATAAAAACACCGAACTTACTAACATAGTGCGTGCGCAAACTGGCCCCGGTATTGTGTATGTCACCCTACAGCAAAGTGCAGAGCAAGTTGCCAATATATTAAGCGCGCAGGGTTTGCAAGCGGTGGCGTATCATGCAGGGCTTGAAGATACGCTTCGCGGGCAAATTCAAGACGATTTCATGGCGGGCAAAATTAACTTTGTTGTGGCAACAATAGCCTTTGGTATGGGCGTTGATAAATCAGATATTCGCTTTGTTATTCATTACGATTTACCTAAATCTATAGAAAACTACAGCCAAGAAATTGGCCGCGCAGGGCGTGATGGCAACCCTTCAAATTGTTATACATTGGCTAATTTAGATGGCTTAAACACAGTAGAGAATTTTGTGTACGGCGACACCCCCGAGCTTAGTGGTATTGAGCACGTTATTAATGATATTCGCCAAAGCCAACAGCAATGGGAAATGCAAGAGTACAGCCTTTCGAGCGAGAGTAATATTAGGCAGCTAGCGCTTAAAACTTTGCTGGTACAACTAGAAATGCAAGGTGCAATAACGCCGCAGTACGCCTATTACGCCGATTTTAAATACAAGTTTTTGGTTAATAAAAACGAATTGCTTAGCCAGTTTGACGAGCAGCGCCGAGCCTTTTTATCGCAAATATTTAGCCACACCGATTTTAAAAAAATATGGGGCACGCTTAATTTTGACACCCTTACCCAAGCCGCGCAGGTTGATCGTAAACGCGTAGTGGCTGCACTTGACTATCTAGCCGAAAAAAACCTTATTACTCTTGAAACTAAACGTATTACCCAAGTATATAAGGTGCATGGTGAGGTTATAAATAACCCAGAGCTTGCCGCGCAACTGCACCATTACTTTGTTGACAAAGAACAGGCTGAGATTAAACGAATTGCTGCGTTAGTGCGCTTTTTTGAACTGCAATCGTGCTTGAGTTATAACTTAGCGCGCTATTTTGACGATCAAAATGCGCCAGCGCAATGCGGGCATTGCTCAGTTTGTCGAGGGCAAGCAGTAAAACTCAAATACTCATTAGCGCCGGTCACTATTAATGATGAGGTTATTTACCAAAAGGTAGACGAATTTATAGCGCATATGGCCACAAAAGGCATTCATAACGTGGGTGTTGAAACCCAGTGCCGCTTTTTAGCCGGCATGAGTGTCCCGTTGTTTGCCCGAAATAAAGTGCGTCAACTAGGTGGCTTTGCACTGTGCGAGCAGCAGCGCTATAGCGAAATTAAAGCAACACTGCTTGCAAGATAGTATTGAAATAATGACCAAACTCGCATAATTATAAAAAATGTTAAATTTTTGTTTGTTTTTTCAGCGTTTAACTATACTCAACATGACTATGAGGGTCATATAAAAATGAGGTGAACGATGAAACTGCAAAAATTGATGCTGTTAGGAGTGTTTATTTCAGGGACTAGTTACGCTGAAATTAACATTTCAGGCTTTGCAAGTATTAACGCTGGTAAAGTACTAAGTGGAAGTGGTGTGCCGCAATACGGTGTTGAGCCAACTTTTTTGGCTGACTACCCTAATGTGAGTGGCTATACAGAAGATTTATCTTTCTCGCCTGAGTCGTTAATTGGCATACAAGTGTCGGGGGACCTTGGTGAGGGCTTATCTGTCACAGGTCAAATTGTTGCACGAGGTGTAAACGATTTTGATGCTAATTTTGAGTGGGCATATATTTCGTATGAAATTAACGATAATTGGACGGTTCAAGCGGGTAAAAAACGTTTGCCTCTTTTTTATTACTCAGACTTTTTTGACGTAGGTTACGCATATGTGTGGATGCGGGCACCTGCCGACAATTATACATGGCAAGTATTTAACTATGAGGGCGTAAACCTTCTCTATTCTGGCTCGATTGGAGAGTGGGGAGTATCGGCTAATGTATATGCTGGTAAAGAAGATGATGACGACAACAAACTGCTATCAGACTTTTTCTTTCAAGAGCCTACCCGAGAAATTTGGGAAGATATGCTAGGTGGGGTACTTTCGTTAAGCCATGATTGGCTTGAAGTGAGAGTAACGCACATGCAATACACTAATAAACGGTTTCGTTCTGGTGAGCCTGTTTTATGGGATGGAAAAGATAGCCGTGATGGTAAATTTTATGGTTTAGCTGCCAATTTTGATTTTGGCGATTTTTTTGTACTAAGCGAACTTAACCGTTTAGACCTAGATGGAAACCTAGACACCTACATGATCAGTGCGGGATACCGGTTTGATGCAATTACACCTTATGTGATGTTTTCAGATTTTGAGCAAGAAGGTGAAGGTGACACTGAAAGCCATAATACCTTTGCGGTGGGGGTTCGTTGGGATTTTCATCCTTCAGCGGCACTCAAAATGCAGTACGATAGAGTCAAAGATGATTCATTCGATTTAGCGGTAGCGGGTGATAGTAAGGCAATCACGCTTGGTGTTGATGTTGTATTTTAAGAGGAATTAAAAATGAAAAAATTAATGTTATGTGTACTGTTTTTGTTTAGCAACGTTGCCTTTGCTGATTTTGCTATTATTGTACATCCGTCAAACGAGAGTAGCTTTGATGAATCCGTTATTAGTCGAATCTATACAGGAAAAGAAAAGTCGTTTAGTAATGGCAATACGATCATTCCAATTTCACAAGATTCAAAAAACCCGACTACCGAGCAGTTTAATAGTAAGTTGCTTAATAAAAGCGCTTCACAGTTAAGAGCTTATTGGTCAAAGCTTATTTTTACGGGAAAAGGTACACCACCAAAAGAGCTAGAAAATGATGCTGAGGTGATCAAAATGGTTGCAGCTAACCCAAATACGATTGGGTTTGTTTCGGCATCTACCGTGTCTGATGATGTTAAAGTAGTATTAACCTTTTAATTTAACACTAAAACCAAACAATAAAGCGTGCTAAATAGCAGCACGCTTTATTTTACTGTATTTGTTCATCATTAAAATTAACTAGCGCGTTTAGCGTGCTCGTGTATCCTATCTTATGTGTTTCTTTTATTTAAGCCACCATGCCACATACCGTTATTCCAAGTAAAACAATTGCATCTACGCCAGAGCCTATTACATGTGCCAATTGCCAAGCGTGTTGCTGTCAATTAGAAGTGCGTATAGTAACCGACACCGGTGTTCCTTTTAATTTTATTGAATACGACAAATGGGGCAGTGAAGTAATGAAACGCGCTGATGATGGCTGGTGCGAAGCGCTCGATCGTAACACGCTAATGTGCTCTATTTACGAGAACCGCCCTTTGGTATGCCGCGAGTTTGAAATGGCATCGGGTGAGTGTATTACCGAACGTGAGTTAGCGGGAATATAGTTTTTACTATAAAAAAGGGGCTCATTGCCCCTTTAGTCTATCTGTGTTTTGTAGTTGCAATGTATTAATCGTACTTTGCTTCAAGCTCTTGTGATGTATGAAACTTTTCGTGACTTTGTAATTGCTCGTCGTATTTTACGAGATTTTTAAAGTGGCCTAGCTGACCAGCGTTTTTAACAATTTCAACAATAAACGACATCATAAAGTCGGCACCGGTTAGAGTGTCGCCAACTAAATAACGTTTACCTTCTAGGCGGTCGTTGAAGTAACTAATAACTTTAGCGGTTTCGGCATCAGCGTATCCTTCTAAAAACTGTGTTTTAGCGCCATCTTTTAAAACAAACATTTTAAGTAGCAGCGGTAAAATAGCTGAGCTTTCAGCAAAGTGCAGCCATTGCTGATAATCTACATATTCAGCGGTGCCTGCTTTTGGCGCAAATTTACCGTTACCGTATTTAGTAATTAAGTAATCGGTGATGGCGCCAGATTCAGTAACAATCAAACCATCGTCTTCAATAACAGGCGACTTACCTAATTGGTGCACTTTTTTTAGTTCGTCAGGCGCTAAAAAAGTTTCTGTATTGCGCTGGTAGGCAACAATTTCGTAATCAACATCTAGCTCTTCTAAAAGCCAGATAATACGTTTTGAACGTGATTTATTTAAGTGGTGTAGTTTTATCATGTCAGTCCTTGTTGGCGTTACAGCATAGGCTGTAACGCCTTAATATTTATTAAAGTGGTTCGTTAATTTTAACCACGGTTTTACCAAAGTTTTTGCCGCAAATCATATCGTTAAATGCGCTTACAGTGTTTTCAATACCTTCAACCATGTGCTCGCGGTACTGTACTTTGCCTTCTTTAAGCCATTTTTGCATGTCTTGTGCAAATTCGTCGTAGCGGTGGCCGTAGTCGTCAAAAATTATAAAGCCTTGCATTTTAATACGTTTAGTAAGCAATTGCCCCATAAGCATACCTAAGCGATCTGGCCCTTCTGGTAAGCTCGTTGCGTTATACTGCGATACTAAACCACATAGTGGTACACGTGCTGCGGTATTAAGTAGGGGTAATACGGCGTCGAATACTTTACCGCCCACATTTTCGTAATATACGTCTATGCCGTTATCACAGGCTTTTTCTAGTTGCTCTGCAAAGTCATCGGCTTTGTGATCGATACATGCATCAAAGCCTAGCTTTTCAACGGCATGGGCACATTTTTCGCTGCCACCAGCAACGCCTACCACTTTACAGCCTTTAATTTTAGCTATTTGACCAACGGTTGCGCCCACAGGCCCTGTTGCGGCGGCGACGACTACCGTTTCGCCTTCTTTAGGCGCACCAATGTCAAGTAAGCCCATGTAAGCCGTAAAGCCAGGCATACCCATAATGCCAAGCGCATAAGACGGGTTTGCAGGTTCTTTGCCTAATTGCATTAAGCCCTCGCCATTGGTAATGGCGTAGTCTTGCCAACCAGTGTAGGCAAGCACCCATTCGCCTTCACTAAATTTATCGTTTTTAGACTCTTCTACTTGGCACACTGTAGCGCCAACCATTACATCGCCCACGTTTACCGGCTCAGCATACGACTTTGCATCGCTCATGCGGCCACGCATGTATGGGTCAAGTGAAAGGTAAATAGTGCGCAGCAGCACCTCGCCATCTTTAAGCGCTGGTAAATCTACTGTTTTAAGTTCAAAGTTTTCTTCGGTCGGGACGCCATGTGGGCGTGATGCTAAAGTAAGTTGACGACTAGTTGTAGACATAAAATTTCCTTTTGGGTTAACCCACTTAACGAATGTGTATGCGTTTAATAACCTAATTGGCATAAACAATAATGCGCGCTAAGTAGTATAAATATGTACAAATTTGTACCTTATAACAGGAGTTTTGGGCGGGGGGCTGCTAATTCAAGCTTTGCAGAGTATTTATTCTAAACAATTTTTTTTAGCTTGCTAAAAATATGGCTATTATAAAAAACGCCGTCTTTATAAATGGCGTGTTTGAGAACGGCTTCGGCTTCAAAACCGCATTTAGTCAATGCCTTTATAGAACCAGTATTGCCAGCAAATACAGCACCAAAAATACGGTTTAAATTTGAGCTTTTAAACGCGTTATCGCAAATTTTTGTAATAGCGTGTGTCATTATACCTTGCCCCCAAAAGTGACTATTGAGCCAATAGCCTATTTCACCACTGCGGCTATATTCAAATTCTCCTGGGGTGATACCTATACAACCTGCACATTGCCCATTAACAACTATGGCTTTAATTATGCCTTTTTTTGAGCCTTGGTTTATCCACCAATCCGCATCAGCTTGCGTATAAGGAAATGGAATTTTAGACGATAAAAAGCGTGTCACCAGCTCATCGTTTAAGGTTTTAATAATGTGCGGGGCATCGTGCGGTTTAAAATCTCTTAGGGTGATCATTGTTTTAATTAAGTGTCTGTTGCATACGGGTCAAGTTAGCAAGCAATTAGAGATTGCACAATCACAAAAATTAACTGCTTACGCCTATAACTTTATTTTAAAGTACTCTAATATAAGCAAAATATAATACTGTCTAAGATACCTTTTATGCACCCACACATAGCCGCCCTATATAATAGTGCCCAAAAGCCAAGCCGTTTAATTGTAGGTTTAATGAGTGGTACCTCGTTAGATGGGCTCGATGTAGCGCTGTGTAAGGTAAGCGGCGCGGGCTTAAACACACATATTGAAATATTAAATTTTACCACCGTTGAATATAGCGACGATTATAAAACTAAAATAAAGCAGGTATTTGCAAAGCGAGAGTGCGATTTAGAACTAGTAACCTTACTGCACCCGTGGGTAGGTAAGCTCCATGGCAATATAGTTAATCAGTGCTTACATACTTGGCAGGTAAATCCAGCAAGTATTGATGTTATAGCCAGTCATGGGCAAACAATTTACCACTGCCCACAGTCGCAACATAATCATAAAAGCTTTACTAATGGCACGTTACAAATTGGCGACAGCGACCAAATAGCCGTTACTACCGGCATTACAACCATTGGCGATTTTAGGCAAAAGCACATAGCCGCAGGAGGCGAAGGTGCCCCACTTGCGGTATATGGCGATTACTTGTTTTTTTCAAGCCTTGTTGAAAACCGTATTTTACTTAACATGGGTGGTATAGCTAACTTAACTTTTTTACCCAAAAGCGGTGATGCAAACAGTGTATTTAGCTCTGATATTGGCCCGGGTAATACAATAATGGATGCCTATGTACAAAAATATTTTGAGGGGATGCATTTTGACGACGGTGCAAAAATAGCAAAAGCAGGGAAAGTAAATATGCCTTTACTTCATGCATTATGCGCAGATGACTTTTTTAATTTAAGCATGCCCAAAACAACAGGGCCAGAAGTATTTAATTTAGCGTATTTAAAAGCGGCTCAAGCACTCTCCAATACACAGGATTTAACTCATCAAGATGTAATGGCAACACTCAATGCATTTAGTGCTAATGTAATAAGTGCTGCAATAAAAGAGTGCGCTAAAAACAAGGGAAATTGTGTGGTATATGCCAGTGGCGGCGGAATACATAACCCGTTATTAATGGAACAGCTTTTAACTCTTTGCCCAGAGGTTAAGGCATTTAAAAATACTCAAGTTTTGGGAATCGATCCCGATGCAAAAGAAGCCGTATTGTTTGCCATTTTAGCAAACGAATGCCTAGCAGGTGAAAAACAACATTTTAAAGGCTGTTCACAAGGTATTGCGGGAGTAACGATGGGGAAAATAAGCTTTCCCGATTAAGCTTTCTCGATCAAACCGTTTTAAAATAACGATAAAAAGGTTGAGCCTACCCCTGCAAAATATCGGCGCAACCCTTGTGGTTTTGATTGCTCGATATTGATGAGTGGCGCGTTATAGCCTCCCTCAAAGGCGTTAATATTCATATCAAACTGAAGGCTATTTTTTAAGGTGGCGTATTTTCCATGCAACATTAGCTGCATTACAAAACATTGGCTGTGGGTGATTTTGTTTAAAGTAAGGTTAACGTAACCACGCTCTAAATCAGCTTGCGTAATAACGTTCTCAGTAAAATACTGAGCGCCACGGGCACTTGGATGTGTTGCGCTAAGCGAAATAACATCACCTTCATGTACAGCATCTGGCAAATCGCATTGCAATGTAATTGCATGAAGCGCATTAGCTTGTACCGAAAGGTTTTCGTATTCCATGGTGTGGCTCATAGCCGCAGACATCGGATCATCAAGTGATTGCAGTGCAAATGTTAGTTGCACTAGAGGTGTGGTCATTTACTTCGTCTTCTAGATTATAAAAAATACAGTTTGAGTTTAAATTATCGCCTACTTAGATTGCAGTTTTATGACAAATTGCACTTAATCGGATAATCGCTGCTTTTTGATCAAAAAAGATCGTTATAAGGTTTTCATTGAATTTAGGTGACGTTTGTTGTCAAAGTAGGTGAAATTTTCGATCCAGCCTAAAAGGGTATTAATAGTGCTTATAAATAGTGCTTATAAATATTGTGGGGTAAGCATGTAGGCAGCAATATAATTTATATACGCAGAGCGATTTTTCATTTTCAATTCTATGAATTTTAGCTGTATATATACAGCCATAGTACGGTCGCTCGCATAGTCAATAAAACGACCCCGTTGCTCGTTTTATACTATGAAGAAAAGCGATAACTGAAGGATTTTAATAACGCTGGCAATTAGTTGGCAAGTTTGTTACTAATAAACAAACAAGAAAAACGAGCTCCGCCGTGGTAGAAAAACGCGCGATTCGCTCGCTATAAACATGTTAGGTGTACTGGAGAGTCATGAAGTTTTTGATAATTTTCGTATTGATAGCAACTGGAATTCTTATTTATTTGAGCACCGGAGCAAAGAAAGCTGATTCAAATGTATACGCGAAGTTTCATTCTAGTGACAGTGTTGAAATTGCCGGTAAAATTCTTACTCTTGCAGAGCTAATTAGCTACATAAGCGAGTTGGCATCAGAAGGAAAGGTGATTGATATTTCTATAAGTGGTGGAATAAGTGAGCAATTAGAAATAGAAGCAATGGCTAAGACAGTTAAAGAGTCTAAGGAATTTAGAGGTCGAAACGTTCTCATGATTATCGAGAGTTAACGTACACCTAACAAGTCGCTGATGGAAAAGGATTCGTCAATCATGTCACAATTTTCAAACGACAAAAATATGCGCCATAATTGGCCTCACCTCATAGCGAAGCGTTATGTGTAAAGATGAAAACTCAAGCATTTGTAATTTCAATTAGTTTGTTCTTTTGTGCTGAGGCTTGCGCAGTGCGGGTAGTTACCTGTGATAAGCCTGACTCAGATTATATTGCCGCCAAATTTTCTAGCGGCGCTTTTGTTCAGGCTAATGAAATAAGACAAAGGGGTCAAATCTTGTCTTCATACATCAAGGTTTACCAGTAAGACAAAGGGGTCAAGACAAAGGGGTCAAATCTTGTCTTCATACATCAAGGTTTACCAGTGCCTGCTAATGTCACACTAGCGAAGCTTGCCAGAGTACGCCTATAAAATTAACTATATCCTTAAACCTTTAATGTACTTGAGTGGCTAGCAACGTAAGGGTGATCCCTTCCAGCGTTAATTGAGAAATAAGCTTAATTCCAGTATTGAATGGGAAATATTCCAACCTCCTATTGGAAATCCACTTATCAAAGCCTCGTCTTATATAAAGCCCTGTTCCAAGCTTAAATGAGAAAGAACATAAGTGAGGTAGTTTTAGCTGTTTAGAGGTGATACTCAGAACCTCTCTTAGAGTTATGGTCATACTAAGCAAATAAAATTTTAGAAATAAGGTGTTTAAAGATGTTTTTTAATAGATCCGTGTTTTTAGTTTTTACTTTATTATCGGGCTGTTCTATAGCTAAAAGCGTTGATTCGTTTTCTTTAAGTGAAATGAATGAAACACAATACTTGCTTGAAACAGCAACGCAGCCCACTATTAAAGTTATTGCTGATATGCAAGGAGCTGACGAGCTAGAATTAGTAAGGGTTTATGATTTAACGTGTAATGGTGTTAACTACCAAGTGCCTGCCGTTAAAGGAGATATCGAAAACGCAGAATCTATTGCTGAACACATAGAGTATTTTATATTTAAAAACGTAGGCGATAATTTATCAGCGATTAAAACAATCGGATCTATTGAGGTTAAAAGGCGAAGTGACGGTATTGTAGTTAATGAGCACACCATCGACCCATCACTGACCAGTTTTAATAAAAACCTGTGTAACAGTATTAACCGCAGCGGCGATATGGATTACCCAATACAATTTGCAGGCGTTGGTAATTAGTATTTATAAACTCACTTAAATGTTATTTACAAGGTAACTATAAAGCCCCTGTATTAAACGTAACGTTTAATACAGGGGCTTTATAGTTTTAGGTTAACCGATTAAACACGCAAAGCGCATTAAAACGAATACTGCAGCCTTAATGAGATTGCATTACCCGATGTGATAGTGCCGCCTGCCTCAAAGTAATCGGCTTTAATGTAGTCGGCCATAAATTTTATGTTTTTGTTTACGGTGTAGTTAACGCCAAGGGCGTAGGTTTTAGCGTCTTGGTTTTCTTGCTTGAGCTTAAGTAAGCTATAGCGGCCTGTAAGTTCCCAGCCTGGCTCTGAGCTTGCGCCTAGTTTTGCGTTTTTATACTTGCGGTATCCGCCTGATAGTTGATAACCAAATTGCAAATAGCCGCCTTCGTAATCATTGGTTGACTCTTCAATACTGGTTACTTGTGCTTGTTGCCACTCGGCCATCATGGTAAATCTATCTTTAAGCCATAGTAGCTCTACGCCTTGTTGCGAGAGGCTATCGGCATTAATTTTATCGCCTTCTATTAATGAGTCGGCGGTATAAATTTCAAGTGGTTCATTTACTCTAAATTCGTTGCCATCGTACTGTCTCTCACTAAATGCAACCCCAAGGTGTAATAAGTTAGTATCTTGCTGCCATGGCACCCAAGCTACGCGCCCTGTAAGAGCAGATGTTGCTTCGTCTTCATCGGGCTTGTAATAACCTAGTTGCCAATTTACTGAGGCTATGTCTCCCGATAGGCTAATGCCTAAACTACGCCCTGGTGAAAACGCTTCACTTATCATGCTGCGTTCAAGCATTAATAAATTACGAGAGCTAGTTAGTTTTTCTAGGCCAAAACCTTCTTTTTGCTGGCCTATGGTTAAATCGGCATATTTCCAACCAGAGTATTCAAGGTAGGCGTCTTTTATTTCGGTTTCGCCATCGGCAAAGCCAAGCTGAAATTTACTTTTCCAGTCCTTGCTTATGTCTGATTTAAAACTTAGGCGAGCACGGCGTATTTCAGAGGTGCTTTCTGAGCTGTTGCTGTCGTATTGATCCTCTAATAATGAGGTATCAAACTTGTTGTAGTCGAGCATGATATAGCCACTTAAATCTATATCGTCGTTAATTTTGGCAAAACTTGCATTACTAACAAAGCAAAGTGCTGAAAGTGCCGCATAAGTAATAGTTAGTTTAGAGCTCATGTTAGGCTACCTTTGTTTGTTTTTCGGCTAAGTAACTTACTTTTAGTTGCGCTACGTCTCTTAAAAAGTCGATGTGTTCTATATCTACGGCAACTACGTTTAGGCCCGTGCGCTGTTTTAAATCATGGATGAGTGTGGCTTGGTTTTGCGGGGTTATGTTTTCTATGCGCTCGTAGCAAACGCTTTGTACTTCGTAGCGTTTTACAAATACGCTTGAGTCAATCAAAAAGGCAATTAAGCAAATTATGCCATTAAGAATGCTTAGCTCAATTAGGCTCATTTGCCCTACAGAGGTCAGTAAAGCAATGGCAGTAACAAGGAATAAGTAGGTCATCTCTTTAATAGAAATAGACTCAGTGCGGTACCTTAGCATGGTAAATACAGCAAATAGGCCAAATGCAAATTCCATCGACATATCAACGCCGTGCAGCAAAAAGGTGATAATAAAAACGCCTACACCAAATAAAATAAACGAGCCTGCCACCACTGCATTTTTACTAATACGAAAGTAACAGCCATAGCAAAGTACAGCCAGCGATAGGATGTTTACTAAAAAGCGGGAAAGAAAAATAAGATCTAATTTTGTCATTTTAATTATTCTCTAAAGGTAAAAGCGGGTTAGTGTGGTTAAGGTGTTTTAAACGGGCTAAAACAGGTTTAAAGCGGTTTACTTTTAAGCGCTCGGGGTAGAGCAAAGCACAGCCAATACAGTATTTACTAAACGAGGCTGGGAATATGTGGTGTTTACTCATGAGCTTATAAAATGGCGAGTGTTTTGTTTTTTTATTTTGCTTAAGCTCGGCAATAAAAAAGCCCGGTAAGGTTATTTTGTTATCGCCTTTTGGGGTGTTGTACCACAGGTTAAAATCAAGCGTTAAGCGCTCTGCTTTTTCTTCGTTGGCTAGGGCTATGCGGTTATAGCCGCTTTGCTGGGTTACATTTAAATGTGCAAAGTTGTTTTTCATTTGTTCTTTCATAAACGCAGTACAATGGGCTTGCTCGTTATTTTTTTCGAGCTTTATACGCGTTTTTACTGTGCGGCTTTGGTTGTTTTTTAGTTTTACTTCTAGGTATTCGGTGGCTGTATCAACGTAGCGCCTTTGGCGTACTTTGTAGCGGTTAAGCTTTCCGTTATGGTGGGCTTTATATAAATCAAGTTCGGGCGTATCAAAGTACTGATTATAATAAGAAAATAAACGCTTACCTTGTATGTCAAGTACCCTATACTGGCCTTGTATATGAGTAAGCAGCTCAGGTAAAAAAGACAGTGGTAGCATAAACTTGCTGTCTACACGGTTCATTAAATTAGCATTATTAAGATCGTTTAATCCGTAACCTTCAAACGGGGCGAGCAACTCGTTAATTAAGGTTGTTAATGAGCCTTGCGCATCTGGCTTTTCTTGCTGAGCCTGCTTATTTTTAGTGTTTATAGCAGTAATTGCTACAGGTGAGATTGAAGCGTCCTTTTCAAAAAGTTCATCCTTAAAGCGTGCTTGAATTGTCATAATTTTCTCAGATTATTAAATTGCAAAGTAATAGAGCGCGGTGCCAGCGTGCTGGCACTGCGCAAAGGATGGGCTGTTTATCTAGAGCAAAATCCGCTGCCGTCGCCAGCTGAAGGCAATGTGCCATCGAGCTGCGCGGCCATATTTGCTACGCGGTACTGCATAAAAGACGTTAAGCCGTAAAACTGCCCCGTTGTAGAGGTAAGGTTTTGCTCAAAGTAGGTTGAGCCATAAAAGCTAGTTGGGTCGTTTTGTACGTGCTCACGAATTAGGTCGGCTATTTCATTTACGCGTGCGTTAAATGTGTCGCTTGAAAGTGAGCCATTAATAAGCTGTGTTAAATAAATGTGGTACACATCAAGGTTGCTTTGCTCGGCAAAGACATTAGCGATTAATGGGCGCTCGCTTAATGCGCCGCTTACTGGCTCATCAATGTAGAGCTCTCTTACATCTACGCCATTACAATCCATGGCAAAGGTGCCAAATGACTCGTTAAAATCCCATGGCAAAATACTAAATACGCCATCGTCATCATAAATATAATAGTTATGTGCAAGCGGCCCGTGGTAGCTATCTAAATTGGACAGTGAAGTACTAACCGACATATAACGTAAAAGTGTGTCTACTTCTATGGCGCTGGTTTCGCCTTTATCGAGCGATTCAACAAAATTAATAAAGGCGCCGTTATCGGAGGTGTCTTCGTTGGTTTGCAGGTTTATATCGGTGTAGCTTTGTATGTCGTCACCTAGCCATAATAAATCGCTGCCTGTGCCATCTGGCTTGTATAAATCGCCATTACTGTTGGTAAAGTGTTTTTCAACAAATTCGCCATCTACGGCTTCTACCATTAAATACAAACCAAATAGTTCGCCGTTTACATAAAAGTTAACGTAAGCATGCTCAGGCGTTGGCACGCCCATTTCATCCATAAGCTCGTAGGCGATTACTTCACGCATGTACGACGGATCGTTAAACGAGTTTTGTAGTGTGAATTTTTTTAGCCCAAAAAACTTTTGCCCCGACACATATTCGTTAATATCGACCTTAAAGCTGTAGCGGTCGCTGCTAGAGTTGGCGACGCTTCTTAAGCTTGAGCCACCTTTAGTGCGAATAGCCACGCTATCGAGTGTAACCCCATTAAAGGTAATAGCGGCTTCTTGGTATTCCTCATCAAGTGGGTTATCTAGAATGTCTTGCCAGTTTTCGTCAGTAATTGTAATAGAAAGCGTATTAACCGCTGTGGGTGTAAAGGCGGTTGCAACTGTATTTTCACTACTTGGGGTAGGTGTTAAAAATGCATGGGTATAGCCGGTACTGTTACTTAGGCCGTAACTAAAACCTGTGGCTACATCGCTCTCGTCCCAGTCAATGTAGTCAATTACTTCATCGTTGAGTATTAAGCTTAGCTCGTCTTCTTTGCCTAGTTTAAAGGGGATGTAGTAAGTCCCTGGGTCTTCATCGGTGGCATAAATAGTTATGTATTCACCCGCGTATAAATCTATGTCGGGCAGGGTAACGGGGTCTATGTCGTCGCTTTCATCAATAACTTGGTAGTTGGCTAAGTTAATTGTATTTGCGCTGTTGTTGTATAGCTCAAACCAGTCGTTGCCATCGTCTGCGGCGCTTGCCACTATTTCGTTAATAACGAGTGGCCCGTGGGTTGCTTGGCTGTTTGAGCTAAGCTCTGTTGGAGTGAGTACCGCAGTTGCATCGCTGCCATCAGGGTAGCGACCATAGCTGTAACCACTCAGCGCTTGGCCTTTATTCCACGATAACTGCTCTATAATTACATTGTTACTGTAAAGGCTTACGGTATCGCTTGAGCCTAATTTAAACGCAACGCTTGGCAGATCGCCTAAATCATCGGTGCTTGCGTAAATACGGTAAAACTCACCCGGCGATAACGTAATATCGGGTAGAGCAAACTGTTCGTTATTGTCATCACTTAGGGTGTAGTCTGCTAAATAAACATCGCTACTGCTTGTTACATAAAGCTCTATCCAGTCCTCGCCGCTGCTGTCTTTTGCTACTACTTCGTTTATACGAAGTGGTGCATCTTCAGCAATTAGCGTTGTAACAAGTGTTGAGGTATCTGCTGTTTGGTTAGCTGCGCCCTCTGTGGGCGTTAGTATTTGCGCGGTGCCGGTGCCATCGGTGTATAAGCCGTAACTAAAACCTTCAGCGGCTTCGCCTTCTTCCCAATCAAGTACAGAGATAGCAGTGCCGTCCTCATATATCGTGACTGCATCGTCGCTACCTAGTTTAAAGGTGACGTAATAACCGTTATCGGGCGGTGTGTCGGTTTCATCAATGGCTTGAATAACAATAAACTCACCTTGGGAAAGCGATACTGCGGGCAGAGCTTGAGGCTCTCTGTCGGCGTTATCATCAATAAGTGAAAATACCGATAAGTCGGCTATATCTTCAGTGGCGTATAGCTCAATCCAGTCGTAGGTGGTATCGCGTGGGCTTGCGACAATTTCGTTAATAACTAAGCCCGTTGAGGTAATTGTTGATGATGAGTCAGTTTGCTCTGTGCTGCTATCGGTTGTTTGCTCAGTACCGCCACAGCCATACAAAAATGTAGTGGAGGTAATTAATGAATAAAATAGTAGGGGTTTTATGGTCATTGATGCGATCTTTTTTATTTTAATAACGTGGTAAAACAATAAAAAAAGAAGGTGCAAACAATGTGTAAACATTCAGTAATATTCAGTATAGTGAGCTTAATCACTCATTTTAAAAGTTACTTTAACCTAATGATTAAAAAATTAATTTTATTATGCGCCTTAAGCATGCCATTGGCAGCGTGTGCTGACGATGTTGCGCCATTTTCAGGTGAGATAAGCGCGCAGGCTTTACTAAACGATTACGATAAGTTTAGCGAACAATACAACGCATTTACGCCAACAGAACAAGATATTGCCTTAATGCAAAAGCTAGAAGGTAAGGAGCTAATTGTATTATTTGGTACTTGGTGCCACGACAGCCATCGCGAAGTGCCAAAGCTGATTAAGTTAATTGATGAATCTAAGGTAGAGCTTGCAAGTATTGACTACGTAGCAGTGAGTTACAACAAACGCGATGATGCCGGAATAGCTGAGGCATACGACTTGCAGTACACGCCTACGTTTATAGTAAAAGACGATGGTAAAGAGTTAGTTCGCGTCATTGAAAAGCCAACCGGAACATTAGCAGAAGATTTAACGCAAGGCTTGTAAGGTCTATCCTTATGTTATAGCCATTCAGTTAGGGGCTATGAAGCTTGGCTTTTTTGATTTGTTGCTAATCATAGGCAGATATTTAGCGTCGGTTTGTTAAGCGTTATGCGAACATCAACCAGTCATTTTATTTAAAATTAATAGGGATATTTATGAAGTGTAAAAAGTGTAAATCAGGGATTACCTCACCAGTAGTTAAAACAATAAATATTGATAGTACGCCAATAACATCATCAACGTGCCCTGTATGTGGTGAAAATTTAGATGGTTCAAAAAGGTATTGGGTTACATTAATTATTTTACTTATAGTTATTGGTGTGGCATCAAGGTACTTTTCTTGAGTTTGGTTATATTAACCAAATATGTAAATAAGCAAGGCATTAGCTTTGTTCATTAATTGCTTATTTTATCCGACTCATTTTAGTCTTTTATTTAAAAGTGAAGTGACTTATGAAGTTAATGAGATCTGAAAAAATTCAATTGTGGTTCTTGGTTAATGCCAACAAACTATATGTAGCTGCAGCTATTTTTGGTGCTATTTTTATTTTAATTTGGGGAGATGCTTCCCAATGGGAATACGAGGAAGATAAAAATCACTTCAGCACTTTTTTTTCATCCATTGATAGCCGAATTAGTTTTGTAAGGCATGGTTATTCAGGTACCAGTTTAAGAGTTGTTTTAAACTTTGATGCTGAAGGGCTCACTTTGAATGAAATCGAAAGTATAACCCCAAAATATAAAAACTTGATTCTTGAACTAATTTGTAATGACTTAGAGAGTTTAGAAATTCTAGAAGACGGCTACTATTTTGATGTGGATTTTAGGGATATTAGTTCCGAACACATGTTTAAAAACTATTTTAATTTAATAGTGAAGCATGAAAGGTGTGTCACCTAACGCAAGAGAGTTTTAGCTCAGCTAACAGGCACGAGAAAAACTAAAGTGCTCAAATTTCGATTTTACATATTAAACTTTATCTCAATTTGCTAATGGTGCCTTAATTCTCACATTGTGAGTATTATTCACTAAACAGGTTTTTTTCGAATGCTTGCGCGGCATGCGAAGAGGGTCTGTCTTTATATTGCAGTTGATAAAGTGGCCGAGAGAGTTGCTCGTTATTTTTTTGGCTCAGGCGTGTTAATTTGCCTAGCTGCACTAAATCTTCTGTGACTACATTTGGCAATAAAGCGACCCCCATACCTTGAGCAACAGCCCTTGCTATGGCTTCGTTGCTGCCTAATTGCATACTTTTCTCTGCTTGTACGCTATGCTCTGCTAATAACTTAACCGACATTTCTAGAGTGCCAGAGCCCGGCTCGCGCAGTAGCCAAAACTGCTCGTTTAACCATGCGTTTAAGTCTTTAGTAGGCTTAAAGTTGCTCGGTATAACAACACTCATTAAATCGTTTTGCCAGTGCTTACTAATAATGTGCGGCTCGGTGGGTGTGCCTTCAACCAGTGCTAAATCGATAGTGCACTCTAGCAATGCGTGCTCAATTTGCGCGGTATTAGCCACTTGTACTTCTACTTTTATATGTGGGTACTGGGCACAAAATTTGGCTAAATAAGGCGGTAGCCAATAACTGGCAATGGTGGTGCTGGTGCCAATAACGAGCGTGCCACGCTTAAGCCCTGTGCGCGATTTAATATCGTCAAGGGCGGCTTTTTCGATAGCAAAAATACTGCGGGCGTGATCATACAAGGCTTGGCCGCCTTCGCTTAAGGTGAGCTTTTTACCTTTAGATGCACGTTCAATAAGTTGAATATTTAACTGATGCTCTAGCTCTTTTAGCGCTTTAGAAACAGCGGGCTGGCTTATAAAAAGTGCCTCGGCTGCGCTTGAAAAGCTACCTACTTTAGCCACCGTATAAAACACCCTAAGCGCATGTAAGTTCATTATGCCTCTCAAATTTCATAACTTTAAGTTATTGAATCATGATTTTAATATATTGGAGTTATATTTTGAGGTTTCTTACAATTAAGTCAACACATCAACATGGTTTAATTGAGGAAGTAGAATGCTTAGCGCTATTAAAAATGGGTTTCAGCCTTTGGGTATTAATACTAAGCAATACGGCGATACGCGCTGGTGGTTAGGTATACTGCTGGTGGTTATTTTAGCGGGGGCATCTGTTGCATTAAGTAAGTTACCCATAATGCAAAGTGCGCAATTTAGCTCACTCACTATTGGTATTGTGCTTGGCATTATTGTGGGCAACAGTGTGTTTTCGCGCATAGCTACGCGTACCGATGTAGGTGTTGATTACGCTAAAAGTATATTACTTAAAGCGGGCGTTGTGTTGTTTGGGTTTAGAATAACCTTTACGCAAGTAGCGGGCGTGGGTTGGAGTGGATTACTAACCGACATTGTTATGCTTGTTGGTACGTTTATATTAGCAATTCAACTTGGCAAACGTATATTTAAGCTTGATGAGCAAACAACCATACTAATAGGTGCGGGTAGTTCTATTTGTGGCGCCGCAGCGGTAATGGCAACTGAGCCGGTTATAAAAGCGCAGGCGCATAAAGTATCAGTAGCGGTGGCAACGGTGGTGGTGTTTGGCACGTTAAGTATGTTTGCCTACCCAATTATGTTTGAGTTTATAGGGTTGAGTGAACATGCGTACGGTATTTTTGTTGGTTCAACCATTCATGAGGTCGCGCAAGTGGTTGCAGCAGGTACTGCGGTAAGTGCCAGTGCAGCCGACACCGCCGTGATTGAAAAAATGCTACGCGTAATGATGCTTGCACCTTTTTTAGTGGGCTTATCGTTTTGGCAAAGTAAAAAGCACTTTAAGGTTAACAATAATGGCCATTATGGTAAGCAAATTTCGGGAATTACTATTCCTTGGTTTGCGGTGTTATTTATAGTAGCAAGTGGTGTGCACTCGTTATCGATTATTCCGCAAGATACTACAAACGCTATTATGTGGTTTGACAATATATTACTTACCATTGCCATGGTGGCGCTAGGGCTACGGACGCAAGTGGGGGCTATTCGCCAAGCAGGCATACAGCCCCTGTTGTTAGCGGGCTGTTTGTTTTTATTTTTAACCTTGGGTGGCTATGCCATTAATATAGGCATTGCGCAACTTTTCGGGGTTTTTAATCATTAACCTACACAGGCCAATCTACTTCGTTTAAGTGATCCAGCTGTGCAGCTGAATGTTGATTGCCTTGCCATTTGTTGGTGTAGGTACCGTTTGGATCAAACTGTGCAGTTTGCTTTTGTATATTAAAGTGGCGTCCGCCACGTGGGTCAACGCCAACTCCTGCTATGTACTGCCAATTTCCCCAGTTGGCTGCTACATCGTGATCAATTAGCTGCTGCTCAAAATAAGCTGCGCCGTAACGCCAATCAAGGCCAAGCTCGTTTACTAAGCAGCTTGCCACAATTTGCCTGGAGCGGTTTGTTATAAACCCGGTTGCATTGAGCTCTTTCATAATGGCATTAACTAAAGGGTATGGGGTTGTGCCTTGGCACCAAGCAGCAAAACGGTTTGGCATAAACGTAGTTAGCGGCTTAGTTTGCTTTTGCCCTTTAAAACTAAACAAGCTGCTTTGTACGTTTAATGCATGCCATTTAAAGTATTCACGCCACAGTAATTCAAACTTAATCCAGTAGGTTGAATCGTTAGCGGTGTATGTTTGTTCGTATTGTTCAACAGTATTGTATATTTGTTTTGCGCTAATACACCCAAAAGCAAGCCATGGGCTAAATTTAGTGGTGTTGTCAAAGCCATCAAGCGCGTTGCGGGTTATTTTGTAAGTGCTAGGTAATTCGCCTGAAAAGTATTGTTCACAGTGTTTTTGCGCGCTTGTAAGACCACCATGCATTGACGTGTTAATTGCTTTTGGCAACTCAATTGGGTTTTTAGCGCACAGCGTAATAGGTTTAGGCAGTAGTTCGGTTGTTATATGCGAGAGTGTAATTGGAACATTGGCTGCTTCAATCTTCTTTTTAAACGGGGTAAAACTTTTAGGTAAATCGTTTAAATTAAAAGGCAGTTGGTTTTGTTGGTACAAGGTATCCAGCAGGGTACTGGTAAATTGAACTTCAGGGCAATGGGCTTTTAATAAATTAATTTCGCGTTGTTCGTACACACCAAATTGCTCACTGTAAACCACTTCATCAATGTGTTGCTCTTTGATACGTTGTTTTAAAACGCTCACCGGTTCACCTTCTAGCACATGCAAGGTTTGCCCACGAGCAATTAATGCTTGCTGTAACTCATAAAGGCTTTGCATTAAAAAGGTGTACTTGTTTTCACCATACTGCTTTTGCTGATAATTTGTGTTTTTAAACCAGTTGGGGTTAATTACAAACACGACGTCTAGCGCACATTGTTGTTGTGCAAGTTTACTAAAAATAGGGTTGTCGTTAAGGCGTAAATCGTTTTGTAGCCAATATAAAATGCGTTTGCTCATACTTTTGCTCTGGTTTTTATGATGATTAAATCTACGAAGCAAAAGTAGATGAGGATTAATTAATCGTGTTTAATCGACTAAATTTAAAAATGAGTGCAAGACTCTAAGTTAGAAAAAGGCGGTAAAGTTACCGCCTCTGATTTTATTTAAGTAGGGTTAAATTATCCTTTTTGCTCTGCTATCCAATCGTTTATAACGTCTTCAAGTACTGCCATAGGCAGAGAGCCTTGCCCAATAACGGTGTCGTGAAAGCTGCGTATATCAAATTGAGCGCCGAGTTCTTTTTCGGCTTTTGCGCGCAGTTCGCGTATTTTTATTTCGCCCATTTTGTAAGAGAGCGCTTGGCCTGGCCATGAAATATAACGATCAATCTGATCTTCAACCGCGCTTTGTGGTAAAGCCGTGTGACTGGCTAAGTAGTCAATTGCCTTTTGGCGGCTCCAACCAAACGCATGAATACCGGTATCAACCACTAAACGCACAGCACGCCACATTTCGTAACCTAAGCGACCAAAGTCACTGTATGGGCTTTGGTAAAAGCCAGCTTCTTTACCTAAGCGCTCTGTGTATAGCGCCCAACCTTCACCAAAAGCAGAGTGGCTAAGTGTGCGTCTAAATTCGGGTACATCCAGCTCCATAGCAATGGCATTTTGTAAGTGATGCCCTGGTATGGCTTCATGCAGGCTGAGTGCTTCTAAATTATATAAAGGCTGCAGTTTAGGCGTTGAGGCTAAAAAGTAAGTGCCTGGTGAGCGGTTATCTGGCGGTGGCATATAAAATGCCCCACGACTCGCTGAGCCTTTTATAGTAAAGGTGTTACGCGGTAAGTGACCAAAGTAAGTGGGGAGTTTGCCATACATTTTTTGCGTAATAAAAGCGGTTTTTTCAAGTAGGTCCTGCGCGTCTTTTGCGTAAAATTGCGCATCGGTTGCTAAAAATTCTAAAAAATCGCTGTATGTGCCATCAAATTCTACTTCATCAATGATGCTTTGCATTTGCGCTTTAATACGTGCGACTTCTTTAAGGCCTAGTTCGTGTATTTGTTTAGGTGTCGCGTTTGTTGTGGTGTAGTAATTAACAGTGTATTGGTAGTAATCAAGCCCGCCTTTTATGCTGGCTATACCAGGCTCTGCTCTGCAGTTAGGCATGTAATCATTTTTAAAAAAATCGTAGAACTGTTCGTATGCGGGTAATACGCTTTTGGCAATTATCGCTTGAGCTTTGGCTTGATAGTCTGCCTTTTGCTGTGCGGTAAATGTATTAGGAATACGCGTAAAGGGCTCATAAAGGGCACTGTTTTCGGCGTTTTTAACTATATGCGCGCTAATGCTTTGGCCGTAATTTTCAAAGGTTTTACAATAATGGGTATAGCCTGTTTTTATACCCTGTTTCATTAAATCAATATTTTGCTGATTAAAGCGCGGGTAGTCGGCAAGGCTAATCAAAAATGCGTTGTAATCATCAGCTGTTAAAAAGGCCATATTAGCTGGCGCTTCTGCAAAGTAAGTATGCCAGCCACTTAAAAAATTAACCGGAAAATACTTATCTCGATAAAGGTAGCTTTGCTGCTCGGTTTCTCGCTCATATTTAAATAAGCGGTAGTTCATTAGTTGCTCGGTGTTTAGCGTTTTTGGGTCTATGCTGGCTAAGCTCTTTAGAACGCTGTTGTTATAGGCTTGGCGCTTTGCAATGGCTTGCTCGCTCCAATTTGGCAATGTGCCGTTTGGTTTCCAACCGTCTGGATCGGTACGAAAAAATATTTTTTCAGCTTTGGCATTTTGCCAGTGATTATCAATAATGGTTTTTAAATCGCTGTTGCTGTCGGCAAGGCTTGGAAGCGATATGGCTGCTAAGCACATAGCTAAAATACGTTTTTTAAACATAGTCATCCGTTATTGGCGAATTAGTTGTTATTAATCGCGCTTTTTTATTTTAATTTGTGCTCAATATAGTACCAAGTTAATTTAATCAATGCGCTTACTTTTACAGCCCATATTTATTGGTTTTATATTTTGGTTGAGCAAATTTCACTGCATAACTTGGAGGAGATCTAGTTTATTGTTTTATCAGCGTTTAGAATGATTAAAACTTATTATAAAAAATGACCATCATGTTTGATAAAGTGATCGCCTTAATTGATGCAGTAAACAGCCAAGACCCTAATACTGAGCAATTTAATGGGGAGAGTATCCCTAAAGAGTATTTATACTCACAGCGTATGAGCGACATGCTTAGCCGTTTTAACCCCGATGCTGACGAACTTATGCAAATTGCAGTGCGTGGGCAGCATATACAGCGGTGGAAGTCGCCGCGAAGTGACTTTGAGATGAACAAACAGGGCTATCATCAATGGCGTAGTGCACTTTATATATTTCATGCAAGTAGTGTTGTTGCGCTTATGCAGCAAGCTGGCTACAGCGAGGCTGAGCAAAACAGAGTGTACGATGCGGTTGCTAAAAAAAATATTAAACGTAACCCTGACAGCCAATTAGTAGAAGACGTAGCAAGTCTTGTATTTATTGAGCATTACATGTTGGGCTTTGCTAATAGTAAGCCTGATTATAATGAAGAAAAATGGATTGGGATTATTCGCCGTACTTGGCAAAAAATGTCAAACGACGCGCATAAGTTTGTACTTGCAGGTAATATTACATTGCCCGCGCCTTTAGTTGGCCTTATTCATAAAGCGCTTGAGTAAATAATAAAAGTATAAAAATAAAAAAGGAATTTTAAATGTATTGCCCTAGAACTATTACGCCACTTGAGCCTTTACTTGTTGGCGGTATTACTGTTTTTACGTCAGCGCAAGGTGGCGTATTTTTTGATAACAGCCAAATTTTTAAGTTTAGCTCGCCAGAGTTAAAGCATGGTCAGGTTTTACTTAAACATTTAAGTAATTATATTGAAGGTGAGGGCGATATATCATCGCGAGTAAATTGCCCAAAGTGCCCAAGCATAGTGATGATGCGCCGGTATTTCTCACCGCTCAAAGTGGTTGAGATAGACGAATGCCCGGGTTGTGCAGGAATATGGCTTGATAGCGGCGAGCTTGCAAAAATACATGAAAACCACCTAACACCCAAAGAGCGAAAACTGTTAGCGCACGAAATGTCCACCAATCATGGGTTTATAACTATTAAACCACCTGCTTCTAGGTTTATGCCAACTAATAAAAATAAAAGTGCGCACGAAAGCACGGTTGAGAACTTGGTGCGCTTAGCTTTACTTGGCTTGTAACTCTTAAAAACGTTTTAAAACAAAAACGGCGTACTAAAAAGTACGCCGTTTCTATTGTAATAAACTATTTTACGAAAAATTTATTTATTACGGTTTTCTTTTGCAAAGGCACGTATTTTACGTTTTTGCGAAAGCGTTACTTTGTTAGTACGCCCTGCAAATGGGTTATCACCTTCTCTAAATTCGATTTTGATTGGGGTGCCCATAATTTTAAGTGCTTTACGGTAGTAGTTCATGAGGTAGCGTTTGTAGCTATCTGGTAAATCGTGAACTTGGTTTCCGTGAATTACAATACGTGGCGGGTTATAACCACCGGCATGCGCATACTTAAGCTTAACACGACGACCACGAACAAGTGGCGGCTGGTGATCGGCTTGTGCCATGTCCATAATACGGCGAAGCATTGCGGTGCTAATACGCTTAGTTGCTGACTCGTAAGCTTCATCAACCGATTCAAATAAATGACCAACACCTGTACCGTGAAGTGCAGATATAAAGTGTAAGCGTGCAAAGTCAATAAAGCCTAAACGGCGATCAAGCTCTGTTTTAATACGATCTTTAACGTAGTCGTCAAGGCCATCCCATTTATTAACGGCAATAACCAGCGAACGACCTGAGTTAAGCGCAAAACCTAATAAGCTTAAGTCTTGATCAGAAATACCATCGCGCGCATCCACAACAAGTAAAACCACGTTACAATCTTCGATTGCTTGTAGTGTTTTAATCACTGAGAACTTTTCTACTACGTCGCTTACTTTTTTACGTTTACGAACACCTGCTGTATCGATTAACACATACTCTTTTTCGTTACGTGTCATAGGGATATAAATAGAGTCGCGTGTTGTACCAGGCATATCGTAAACAATCACACGTTCTTCACCAAGTATACGGTTTGTAAGTGTAGACTTACCGACGTTAGGTCGACCAATAATAGCAAGCTTTACTGGTTTATCTGCAAATGCTTGGTGGTCAGTATCGTCGCCTTCACCTTCTTCGTAAAGCTCAATGAGCTCTTCATCATTATCGGCTACGTCTTCATCTTGTGCTGCGAGTTCGGCAATAACAGGCTGAAGTGTGTGCTCAAGTAAAAGCGTAATACCGCGACCATGAGCTGCCGCAATGTGATGAATCTCACCCAGTGATAACTGGTAAAATTCAGCACAATTTGAGTCAGCATCAATACCGTCAGTTTTATTGGCAACAACAAAACATTTTTTGTCTTGCTTGCGAAGATGATTAGCAATAGCTTGGTCGGCAACGGTCATGCCTACGCGGGCATCAACTAAAAACAGTACGATGTCGGCTTCTTCAATTGCAAGTAGCGATTGGTCAGCCATTTCGATCTCGATGCCTTCTTCAGTGCCATCAATACCGCCCGTGTCTACCACGATAAATTCATAGCCATCGTAACTAGCTTGGCCATATTTTCTATCTCGTGTTAAACCTGGAAAATCGGCTACGAGTGCATCACGAGTACGTGTTAAACGGTTAAATAATGTGGATTTGCCCACATTGGGTCGCCCAACTAGAGCGATCACGGGAAGCATAAACTACCTCTTTAAAAAACAACAAAAGGCTTCGCAGAGCGAAGCCTTATAAAAACCATATGACTATTAGTAAGTTAGTTTGGTATTGTTACCGCACTTACTTCACCGTCACGGGTGTATAATATCAGTTTGTCGTCGGCAACAACAGGTTCAACAAAGAAGCCTGAGCTATCAAAGTCTTCACGCGCTACTAACTCGCCAGTTTCCTTGTTTAGCCAGTGTAGGTTACCATCTTGGTCGCCTAAGGCTAAATAGTTACCTGTAACAGCAGGACCTGTTAAGTACCAGCCACGAAGTGCGGGCTGGCTCCAACGTTCAATACCTGAATTTTTATCTAATGCATAAACAACGCCGTTGCTGTCTACTACATAAATACTTTGTGCATCCATCGAAATTTCGCGGTAGCTGCTGTATTCACGTTTCCAAACAACATTACCTGAACGAATATCAACTGCTGCTAGGTTACCGTTGTATGCAATTGCATAGGCGTACGGGCCGCTAATGAGTGGCTGTGTGTCTACGTCAACCAGACGTTCAAACTCTGAAGCACCTTTTGCTGCTGCAATTTCTGCGCTCCAAGCTGAGTAACCACTTTCTGAAATTAAAACGCTTAATTTACCTGTTTCAAGGCCAACTAAAACACCACCGTTTGCAACAGTAGGTGCACTTTGCCCACGTAATGTAAGCGCTGGCACTTCTTGTTCAAAACTCCAACGCTCTTCACCTGTATCAGGGTGAAGTGCTAATAGTTTACCTGAACCCAAGTTTACAAATATAAGGCCGTCGCCGGCTGCTGCTTTTGAAAGTGACTCACCGGGTACGTTTTTACGCCATACTTCTTCGCCAGTTTCGCGATCAAGTGCCACTACAAAGCCGTGTTCAGAACCGATATACAGTTTACCATAAGCTTGTAATATACCGCCTGATAATTTTGCTGTACCGTTGTCGCTCCAAGGCCAAAATGAGGTGCCTTGACGTACGTCGGTTTCCCACTGTACATCGCCGTTAGTAAGCGACAATGCTTCTACTTGACCTTCGCGGTTTGCAACATAAACAGTGTCTTTGTATACAGCAGGAGTTAAGCGAGAAAAATAATGCTCTACGCCGCTACCTACAGACTCTTGCCAAACCACATCAGTTTCAAACTGATTGGCGATTTCGGGAAGGACTAGTTCGTCTTCTTCATCACTTGATGAACAACCCATTAGCGTTGCCATACATAGGGCAAGGGTTGCGGTCGTTAATTTTTTCATACCTAAAACCTTATGCCGCTGGGCTAGTTACTGCTAGGTCATCTAACTTAACTTGTAAAAGTGGATTGCCTGTTAACCCACCTGCATCTACCGCAGCCTGATAGGCGGTGCGCGCTTGCTCTTTATTACCTTGCTGAGCATAAATATCGCCTTTAAGCTCTGCAACATTTGCATTAAACGCTTCAGGTAACGGTGCATTTAGTGTGTTTAATGCATCGTCAAAATTAGTTTGTGCAATTTGAATACGTGCTAAACGTGTAATAGCAATCGCTTTTAATTCTGCATTTTCAACGTTTGATACAATCCAGCTTAACTTTTCGCTAGCGACATCTAACTTTTGCGCTTCTACGGCGTCTTTAGCTGCTACAAACGCCGCAAGTGCTGCATAGTTTGTGTCTTTATTTTCACTGATAAAAGCATCAGCTGATGATAAAACATCATCGCTTTCTACTAATTTAGTGTAAGAATCTGACGCTTGCTCAGCGGTTGTAATTTGGTTTTGGTTGTAGGCTTTCCAACCGTATAAGCCACCTAAACCTACAATTACACCGAGTGCCAGTGAAAGACCGTTTTCACGGAAAATGCGTTTAATGGCTTCTGCTTGTTCTTCTTCTGTTGAATGTATATCCATGATTACCTCTAATATCTGCTTAGCCGTTTATAAGCTCAGCTAGTAGCGCTTTAGCTTGTTCTAATTCTAATGTGACTTGTTCTTTACGCTCACGTAAATACTTTATGGTCACCACGCCTTGTTCTAATTCATCTTCACCAATAATTACGGCAACAAGTGCATCGTTTTTATCGGCACGTTTTAATTGTTTTTTAAAGTTTCCGCCACCCGCGTGAACCATCACACGAAGGCCAGCCACATCACGGCGTAGTTCAGACGCAATAATCGGGGCTTGAATACTTGCTTTGTCGCCCATTGCCGCTAAATATACATCAGCATTACGGCGAATGTCACCAACACATTCAAGTGCTTGGAGTAACAACACTAAGCGCTCTAGGCCCATTGCAAAGCCAACTGCAGGGGTTGCCTTTCCACCAAGTTGCTCAACTAAGCCATCGTAGCGTCCGCCAGCACACACAGTACCTTGCGCGCCAAGGCTGTCGGTTACCCATTCAAATACTGTGCGGTTGTAATAGTCTAAACCGCGCACTAATTTTTCATTAACCGTGTATGAGACGCCAGCAGCGTCTAAACGTTCACATAAATTTTCAAAATGTTCTTTTGATTCAGCATCTAAATGCTCTGACAGTTTAGGTGCATCAACTAATATTGCCTGTACGTCTGGATTTTTGCTATCTAGCACACGTAATGGATTTGAATACATGCGGCGTTTTGAGTCTTCATCAAGCACGTCGGTATGTTGTTCAAGGTAGGCAACAAGCGCATCGCGGTATTGTGCACGAGCTTCATTAGAACCCAATGAGTTAAGCTCTAATCGCACATGCTCGGTAATGCCAAACGCTTCCCAAAGCTGTGCTGTTAGTAAAATAACTTCTGCATCAATGTCGGCTGTGGCAATGCCAAAGGTTTCTAAACCAAATTGGTGAAATTGACGGTAACGGCCTTTTTGCGGGCGCTCATGACGAAACATAGGGCCCATGTACCAGAGACGTTGCTCTTGGTTATACAATAAGCCGTTTTCGTTACCGGCACGAACACACACTGCGGTGCCTTCTGGGCGAAGAGTCAGTAAATCACCATTGCGATCGGCAAACGTGTACATTTCTTTTTCTACTATATCGGTCACTTCACCAATAGAGCGTTTAAATAGATCGGTTGATTCTACAATAGGAAAACGAATTTCTTGATAACCGAACGAAGCTACTGTCTCGCGTAAAATGTTTTCTACTTTCTGCCAAACTTGCGTGTCGCCCGGCAGACAATCGTTCATACCGCGAACTGCCTGAATTTGTTTTGCCACTGATAAATCCTAAATACTGTTTATGTGTAATAAAAAAATGCTTACACAACAAGAATGCTAAAAATTGACCCAATATTATATACCCAAACGACCTCAAGATGCGAGCGTCGTTGGAATTAAAAGAAATTACCATTATTAAAAGTAATACTTTGATATAAAGCCCGATGAAGCGCTGAACTCTGTATTTTGTGAATGCTTGGGTAAATCTATTATAAAGGTCAACGCCAAACACGAGTGCTTGGCGGTTAATACGTTATTTATTCGACTATTTTTACATCGATAGGGGTTTGGCTTTGCTTTTTATCGATGAAATCGCGAACGTAGCCCTCTAGTTGCTCAACAATGTTGTTGTTATCTATACGTGCTTTTTGGCGTTCGCCATTAATGTATAAACCTGAGCGACGGTTTGCACCGGCAAGGCCAATATCACTAACAAGGGCTTCGCCTGGGCCGTTTACTACACAACCAATAACTGAAACAGAAACAGGCTCAATGATATCTTCAAGGCGTTCTTCTAATTGGTTCATGGTGCTCACTACATCAAACTCTTGGCGTGAGCAGCTTGGGCAGGCAATAAAGTTAATACCGCGTGAGCGTATACGCAGCGATTTTAAAATATCAAAGCCTACTTTGATCTCTTGTACCGGGTCGGCGGCGAGTGATACACGTAGCGTATCGCCTATGCCTTCGGCAAGTAGCATACCTAAACCAACGGCCGATTTAACCGAGCCAGAGCGCATGCCGCCAGCTTCGGTGATCCCTAAATGTAGAGGTTGTTCTATTTCTTTAGCAAGCAAACGATATGCGCCTACAGCTAAAAATACGTCTGACGCTTTTACCGATATTTTAAACTGATCAAAATCAAGACGGCGTAATATATCTACATGGCGCATTGCTGATTCGAGTAATGCCTCGGGTGTTGGCTCGCCATATTTTTCTTGCAAGTCACGCTCTAACGAGCCACCGTTTACACCAATACGAATTGGAATGTTATGTTCGCGAGCTGAATCAACAACGGCTCTAATACGCTCTTCGCTGCCTATATTACCTGGGTTTATGCGCAAACAATCTACGCCATATTTTGCCACTTTTAAGGCTATGCGGTAATCAAAGTGAATATCGGCAACAAGGGGAATACTGACTTGCTCTTTTATACTTTTAAACGCTTCTGCTGCGTCCATAGTCGGTACTGACACACGAACTATATCTGCTCCTGCGTCTTGAATTGCTTGTATTTGTGCAACGGTTGCATCCACATCCATGGTGTCGGTGTTGGTCATCGATTGCACTGCAATAGGTGCGCCGTCGCCAATAGGCACATTGCCTACATTAATACGGGTGGATTTTCTGCGTTTGATAGGAGATTCTGAAAACATAGCGACTACTCTGCTAATGGTAAGGTAAATTTGGCTAAACGGTTTTTAGGAAAAGCCGAGATATCCACTGGCTCACCGTTTAAAGTAATGTTAACTACATTGTGCTTACCAAGCACAACAGCAAAAGGAGGTGTGCCAGAAACAGTCATTCTGTAACCTGCTTTTTTAACGCCAAAGGCTATTTTTTCCCCTTCGCCGTCGTGTATTTCGACCCAACTTTCGTCATTGAATAGCATTTCTATTGTGCTGATGTTGGCCTTACCGGTATCTGACTCTAGGGTTTGCTCGTCAAGTGTTTGTGTTACTTCGTCATTTGTTAAGTCTGTACTTTGCTCAATAGACTCTTGACGTAACTCCTCAGCGTCGTTTGCCGATTTTTGCTGTTCAATATTTGTTGATTGAATTGCCTGGCGCTCACTCATTATAGTGTTGCCAATATTTATATTTGTGGTTTGCTCTTCTATGGGGGTAGCGTTTTGCCAAAACCATAATGCAGACGAGCCAATAACGATGGCCAATATAATGTAGGTCACTAACATTAAACGGCTATCGCTGGCTTCTTTTTCTGTACGACGAGAAAAGCTTTGCATGTTAGCTGGTTTTGCTGGCTCTGGTGGCGCTGGCAACATGGCTAATATAGGGGTGCTATCTACCTTTAATTCGCGGCAATAGTTTTTTATGTACCCTTTTACAAAGGTAATAGGTCCTAACGCTTGAAACTCATCGTTTTCAAGGTGTTTAATTTGAAATTCAGAGAGCTTTAGCGGTTTAGCAATGGCTTCAATGCTTACCTTGGCTTGCTCTCTGTGTGCTTTTAGAATTTGGCCTACGGTAGGCTGTTCGCTCTGCGTTTTTTCTTCATTCATAATAAGTATGAGTCTGGATCCACTAGTAAAAGTCTATGTCCTGGTTTTAGCTCTATATCAGGACTTAATTTATTCCATCGCATTAATTCATCAATTAATACTTGCTTCTGGGTAGCAATATCGTAAAGGGAGTCGCCAGATTTAATTTCGTAATAAATATTAGGATCGTTTAAGTAAATTTTGCTGCCATTCATTACCCGATCCGACTCTTTTAATCCATTCCATTGCAGGAGTTTTTGTAGTTTAACATTGTATCGCACCGAAATGCTAAATAGGTTTTCACCAAACTCTATAATATGAAAAGGCACACGTAATGCTGCCACTTTAGGGTTTAACATCGGTAATGCTGTTTGCTTATTTGACGCTAAGTTTGTAAATGTAACATCATTACCGCTTTGGTAATCACTCGTTTCAAAAATATCTTCGTTTTTAGTGGCTTCGTAAAAAACAACATTTGAGTCGTTATTGGCAACGGTAGTGTTTGCCGTGACTGCTGGCTGATTTGTTTGAGGTGAATTAAAGTTAGCCGTTTTAGGCGCCCCAAAAGAAATAATTTTCACCTCTTCTTTTGGTGGTGCTGATGCTACTTTAGCTGCCACTGTTGCAGGTGCTGTACTAGGCTTAGTGGCGGGCTTTTCAATAACTGACTCAGGTCTATTTGGTGCTTTGGGTTCAGTTGTTAAAGCACGTAATACCGCAGATGTATCTGTTGATGGCCCAGTAGATGTAACTTGCTTTATTTCAGCTTGTTCTGGCTGTTCAACAATTGCTGTTGCTTTAGTTGTGGCTTTTTTGGGAGCAATTTGTTGTGGTGCTGAAACTGCAGCAACGGTGTTTTCAATGCTTGTGTTTGTATCATTTCTAGCAATGACTGGATTCGCGTCTTGCGTGTTTTGCTCAGGCTCTACAGATCTAACTTGCGCTGGTTGTTTAATAACCAGGCTTTTTGTGCCATCTTGAGTAGGTGCTTTTTTTCTGACTATTTTTATTTTTGGTTTTGCACTTATATATGTGCTGTCTGCATCAGCTTTTAACTCATTTAGTTTTGCTTTACGGTATTTTTCACGCAGCATTTCAAATTCGTTAAAACGTGTTCGTTGCTCTCTGATTGCATACGCTTCGTTACTAGTAGAGTAGGTTTGTAAAAGGGTGCTTGCTACTTTTTCGGCTTCTTCTATTCGCCCCATACGATTTTTTACTAAATAGCTAAGCATTAAAGCACGCGACGATACCCGACCTGTGTCGTCATGTTTTTTAAGAATGTCGTTTGCTTTGTATAAATCACTTTTTGCATAAAACAAAGCCGCTAAACTTAAAAGAGTTGAGGTTCGCTGAGAGCTGTGATTAAGCGCTTGCTTAAAGTAAGTTTCTGCGTTTTCAAAATCGTCAAATTCAATAGCGCACAACGCTAGATTTTCGTAGCTTTCTGCAACACGGATATACGTTGGAATTTCAATGGCTTTTAAAAATTGGTCGGTGGCACGGTCGTATTCATCAATGCCACACAAAAATACACCGTAGTTGTTAAGTGTATTAGGGTCATCTGGTTTTATATCTAGTGCTTTTTGATAGGCTCTGTCGGCTAATGGGTTTTCACCTACTTGCTGGTAATAATACGCCATAGAGTAATGAACTTCAGGTAAGTTGGGAGCGAATTCAGCTGCGCGTTCTAGGTTGTATTTTGCTTGTGAATTATTACCTGTTTTTAGGTACTGTAATGCTAAAGCTATTCGCGTGCGTGCTGCCCCGGCGTTATTGATTTTATTTTTGACAACGGGCTTATTACTGCCGTTATAACTACTTTCGGTAACACAGCCACTTAAAGCCAGTGCCGATAGTGTTATAGCAAGTATAGATCGCATTACCTTATCTCTTTATTTTTGTCCATATTGCCTATATTACCTAAAAGCCCTCATGTTGCATCAATTATTTAATAATAAACGATTTAACAGGAGGGCTTTTAGTAATTTAACTAAATTTAGGCTTGCTGGATGTTAACTGAGATTTTGTTATCGTCGCGCATTTTCTTTTTTGCCATACGTTTTGTACGGTCAACGACATCTCCGGCTAATTGTCCACAGGCTGCGTCAATGTCATCACCTCGAGTTCGGCGAACAATACAAGTAATACCAGCAGCTTGTAAAACCTTAGAAAAACGGTCAATTCGGCTGTTGCTTGAACGTGTATATTCGTTACCTGGGAACGGGTTAAACGGAATAAGGTTTACCTTAGATGGCGTGCCTTTTAAGGTTTTAACAAGTTCGTGTGCTTGGTCGGTACTGTCGTTTACGCCATTAAGCATTACGTATTCAATTGTTACGTCTTTATTGGCTTTAGAGCCATCAATGTATCGACGACATGCCGCTAAAAACTCTTCAATAGGGTACTTTTTATTAATTGGTACCAAAATATCACGCAGTGCGTTATCTGGTGCATGGAGTGAAATAGCAAGCGCTACGTCAATCTTCTCTTTTAATAAATCAAGTGCAGGTACTACGCCCGATGTACTTAATGTTACGCGGCGCTTAGATAAACCAAAGCCCCAATCGTCCATCATCAATTCCATTGCTGGTACTACGTTTTTAACGTTAAGTAATGGCTCGCCCATACCCATCATTACTACGTTAGTAACAGGGCGTTTTTCGCTGTTGCCATCTAGGCCAATATCTTTGGCTACGCGCCAAACTTGGCCAATAATTTCTGATACTTTTAAGTTACGGTTAAAGCCTTGTTGTGCTGTTGAGCAAAAAGTACATTCTAGTGCACAACCTACTTGTGAAGATACACACAATGTTGCGCGCTCTTTTTCAGGGATCCACACGGCTTCAACTTCTTGTCCGCCTTCTAGTACTAAAGCGTATTTAATAGTACCGTCGCTCGCTTGTTGGCGAACTGAGATTTCAGGGGCTACAATTTCGCACTCAGCTTTAAGCTTTTCTTTAAGCTTTTTATTCACGTTGCTCATTTCGTCGAAGTTATCTACGCCAAAATGATAAATCCATTTCATCACCTGATCGCCACGAAATGGCTTTTCACCGAAAGATACAAATAGCTCACGCATTGCATCTCGGTTTAAATCTAATAAGTTAATCTTTTTTTGCGCAGTGGTCATGAAACAACCTTAATCAGTAACGGTGGTGATAAAATTTACAGAGACAAATTGTACACAATTCGTTCACTTTAATCATTAAATAAAGCATCATAAATAGCAGAGTAATACTTTAATTAATGACTAAAAAAGGGCTCGAAAGCCCTTTTCATACTTTGCATCACAGGGTTAGCTGTGAAACTCGAATTAACGAGTACGTGGGCAAAGTTCTTCGTCAGCGAAGAAGTACGCGATTTCGCGAGCAGCAGATTCAACAGCATCAGAACCGTGAACAGCGTTTTCGTCGATGCTATCAGCGTAGTCTGCACGTAAAGTACCAGCTAGCGCTTCAGCAGGGTTAGTAGCACCCATGATTTCACGGTTTTTAAGAACAGCGTTTTCGCCTTCAAGAACGGTAACCATTACTGGACCAGATGTCATGAAAGATACTAAAGCGCCAAAGAAAGGACGTTCGCTGTGTTCAGCGTAGAAACCTTCAGCTTTCTCTTGAGAAAGGTGAACCATTTTAGCTGCAACGATTTTAAGACCAGCAGTTTCGAAACGGTTGTAGATAGCGCCGATGTGGTTTTTAGCTACTGCATCAGGTTTTACGATTGAGAAAGTACGCTCTAAAGCCATCTTTATGCTCCAATAATTTATAAGTAAAAGTGTGAATATTAACGGGCGCGAATTATACGCGTTTTAAGTGAAAAATCCTAATTTTATTAAAAGCCAGTTCAATTACAGTTTTATGATCTTGATCAAAGGCTTAATTTTAGTGCTCTTTATACTGCCGCGCTTCTGCTTTTATATTTAAATTTATGACGCACACAATTGGCTCAATGCCTGTTGTTGTAGGGAGCGCACATGCCATCTGTTTCATCTAGCCCATTTATACCAGAACTATTATGCCCAGCAGGGAGCTTAAAAAATATGCGCTATGCCTTTGCTTATGGTGCTGATGCGGTCTACGCAGGGCAACCTCGTTACAGTTTGCGCGTAAGAAATAATGAGTTTGATTTAGAGACCTTACAAATAGGTATTAATGAAGCACACGCATTAAATAAAAAATTTTATGTAGTATCAAATATCGCGCCCCATAACGCCAAAGTGAAGTCGTATTTACGAGATATAGAACCTGTAATTGCTATGAAACCTGATGCGTTGATCATGTCCGACCCAGGTCTAATAATGCTAGTACGTGAAAAGTGGCCCGATATGCCAGTTCACCTTTCTGTACAAGCCAATGCGGTAAACTATGCCAGTGTATTGTTCTGGGCAAAACAGGGTATTGAACGGGTGATTTTGTCTCGTGAGCTATCGCTTGAAGAAATCAGCGAAATACGTTCTCTGTGCCCTGAAACCGAGCTAGAAGTATTTGTACATGGTGCGTTATGTATGGCTTATTCTGGACGTTGTTTGCTTTCTGGCTACATAAATAAACGCGATCCAAACCAAGGCACATGCACTAATGCGTGTCGTTGGGAGTACGATGTAAAACCCGGTACTGAGAATGAAACCGGTGAAATGGTGCATAAAATTGACCCTAAAGCAGTTATACCCACTTTAGGTGAAGGCGCGCCAAGCAACGAAGTATTTATGCTCGAAGAGCAAGGACGCCCGGGTGAATATATGCCTGCATTTGAAGACGAGCATGGTACTTATATCATGAACTCAAAAGACTTACGCGCCGTGCAATACGTAGAACAGCTAACAAAAATGGGGGTGCACAGCCTTAAAATAGAAGGGCGCACTAAGTCATTTTATTATGTAGCCCGTACCGCACAGGTATACCGTAAAGCGATTGACGATGCCGTTGCAGGTAAACCATTTGATGCAGACTTATTTAAAACCCTTGAAAACCTAGCTCACCGCGGTTACACCGAAGGTTTTTTAAAGCGCCATGCTCATCAAGATTATCAAAATTACGAATACGGTCACTCTGTATCAACTAAACAGCAATTTGTAGGTGAGGTATTAGGAAGAAATGCTAATGGTTTGGTTGAAATAGATGTAAAAAATAAGTTTTGTGTTGGCCATTCATTAGAGCTAATGACGCCGAAAGGCAATATTAGTTTTACCCTTGAAAGTATGGAAAATAAAAAAGGCGAAAGCATTACCGACGCCAAAGGCTCGGGCCATATTGTTTTCATTCGTTTAGATAAAACTATAAATTTGCAACATGCTGTTTTGATGCGCAACTTGGATGAGCACCAAGATACCAGAAATCCATTTAAGCAAGTCGCGGCTAATTAATAATTAAACCCAATAACGAATGAGGCTGTGTATTACTGGGCAATTAAAGTAATTAACTAATGCTTAGATATTTTCGAGCTAATTTAGAAGCAGCCTATTAAATTAAATTTTCATTATGTTATTTTTTGCTTGAGTCACTTATTAGTTTTAGCAAAATTATGGTAAGTACGAGTGCAGGGATTGCCCATATATAAGAATTCATTGTTTTTAACTCCAAAATTGAAAACTGAAATCAACATTAATGATTTGGCAACGTTTTGCAAGGAAACGATTACAAGCGCTCTTCATTCTAAAACTATCCGGCATAACGATAATTTTAAAAATGGTGATAAAAAATAAACAGAGTTAAGCATTCAGTTAATAAAGGTACTTGAATTTAAAACAAAACCCTACCGATTCTTGTTTTATAAATTATATTAATGAAAGAGGTTAATAGTGGCTCTACTTATAAATAGCAAATGCATTAACTGTGACATGTGCCATCCCGAATGCCCGAATGAAGCTATATACATGGGCGCTAAAATCTATCAGATAGATCCTGAAAAATGTACCGAGTGTGTTGGGCATTATGAAAAGCCAACCTGCATCAGTGTATGCCCAATAGATTGCATAAAACCTGATCCCAACTGTCGAGAAACTTTAGATAAGTTAGCTGATAAATATGTACGTATTATTAGTAAGTCATAGAGTCTAAAAATGTAACTCTTAAAACTAGATATATGAGTAATTATATTAGCAGTAAGTAGTAGAGAATTTTAATGATGTATAAAACTGCTACCTCAATAAGAATGAAATAAATAGTTATGCGACTTTGCTAAACTCATGAGATGGGCTTTTTATCAGCTACTTATATTATTTAGCCCTCTAATTGTATACCTTTCATACTAAAAGTGTTTTTATTCAAAAAAGCGTGAATTAAGCATTGACCCCCACTCGAATATCCCTATAATGCGACCCCACTGAGACGGCAGAGCAGGCAACGCTTAGCGAGCCAAGCAAACCACTTAGTGAGTCGAGTAAAACTTAGGTTTAGATTTTTATAAAGTTTAAAATTAAGTGTTGACAAAAACACAGGAAAGCGTAAGATTCGCTTCCCTTGAGTCGCTAAGGCAACTCAA
>Ga0310124_10000035_pt1 | contig 82539 bp, 103 predicted proteins | sample CB11b_AW_Bot5_MG_FD_203507 | JGI IMG/M metagenome (GOLD analysis project Ga0310124, IMG submission 203507) | Marine microbial communities from Western Arctic Ocean, Canada - CB11b_AW_Bot5 | ecosystem: Environmental > Aquatic > Marine > Oceanic | place: Canada: Western Arctic Ocean | collected... | reverse complement strand
GTTGCCAAGACTCAACAACCAACTTACCTTCAATATCGACTTGATCGCCAGGATTAAAGGTATTTTTACATTGTTTGAGAAAGCGGTTAGTAACCTTAACATCGATAAATGACACTCGCTCAACCCATTGGTTATTGTTGTTTTTATCAAAGTAACCATCATCGTATGCGATGCTCATATTGCCAAAGTATTCACCTGGCTTTTGAGTTGATTCTTTGATGTCAACGAATGATACATTACCAGCGATAAGTACAAGATTTTGCTTTAAGTTTTTCATAGGATATTTCCTCTTTACGTGTTGAAGGCAGCTCGAAAGCGCCTGTTTTGTTTAAAAAAGTAGCATGTACATAGTAATACATGGTTACTTCTTGTGCAAACACAAAGCCTCGAAAACCCGCCCGAAAAAAACGATCTTTTTGTCATTTTTGATTAACTGTTTCTATTGGCAAGTCTACGAGCTCTTGGAACTCTACATGGGAAGGGCAGCTATAAGCGCCCACTTTTTACAAATTCGATTAGAAGGTTACACGCGCCAGTTCTTAAGAAAAACAGCTCAATATAATGAGCTGCGCGTGTAGGAACTACACGACTATCCTCTAAGGCTGTGTTCTGACTAGCAGATACACTGGATTATAAGCCTCCCAGGTCGCACCTGGTTGTACCATCGGTCAAAGCCTCCCAGGTAGGGGACGTTGTTATAGGCAACGAATCTCGGCGCGTGGCCTTTTTAAAACTGGATCAAATGAACGAAAGAGGGGGAGGGACGGCCTAATAAAAAACCTTGCCCATACTCACAACCTAGTTGCTCTGACATCTTACGCTGAGATTCTGTTTCAATCCCTTCAGCCAAGACATAACACCCTTTCACATTTGCGATACTTACTAATGATTTTACAATGGTTTGTTTTATTTTGCTAGACTCTACACCGTTAATTAAGCTACGGTCGATTTTCACGCCATCAATATCCAATTTATCAATAGCGACCATGTTGCAAAATCCGGCTCCAAAGTCATCTACAACGACTTTAGCGCCTAATTGTTTAAGCATATAAATAGAGCAATTCACTTGCTCATAATCTTCTATCTGAAAGTCTTCAGTTATTTCAATCTCGATACAAGATGCATCAAGATCACCACCTTGGGCCATATTGTAGAAGTATTGCAAAAATACACTTTTATCACCTTTCTCTAATTCATCAGGCGAAACATTAATTGCTAATTTCAAGCCCTTACCGTGGCGCTTTTGTTCAACACTCACTTTATTCAACATCACAGGCCATAGACGATTCCAGATAGTGCTTTTGTTGAGCCGGTCGATAAATCGACCTGGCCCAACAATTCCGGTTTCCGGATGACTCAACCTTAGCAAACATTCAAACCCTTTTAGTTTGTTTGAAGCAAGCGCGAATTGCGGTTGATAGTGATACTGAAAGTGTTCAGCCAACCGCGCATCGATGTGTTTGCTTTTACGAGGCTCAACGAGTCGAGCCGAACGTATGCCCGTCATTTGCCCATCTTCCCTTTAATGCCACCCATGCCTTTACTTGCCATGCTCTTACCCATTCCCTTAGCTTTATTGTTTGCAGCTGAGCCACCTTTTTGACCCGCACTACCAGCACCGCCAGCCATTTTTTGGAATGCGCTATCTGCTCCGGCCATACCTACCCAGCCAAGCGCTGTAGAGAAAAGCAAAGGCGCATAAAGGTACAAACCTGAAGCAATCCACTGCGATAACATTTGCGTGTTCACTTCATCAAAATCCACACCTAATGCTGTCATCATCGTGTCGTCAATAAGTCGGGACAATTCCCAAAAGAACGGCCAAAACATCATTGACATTACAACACCGTGGAACAAGCCAATGTACTTCCACTTAAATCCGGCCATTAACATAGCAGGCAAGTAAGAAATTATGATCACCATAATGATAAAGGGCTTTACCATTGGCATAGACAACTGAAGCATACTTGCACCGCTAAACTGCTCAATCGATTTGCCAGCTACACCAAGCGTACCCATCGCCCTGAAAGCCCAGTCAGTAAAACCGTCATCACCTTGAGTACCGTAATCTGTAGTTGAAAGGGAATTAAGCTCAGATAACTTGATTGGAGTAAATAAAGACTGCATTACCACAACGTCTTTTTTGGCAATGAAAACATAATTTCTATTTTTCACACGGTTCAACTGAGTCGTTAAGGTGTCGTAGATTTCATCTTCTTTATCTCTTAACCACTCTTCAACGCTTGCATAAAGCCTTGTTGAAAGCGCCTCTTCTGCAACATAAGGCGTATTTATCACCCCTTCACCTAGCCACCATTCTTTACACGTAGGAAAACCATAATCAGCGGGAAGCTGCTCACTTTCTGCCAGCTCGTTGATTGAGTTTCCGTAACCTGGTCGCGCTTTTCTTGAGTAAAAGCCATCACCATCGAAATTATCGTAATACCCTCTGTCCATGACCAGCTTTCGGCCCCCAGGCCAATTTTGCTCATCGCTTAAACCCATATCCCAGTCTGACAGATACTTTCTTCTTGCTGGGTTGTAACACCACTGAATAAACTCTTTGGTTTCATTAAGCAGAGCCTCATCAGAAATACGCTGAGACAGCATGCCGTCAGAAAGCAAACGAATATCCGTAGAACATGGCAGATCCTCAACCGCCCAGTTTTTAATACCTTGAGAAATACGAAGAGCTACAGCAAATAAAACAGGCAAACGTATTTCACGTCCACCAAGTTGAACTTCCATGTTTTCAGCAACAAATTCAGCTTCCTCCCCCAATATTTCAGTCGATATAGTGCCAGCGCCTGTCGTATCTGATGTACATTGCCGTGCGTAATACTTAATATCATCAAACTTGAGACGAACCATTGGATAAAGCGCAAGTTCTAAAGCAAGCAGCATAAAGAAGAGCCCCATTGCTACCGTTCGCAATGAGGATTTAGTATTAAAGTCTTCCATTGATGATTCAGACGCGCTTTTCACCGCTCCAAATATCAACGCAATCATCGGGAAGTAAACCAGACCTGTTTGAGCAAAAATATCCCACAGCACATCATAAATATAAAATGCAAGTGAGATACCATAAGCGTCTATCGTGCTATCAACTACCATGCGCCCCCCCTTAAAACACTAAACCTAATAACTCTATCAGCACCAACGTTCCAACAACGTATGGATAGAGCGTTTTAAGAAAGAACACCTGACGAAGATTAAGACCTTGCACACGGCCAAACCACCTTACAATCTCTTTCCAATAAAAAATCAGCAAGACCACAATAGTAAGGCGCATGACTGTAAAATAATTACCAGCACCGTCTATGCGTTTCCCGACTTCCAAAACTGCTTCTTTCTGTTCCATCAAAGAGACAGCAAGGTTAAGCAAAAAGCTAACCCCCAATGTAGCGAGCAACAAAATCCCACCACCAATCAACAGCCATTTGAATACTGCCTTTCTCTCAATATTCATTACTGACCTCGACCTGTCATTTTACGAATGGCATCTGCCACATCTTCACTTGGGGCAACGCCGTTATACTTTTCACGTCCCGCTTTTCTGTTAAGCAGTGTCACGGCAACCGATTGTTTAGTAGATGCTCTTAATTCTGCATCTTGGCGAAGCAAGTCCATTTCTTCACCAAGCTCAGTAATACGCGATGTAATGATTTTCACAGCATCGGGGTTTTGCGCCACATGCGCTTCCTTGAGGCCAGAAAGCATGATTCGACGAGCGGCTATCAAGCGCTCAACCATATCGACAGTCGCGACCTCTTCAGCTAAACGCTCAACTAACGCACCTTGATATAGAGACTCACTTTTTAGAGCTTCCATAACTTGTTGGGTTATTGCATATCCAGGGGCTGATATTTCTTTCAAAGTATCAGGGTCATAAACAGTGATAGGGGTATCAAGCAAAACAAGCAGCCGATCTTCAATACGCCTTTGCTCTTGTTCCATTTTTGCATAAACCCCCGTTCCAGGGGTTGTCTTTAACCGCTCACAATCAACACAGGTTCTAATTGTTGTTTCGCCAACAATATCAGTCACCCAGTCAGCTGCATCACCAGGGCTACTCCAATATTTAACAAACCACGGCGCTCTATCATTATCAGGAATGCTCGACCGACTTTTAACATCACGGTTTGCTAACAAATTAACACCCGCTTTTACTGTATCTGCAACCGTATCAATAGGAGGCTGGTTTTTACCGGCAGCTTTATCGCCACCAACCCATTTTACTCCACCATCGCCTTTGTCTTTATCAACATTTTCTTCGACTTGAACTACATCTTCGGATTCGGGATTAGAATCACCCCAATCTTCAAAACCAGAAACTTCAACCCAACTACCAGGCGAACCGCCTGTACCATATCCTTCACGAATCATTTTATCGGTCATTTCTTCGCAAGAAGCTACTGAGGCATTAAACAACTCACTAGCCTCAAGTTTTCCTTGCTGAATAAACTCATAAAGTTGAGGGTCAGAACGCGCAATTTCCATCATCGGCCAATTAGAGATTGCACCGGTCACGCTGGCTAATAGATCATCACCCAACTTTTCAAGTTGGCCGGTCACACCATTCAGGATATTGGTAACAGACAGTGACATATCAAAATCACCGCACATTGGCGTTTTCCAACGGACCCCAGCACCTACAGGTATATTTCTATTTCGACGCTGCTTGATTTTGGCTTTTCCACCAATTTCAAACACCAGTCTGGGATCTAATTTATCCTCTGCCGCTGAAGCTTTTGAAACCACAGCCCCGTTAGTCAAAAAGAAGGCTGTTACGGCCAATGCAATAACACTTTTTTTCATCATTATCTTCCTGTTGAATCTGTATCAATGGAGAACAAGAACACTTGACCTTTTTTCTCGCAGCATGTGTAAGGCCTCCATAACTGCCAAGCGTAATTACCATCGTCTGAACGTCTGTGCTGATATCCGTCATAAACGTATTCAGTCATGTTCGGCATGCCGGTATCAATTGTGCGGTCTTTCCGTGTAGAGTCTTCACCAAATATATGACATTGGCTTTCAGCTCTTGGATAGAGCATTTGCCATTTACCCTCTTTCGATGTCCACTCCTTCACTTGACCTGGAGGCCACCAACCATCCTTACTGTTCTTTTCACCAAGGAAGTTATATACATGAAGTGCGGAGCGGTCTGTAACTAAGTCAGCAGCTCGTTGAGCAAAGACAGCCGAAGCTTTATAGGTATCATTTTGCATCAGGCTACCAATACGGGGATAGACGTTGCCAAACCGCCCTGTAAACAAAAACGTTTCATTCTGCCCATCATTGCGCTCACCAACTTCACGCATACCTGGAACAAACGTGGCAAGTTTAAGGAATTCTGTATAAGGGAATTTCCAAGAGTAATAATCGAGCGTAGACACATAGTAAGGCTGGAATGGCTGAACACCACTTTCACAACCATAGTCGGTACTACCCAGCACTTCAGAGATAGGTAACAAACCAGGACTACCAATGATGTCAACATGACGAGAAATGATTTTAGATGACTGTTTACGCTTATCCTTACCCTTATCTTTAGAGCGGTCTTTAGCGGTTATGCGGTCAGCATTAGCCGGAGTGCTACCAGATTGCCCTAAAGATACAAGCTCAGAAACAAACGACATTTCACCCCACGGTGTTTCACCTGGCGTTTGATACACTTGCACAATAGCATCGGGATTGTAGTGCTTAACCTTAATGCTTGTTTCCACACTACAGCTAGGCGGGAAAGGCCTACACTTCAACCAAAAACAAACACCTGTTGGTCGCCATGCAACACAACTAAATGAAAGGCTTTCCTGTATTATTTCAACGCTATTGATATCTGCTTTAGCAGGCAAAGGCTTGAATGCAAAAACAAGCAGCGCTGGGGCCATCATAGACATCAAAAGCTTATTCATGAGTGCCACCTTGCTTTTGATAAATTCGCAAGGCCTGATTCACGTCAGTAGTTCCGTACACCACATAACGCTCATCAATCACAGTAGCGGGCAGTTTAGTTACCCCTAACCCATACGCTCTACCAACACCCTGATAACCATCTACAATAGCTTGTATTTGCTTCTTACCCTCTTCACTGTTTGCATACTGGCTCATGAAGGCAGCTGCATCGTCAAGGTTAGTAGGTAGCTTTTTGCTGATTTCACCTTGCAGGCCAGCTGGCTTATCCAACTGATAATAAACGAGCTCTATTCCTGCCACTTCAACTTCAGAAACGTTACCGGCACTATAGTCATAGAAGACTTCGATTTTTTTAGGCCACGCATCGGAAAACCCGCCTTTCGGCTGCGTACTTGCTACAGCGCAAGATGACGCAAGCGCCAGAACAAATAAAACGTGCTTCGATAGGTACATAGGACACCCCCAAATATTTCTATAAGGGCATTGTCCAGTAATAAAAAAGGAAATGCTGGGAAAAACCCCAGTAACTTTAACAGGGTTTTTTTAGGCAAAGAAAAACCCGCATAAAAGCGGGTTTAAATTGAACTTTAATTAGGCATGCCTAATTTCTAATGGTAAGTGTCGTACAACTCACCACGCGATTGTGCATCTTCCGCCTCTTGGCGAGTCATATGCTCACCATTGACGAACACGCCGCCGATACCGTCATCCAAACCGTCTAATTGGCGCTTATCTTCTGAAGTGTTGTCATCGGAGCCAATAAAAAAGCCAACCAAGAAGAACACTGCAACGGCCAGCACTCCTAAAAATCCTGCAATTCCCATAATGTCACTCCTTAGCTTTAAAGTTTTCCAAAGACTCAATAATTTCGTTGTATCTTTGTTTAACCCAGCTTTTCTTGATTGGTCCCCAGGAATGGAGTTGATACCCGCCAGTCTTTCGCGAACCAACGTACTCAACTTCAATCCCCATATCTCGTATACCATTAATATTAGTCTTAACTGTGTTTTTAGGCCAGTTAAGCAAGCCTACTATTTCGACTGTGGAGATTGGCCCTTGCTCATCTATGATGTATGCAAGAATCAACCTCCTATAGTAAGCACTTTCAAATAGATTTTTTATTTGCATTGAAACCACTGTTTCTGAATATCGCCATCAGACCCAATAGTAACATAAACCCAAAACCTGTGCTGCCGCCACTCTTTTCACCGCCAGTGTTACCACCAGTGTCACCGCCAGAGCTGGCATTATCATTATCAGTCAATGTGATAGTAATGGTACTTGTAGTCACTTCTACACCAGCACCTTCAAGGATAACATCAAATGATGTATTACCAGCTTCATCATCAGAGTCATCAAGAATTTGAAGTATTAGTGTTTTTTCAGTTTCACCATCAGCGAATGTCAATTCTTGATCTAACGCCGTAAAGTCAGTACCAGCAACTGCACTACCAGCAACCGTATAAACACGCACAACAGCTATTCCTTCAGAACCGTCACTTCGAGTAACAGTAAGTGTCACACTGCCAGCAGCTTCAGAAACACTGGTCGCTGAAGCGCTTAACGCAAACGTACCAGCATCAGGCTCTACCGCATCATCATTATCAATGATATCAACATTCACACTCTTCACATCGTACTCAGCAGTTTCGCTAGGGCTATTAATTTCAATAGTAAGGCTTTCTTTCGTTTCTGCTTTTTGGTCATCAATAGTCACCAAAGTAACTGATTTTTCAACCTCACCTTCAGCAAATACAAGCTGTTCATTTAGAGCAACGTAGTCAGACCCAGCAACTGCACTACCAGCTACCGCAGAGACATTAACAACCGCCTCACCAGTACCGCCAACGCGACTTACAACATACACACCTGAATCACCTTCGTTCAACTCTGTAGGCCCAGTAACCGAGAACATGCCAGCCGTGCCAGTTTGAGCGCCATCAGCAACATTTACCGTTGCAGTAGCCACATCATCAACACTCAACTTATAAGCATATTTCATTGCCACTGAGAAAGATTCAGTGCCTTCACTCTCACTGTCTTTTACCATTGGGTAGATCACTTCAGCAGTGGACGCACCCGCTTCAAATTCTGCCAGTACATAAGCATCTACGAAATCAACACCCCATTGTGCAGTATCACTTTCAGCAAACAACTTAACCGATGCAGCTTGTGATAAGTCACCATCACGTTGCAATGTGATCACCACGCCATCTTCTTCATTGCCTGAAAAAGCAGTTTCAGCAAACGATACCACGCCCAACGACTCAACACCCGCACGGCGCTGTGTAGTTGCCACAAAGTTTTCTTCCAGAACGCGAGCATTGTTAGCTGTATCTTCATTACCACACACCTCACCACCGCTAGATAAGTCAGGTGAAGAATAATGATGCAGCGTTTTGGCAGCTGGCGAAGCCGAATACATGATTGTGTAATTGCCACCACACATCGTTGCTCTCGCATACTCAGGACCCACATACGCCTTAGCTTCTTCGTGGTTCATACCAATGTTATGACCAACTTCGTGTGCAAACGTAGTGTATTGCTCAGGCGCGACATCATTGTCAACCATGCTTGAATACTCACCGCCAATACCGGCAAGACCCAATACCGTATCTTCAGGGCGTTGTTCACGAACATAAACAACCAGATCACCCTTCCACTTATCCTGATATGCAGCGTACTCAGGGCTACCTTCATTCAATGCCGCCAGTGAGAAAAGATAATCCGCACCGTCTTGAACAATATTGCCATCACCATCAACAACATCTTGATAAGGCACATCATCAGACACCGATTCAACTGCGATGACATCAGATACTGACAGACGATAATTCAGGCCATGCGCCTCGTAACTTTCGTTCGCAGTCGCTACCCATGCCTCAATTCGTTTATGCGCCTCGTATGCGCCATATTTTGCAAAGTATGATGGTTGGTAGAACACAACAACATCAGCTACAGCGGCGTTTTCAACAGCGGTCGTAGATGATACTGAATAACTTTGAACTGTGCTTTTTGTTGCTACCTTTGGCAAATATTGAACCGGACTTTCATTAACATGAAGCCCACGAATATCAGCGCCTGTTCCCGCTGTTGCAGAAGCAGCCATTACCGACAAACATACTGTGCTGATTAGTTTTTTCATTGCGAATCCCCAAAATTAAAGCTCCCTTAAACTATACCGCTGCGGTATAGTTACGTCAAGGCAATTATTAGTTTTTTATATTCATTTTCTGATTTACCTGGTAGCAACTCAGGCAAAACAATAGTCATCATATAGCGTCGAACCTCAGTGGGAATGCGCTCTAACGTGTACCCCCGACCCTCCATTTTGGAAGGCCAGCTTTCGGTATATTTTGTGCCACAGTGGTTGTTTAACTCCTCTATGGCCGCTTTTTGTGTTTTTGTTTTTTTCTCAATTTCCAGCCATTGCAGGAAAAGGCCTTTTTCATTCATATCTATCTCGGTGTAGGTTCTACTCTTGCTGTAACAGTAACAGTTTTTGTTTGGCCTGATGGTAAATGTTTAACAGAGGCAGTAGCGCTATATTTATCACCCTCTTGTCTAAAAGGCACAGGAACACCAATAGTGCATCCAGAATTATTAGATACACAGTCGCCCGACCATGTTACTTGCCAATCACTAGGGTTAATAAAGCTAAATGAACCATATGGTTGTGAATCACCAGCGCTGAACACCACTTCTTCATTTTTGGTTATTATGTTTCCGCAAGAATTACGAGTAGCATAATCATAAGCTGTAGTATCAACATAGCAACCTATTGAAACATTTCTAAACGGATCATTTGGCGTGGTGTTTGTGTAAGAAACATTAACGCTGTCTGATGCCGTGCGACTTGTGTAATGGCTATTAGTTACGACCAACTGAATACTGCCAGAGGCGCTTTCTTGAGGCCCAAGCGAACTTGATACTCTACAAGAAGGTGAGGCGCTACCACCTTTGGCAATAGTACCACCGTTACAACCAGAAAAGCTAAGACCGCTACCTGATGTAATCCAACTATAAGAACATCCTTGGCGACACCCCGAAATTGAACCTGTCGCCGTACCAGAAAAGCTTGATCGGGCACCAGCTGAATTACATGAAGAACAGGTTAAGTTCACACTTGGCGTTTCCGGTATGCAGTATTTAGTAACATCAACACAGTTATCCAACTTACTTCGTTGCTCAGTGATCAATAGATGGTTGTTGTTGACCGAGCTTTGAGACGTGTAAAAGTCATCATTACTGGTGAATGAGCCGCCACTAAACTGATTTGCTGTGACAGTGTTATAGTTCGCGCTAGTGCCGCTTACGCTGGCAATGTTGCCCGTATTAAAGTTAGCTGTAGTGACGTTAATACCCGAAGCGCTAAGCGCCCCCAGGACGGTCAATTTTGATGCAGAGGCATTGCCTAAAGATGAGCTGTTAGATTCAATAACATTGGTTTGAAGACGGTTATTCACCGTTAGGTTTGATGCCGATACAGACCCCGCTGAGGCATTGCCAGAAGCGCTGCCGCTTGATGCTTGCACCGTCTGACCTTTAAAGCTGTTCGTATCAATACGGTTACTGTCTAATTCATCAAATGTCGATGTACCAGAACTTGATACCGATGTACCAGAAGCGCTATTGGCCTCGCCACTATTAATGTTACCTGTAGTAACATCTAAATTAGTCACATTACCGTTAGATGATGATAGTCTGTTTAACCCTGCCGTCCCTGTAACGCTCATATTACCAATAGAACCGCTATTGGCTGACACGCTATCAAAATTACCATTCGTGCCGTTCACCGTGCCATAAGTAAGCGTAGTACCGCTTAACGTATTCACAGTACCTGTTCCATACGACAATGAATTACCTGATAAAGAACCGATATTACCGCTATTAAAGTCCAAGGTATTACCGGATACAGAACTTATAGTGCCTAAGTTGTAAGTAAATGTATTACCGTCAAGTGAAGTAATCGAACCATTACCGAACGTGAGCCTATTGCCGCTCAATGAATCAATACTACCACTGTTATAATCCAGTGAGTTACCGCTAAGGCTATTGATTGCCGCGCTATCAGCGCTTATAGAATCAAATTGGCCGGAGTTTGCTGAAACAGAGTCAATTCCAGTAATATCGTTGCCATTACCAACAATATCGCCATTCATAGACAGCGTACCATTTGCTCTCACCGTTCCAGAATTAACATTTAGCTGATTACCCGCATAGGTAATGCTGTTGTTGCCTAGTTGAACCTCTTCAGTGTTAATTCTTTCTATATCAGCATTGGTAAACTCAGCATCGTCGAAAGTGGCTCGTTGAACATTAAGAGAACCAATATTAACCAGATCATTATTGTTAATGTCCAGGTCTACTTCTAACTGAGTACGTTGCGGGTTATCAGGATCTTCAACACGCTGTAGGTAATCGTCATAAAGCGCTGACTGGAAAGGCCTATTGATAGTTGCTGTAACAGTAGTCCCAGCTGACGAACCACCTGGTATCTGGTTTGCTACAGCTTGCGCTACCGATTCTTTCAGAAGGTTAACAGTCAGAGCGTAATCATCACCGACTTGCCCACCAAAGATTGCCGTACAAAAAGGCGATTGAAATGCACCACCGCCGCCGCATCGTGCCGCATCACCAGTAAAGTAACCGCCAGCTGCCAAATCGTTAATTGTAGCAGGCCACGCCATGTTATCTCGATAATACGCTGTCAGTGCGCTGGATATCTCTCTGAGTTCTTCAGCCGCAGATTCATAGGTTTCCCTAACACTTTCTGGCTGCTGCATTCGTGTTTTATAGTAAACCGTACTACCCAAAGCCAAAATACCCACAAGGGCCATGATGAGCAATGAGCCGTGTCCGGCTTGACGTTTCAAGCTTCTCATACCGCTTACCCTTACTGACAACCGCCTGCGCTTTGGCAGGAGTTCCATTTGTTGATGTATTGGTCAATCAGAGATTTATTATTGTTCACGCTACTTTGACTGGTCGTAAAATTAGAGCCGTTGAACGTTCCACCGCTAAACTGATTAGCAGTGACCGTATTGAAATTGGCGTTCGTTCCGGAAAGATTGGCGATAGTGGCGCTGTTTGCGCTCACAGTATTTGCACTGGCCGAATTCGCAGTAACATTGCCCGACACATTCATACTACTTGCTGTCGCATTGCCCAGCGTACTACTTGAGGCCTGTAACTGATTAGTCGTGGTTTTATTGCTAACTGTTACATTACTCGCCGTGAGCGTACCACCTACCGAAAAATTACCGGTAACGTTCACACTACTAGCGCTAAACGAACCGGTGGTTAGGAAATTGGTATCTACGTTCGTCGCATTAACGGTCGCCAAATTTGCGTTTGACGCAGTAAGATTATCTGCATCAAGGGAGTTAAACGACACTGTATTGAAATCAGCATTGTTGCTTGTGAGGTTAGTTACTGTTCCGTTATTGGCAGTAAAGCGGTTCAACGTAGCTGTACCAGTAACGCCCAGGTTGCCGAAGTTTGCGCTATTGGCTGATAGGCCATTAAAGTTACCGTTCGTACCGTTCACAGTCGTATACGTAAGGGTATTACCGCTTAACGTATTTACAGTACCAGAACCAAAAGACAACGAGTTACCGCCTAGACTATCAATGGTTCCCGAACCGTAATTTAATGTATTACCGCTTAGACTTCCTACTGAACCTGAATTATAAGATAGGGTATTACCACTCAATGAAGTGATCGTACCATTGCCATAGTTCAGAGTATTACCAGATAACGTATCAATAGTACCAGTATTGTAGTCAAGGCTATTACCACTCAATGAAGCGATATTACCTGTAGTAGCTGAAAGGTTAGTAAAGTCCCCCGTATTTGCCTCCAAGCGGTCAAAGCCGGTGATATCATTACCATTACCCACTATATTACCGTTCATAGATAGGTTCGCATTCATACGAACCGTACCGGCATTCAAATTGAGTTGATTACCCGCATAGGTAATACTGTTATTGCCAAGATGAATTGACTCAGCTTCCACCCTGTCAATATTTGCCGTTGTAATTGTCGCATTGGTAATGGTTGCCTGATTAGCATCCATTTCATCGATATTGTTGAGATTGTTGTTATTGACATCGATGTTTGTACCAGCTGCTAACTGGTTACAATCGGCACAACCGGCCACTGCTTTACGCGCAAGAAAGAATGACTGAATAGCCTCTCTTGATGGCGTTCCCATTTCAGTGCTAACGGTTTCACCATCAGCCGCCACGTTACCAAACGAAACTTTACCAGCGAGCATGTTTGCCAACTGATTACGGTTAGTATCAATACTAACCACCAAGTTATCGCCATTCGACCCAATGACATAGTTAGTACCAAACGGTGATACACCTGAACCAGTGTAATAGCCTGTGGCGATAAGCTCGTTTACAGATGCAGGCCACGCACGGTTTTCCATGTAATAACCATTTGCAGCCGCCTTGAGCTCAGAAATATCATTCTTCGCATCATCGGCTTGTGATATTGGTTGTTGCTGTTGAATTAACTGGGGACCGTATGTGACCGCAATACCAGATAGGATCGTCAGCACAATAATCAACTCAATAAGCGTAAAGCCTTGAGACTTTTTATTAGTTTTCATAATTAAACTCCTGCTTAACACAATGGCGTACCAAAGGCTTCTCTATCCAACTGCTTACGAACCCCATCAGCTGTGCGGCTAAAGGTACTATTTGCCGTCCATGTAACTGTCGAACCGGCGACTGTTGCATTCTCTGAAAACCCAGCAACAAAACCGGCATCAGTGGCATTATTAAAAACGACTGAAACCCGCAATAGCGGGTTCCTTGGTCTGATTCGGTCAATTACTAACTGGTAATTACCGCCCCAGGGATTGTTGAACCCCCCGCCAACAAGGATTCCTTCAGCCCTCAATTGAGCTTCTGTGATGGCGGGGAAAACAGCTTCAGTGCAATGGCTATGGTAATATTGATTCATGGACTCAAGTAATAACTGCGCGTCTTGATCTAACCGTTTTGCGGTAAGGACCCTGCCATTTACTTGACTAAACGAGCTTGCCCAAATCAACATTCCCGCACCGATAACAATGGTGATAAGTAGCTCTATTAACGTAAATCCACGAACCCGCTTCATGACATTAACCCTGGAATGTAACTGTCATTGTTGTACCGTTGAAATCGGAATTTACCGCAGATGTCGCATAGTCAGCGGCAAGCTGCGCCCCAATGTCAGCGTTTTGAATACCAGTAACTGTAACCGTGTAACGTGTAGCATCAGCTGCATCTACCGCGATAGTGTAGTTACCACCCCAAGGGTTACGCGCTGTACCGTCAGCCATACGATCAGATACATAGCCTTGGTCATCCAATACAGTCATTGAAATACCGGTAAACACGTTATTTCGTTGCTTATAAAGCGCTGCACCATTTTGTATTTCACTGATTTGCGTTCGCGTCTTGGCAGCATCACCAATACCAAACATTTGAGACAATTGAGGCCACATTGTAATTGTCAAACCGACAATCAAAATCAACACAATTGATAACTCGATTAGGGTAAAACCCTTTTGCTTTTTCATCATTTTCACCTTTCGGCTCCTTACTTATCGATATGACATATTAAATAGAGAAGATATAACGCCCATAAACGAGCTAATCACCATTAACAACGCAAGAGACATTGTTATCCATAGAAAGAAAGCTACGAACTGACGGGTTCCGATAAGCGCCCGAACCGCTTCATCCCCGCTTCTATCCGCTGCAATCGATATTGCAGACTTCTTTCTATCCTGGTCCGGTGAATTTGCAGCGTTTCGCAAACGAAACATGAGGCGCTTACTCAACAAACCAGAATTCAGAGCTTCACCCAAATCACTTTCACCAAACTGCGTCTCGCGAATAATGTGATTAAGATGATGAACCATGTAGCCATTAGAATTACGTTTAAGCTCAGTTGCTGCTTTATGAAGGTTGTAACGAGTCTCAACGAGAATCCCCAGCGTCTTCATCGTTTTCATGGCCGCAAAGTTTTTGTAAATATTCAAAGGGAAATAACCATCAAGAGACAGGCGCATTTTTGACGTGTTATTAGTGACAAAATGAAGCGCCGCAATAAACATCACCAAAAACGCCAAAAGTACATAAGGCCACATCACTTTCACCCATTCGCTAAAGCCAAGCACAAAACGCACAGGAAACGTCATTTTTTCCGGTGGCATTAGATCAGAGAATTGAGGCAATACGAACAAACCCATCACCATCATGAAAGCAAGAACCATAAAGAAATATGTCAACGGTTGTTTAACCGGTTTCCAAAACTCTCCCTTCGCTCTTTTAATCTCAGCCTCTTGCTTCAGATACTCATTCACTACGCGAGTTAAGGCCTTAGAACCGGCTTGCTGCCCAGCATCAAAAAGCGTAACCACTTCAGGGTCAAACCAATCCACCATACCTTCACTGATAGACTGACCACGCTTCAACGCTTCATAAATAGAGGTCGCGGCATTCACTTCTTGCTGCAAGCGCTTATCACCCTTACCAGCCTCCATTATTGAGCGACACGCCTGACTAGGGCTACACCCATCGTTTAACCAGCTAGAAAAGTCTTGCACAAACTCAAATTGACGTTGCTTGCTAAATCCCCACGTTCTGAAAAACCGCCTTACACGGTCCCAGGTCTGGTAATTTATGCCAGCGTACTCAAGTACGATTAACGCACCACGCTTTGCAACATCTTGTATTTGCTCTTTAGACAGCGCCATAAAAGCCCCCTTAATCTCAATGAATCCATTGTAAAGCGCCTTTTTGAAGAATGAGCCGGAAAAACAGGGGTAACTTTCGGGGGGTTTTTTTTGAGTCGCTTTTTTGGCGTAAAATCGAGTCGTCACATAGACGCTTTTGACTATGCTCGATAGAAAAAGGCCCTAAAAGGGCCTTTTGAAATTAGGCATGCCTAATTTTCATTAAGCTGGCTCCAATCCATTATTGACGAATTCAACGGATGGATATTTAACAGCGGTTTCTTCTGCAAAGAGATTAGTAACATGCTTGACAGCTTCATACGGGTCAATAACCCCCTGCTCTATCCGCATACGAGCACGCGCAGCCATACCTTTCCAACCGTTATCCAGTAGGTGCTTCTCAAGGGCGGAAAGGTCATGGTTTGCAATATGTTCGCGGCATTTGTCATCAAACATGATCAACTCCGCAATAAGTACCCTTCCCTTAGTACCAGTACCACCGCAATGTTTACAGCCATGTTCACTTCTGACATATGAATTTGTAAAGCCCTCTACCGACTTCTTAACTCTGCACTTAGGACAAAGCGCCGGTATCAAGCGTTGGGCAACGATGCAACGAAACAAGTTACGTTCAGCAAGCACTTTAGGGCTTACACCTTCATCAATCAAACGGCTTATACCACCAATTGCATCATTGGTATGAAGCGTTGAAACCATCAAGTGACCAGTGAGCGCCGACTTAATAACAATTTCCACAACTTCTTTAGAACGCATTTCACTGATACCGATAATATCAGGGTCTTGACGAAGAGCGTTTTTAAGGTGGTCAATAAAACCTTGCCCTTTGATTTCTGGAAACACCGGTTTTTGCACTGTATTTTTACGCTTAATTCGATACTCAACAGGATCTTCAAGTAACAGGATTTTCCGCTCATCATCTATCGTTTCATAGAGCGCAGCTAAGGTTGTAGACTTACCTGACCCCGTTGGGCCAGTAAGCAAAATTATCCCTGTAGGCGCTTCTGTAGACCGGATAAGCATACTGCGAATATCACCGTCCATGCCAAGGTCAGAAATGGTCTTCTTGGCCTCCTGAGACGTTCTAATTACACGCATTACAGTGTGTGGCCCTTCAAGCGAGCCACTTTTAGAGGTACGAAGATTGATTTTTTCACGCTTTGGCTTCTGACCACCTTTTGGATCAGGCACTTCAATATTCATATAAATTGAAACATCTGCCATTTCATTATCGTCTGTCACAGAGCGATAATCCGGCGACTTTGTATTCAGACCAGCGGCGATAATTGATATAGCCTGCTCTCTTCCCAAGGGGGTACTTTGACTAAACAAACCATCAATACGAAATACTGCTTCAGCACGGTCTTCATAAACATAAAAATGAATATCAGACGTACCGGTTACTACCGCCTCAGTAACAATATTTTCCAAATCCTGCAAAGCCGCACTATGCGTTTCATCAGCTTCAGACTTTTCGCCTTTACCTTTTTTTGAATTCGCGTCATGTAAGATGGCGTGAATATCTTTAGGGTGCGAATAAATTACGGACACATCACTAATTGAATGCTTCGACGATAAAAGCGTTTCGATATTTTGAATTTCCAAAGACTTTCTATCGTGAGCTCGGCGCGTAGTCATAATCAACGCCGTTTTGTCAGTACCAGGAGGAATGATAACAGCAACAAAAACTGTATCTTCATCTTCTTGGTCGCCACTACCCTCATAGGCCATACAAACATCCAACAGAGGCTTGAAAAAGCGATATCCATTGTCTTTAAATGTGTTGTAGTTTAGCTGGGCAGCGCCAGAGATAACTTCTTTTACAGTAGCCATAATGCGCCCTTAATAAGCATAAAGCGTAACTTCATCAGATCCTTTCATAAGGACCACTTCATTTGATGAAACGCTCTTCACATCGACTTTACCAAAAAGGGTATAACCTTCCTTAGCTGGCACGTTTCGGTCCCCATAAGCGAGCCGAGCAACATAGTCAGGGCCTTCTTTGATGATTGCCCTTAAAGCAAAATCAGCAAGGGTTATTTCCTTCTTAATATCACTCAACTGGCTTACATGTTGACTAACCGGTGCATTACCTTGGTAAAGATTTTGGCCTGCTTGTGTATCAACTGACCCTTTTTCTGCCTCTCTCGCAAGCTCGACATCAATTTGTCCACGTTTACGACTCCAAAGATCTGCATCGTATTGGGCTTTTGCCTCTTCCGCACGCTCTTTTGCGCGTCGAGCTCGTAGCTCTTGAATGCGATAGGACTTCGCTTCAACAAGAAACGTAAACGCTTCTTCCTGGTTAGGGGAGTTAGCCACTATTTGCCGCGCAAGCGAATCAATGCTTTGAGAAATATGCCCCTTATCAGGTACTCTCGCCACCGATTTAACTTGAGGCTTGGACTCTGTTGCTCTATTTGCTTCAGGACTGTACTTCGACGCTGAAGCGGCATTTCCAGCATTACTATCATAAACCCGATAACCTATTGCAGTTGACAGAATGACCGCCGCACCTATTGCTAATACTTTGGTACGCTTGTTCATAATTTCTCTCCAAATACTGATATTTTTAAGCCGCCGGTAAAGCGCTCACTGTCGATGATGTATTGACCAGCATTAGGGTCTGCGCTATCACCACCGATGCTTACAGGCAGGTTTTTTGTAATTGCGCCCAAGGTCATCAAGTCTTCTTTGTATATGCCCCTGAACTGAAACATAAGTTCCCGTATTGTCCACTTTGTATCTGTACCTTTAGGCACATCACGAATAAAAGTAAGTTCTGCCCCAGGAATATATTCATTCACCGCATCGCGAAGGAAATGATGCACCTCTTCAACGTTGTACATTTTCACTTGGCTTTCATCTGTAGACGTGACGTTAGCACCAAGGCCTAGCAAAACAATTTCATTGGGATCAATCATTACGTGAAGCCCATTTTTGCTTGCAAAAGCTTTAAGCGTTTCAACATCGCCATTTTCAGTAGACATCATGCGGTAACTCACTTGCCCTTTCGTATGCGTAACCTTAGTGACTGTCCAGCCAGGTAACGTCATTAAACCAACATGAGCGTTATAATCCTGTGCCATACGATTCAGCACTTGTATGACATCAGAGGACATTGCTTGATAAAACGAAGCATAAGGGTCTACAACCACTGTTTTTTCAACAGTATCGCTTGTTAGCGAAGCAAGTTGATTCACTCCCATAAGGACGATACCAACAATACCTAAGTAAAGAAGCCAAGGCCTGCGACTCTTAATCTTAGACATCGCATCACGTTCAGCTAAAAAGGCAAACTCTTCAGTAGGTTCAAGCTTGTCAGTCAACGCCGCCGACAAATTTTCAATACGCCCACCAAAAATACTCTTTGCTTTTTCTAACACTCCATTTTCGAGGAACTGGTAGTTGATTAGCTTTACATTTTCAAGATTGACTGAACCCATCATCGATTCGAGATCAGCTTTAATATCTTCTGCTTTACCTACTTTGTCTCGCTTGATGTTACCCTCACGAACAATCACGATAATGTTATGTTCGTCGCTAGAACGCTCTACATACACAACATCGCTCATACCCGCTTTCAGGCAATATGAGTGAAACCGTGCAGCAAAATCATATCCATCGCGCTCAGACGTATAGGCAGCATGAAGAGAATCACCGGTTGAATAGACAGATAGATACCGAAAATCTAATTCCTTCGCCTTTTGACGAATTTTTTCTTCTCTGCCAGCACCTTTAAAGGTTGCCCTGAAAGGTTGAAATATCCAGCGATGGTCTTCTTTTGGGCTCGTATAAATTCGCATTCAACCCCCCTACTGAAACACAATTCTTGGAGTGATAAGTATCAGCGTTTCCTTTCGGCTCTTAGTGCCACCAAGCTCACCGCCTAACGCCACAAAACCGCCTGTAGAATTTTCTGTATATTGGTTTTTATTATCACTGCTACCAGAAATAAGCAGGGTTTGCCCATCCTTTACAGCAAACTTCATAAACATATCTGAAAAGTTTGTTTCAGGGGCTTCAATGGCTTTATCGCCACTTTCAATACGTCTAAACTTACCGTTAGTGAGATCTGATAGGAAAGTAGATAATTGGATTACAACTTTGTCACCTACGTAATTAGGCAGCATATAAATAGTGTCACCGGTTTTTAAAATACCTGGCATGAGATTGTCTTGTGAACCTACATTCGCAGTAGCAGTACCACCACTTTGCGCTAAGTACGCAAACTCACCACCTTGGGAAAGTTTTGTTACCTGATTATTCAAGCTAACAACTCGACGGTTTTTAACCGTTGTCACTGCGCCATATTGATCAAGCACATTAAGTAGCACCTGTGAACCGGCATATTTTCCCGTTTCCTGACTATAACCAAGGATTGTCGGGGCCAAATCGTTATCTACTAACGTATTGAAGGCAGTTTGAAGCCCGAACACCCCCCCAGTAGCTAAGTCCTGCTTAATAACATTCCAGTTGATGCCGCGCTGATCACCTTCATTTGAAGTGAATTCGATTATCTGAAGATCAACCGCCACCATTTGGGTGATTTTATCGTTTCCACGCTTTAGGTAATCGGCTATTGCCGAAACATTATCGGGGTAGTCTTTCACCATTACAGAAGAAGTAGCTTGGTTGATGACATATTTTCCCTCTTCGCTTTTTAAAAGCTCAAGAGTGGACTTCATATCTTCCCAAATAGAAAGGCCTTCAGTGGAGAAATTGATATATTCGTCCGAACTCGAAAAGCCTGTATCAGTGACAACGGTGTTCATACCGCCACCGCCGTTTGCATTAGCCGAACCGGTTGAATTCTCTTTTGCACCAAACAAATATTCTGTTTGTCCAGCGATAAAGGAAACATCGAATTCTGCCGTTTTAAACTTACTCCACGTAAGCAAATCACCGTCAATCTCGTATGAATACTTTGTAGCGAAAGAAATTTTATCCAGCAAACCACCAATCGTACCTTTATGCACCAACGAGAATCTGCGGCCTTTATCCAGACTATCAAGGTAACGAATATTTACCCCTTCCCGCGCAAGGACATCACGCATTACTTCTTCAAGCGTATAGTCAAGGTATGACCCTTCTGCCTTCTGAAAGAACCACTGAGGCTTATCCTGGTCGCGCTCTTTTAATTCAGGCACATAAAATTCATCTGAATAACGAACGTGAGGAAGTTCTTGTTCATTGATAGCGTGTTCATACGCTTTGGCTACAACAGCCTCACCTTCCTGTTTCACTTCTTTGAATGATGAGACAGAAGACGCACAACCAGCCAAAAATATAACCGTGGCTGTAGTGATACTGAGTTTAAGTTTTTTCATTATTGACCCCTACTACAGCTTTTTAATGATAACGCTGCCGTTACCCTTGAAGTCAGCTACTAACTTGTAAGGCGCAAGAACAGCATTAATAACGTGATCTAATGAAGCTCCGGACAATGTGTGACTGTTAGGCCACATAAAGTTATCAGAGGCTTGCCACTGAATATCATCTGTAGAATCGATGAGACGGTGATGTATAAGCAATTCGACGACTTGAGGTTTCAACAAACCTTTGCGAAGACTAAAATCAACAGCACCGGTTTCCGGATAAAAGCGGTAAGGACCATCTGTAACTACAGCTGGAGGCGCAGGCTTATCGCTATCTACTACAACAGGGATGGAGCTTGGTTGAGGCGTATCGTTATTTGACATTGAATAAACCTCAACACTATCACTGGCTTCAACGGGCGTAACCGTAGGGATTTGTGCTACAGCAACAACCGGTTTTTGGTAAGCAGCTGCCACTTTAGACGAAACAGTGACCGCATCTTGATCCAAGAAATCCGAGGAACGGACAACACTATTTTGTGCAACAACCGGCACTGCAAAACCTAACGCCATGACAAGGCTGGCAACTTGCGATCTTTTCATAATATTTTCCCAATTAAATCTTTTTTCCAAACCTTGACCAGTCGCTCACCGGCCACCACTTCATAGTCACAACCAGGCATTAACTCGCCTATCACGTCATCAAGAAGTAATGAAACTTCGATACGAGACGCAACTTTCTCAAGCGTGACTATCTGGATATCGTTAAGATGTACATCAGAAGGCTCAGGTTCTTCGCCAATGAGTTGCAAAGACCACCCAAGTGCTTCAAGCAAACTTGCTGTTTGCTGCAAACCGTTAGTACCTACAGGTTGCAAATGACGCATAGTTGGGACGGCCATAAACAACCGCTCATCAGCTGAACGGTAAATACCATTAGAGCCATCTACCCACGAATAATCACCGTCATGCATATAAGCCTTTTCAAATGCACCCCAATTTTCCGCATGATAGATACCAACACGGTCGCGCTGTTCAAAACGCTCCAATGGTTTTACAAGCACTCTGTAATCAGCATCAATGTCTACAGCATTTACAATGGAATAAAGACGCGACACGGCCAGAGTAAAGTCTTCTTGTTTATTGCCAGAGGCTACAACAACGACCACAGGACGCTTTTCATAATCGTCCAACACGCTACTTAATCGCTTCGTGAGCGCGTATCGATTGTTAAATACAGATTGACCCGCATCGAACTGTACAAATATGTCTGCGACTGGATGCACACGTTCTTGATGTACAGAGGAACACCCTGACACCAGTAAAAACGCTGCATAAACGCAGAGACTGAGCTTTTTAACTTGTTTCATGACTCCACCCGACTTTTTTTGATGAAGCCATTTTATTTGTGTCAACAAAGGTTTGCTGGGAAAAGCTAGGGGAACTTTCAGGGGGTTTTTCTGAAGACAAAAAAAGCGGCCAATTTGACCGCCCTTTGCCCAAAAATTTTAAAAATTAGGCATGCCTAATTTTGTTATCGATAAATACCTCGCGCTTTATCGAGAGCCTTAGCTACCATTTTCGCAGCGTCCGTCTCAGAAATACCATGCTCATCCATATATTTACGGCGTTCTGCTTTTTGGTGTGATTCACTCATTGCCAAAGCCAGAGTAAGGCTAGGCGGCACTGCCCTGAATATTTCAGCTAACCGACTACTTAGAACAACACCTTCGGTATAGCAACGCTCTTGCTTCTTGGCGCTGGCAAGCAAGTGTTTTTGTTCGTCGGTCAACTTTTTAAACCTCGCGACCTCTTCAACCTCTTGAGGCTCCAAGGCCAAACAAAGCCACCATTCAAACAGTGACAACATAACTTCTGCTTCATTTGGGAAGTCACCCATATTTTGCGTAGCCAACCAAAGCCACGCACCTAATTTACGCCACATTTTAACGATTTTGACAACACCTGGCGCAAGCAATGGGTTTTTGGTTATCAAGTGGGCCTCATCCGTAAGGAAGATAATTGGCCGACCGGTTTCCTGATCTCGCTCCGCAATATCGTTCACGTTATTCAGGATTGACATATAGCTAACGGCCAATTCAGCTTCAGTGTTATCTTTGACGAATTCAGCTAAGTCAATATGAGTAAAGTCACACTCCGGCCACAAGTCACCTTCACGGTTGAATATTTGCCCAGCTAAACCTTGCGTGAACTTACGCATTGCAGCGGCATACTCATAAAAGCGTGTTCGGATATCCTCTGGAACCGTATCATCTTGCGATACATTGTAGATATGCTCAGCAACGTCTTCCGTGATAACTTGATTACGGCCTTCATCCCGACACGCTTTCGCAGCTTTAAGAATCGCTTCACGAATTAACTGCTGATCACCTAACCGGATACCCTTGGCAATATCTTTGTTGCCACCTGAAACCATAATGCGTGTGATGATTTCCATTTCGCCCAGGTAATCCTTCTCATACTCCTGACCATCATCATCATCATCATCTTCCTCGTAATCAGGGCTTAACTTCCCTTTCTCGAAGTCATTCATGACTTCTTCAACAACATCCATATCGGGTGTAACCGTCGTTCTACCGTATAGCTCTTGCTCTTTCTCTTCACGTTCAAGCGCTTTCAAAGCATTAGCAAATGGAGGTATGACCGTGTTTTCACCAGAACGCATTCTGACCTTGTGGGTTGATACTCCTGATTCTTTTAAATATTCACGTAACATACCGAACGAGTTACCGGCTTCTACAAGAAACACCCTCGCATTATAAATAGACATTAAAAAAAGAAGCATGCCGGTTATCTGAGCCGATTTACCCGCCCCTGTAGGGCCAAACAGACATAAATGCGCGTTCTTGGCTCTATCCATAGGATTTAGCGGGTCAAAGCTCATCGGTTCACCGCCACGGTTAAACCACAGCAAACCTGGATTGCCAGTACCTTTGCCCCGCCCCATGATAGGAGCAAGGTTAGCAATATGTTCTGTAAATACTAAACGTGAACGGCGGCGCTGCTGCTCTTTTGATGGATCGTAATTCATTGGCAGATTCTTAATGTAAGAATCAAGAATAATGGGATCATCAGCATCATCGAGCGCATTTAAACCCTCAAGTTGAAGAAGCGATATCACGTCAATTTGGTTTTGTCGTAATTGCTCTTCATCTTCACCACGGATATAAAAACACATTTCAACCGGATACATAGGGCTATCATTTGCCAATCTATGTTTAGCTTGGTCTACTTCAGCTTTAATACGATTGATTTTAGCGCTATCCCCTTTTGCCTTATCTTCAATTTTATCGATACGCTTTTCTATAACATCAGAAGGCGTAATAACGACTTTCATTGACATAACTGTGCCTTCAGGCATGCGGTCGAAGAGTGCGGAAATATCCTTACCGTTTTCCTTTGGCGCTGACATAGCCCCAATTTTTGGTCTACGGCGAAGATTTTGAACTGTGATCACCTTATGAGGCAGGCCATCGAAATACCAGGTTCCGGATTCATTATCGCTTTCCGGTGGTCGGTGTAAAAGACTTTCAGCAAAGTCATGACCATATGGCAGATCTTCATTGTCAGTATATGGCAACTGCTCTAACAGTTTATCAGTATCGCCGCCGGTGACTTCCGGACGAGGGTTAAACCAACGGAAAAGCCATTCATAGAAGTTTTTACCATCCACACGAAAGCACTTAACACCCGATTGCGTCAATGAACTTTCGACTTTTTGGCGTACTTCATTGAGCTCTTGAATGGGCGTTCTACCTCTAGGTGGACTCCCGTTACTACCGTAGCGACGATAAAACACCATTCGATAGGTACGTACTGAGCCTCGCCAGTTGACCCCAGTTACAGTATCGTCATGAAATAAACCACCTTCTTTACACACATCTTTTAAATGCTGTTCCATAACAGGAAGGTATTCTTTAAAAAGAGGGCTTTCCGTTACTTGTGGGTTATCTTTGCGAATATTAGCGGCATACTCACGCACGGTTTTTGCAAAAAACGAGAGTGAAAGCACGTCACTTTGATAAAACTCGACAACCCAGGGATTTTTTTCATGTTGGGGGAATACTTCGTTCAAAAACGATTTAAAGTTGTCCCTGATACGTGCCAACTCACTTAACATCACGCCTTCGGCATTTGTCGGAAATATATCGTAAACAGCTGCTACACTGCGCTCATCGCTAAGTAAGAAACACTCATCTTCTGTGAGATACTCAATCCAGGGTAAACGGTCGGTAAAACTACGGCGAACAGAATACATTTTTTCCATATCACCTTCAGTTACCATTTCTTCCGGTTCCCGATCATACAATTTGAAACTATCTGCAATCATGCTGGCAGAGCGCTTCAGGTTACTACTGATTTTCTTAGTTAACATTAGCGACATCCCCCACTAAACCGTACTGTACTTTTTCATACATTGGAAAACGCACTGTGTAACCAGGAACAATAACGCCAAGGCGAGTCGAACGATGCGGATAAATAAACATTTCCAATTCAGGATTTTGTAACCGGCGATAAGCGTATTCGCCTACTGCTTTATAGTTGATGTCATTTTCAAGTGGGCGGCTTATGCCTACAGCTCCTGCCCCTTGAGAAACATCAGTGCCTTCACCGACCATGTGATTTTCATAATTTTGCTTCATCGTCGGCCCCTCTTTTGACATTTCAAAAGGGGTTTTGCTCGCGCACCCTACGGTGTTAATCAAGAGCAGTAATAGGACTGTAATTTTCTTCATAACTGACCTTTCTGTTTGTCGGTATATAATCAATAGGTACGTCTTCAACGAACAATAAAGAAACCTTTTCACCTGGCGGAACGTAGATGGCTTCGTAGTAATTTTCATATCGCTCAGATAGCATTTCACCAGTCTTGTTTAGACCTCCTGAAGCAAAGCTTCCAGCTGCTAATTTACCCGCATTACCAGTAAGCCCTATGCTTGTGCTATTACCTGAAGAAGTAAGCGTTTGTTGTTGCTTTGCAATTGTTTCCGCATAATTTGAAAGGCCAGCTACTACACCTTGGGCTGTGATGTACTTACCCACATCATCAACTTGAACACCTTTAATACATGGATTTCCCCAGCGGTCGCCAAGCTCAGCAATTGGCTTTTCATACGTGCCTTTCTGGTTATAAATCCGGCCATCTTCAAAATTAAATGTCACGCTAGTAACACGGCCCCTGACGCAACTAAAAGCCATATCACCAGTACCTACCCCGCTTACGATTGCGTTTGCAACACCTGGCATCGTATGACCGTTTGCCATCAACGTATCGCCTGACAGCATCACTTGAAAGCGGAATGGATCATGCGTTTGACCTTTACGCTCAATCCGACCAATTAATGCAGTGAGCGCCGTTGCATTATGAATAGAGCTATCTGAATGGATTGTCGCGTATGGAATCGGCTTCAATTCCTCTTCCAGCTTAGCTTTAGCTTCAGCAGCGCTATCTTTAACGTTATCCGCAAAGTTACCCGCTTTACGACTAAAAGCACTACCGTTACCTAGAAGACCATCAATAACGCCATTACCTTCATCTGGTGTAAATCCAACCGGATAGGCCCACTGGATTTCTTCTGAGTTCTTGTTTTTACCCTGTGAAGAAGAGCCGGTATTCACTTCAAAAGCATCAGCGAACGGCATTTCATTATCAACATTACCGACACTATTAGGATTAACAGTATTTTCAGCGATGAATTTTTCTTTAATAGCCTTTGTTCTGTCATCGATAAGCCTTGAGACTTTATCCAACAACGCTTCTTCATCAACGCTGTCGCCAGTGTTGTTCTTAGATGAGTCAATTATTTGTTGAAGATCATCTTTTGTAACAGCGTTATCAAGCGACTCTTTGATACGTTTTTGCTCACCTTCAACGGTAGAAAGATATGCAGACATCGCGGCAATCGCCTCATTTTCAGTCTGCACCGGTTTTCCAGTACCTTTCTCTGACGCTTTTGGTGATGTTTGAACATCTGATTCTTCTTTAGAATCGGTAGCCAAAAAGTAAATAGGGATGATCACCATTAAGGCAGCCAAACCTTTAACGATAGGGTTTTGTTTTATACGCATAACAACTCCCTGCTTTGAACAGCAATATCAAAAGGCTTTTCACTCAATAGGTATACCACTGTAAAGTCTTTTTTATGACCAGCTGGCATAGCTGACTTGAACTGAGCTGTTGCAGAGTAAAAATCACCTCTAATACGACACGGTTCAAACGTTACAGCCTGTGTAGAAACGTTGATAAGTTTCAACGCTGTAACGTACAAGCCCCCACCGGTCCAACTTGCTAAAACTTCAGACTTGAACGCACCACCGCGATATAGATTAGCCATTGCACGTTGTTTAACTACAACCCTACGAACACCAGGGGTAGGCTCAATAAGCTCAGCAGATGGCGTATACAAACTTTGGGAAGCGAACTGCACCAGATCCATAGGCGTTAATTTAGGCGCTTGAATTGGAAGACGATTCCCACTTACTACACCCTGCTCTGCTTCTTTTTTTGATTCATTGATATGTACAATCAAATCATCACCAGCTTTAGCAGCCCCTTCAGACACTGAGGCCTGAAGGACATAAAAACGACCGCTATCTAAGCCTTGCAAAGTAAGCTTTTCTGTAAACTCCGTAACCGGTGTTATATACAGCATATTATCAATCAAGGAATGCTTGAACTGCTCAGCGTAACGCCCTTTTACTGCAAACCGCACTTTTTCAGGGAACGTAACCTTTCGCTCTACATTTTCTTTGAGCTCAACACCAATTTCTTGCCCTTGTTCCCACTTCACTCGTTCGGTGGCATATCCACCAAAAGAGCAAAGCATAATGATGAAAGTTAACAGGAAACGAATCATGATTAATTTAACCTCTTCGGCTGACCCTTCATGCCATCGATAGCCAATCGCCAAGGGTTTTTCTCTCTATTAACATTGTACTTCGTCACAATCAGCGGATAACGCATTACAGCATCACGGACAACCTTGCCACCAATAAGCTCACGCTCTACAACATCAAGATAAACAATCCAGGTATTGTTTCCTAAAGGGACCACTTTACTGTCTGAGTAAGCGCCATACTCAGAGATACCGCGCACCTTACGGCGGTTATCTGACTCTTTGACTTTCGCTAAATTCATCAACTGTGGACGATAAGAGTCAGTAACGAAGTAACCGTATTTACGGATATTGTCTTGAAACTCAACAGCGCAATCTTGCTCACAGCGATTCAATTGCTGATAAACGTTGTAAGCGAACGCATAAACTTCATGACGTTGGAATTCATTGACCTTAACCATTCCACCTCGTGAAAGGTCTGGTGGAAAATGACACTCAAATTCTTTAGGAAGTGTCGCTAACAGCCAGTGAGCATGCAGAACCAGCCCTAACAGGATTACTGCAAAGATTGTCAGGCCACGAATAACCTTATCTTTACGGTCACTTTCTTTAATTGCTTTACTTTTCATATTCACTGTTTTGAAGCCCCTCTACTGCTTCGCCCCAAACTCCATTTGGTGCTTTCACAAATAAAATTAGGCTTAGCTAATTTCTTAGCCACAAGCCAAGCGTGAAGGTTATGTTCAACATAGCCAGAAGGCTTGCCGCGCCTTGCTTTTTCCATCCACCCAGCAAGGAAATAAACCACTATCATCGGGATAACAAAGACGAAAACGATCATGAGCATCGGAAAGCCACTTAACATTCCAAGTAAGACCCCAATAGGCGAACCTATAAAAAGGGATATTAAGAATACGCTCTTGATCTCTCCATCCGTCAGGCCCTTGAATACAACCGGCTCTTCATTAATGAAGTCGCCGGTAAAGCTATCTGTAAAATCGCTTTCGTCCTGTTTCATTATTCAACCCACGTATCAGCCAAGTTGAACAGAATGATACCCAATGTTAACAGCGCCAAGCCGCCAACTACGTGACCAGCAAGGTCCATCCAGCTACCACGCTCATCAGAAATATCGTTATATTTCTTCATAGCGCCTTTGATGATGATAATAGCGAACCATGCTGTCATACCGACTATGACCACCTGGACAAACTTTTCCATTAACCACATCAGCATTTCAGCGCCATCTTTATCATCCGATCCATCTGCAAAATCGTCTGTAGTTGGCATATCTGCGCGAACTTGCCACGCAAACGCCATCAATGTCCAAAAGGCTAATTTAGATTTCTCCGCCATCGCCTTGAATACCTTAATAACTTTCATTGTTTACCTCTGTATTTGAAGTTAATTGATTACCGTAAAAACCCCAGTGGCGACCGCTACAGCGATGACCACATCAACCAAAACGTCAACCGCTTGCATATCACCTTCTATTAAGCGCGTGTAAGATCCTTTCAGGACCACTACGCAAAACAGACTGACTACAAACGTCAACATCCACTCAATGAATGCTTTCAACGTGTCAGCATCCATCCCAAAAGTTTCACTGAATATTTCCATATTCTGCCTCTAGGGGCTTGAGCGCCTTTGGTTGACGAGAAGGCCCATTAATGTGTCTTTCCACTGCCTTTTGAACAGCGTCAAGATCACTTACAAGAGCCTCATAATTGAAAGCTTCTGTATCGTCGGCACGACGAAGCTCACTTATCTGAAGCACATCATGCTTCAAATATTTCAGCTCACTCGCAATTCTTGCCAACTCAGCCTTCTCCTTTTCAGTAGAGGCATTAGCCAAACCAGCAAAAACAGCGAGTAAAACCGCTGAAACCATCAATATTTTTTTCATATTGCACCCCGCAAATATCACTTGAGGGCATTGTAAAGGGGTTTATTTTCGGATGTACTCGAAAAGCTAGGGGAACTTTCAGGGGGTTTTTTCTATACCGCTGCAGCATAGTCATTTTCGACTATGTTTTGTGGCCATCATAGACACATTTAACTATGCTCGATACAAAAAAGCCCCCATATTGGAGGCTTTTAAAATTAGGCATGCCTAATTTTGATTCGTTAGAAGTATTTCTTGTAGTTAGATGCTGTTAAATGCAATGCATAGCCGAACATTGCAGCAAACGGCACAACTATTAGCGCCGGATTAATACTGTTAGGCCATGACAGATAGATTACAAAACACAACACTACTGAAGGACTGATAAGCTTAGTTGAAAGCTCAAATTTGTCTGTACTTTCTCTACCAGCTCCCCATTTTCTCAAATCACGTTGTACCAACCCCGTCACAAGCCCAACAACTGCAAATAGTATGTAGGCCGGTATCGAAAGGAAAAGAACGCAAAGCCGCAACAATACAACTTTGATTATCGTGTAAGCAGATACAAAGTAATTCCACGCCCACCCTTTTTCTTGATTTGACTTACGAATGTAATCATCAATACCGATAGGGCGAAATATATTATCGTCCGTCCAGGTAATGAGCTCACCCGCAAGTTTCACAGGCGCAGATCCCATCAAGCTATCTTTAAAATGCTGGTTAACGTACCCTGCTTCGGCTCTAAGCATGTTTCTTGAATGATCAACACCCATACCAGGTTGAAAATCAGCAAATGAACACACAGTCGTTCCAGGGCCTTCATCGCAATGCCAAATTAACCCCCATTCAACCAGAATAGAAATAATCATTGTCACCATCACGGTAATTGGAAGCGCCATGATAAAAAGAACAATCTTGGTAAACACACCATGACGTTTTGTTTTGTCTGCCTGCCGTTGCTGTTCTGACTTAGCTTTAGCCATTATGCAGCTTCCTCCCACCAAAGTTCACCAGTGCGATAGCGCTCATTCATATCCGCGCATATATCGACAAGATTTTGTGGAAGCTCAATATCCTCCCCTTTATCATCAAATAAAGGCAACCGTACTTTGAATAGCTGATTACCATTCTTCAATACAAATGCGTGACCTTTAGGCAAGCTCGTAACATGGTAAGGCTCTACCATTGGCACTTTATCTTCAGATATACGATCTTGGTTTTGGTCATCGAAACGCCCTACACCAGTGCCATCTTTCTTGCTTGCCCCCGATACCAATGTGGCTTCTTTGACAGGTACTTTCGGCAATCGACTCGTAAGTAATGAAGCTGTTTCCTCGTTCTGCACCCTCATCATAATAGTGGTATTAAAGTTACCTATGATCTGCATTGATTTAGGGTTGCCGGTAGTGCTACCAAACTTCGCATCGATGTCTTGTAAAGTTTGGGTATACGCACATATCCGAACACCCGCCCCGCCAGATTGGTTAACCATTGGAACAAATTCATCACCAACCAAAGAATTGAACTCATCAGCGTGAAGGTAAATCTCAGGGAATTTAAGTTTTTTACTTCCATCAAGAGACGGTAAGCCAACGTCCTTACCGTGCTTGTACATAAGACCTGCATTTGAAACAAGATCATTGAACATCGCATTACCTACGGCAGTAGCTACTTCCCTATCAGTCAAACCATCAAGACCGATATATACGATACCTCTTCGCTGTATCACTTCACGCCAGCTTAAAATTGGGCGGGGATCTTCTTCATTGAAATATTCCGGACTAAGCAGCTTACCAATTTTATCCGTATTCATTTTGTCCAAGAACGGAAGCAAACTGGCAACTAATTTTTCGTAGAATGACCTTTCATAGTTACTGGCAAGCAGCAACTGACGGCCCAAGTTATCTTTGGGCAAGAGCTCTTTCATCAGGTCGATGATAGCAACGGTTGTTTTGGTTTTACCTTTGCGTTCTACCATAGGGTGCTTATCACGTACCATTGCGGCACGTTCTTCGATTAATGATTCAGGATCATCATCAACAGCTTGAAAGGCTTTTTTCGCGTACAGATAAAGCAAGTCTTCTAAGTCCTGAACGTAATGGTTTATATTGTCAATTGTTGGCCTTACACCAACATCAACTAAGGCGCGAGCTACAACGTTAACAAAACGCCAACTAAATGCCTTAAACGCAGAAGAGTTACCTTCATCACCAAGTTGAGCAGTAGTTTTACCAGCAACTTCAGTAATCCGCTGGAACTCACCGACAGGGTTATATCTGCATGACGCTTCAGGATAGCCAAGATGGAAAAAGTAAAAATCATCTTCTCTACCAGCTCGTTTCGCTTCAACGTACATCCTACGGAATAGCTCACCATCACCTTTAGGGTCTATCACAATTACACAATTATTTCCCCGACGAATATCACCGGCCACCAAAACTTCTTCTAGCCTTGTTTTACCCACACGGGTCGTACCCAGCACAATCGCGTGACCATTTCGCTCACCCAAGTCCCAGTACGTTTCATTTTCCTCATCAGCACCCACACCATGAATTGCAGCTGTGCCGCCGATATCTGGATAAGGAGTCAGATCAAGTAACTTTAAAGGATTGTAGGGAGATTGGTTTCTGAGCGCTTTAGCAATCATAGAAAGGCCAAATGTATTTTCCCAATTGACCTCTTTACGTCTTGCCCACTCGTAACGTGCAGGCGGTTTAGTGTAATCCTCATTTTCCGGCTTGGTCGTGTCATAAAGTCGTTGAGTATGAATGGATTGCCATCGATACCCTTGGCCCAAAAACGACTTTGACTTTGAAACTGGAAGATCTGCGGGTTTTATAGAGTAAGGTTTTAGTGTTTTGATATTTCTTTGGTATTTACTAAGGCGCAACGCATCATCTAAATACTTATAACCTATGTAACTAAAGGCACTAGCACATGCATAGGATACCGGCTCTGTCATCATCCAATAATAAGGGGCAGTAACACTTAACCCAGCAGCGACACCCGATACCGTTGCTGCATTATATTCAGCAATTGGCCTTAACAAACGCTCGATAGGATGGTCATTACTCATTGCCACACCCCCGTTGAAGTAACTAAAAATGGATAAGCGCCTACTTTCAACTCTTTGCCTATTCCATCACCAGAAGACGGTACAAATTTCAAACCTGAAAACTCAGACGAGAAGGCCTGTAATTGCTGGAACGATTCGGCTTCCACAACATAAATAGGCGCATTGAGCTCTGCTAACTTATCAAAACGAAAACGCAGCCATTTGATAGATAAAGGGTCGGTCCCAACAACAGCAAAAGGTTGAACTCTCTTAGTTTCTTTAAATTTAAAGCCCTTCATTACACCTGGCTGCATATTGCTTGGAACAAGAGGAAAGAACATTTCACGCGATATACTATTTCTTGCTTCCTTCAGAAGCTTTGACGCTTTTTCCGCATCAACCTTTGAATCTCTGAAGCTCAGATTAGTGTAATATTCTTCAGCAGGCTTCGTTTTACCAACCGTTGCCAATTCTGTTAACTGTGAGGCATTAACCGACGATATAGCGCTTAAAAACGCTAGAACGAAGACAGTACCGCTGAAGCGTATTTCTTTGCTCTTACTTGATTTGAAGGCGAATGATAAGCGCCTATTGCGTATTCCCATGACTTACCTTTTTTTAAATCTTTTAGATGGTTAGCGGCATACTGAATGTTTGCCCTTGGGTCCATTAATTCGCCAACAGACGCGAATTCTTTTCCATGCCAATACCAGTTAATCTGACACATGCCTACGTCGAGCTTTACGGGTTCAGTCCCATCCATCAGTTCAAGTTCTGCATAAGCCACTGCGCTATACTTAGTTTTAAACCACAACCCTTTTCCACCAATATTTAGTGTCCAAGGCCAAGGCTGACGCTTGCCGTTGTGATAACTTTGGCTTTCGTGCGTACATACCGCTTTAATAATTTCGGTAGGTACGCCTGTCTCATCAGACACCGATTCCAAAAGGTCATTAAAGCTTGCCATCGCTGGCAGCGACAGACTGAACATTAAGCAACAAACAACCTTCCGGAACATGCTAATCAAACTCCACAAATGGCACTTTATTCACTTCCTTTTTTGCTGTATTCAACGTCACAACACGACTTTGATTAACATCAGCAGCGTTAAGGCCACTATCTGCTACACGAGCTTTAGCCCATTCAATGATCTGCTCCTTTGTTGGTTCCGCGACAAAGTGGATATCAAGACCAGAATATTTGCCCGATTTGAGCAATTCATACTGACGCTGGTACGCTTCAACACATCCATCGCAATTGGCAATAGCAAGGTATAATTGCGCTCTAGGCTTGCTCTGTAAAAGTTCATCTAATGATGGTTGATTGTTTGCTGTACTGAATATGTCTGACATATTGGATTTAGCGACCGGCGCATTCATATTAGCCACCGCATAATGAGACGTTTCAGGATTTTTGTACGCAAACCTTGGCACACCAGGAAACGCACGTTCCCATGCTTCATTTACCTCAAGTTGCCAGCTAATCACCTTGATATTGTTTTCAAACTGAATTTGAACCCACTTATCTGCGTAGCGCTGTTTATCTATTTCAGACTCACTTTCAAGCGCCAATGCGAGCAAAGGGTTTTTATCCAGGTCAGGCGTAAAATAAGCGCGGGGAGATTTTAAGATCTGCTTATAACGCTCATACTCTTTTTCAGTTAGCTTCCACTGTTTTGCATGAACAATATCCGCCTTAGTTAATGAGCTTTCCGTTACCGAAGTATCCATTATTTTGATCGGGGAAGCCGACTCATTAGACTGATTAGCAAACACGCCCACACTGACCACTAAAGCAATCGCAGAAACACTTAATCTGAACGCTGACATAAAGCCCCCTCTTGAAGATAAACCCGCTCAGAACGCTCCACGCTTAGATTTGCAACACGACGATATTCTTTCGCTGCATCACATTCCGGATATGGATTTGAAACTGAGGCCTGTAGAACATCAATACGATCATCTACAGCTAAAGTAGACTGTTGAGTATCGTAACTCGATGCACACCCACCCAAGGCCGCTACTGACAGCAAAATTAAAGCTATACGCTTCATAGCATCACCTCTTTTCTATTGCCCTCAAAATGCTCGAATAGAGCCTTATGCTCAGAAATTTCAACTAAGCGCCAACGGCCAACAATGCCACCCACACGAAGAAAACTTGTTTGGTCAGGTGCAACCTTTTGAGCAACTGTTAAAAAAACGTCATCACCCCATACGTTTTTGCTATAAACAACGATAGGAAATTCTTGAGACGCTTCTTTCACATCAACACCGATTTCTTTTAGCTGATTAGAAATACCACCTAACCACCGCTGATTTTCCTTAACGTTATTCGTTAACGTTTCGTCATTTGCCTCACGCCTAGCCACTTCCATTTCAAACTGCTTTAGCAAGGCATTTTGATTTTGCATCACCTTAATTAACGAATCCTGCTGCTTATTCAACTGACCAGCAATCGCGCCAACCTCTTCAGCAAGCATAACCAGAGAGTCATTAATACCCTTTAACTGCTCAGGGGGGATATCAGCCTGAACGTCCTGTGTTTGCGTATCAGTGTTATTAGCGTCATTACCGGTCATCATTGAACTACCGGCTACTAATGCAGGATCGTTAACTAAAAAGTCACTTCCTGAAGGGCTATCCATAACGTCATTTGAAACAACCGGCATTGGCGGCTCTTCTACAACCAGTGGTTCTTTTTCAAAAATACCTAAGTGGTTAATAGCGTATTGAATCCCAAAACCCGCAACCCCTAACAGGGCTACTAAACCAACCACAAAGACAATAGGAGGCTTTTTATTGCCACCTTTGGGCTTATCTTTGCTCACACTTCCTTCGAGCTCCGGCAAACCGTCTGCAACGGTTTCTTCTTGTTCAATAGTTTTTTCAGTCATGGTTCACCAAACCTTTGTATTCATCTTTTAAATCAAATGTGTAAATGCGACGAAGTGGGTCTTCAACAGGTACGTAATACTGCCCCACCAATACTTGCAGAACAGTTCTCAGAGGCATTAGAGATAGCTTGCGATGTACCTGTGGTAATGGGCGCTCAAGCGTAATACCAAGCGCCTCATCATTTGACTTATTAAGTGCCAGTACCCAACCAGAATTCATCAGCACAAAATTCACTGCATCACGCACTGTTTTCACACTTGGCGGGAACGACAATTGGATATTGACCGATAGCGGATCAATTTCTTTAGTTTCCGGTGTAGGTGTAATTAACGTATACCGGTCAGTGGCTACTTGTTCCGCATGCACTGAAGCGCTAAGAATTGCTATTCCAAACGCTATTGATGTAAGAACCCCATTTTTCATTATTTGATCTCCGAAAATACCTGGTGCAATTCACTGACCGCACCACGAACAAACTTGGCTTGAAATTCAACGAATTTATCAGTTGTAATTTGACCTTCTTTGATGGCCTGAAAACCACGTTCCCACAGCGCCGAATTCGCAGGCTCTTTCATTTGTTTAGGCACATGAACCATATATTTTTCAAACCAACGGGAAGGCTTTAACTTGCGCTTTTCTTCCATTAAAAGGCCTGATTTAATAAGGTCCTTGATTATTGCGGGTCGTGTAGCAACAGTACCAATCCCATCCTTATCACTAAGCAATTTTTTCAGCTCAGCGTCTTCGACTTCAGATGAAATATTTACCATTGCCTTCGCTAAAGAGGATTGCGTATAACGTGACGGTTTTCTTGTGGTTTTCTCAACAAGGCGAGCTTCCTTAATGCCTACTTTTAAACCCCGATTTAAAGCTGGCAATTCAGGTGAACCATCTTCATCTTCACCCTCTTCAATAGAACGCCAGCCCATCGATTTAGGAATATTGCAAGTGGCTTTACAGGTGATATTGCCGAATTTGATACCTACATTCGTACTTTCGTACACATAATCCGGCATAAACTGAACGAGATAACGCTTTGCTACCATCAAGTAGACGGCTTTTTGCTTATCAGTCAGACGAGAAAAATTAAGCGCTGTTACCGTTGGTATAATCCCGTAATGCACTTTAACTTTCTTATCGTTCCACGCCTTTGTACGGCGCTTCAAATCAAGCTTGCCAGATAGTCTGCTGAAGGCATCCAACTTAACCAGGTGCGTAACAGTTTCAGTGATATCTTCAGCAAGACCACTGGTTAAATAAGCTGTATCCGTTCGTGGGTAGGTTGTGGCAGAATTTGGCTTGTCATAAAGTGACTGTGCAATTTCTAACGCTTCATCCGGACTAATATTGTATTTTTCACAGGCCGATTGCAGGGATGTTAATTCAAATGGTAAAGGAGGTTGCTGACTCTTATCATCTTTCGTAAGGGAGTCAATCACCCCAATCTTTTGCGCCTTAATGTACTCCACCGCTTTTTCGGCATAGCCTCGCTCAAGCAACCGACCATCAACTAATCCGCGCTCAGGGATTTCCCATGACACCGTAAATTGATCACCACCCTGCGTATAAACATCTACTTCGACTTCGTAATACTTCACAGGCTTAAAGTTCTTAATCGCTTGCTCACGCAAATACACCAGCATTGCAGCTGGCGTTTTAACACGTCCTACAGGGAATGCCTTTTTAAAGCCACCAGATGATTCAAGCTTTTGAACAACCAATGTCATAGCCATTGTAAGGTTCATGCCCACAACCCAGTCTGCCATTGCTCTCGCTTGAGCAGAATGATACATCCACTCTGTTTCCCAGCTAGGTAACGGATTAGCGAACGCTTTAGTTAAGGTTTTTTTGTCTGTAGAACCGTAAAGCACTCTAAATACATCACCTTTATATGAAGCAAATTTGAGAATATTTCGAGCAATACACTCACCTTCTGGATCAGGGTCAGTAGCGATATAAACTTCTTTCGCCTTTTTCAATAAGCCCTTAATAACACGCCACTGTGCTTTAGCTTTTACATCTAAAGCATATTTGTACTCTTCAGGCACTACCGGTAATTTATCGAAGGCCCACTTCTTTTTTAGCTCAGGCGTATAATGCTCAGGCGGTTGCAACTTAAATAGATGCCCTCTCGCCCAGGTAACAGCAACGTCACCATTTTGGTAATATCCCTGCTTCTTATGAACAGGTGACATCCCCAAAAACTTGGCAACGTCCTCACCCTGGCTAGGTTTTTCACAGAGATATAATTTCATTTCTGCACCACATAAAAAAAAACTGACACTACAATAGCGTCAGTTTCGATAAGATTCAGCGAAAAGCTAGGGGAACTTTCGGGGGGTTTTTCTGTAGCCTAATTAGGCATGCCTAATTTTGCTACATTTGCCCCCCTATTAACCGCATCTAATATGCGTTGGTCGAACTCACCACTATCTTCCGCACGTTGGTAAAGCGACCACAATACATCGAAGCCGTACCCAAATTTACGATGTGCCATTAGAAAACGCTCTAATTCAGACATTTTTTGGTTAGCTGTCCATAAGCAAATAAAATCTGCGTAATCACTTGGGGGAGCCGTTTTTGGCCGACCTTTAAGGGGAGTAACACCCAAACGGAAACGACGAGCTTTAACAGAATCTTCGTTTTCTTCAGAAAAAAGGAAAGACATCATTGCGTAAGTCGCTTTCTTTGACACCAATATATCCTTAATCCCCTCTCTACGCTCATAGCGCATATGGGAATAGGTACGTTCACGCACTTTATCTTTATTGAAAGCGAATTTGACACAACGGCGCTCAACCATCTGATTAGCTAACCATTCGAGTTTTCGCGCATCAGCGCGGGAAAGCATACGACGAACTTCGGGGTCAAATTTAATGATCCCACCCATATTCGCGCATGTAAAAGTATCAGTCAAAGAGTCGGCCATAAACATGACAAGCTCACGAACAACCTGACGATGACCGTAAATACAGTCCATTTCAGTCGTTTCACGGCAAGCAGGGACCTGTTCAGTCCCAATGTTTTTAAGAAGTGTTTTAAGCAGTCGCTCATTCACTTCAAAAGTGACAGCGTTCGCCTTCACGTAGTTATTAGCAAGCTTCAATAGAGACGATGAAGTTCCCTGCCTAACAAAGTCGAACGTTTTTTCGTCATACCCAAAAACACCAACAAGAGGATGCTGACTATTATCCGCTTCGGATAAAAGAGCCAGCAGTATTTCCCTCACTAATAGAGGCGCACGTACTAGGTATGGAGTACGCGCAAATGCATATGCGTCCATACTACTTTCCCACATTAAATTGTAAAAACCCACTAACAATTATATACGCGGGTGATCAAATTGAACAGGAATTATCCACATTTTTAGCCAAAAAAATACGACAGTATTTGTCCTAATAACCTGTTTTACGGACGTTTTATAATACTTTGGTATTAATCACCATACCTATATTAAGTAATTTTATCCTTTTTTACCACCCATGCATACGTATTTGCATCAAGGGAGTGATAGGAAGTAGGCACTTGAACATTTAGCAACAATACATTCACAACTTCATCTTGTATTGATATTTTCCAAATGTCTCCACCTTCTTCATTTTCAACCCAGGACTGTGACATTTCGAGGTCTGTTAACACTTCCTCTGCCACGGTTTTGTATGCTGCCTCATTATCAAGTTCGTAGTCATTGCGAACAAATTCCATCACACCTTTATCGCGCTCTACTACGATAACCTTTTCATTGTCTCGCAATAGAACATGGACACCATTTTGCGATGGCAACTTACTCACTTGTTCCAAACACCATTTTAATAAATCATTGGTGATAGATGACTCCGAACTGAACAGCAAAGCAGATTCATCCTCTTTTATCCCTGTATTGTCAACATTACTCGGTGAATCACTAAGTTCAACGTGTGAAAATGGTACTTTACTCGTACCTTTCACTTCATTTGCTGCCGATTCGCCCTCTTCTGTTTCTGAAACGTTATCAAGACCTGGCGACGATGTTGTTGATGCAAGAAATGCAGTAAATTCATCCAACGCATCGGCAGACGAATTTACCGGCGCTTCCTCTTTGGTTGCTTGGGATGATGATTTATTTTCAGATGACGATACGAATTCTGCCGAATCATCACTTATTGGTGCGACTTGATTATCAGTAATACTCTGCAACTCTACTGGAACTTGGTCAGTATCTTTACCATCAGGTTCACTATCAAATATAGACAAATCTAATCCGTCATTACTCGATTTTTTGTCAGAGGTTACAGGTTTGTCATCCTCAGACTGTTTAGTCTGCTCACTGCTATCCAGCAAATCATCGAGTGAAACATTATCGTCGCCACCGCCTAGCCCACTAATCAGATCGTCGAGTGAATTACTTTTATCAGGGTCCTCACTTTCCACAGGCACAGCTTCAGAAATATCAACTTGGGGTAGATTTTCAACGGAACGACCTAATGGCGCTGATCGCATATCGGCCAATACGCCTGAAAAAAGCCCTTTTTCACCATTGCTATAAATAGAGTCGATTAACCCTTTCAAAACTTCAGGCTTACTGTGCAACCACTTCCACCCAGTATCGTTCATCATCGTATTGAATATGGATATCGCGTAGACATAAGCAGGATAAAGGCGGCTTACCTTCGCCAATTTAATTTCACATTCTACCGGCACATTCATCCAGGGATATAAGTGCGAACGCTCACCTTTTGTCTTTTTTGCCTTTGAAATGGCAATAAAATCAAAGGAATGGCAAAGCCTTGCCACATATAAAGATGAAAACGCAACTGACAAGCTGAAGGTATGAAGATGCACTAAAAGCGGGTCATCCTGCACAGTTCCCTTACTTCTCCTGACTAAACGAACAAACTGATCAACATAATCAGAATACAGTTTGCCTTTTTGCTTTTCATATACACCTAAAGAACGAACAACAGAATCTATGATTGGGGAATATAAAGCCTCCCAATATTCATCTGATACCGCTATTATTTTTTTTAATGGAACTACGTCTAATGCAGGCTCACGCTGCTTTCTGTTCCAAGGCCATCCCAGTTGCATAACTGCACCACCCATAATTGAAATTCATATATTTTTTCGCTGTTATTCAGACAATCACTGGCTACTACATTAACAGCATGCGCCCTGAAATCTTCAAAAGACTCCATCAATGGTTCCCATACCCTACCTGTAGATTTACAAACAATGTTTTTATTCAAAACTGGAAGCCTGCATAACCAGTTAAAAAATAACTCTTCAGTAATTAGCGCTGTTCGCGTCTGCTCTTTCATAAGTTGACAATGAACCTGCATAACAGGATCAAAAGATTCATCCACGTCAGCCACCCCCCGAAACCTTTGCTCTATTACAGACCACGCAGAAAGAAAGGGTCTTAGCTCATCTGTTTGAGCAAGAATTTCTTCAATTTCAGAGATTAACTGGGCTCTAAGCCGTGTACTACTGGACATTTAAAACCCCACTTTGATAGTTAGTGGAGCAATTGAATCATAGTTAGGGGAAAGGAGTGCTAGGAAAACACCCCCGAAGTTCGAGGGGTTTTATTTAATGACAGTAAAATTAGGCATGCCTAATTATTCTGCCAAGAGCGTTTTCTACCTCTTTTGGATTCAGGTTACTCAAACCTGTAGCAGATAAAACATCATTCACTTCATCATCTGCGGCATCTACCAACAAGTAAACAAGCAAAGCATCTAGTTGTTCATTACTATCAGGAACATACCCTTTCGACAAGACATAACGAACCATTGTTTTTACTGCCCATTGCGGAACAGATTCACCGCCCATCCAGTTTCGCAACGTTCGCCCTGGTACAGCTCTATCGCGCTCTGAATAGCCGTAATGTTTAGCCTTTTCTACTAAGCAAACACCCGCAGCCGAATCAGTAGGACCATGATATTTAAGGAACTCCGAGGCAAAGAAGCCCCGAAGTCCCATTGCGTTTTGCCAAGCGTTAGGATTTACCCTCATACCCTAACCCACAAAAATAAGAGCAAGTTCGGACACATCAACACGGACGGCTGGTTCTTCACTATTGTCGTATTGAATCCACGCGAAACCCTCTTCTTTGTCTGCACGGTCTAGTAACAGCTTAGCGACCTTTGAATTGTGCATAACATTGATTTCAGTCACGCGCTTTTTCTGAAATGGGCTTTCTTCAGATTCATCACCTTCGTCTTCATCACCTTCGTCTTCAGACTCAGAAGGCAGAGACTTTTTATCAACTTTTTCCGTCTGTACCTTTTCAGTCGAATCAACACCATCCTGCTCGGTTTCTAGCTGAAACTCATCTTCAGTATCGTCATCGCCACCAGTCATCCCATCTGGTGTAGGAGTTTTTGAATTAGGGCGCTTTTCGTGTTCTTTACGCTCTTCAAGAGCTGCAATTTGGTCATCAATAGGCGTTTCTAAATCTTTAACACTCAGCGATTTAGCCCATTTTCTAGTAAGGCTATCATTCTGAATAGCCCATTCGATTAATTGCTTAGTCTTATCAGCATCTTTGCGAGCTAAACGAATCAGTACAGCCAATGTACTATAATCCCTACAAATTCCCTTCTCGTATAACTCATCAATGAAGTTAAGTTTTTTATCCACTCCCAGCTTGTTCAATTGCATAATTTCAGAAATATCAGCAACAGACTTATTGGGATCGCAATCTGCAATTTGTTTCTGAGTTAAACCCGCTGCTTTCAGAACCTCGTAAGATTTAGCCAAGTCTTTAGGCGCAAGTTTCACGGCGCTTTGATTAGAAATCACCTGGACAGCATGCTTTGTATCAAAGCTTTTTAATCGAACGCTTACTTTGATAGTGTCATGGCCTGCATATTTGGCAGCTCGCCATCTACGCTCGCCATCTATAATCATGTATCGCCCATCATCTTGCTCTTCAACAAGAGGCGGGTAAATAATTCCTCCGGCTATAGGGAAGGTGTTTACAATTCCCATAATACCTTCATCATCGAGGCCTTCTGTTCGTGGCTGTGTTGGATCTGGATAAACATCATCAATGGGTAGCTCAACGCCATATTCAACGTCACCACCTTGAACCCCACTAATGAGATCCATGAAACCGCCAGTGTCTAAATTACTTTTACTCATAACCAATCCCCTTACTTAATTCTGTCGTTAATAGCGTCAATAGCGTTTCGGAATGCCCGACCTACTGTGGCGGCGTTACCATTTGGAGGGCTAACCCAACACGCTCTACCGGCCATACGCGCCTCTTTGATACTCAGGGAATCCGGCAAATAATTTGGGATCAACAACTGCTTATAATCTCGTTCAATCTGAGCCAAAATTTCAGCGTAAGGGTTATCACCTTTACGTGTAGTTGGCTTTTTAAAGAAGTTAATGTAAACACCGCCAATCTGTACACCGGCACGTAAACCAGTCTTAACAGCCTTAACAGTCTTCAATAGTGAAATCAGACCTTCGTTTGAAAAATCATCGATAGTGACCGGCACAAAAATGTAATCAACTGTATTAATTGCGGCCAACTGAGTGACACCGAGCGATGGCGGCGTATCAATAAGAATGTAATCAACATCAATTTTATCAAGATGTTTCTTTGGGTTGCCGATGAGACTTTTCGCCTCTCGCCCAGCTGCAAGCACATTTGCAATGCGTTCTTTATGCGCTGGAATAACGTGAAGGTTTTGATGAATCGGAGACTGATACATAACAATATCATCTTGCTCCAAATCCGAGTTGAATAGCTCAGCTGACGTAAAGCCATTTTTCTCTACCCATTCAACCTCTTTGATTGAACCCAATAGAAGCTTGCTCATATTGCGCTGGCCGTCGAAATCAACCACCAATACTCGATAGCCTTGTTCAGCCAGTCTGTATGCCTGGTTAAATTCAACTGTTGTTTTGCCTACTCCACCCTTTTCATTTGAGTGAACGCATGATTTAGCCACCTTCTTTAAGACAAAGGACGGCTTAACCGGTGTAATAGTTTCCATAATTAACTCCTAGAGCGTGGGCTTTAAACCCGTTTTATAAACCATACAGTATGTATTAGTTAGACATACATTAACTGACTTTTAACTGGGATACAATACCCAAAACAAAAAAAACGAACGAACACTGTTCGTTTAGTATTTGCTGTTCGTTTGATTATATTATAGACTCAAATTATCGATAGAGTGAGGGTGAAAATTATGAGTGCAGATCTACAAGAGCGAGTAAGTCAGATATGTAATGACTTGTATGGTAAAGGGGAAAAAATCAGCGTAAGAGCTGTGCTATCTCTAATTCCGGATGTTAGTAGTACAAGTACCGTTCATAAGTATGTAAAAGCGTGGCGGGATGAGTTGCAAGCAAATCAGCAATCCCTAATGGAGCGACTTGGTTTTTCTGAAAAGTTTACTCAATCTTTTTTGGAGGAATTCAGCCGTTTTAATACCGAAGCAGAAAAGCGTTGGAGAGAGGCTGCGGAGCAAGCCAGGGAACAGGCCAGAGAAGCAATTGAAGATCTAGAACGTATTGAAGAGAAATACCATAAGCAGCAAGCATTACTAGAGCAAAGCCAAAAGGCAATCAATCAGCTTGAAGAACAAAGTCGTGAAAATAGCAATACACACCAACGAATAGAAACAGAACTTAGGGATCGTATTGTTCAACTCGATAAAGACAAATCGAATTTAGCTGAAACTAACGAAGCGCTACGCACCGAAATTGCTAAATCACAGCTTAAACTTGAAAATAATGAAACATACGTCACAGAAGTAAAAGAAAATCAGCGAAGAGTAACGCAAGAACTTAAAGTTGCTAATCAGAAAATCTCTGAGCAAGCGGCCACAATTGCTAAACTAGAAACTAATACCGAACGTGATACAAAACAAATCGAAGATTTACGCAACAGTACGGTTGATTATCGCCGGTTAATGGAAGAAAGTGAAAAACGGGCTGGCAAACTTGAAGATAAAATTAAATACCTGGAAACTGAGTTAACAGCTGTTAGAAAATACTCTGAAGACAAACTTTCAGCGATGAAAGTAGATAATGAAAAACTAGCTAAAGATAATGCAGACAAGGAGCGCCGGTTAATACAACAAGATAAAGTAATAGATAAGTTAACCAATCAAACTGAAGAATAATTTTACCCCTCCTATCGATACCTATTATGCCAGCTGCAGCTGGCATAGTTATTTATGACTATGTTTCTGAAAGAGCCTGAATCATCGCGGCCATAACTGCTTGGCGCTCACCTATAGGCAACTTCTTTATTTTAGCTGCCCACCTATCTGCCTTCCTTTGAATTCTTTGCCTATCTGTAAAGTTTTTTCCCGCATACGTATGATAATGGACTTCCCCAGGAATAAAATTGCACCAAAGCTTTTCCGTTCTTACCCCTCCCCTGGACATTGCCTGAAAGGTATCAGACCACCACCCTGCACCGTCAACGAGAACAGAATCATACAAATAGCTAGGGTATCCAGAAAGAATGATATTAGCCGGTAATGACTGGATTAACTCAAGCAATGTAATGTGTTGATCCTCAGTAAGCTCATGCTCATATCGAGCGTTGCTGGTTCGCGTACTAGGCAAATAGGGAGGGTCTAAATAAAGACAAACGCGACCATTATTTTGAAAATCAAAATCACGTAAGAACTGAAAGGCACACATATGAACCAGTTCGGCGCTGGGATGATCTAAAGAAGAGAGACAACGAAGGTTTAAATCAACCCCAATATCACGTTGAGCAGGCGCTTTGTGACGTAATACAGCACCAGTACCAAGAAAAGGCTCTATAAAAGTATCATGTGGCGGGATGAGTTGCACAATACGCTGATAAACACCGCTACCATTTTTAGCACCCAAGTAATTTTGCATAAGTAGAAACCCATATTACAATATAGCAACGAACATAGTCAGAACTGTCTATGCTGTCAATAAAATTAGGCATGCCTAATTTTTCAAGATACAGAGCTATGACCTATGGACTTGTGAATTTACGCTACGCGCAACAGCCTTACCGTATGGACAAGCATATGGATAACTCATGGACGGACAAGCCGACCACCAGTTACCCACACGCATTGCCCACACTCACGGCTTAATTCACGAATTCCACAGGCCCAAAGAAATAATAAGAATCTTCTTTTTATTTTTGTATTTAATAAAACTATGGCCCCAAGTCTCAGTTTGGTATTAACAGCCCTACCCCAAGAATTAATCATTTTTAGCTTCCTACCGGACATATCTGTGGGGGGGAATATATAGAAGCGGACCTAATTACCGGATGACTCATTACCTCGGCCCAGTAACGTCTAACCGTTCTTTCACTCCGGCCACAAATCGCAGCTACAGTTACTTGAGTTGGGGTGACATTTTGAGTTAGGAGCTCCTTGGCCGCTCGTAGAATGCGACTTAGAGTTGATTCGGTTTTCTTCTTGGCCGTAGATACCGCCGCCGCTTGTCTAGCAGCCTTCACTTCTTCAGGGGTTAGCTTGTCTTTGTCTTGGTACAGAAACGAAACATCCATATCTAGTTGGCGTTGCAGATAATCCGCTATTGAATCTTTTTTGTACTTGTACAACGTTGTTCTAGCTGTCTTCAGGTATTTGCCTAACTCTTCGTCGGTTAAACCTATATGACGCTCATTAAGCTGCCTTACACGCTGGTAAGCAGCCTCTTCATCCTGAATGTGCCTTAGCGCAACAAACAATATAAACGCCGTACTATCGCGCATCCCCTCTTTTACAGGGTTGCTGTTAATGTGCTGAAGGATATGGGTGTATATCTTGAACCACCATTGGCCTATCGTATGTTTCCCACCGTTAGGGTTTTTATATACGTTTGGATCTTTTGGGGGTGATTTACGAGGTCTTGCGGGAGCAGAAACAGGCTGAACTAACGTGAGGTGCTTAGTTTTTGCAATTTGCACATTTAAAGACTTTGCAAGTTCTTCAAAGCTAAATACATCGCCGCAAGAATGAAACTCAACAGTTCGTTTCGTTGAGCCGTGTCTTGAACCTGGCATTCTTAGCACTCGCGCAGGGTCTTTACTCGCGCCAAGATCTACATGCCAAAGGTTTCCACCTTTTAACTTACTCACTAAAGAAGAGGCTATATCACGCCATGCAGCAACGCGCCATTTATACGCATCAACACCGTCATACATCCAGTAAAGATGCACACCGCCAGAGCCCGATAACACATAGCCGGTTGGCAGAGGTACGCCCTGTGATTCCAGCTGATTAAATACTTCGCTTACTACTTGAGTCTCTTGCTCTTTAGAAAGCGATTTTTTGGTTTCCCTGGTAGTTCCAGCTGGCGTATTGATATCAATTTCTAACCAATTGGCATGCAGTGAAGCCAGTTGCTTTGAATTGCGCCAATCAAAAAACTGATTAGGTGACACAAAACAGTCCATCGAGCAATCACGCCCGATAGATGCATCAAGATAGAATTGGGACAGCTTGCACGTCTTTTTACCCGATTGACGTGTACCAATAGCTCGCCAAGGCGAATTATCGTCAGCTATACGATATGACCACACATAACGGCAGTGCGCTTCCTTACCAATACCCATCATCTGATTGAAATCAGTCGAAGGACGCTTCTGGTAATCCTGAAGCTGCCTAGTGCTTTTTAATAGACTATTCTCTGACATCACCACCCGACCCCTGCCACATTGACGGAATCGAGTAGTAACGTGGGTTTGCGCTTCCCATAATTTCCCTTTTTTTACTTATACTTACTTCTAGTTGCTTTTATTAGGCAAAAAGGTACTTGACCGGTTGGAGGGAAACGACTAATATTTGAGGTGCGAATTCAATATCTAGTGCTTCCAACCGTTACCGGTTTGTTGCTACTCGAACAAATAGCCTCGTTTCTACGAGGCTTTGTTTTTTCTAAATCATGCCGCTACTCCGGCAAACTTTTCATTATCAATTACGAAATTTTTAATCCCCAATTTTCTTGTTAGCCTCCATGCGCTTTCAATTGTTGCAAACGTTCTTGCTTCTGGCTTATTAACCATCGCCAAAAATGCGTCTATCTCACCGTTCTGGCTGCGTACACGCATTACTTGTTTCTTACCTTCAGGATCGGGCAGCAATGAAGCTTCCACAGCCAAATGCATGCGCGTTAGCTCCTGAATGCGTTCTTGACTAATTAATGGTTGCATCTGCATACCTGGCTCCTATGGAAATATCTCGACCCTAAGTGTTGCAAGTTTTTTACATTCGATCAAGCTTTTTTGGGTAAAAAAACATTTTTAGATCTAAAAAAAATTTCTTAGTGCTTTTTTTACCCTATCTTGGTTAGACAAACCATCGGTATCAGCATTCGCTATCAATCGATCAACTTCATCTAACAGGGTTTCAACCGCGCTATCGCTTACAGTCTCCACAAAATCGCTATCTATTCCGACCCAATGACTAACAACAACAACACACTGAAAAACATCATAGTTAGTCGCTGGCCTATAATTACTGTTGGCTATTCCAGACATCAGACCTCTCAATCTTGACCCCGTTAAATCAGGATGTATCTGTTTAGCCATTCTTATATAGTCGCTACTTTTAAGACCTGTCAGGCTCCACAACCCTTTAATCAGTCGATTATTCTTATTTTCTTTTTCCATTTGATACAAAAAAAGCCGCTTAAAATGCGGCCCTTTTTCTTATATATGCCCGTAGTTAATGTAGAGTGTGTAACATATCGTTGAACTGATCAACCAGCTGCTGCACATCAACATCGCCATCAAAGGGACTATCTTTTAGCAACTGCTCGACAATTTGATAGTCGAACTGCTTACCAGCCTGCTTCAATGTATTACACATTGATTCAAGCTGGCTTGCGGGGCCTGCTTCAAGATCAAACCACTGAAACGCTTGCCAGGTACTATGCATGAGCTTCCTCCCCATCGATGAGGGAAAACCGTAGTTTACGCTCTCGCACCAAAACTTGATGTTCGGGAAGTTCATTCACTACCTGAAATAAAGGCATACCAGTGTGTTCTTGCTGCAACTTCTTCACCTTCGCACCCAGTCGGGCAGAAGCTTCAGCACAACGTTGTAGACTAAGCTTTTCAGCTTCCGAAGAAGCCTTATTTGCTCTGTCTGTAAAGTGCTTAGCGCCCAGTGAAATAGTATCCGCTAAAGATATTCTCTTGTTCATAGTGATTCCTCATTACGTATAACAGGCAGCTCGAAAGCGCCTTCTAATTAAATTGCTTGTTGTTGCTTAACGAATTGTACTAAACGGTCGTGCTTCTCAGTATCGGACTTTGGAAACTGAGTTAGTGAGCCATTAAGTGATGTGTGAAGTAGATAGACGTTATTGTTTTGGTAGGCGACTCGATACCCTTGAGTATTCAGCCCCATCGCACAAACGCCCATACAAATTCCATCGTTAGCAACATCGCAAATACGGTTGCATGATTTCATTGCGTTCCTCATTACGTGTTGAAGGCAGCTCGAAAGCGCCTGTTTTATTTGTGGCCGTGAAGCCAATTAGACACCTTAAATATATCACAGAAAGATCAAAATGCACTAATGGCCATCATAGTCATTTTTAACTATACTCGATAAAAAATGCACCCCGAAGGATGCATTTATTTTTAGGCAGTTTTTAACATATCGTTGTCGTTTGAAGCTTTAGAAGCCCACTTGCCAAGCGCGAATCCAACAGCCGTAAAGACTGGGTAACACACGCCTTGCCCCAGAATTTCGTGCGATACGGTTGCCGATACACCATGTATTAGCTTCACCGGCACACCTTTTAAGGCAGCATGTTCCGAAGGAGTAAATAGTCTGGTAAGTACACCGTCAGGATGTTTAACAAACGTATCCGTTGAACCGGCTTTATGGTACAAGCGTCGAATTGTAGGCACAGATGATTCTGTACCATCCAATAAAGCTCGCTTAAAGCCCTTACCAGCCTTCTTGTCCCGTACCTCCTTATCAACTAGGTACTGATAGGTTTTCCATCGAGAATCATCTAGCGGCACATCTTCAAGTATTTCTGAAACACTATTGGGTTTTTCCAGTAAAGGTTTAACTAGCTCCATATTGAATTTAGCCATTCCTTTAGTTGTAGCTACAACACACATTCTGTCTCTGTTCTCTAAGCAACCAAACTCATTGCCGTTTAGAACATCAACTTCAAGTTCATAGCCCCAGGTTTCCAACACTGACTTAATTACAGCCATACTTGTAGACGATAGGTACTCCGGCACATTTTCCAAGATTATAAGCCCTGGTTGACACTGACCTATAAACTGCAAAGCATGGAAAAAACAAGCGCCTGCGGATTCATGAAACTCGGCTGCACTTATTTTATTTTTGCTAACCCCTGCTTTGGAAGCGCCTACGCATGGCACTCCGGCCACGAGTACATCTACCTTTGGCGGGTTTTTAAGCTCAACAAATTCAATTCCACTTTCGATAAGAATTGAATCATCACGGAAAAGTTCTGGTTGATTCGCTACCATCGTATCCAGGTACTGACGTTCCTGTTCTACGATGAATTTTGTATAGCAGTTAATACCGGCCTTTGTTAAACCTTCATGTAGTGCAGCATCGATGATACCGCCCCCTGAAAATAACGAACCGATAGTAAGCGCCTCACCGTTTTTAACCTTACGATTAAAGCGATCAACGCGCTCTGCTGTTTTACGATCAATACCATGAACCTCAATAGTAGCCACACCGTTCTTGACCACCACACGAAGAAGAACACCTACATCACCAAACATTTCACCAAGCTCATCATCTTTAATTTCAATAAGCGGGAAAATTCGGCCATTCCGGTCACGCTTGGAAACTGAGAATCGACCTTCAGGTGCAACTTTCAAAACAGCGACTTTCTTTTCATGATCAAGTTGGATATCTAGCTTTTGACCTATTTGGAAGCTACTGCTTAGCTTACTTCCTTCAAGCCACACTCTAGGTACACCGCGATTTTCGCCAAGACGAGTATTAATTACTGTCAACATACATTCACCTCTTTACGTATTACGGGCAGCTGGGAAGCGCCCTTTTTAGTCATTTAATAATCAACACCAGGTTAGCAAAATTCCCCCCAATGTCTAGTATCTCGACGCACATACACCTATAATCAAAGTGATTTACGCCATTTTTGGCAACACAAAAACAGGCGCTCTATGAGCTGCCTTCAACACGTAAAGAGGAAACACTATGAATATACATAGCGCTATTGAGTTGATCGCATCTGCTGGCAATGGCATTGCTGCTGATTTCACTGAACTGAAACGTCTGTACAAACGTGCAGCCTTGGCCTGTCATCCAGACCGAGTTAACAGCAATGAATCATCAGTATCAATGAAAACATTGAATGAAGCGTGGGATTTTGTATCCGGCAAGGTGGAGTTAGTAAACTACACACTTAACGGCACATCAAATAACGTTCGTACTGCTAAGGTCAACGACCCTATTGAGTCACACGAACTAACCCACTCTAACTTACCGGCCTTTGCGAGCCGTGAAACTCTACTCCGTGAAGCATTCATGATCATCGATGATGAAAAATGGAATAACTGGACGGACGTTCGCTTTAAAACGGTTTACTTTAGCAAGTACCAGGTGCGTGTACACACCTACAGTAGTTCAATCCACATAACAACTCTTGCCAATGCGCTTGAGGCCAGAAAGACTTGTGAGAAATACACAATTCACTGGAACGTAGGATCAGACGCTGAAGGTTACAGCCGCTTTCTTGAATGGGTTCGCAATATAAGCCAAACAGAGTGCATTACAGGTGTTATTGCACATCTGTATATCGCAAACTATCAAGAACGCCGCGATGGTGTATTTGAAGCTGAATTGATGCCAGGGCTCACAGTAACGCGAAGAGAAGTAAAGTCAGGTCAGGTGTTCTCACCTTTCAAACTTCACAAACTCAAGCCTCTAACTGAAATACCTGAAAAGGTTCGTGCTTTACACTTAATCAAAATGCTCGCTAACGGCCAATACCGTCAACTGCATAGAAAGAGTTACCTTACTGACGATTATGCTTATGATGCCGCGAACAATCACGGTGCAAAAGTATATGAAAACCCCTTCCCTCTTCTGGCTGATCTCATCGAGGACCGCAGCGGAGGTTTCCACTTCTTTCATAGTGGTCATGGGGTTTACAGCTTCGGTGATCATATGAACGATAGCAAGTCTATCGTGCCGGTGATTGACAACCGTTTTCCAGCCGTAGATTTGATATCTACTAACCAAAACGAACAAGCCTATCTCCAATAACAAGCAGGCCCTTTAAGGGCCTGTTTTTTTTGCTTGTAATTCAAATTAGACTTTCTTAGATGGTTGTGGTTGATACCGGTTAATTCGTTTTGCTCTAATTACTAATTCAATGTATGGAGTAACAAAAAATGAAATTACAGCTAAAACAATCACAGCTACAGAAAGCCATACGAAAGTCGTGTTTTCGATTAACAAAGAGATAAATAAAATGACAATAGCCGTGATAAAAGCTATTCCCTGTAGTCTTATATGATTTTTCATTTTTATTTTAAACCTTTTATTGCTGACGGCTATTAAAGGGAACCAGGTAGCAGTTCGTATTGCTTATACAAAGAACGTTTTTAAGTTCCCCTTTTTTCTTATGCAAAGACACCAAAGCACCTCTATCAATGTTAATTAACCCTACATTACCTTTGACAACATACATGCCAGAAGTCGTCTCAACTTGAGTATAATCACCGTTCAAGGTAGCACTAACAAACTCACCAGCATCCCTGTCTTCTAATATTTTTAAACAGAAACCATTAACTTCACAGGTCGGAGCCGTAACAATCCACGCCAGAGCTTTAGAGCCTTCATACATAAACTCTCTAGCGTCTTTGGTTTCGTCGCTATCTAAAAACCACGCGAGATAAACAATTCCAGCATTCACAAACAGAATAAATGGAAGATACTTTATCATTCCACGCATAGTTTCTTTAATTTCTGACATACTCAATTTCCTATACTTTCGATATACCTTAAAACAAGCCTGTAGTTAAATATATTTAACCGATAGCGCGAAGTAAAGTATATTTAATACTTTTTCAGATACGGCAAACCATGCAACATATCAATATATGCTTGAGATTTTTTGTGACCTTTTTCCACTTCTACTGCAATTTGATGGATTCTGGTTTTGCTACACCCCCAACGTTCAGAAAGCGTGATAGGTGTCCAGCCTCGTTTTTCATACTCTGCTTTAAACTCTGATCTATTCAATTCTTAATTAACCATTTAGAAATTAACAATTCAATATTACGGTTAAATATACTTTACCTCAAGCCATTGAACACTCTTATTAGGCATGCCTAATTATGTAAGTTGCCAGCGCTCACTAAATTGGCTAGTATTTATACGTCTCCTGCCACCAATGGCAAAAAGCAAAATAGGCGCTTTCGAGCTGCCTTCAACACGTAATGAGGTAATACTATGACACCGAGTAATCAACCGGTTAATCAAGCTGTCTCAATCGATACTCTGTTAGCTCTACGCTTTAACTTGAAAGGCAAAGTACCCGCCCCGACCGTTAAGCCAAAGCCAACTAAAAAACCTATCGATATATCACTTGAGAAGTACCAGGAAGCCGTAGATTTTTATACAGATCACCCCAACCAAGAAATGTATAAAAGTTACCTGGCTAGTTTATCCATTTGCAAAACTTTGAAAGAGGCCTTTGAGCTTTCTGACGCAATTGCAAAGGAAACAACGAATGTCAGAAAAAAACGTCTGAAGGGTATGGAACGAGAAGAGTCCGTAAGCTCATTGCTAATGCAGCGAGTAACGGCACTTGAATCCATCCAACACGCCAAATCAAAACTGGCTGAACTCAAGCAAGAACGAGTAGAACTGAAGAAAAATAAAAAGCCCCATTAATGGGGCTTTTTTTTGGCTATCAATCTTTGTCTGAACGCATAAGCAAAATCGCTTTAATGATCAGAATGAACAGCGCTACCACTATGCAGACTATTCCGATACCCAGTATAAACACAGCTTTTACAATATTAGTGTCAGTTGTAGGTCCGAACAGTAACGCACCTAAACCCAAAAATATCGCACCAACCGCGATGTCAATTAGTAAGCCGTGGGCGAACACTATCAACATCTTTTTGACGAGCCGAGGCCCATCACGTTGCTTCGCTTTCATAGCGACCTCCTTACGTTTAACGGGCAGCTCGAAAGCGCCCTTTTTTTTCAAAATTACGTTGGTCCACAACAATCACCAAATGCACCAGCTGGCAACTCCCAGCTGTCTACAATGATGTCATGAGCGAACGTACCTCTATTCATGGCTATTTCTAACCATTTTCTATCTACCTGATAAGGCGTACCCTTCGCAGCAACTTCCGCTAACGGAACTTGAACAACCTCTTTATCACTGTTGCGTGAAAAGTGAATTGTCTTGCCGTATTTAGCTTCGACCGCTTCAATATTCTCAAACCGATTCGGCATGAACATTTGAATTGTTGCTAACTGGTTTGCACTGGCAAAAATGCAAATAAGGCATGAACATCGACCGAACCCTAAAATATAGGCAGGATGAGGTAAAATGCGGTATTTCTTCATAAGATTCCACACTCGCTCTTCTTCCCAATCTTGAACGATTCGGTAGTGATCAACGAAACGCTTTTTATTGCGTTTAATATCGAAAATCACTTTACCATCGCGTCCTATTCGTTTTTGGCCCTGTGCGTCCTTCTGAGCAACTTTCGTCGCTGAACTAGCATGAGGCTCAAAGTTGGCGTAACGAGCCCTACTAGGCGATTCTTCAGCGCGTTCACCCGTTAAAACGAGGGTACGCTTTCCTTCAAATCGCTTTTGATGGCTAATCACTTTTTTCCCAGGGTCGATTTTACAATAAGCTGAACACCATCTGATTTTTAAATCGGCGCTTAACGCTGGGAATTGCCTACGTGTTCCTAATTTATCGGAACTGCCGCCGACTTTCCTAATTTCACCTTCCGGAGTTTCAAAAAGAACAGCCGCCGTAGGCGCATTGTCCCTTTCCATTTCCCGAAGAAAACCGCCTTCCTTCCATGAAAAATACAACTTAACGCCCAGTGCTTTACACAGCGCTTTGCAATATTCCTCAGTGCAAGGCCAGTCCATAAACTCAGGCCCTTGCCCATCAATTAAGTGATGGTGACATTCTATTTTTTCCCTGGGTATGCCTTGCTCAATGAGCTCAAGCAAACAAGCGACACTATCTTTTCCACCGCTTAAAAATACCACGAAGGTGTCATAAGAATGTAAGTCTACACCGTCAGGCTTCTCGATTAGATAATCAAGATCCAGACTATACGCATTTCCAGATACGAACCTTATAGGCTCTTCACATTGAAGTGCTTCCATATTTTTCCTCTTTACGTGTTGAAGGCAGCTCGAAAGCGCCTGTTTTGTTTGTAAGCTAATAAGCTAGTTACATTTAAGATACTACCGTATTTCACGCAAAAAAAAAGCGCCCCGAAGGACGCCTTTATTTTTACGCTGCTAAACCGTGTCGGCTTATCGCTTCTTTCATGCTATCGGATAACTCAAGCTCAGCTACTTGTCGCAAGTAAGCTGCTGTCACCTTGACGCTATCAACCGTCTTAACCATTCGCCCAGCTACAACACAACGGTTATTCCAGTGTGATGCATCTTTGGCTGTCGGAACACTCGCAATTTTGTCAATTGCCGCTTTAACAGTGTCTTCGTCACTTTCGCACATACCCGATAAGGCAAGCGCTACCGACTCCAAAAATACTGCGTGACCGGCCACATTATAATTTCTCAATTCTTCAGAACTGATCTCATCATTAATGACCTTTTGCCACAGTCGGATTTTTCCGGTCAATTCAGTTAGCACCAAGTCGAAAAACTGATTCATTGAATCCAATTTTTCATCATCGATGTTAATGAAAGACTTTTCTTTGACGTTAAGAAGCTTTTCAACAAACTTCTTCCAATGCACCAGTGACCAAACCTTTTCAGATTTACCACCTATTGTTGTTTGCTCCTTATCAACCAACTCGTTTATTTCTGGATGACGCTCTAAAGCGTCCAGAACGAATTTATTGAAAGGATTGCGCAAATCATACAAAGAGCTAATGGCTGCATTTGGCTTAGACAGATTCGCATTCAAATCCGCGAATATTTGCTTCGACCGCTCAAGCCCTTCATCGTAGAAAAATGTCACCGGAACCGTTTCATCCCCTAGTGATTTATCAAGATTAAGGAAGAACGAAGCTGCGGCGCTGCGATGTTGACCATCAGAAATCAATAGCTTAGCTGTTAAAGGTATGCGTAGCACACCTAATCTGTCAGCTAAGCCATCAACGTTTAACGGATCAAATGCCATCGCCTCGTTGACACTTACCGTCAGGCTTGGAAGCACGTATTCATCACGATTATCGATAACGTACTGACCGATTTCATTGGCATGCTTAACGTTGACCTTTCGTTGAGCTCGAAGCTCAGCCGGAAGGCTTTCATCAGCAAACGTGAAGAATTTAACCAGGTACTTAAATGGCACCTGTGCAATGTAAAATTCCTTTTTCGCCTGAATGCCTTTTACAGCAGGAAACGAATAGGTAATTTCACTTGCAGCGCTTTCAAAGCTAGAAACAACACTAGCTTGTTTCGCTTTCTCTTCCGCTTGTTGCTGCAACCGTCTTTCATTTTCTTCAATGAGTTTTTGCGCGGGTTCAGAGAACTTATCGCACCACTCATCAAATTCCATATCACGATTATACTCATCTGTTGGGACCAGGTACTGACACGCATCTTCAGCGCTTACACCTGTTTTCATTTTTTCAATGATGTCTGCACATTTTCGTACTTCACGTTGACGGATACGCTCAATATAAGCATTCCATACTAACTCTACAGGCTTATCACCCACTTCCAACTTTTCATCAGTAGTAAGTTCAAAAGCCATTTGGGAAGGACTTAATGCGCCCTTACTGGCTTTTTTTGCTTCACGATCAGCAGTAAAAGCGTCTTTATGACGGCCTTTTACTACACCAAAGTCATGACCACACTTTGCCAGGTCAGCATTGAAATCAGTAACACATACACGATAGAACATAGTAACGCTCATAATATTTCCTCTTTACGTATTAAAGGCAGCTCGAAAGCGCCTGTTTTGATTGTGGCCGATGGCCGATTAACCATTCCACTATATCAAATTTTGGACATAAAAAAAGCTTCCTGTTGGGAAGCTTATTTATCACTAGAGCGAATCGATTAGACGGTTAACGTCCAGTTCAAATTCATCTTTATCCGGCATCACTGCAAATTCGTTCGCTTGGGTATCTCTCTCAACAATCCCCCAAAAGCAATCAGCCAAACTATCATAAAGCTCATGCGTCCTGATATCACAAACATCAATATCAAAGTCAGCCATGATCTTGTGAATGAGGTTTGAATAAGGGTATAGGTCTAGTAAAAAAACATCTTCACCAACCCCGATAACATCACCTATCGCTAATTCTTTTTCACTCATGGCTTTTAGTAACTCTGTAGCAAAGTAAAAGTGTACAAGGGCTTTTGTTGCATTTTTAGTATTCATACGTTTTCCTCATTACGTGTTGAAGGCAGCTCGAAAGCGCCTGTTTTGTTTGTGGCCGTAGCCAAATATGCCTTTTAACTATATCAAATTTCGGTCATAAAAAAAGCTTCCTAATGGAAGCTTATTTTCTATGCCAAATCTACACTTCAGACGAACCAACCCAGCAATCGTCCTTTTTATCCCCCAAATATGCATCCCAGCCAAATTGCAGGGTTTCATAACCGGTCGTTAAGGATTCGCTGATGTGTTCCAGTGCGTCATAGGTCCACCCTTCATAGGGTGAATTTTGTCTAACCACTAAGTTTCCGTCCAAATCATAAAGGTACAAATCTTTATATCTGTTTCCTTCCAGTAGACAAGGTTCACGCTCATTAATAGGCCGTGCAACAATCATATTTACCTCTTTACGTATTGAAGGCAGCTCGAAAGCGCCTAGTTTATTTGTGGCCGATGGCCGATTCAGAATCTTTAATATACCAGCGCTATTCGCATAAAAAAAGCGCCCTCAAGAGGCGCTTTCTGTTATATACACGTCACTACCTTGCAATAGTGCCTGAGTACAACCATCAGTAAACGGTGAATCATCATCACGACGAAAGAATGAACCCATTTTGTACGGATTATATGTAATCGCACATTCAGTTCCATCTAACGTCTGCACCATTTCCGATGCATCTACAATGATGCCTTGGCAAAAAGCGTGGACGTTCTTGCGCTTTTCCCTCAAAACACGTTGCCTGGACTTCTCAGAGACTACCAGTTGGCAATTTTCGAGTAATACCGAACGAGCATAACCAATCACTTTACCTTTATCTTCACCTTCCATAGCCAGAATTGAATAGAACTCCGGTTTGTTTAGATTTCGATAAACCCTAACTCTCATTAGGCGGCGGCAAATACGATCAGCTTTACCCACTTTTGATTCAAACTGCCCGTCTTTAAACAGTGAATTGCGTAAACATTTTGGCTCGATGCTCGATGCTGCAAAATCACCTAACGGCAAATCCATAGTTGCTTGAAACATGATGCGCTCCTATACCACATTAGGCAGCAGCGCTGCGGTCTTCCCATTTAACACCATGCCCCTGTGCTACCAAGTTGTTCAACCAGCTGTGCAAAAACGAGTTTTGCGACTTTTTGGCTTTCACATTAACTTTGCCAGGAAGGGGATATACTACCTCGTACATTGGAGGAAGACTCATTTCAAATGAATAGGCTTCAACCATGTTTGTATCAGGGTAATAAAGGATTTCCATAATTGGGTCTGAGCATAAATCACCACATTGAACAAAGTAGTGTGCAATTGAAAAGCCAATACACTTTTGGTCGTTAAAACCATCAGTAAGCTCATTGCGCTCAACCACTAAGTCCATCACACCTGAAGAGATACTTTTACGGTATGAAGGGACCGTATTATCTTCCAGAATAATTCCAAGCTTTACCATTAGATCGTAGTTTTTCTCAAATACAGTTTTCATAACTTTCCTCTTTACGTATTGAAGGCAGCTCGAAAGCGCCTGTTTTGTTTGTGGCCTAAAGCCAATAATCACATTCAGTATATAGACCATCGACCAATAAATCATCTTTGAGCAATAAAAAAGGCCGCTTAGCGGCCCTTATTTATTTGAGAAGATTGAAACTAAAGTCAGCAAGGCGTTCAGTGAACTCGACATAAATGTCACTCTCACCGTCCCAGTCTTGTTTAACCTTGATATAGTCGTTGAACTTACCTTCAGCCTCTTCTTTAGTCGAAGCCATCACAAACTTCAATTCATCTTCGCAATCACAAACCCTACCGACGACAACAAACACATGCTGTTGCAACTCATCATCACTTACATCAACAAGTAATGGCGCTATAACCCTTTCCCAAACAGGATAGACTTGTTCGCTTGTGATTCGCTCGTTATCGCCTTGAGCGAAACAAATTGTGTCATAGCCCCCATCATAATTATCCTGTAACCAATCGCCAAGAGCGATTAAAAGCTTACGATTAGGTGCTGGCATTACCTTTTCCATTTGCGCCCAGGTAACTACAAATCCAGATTCGCAAGGAATAATTAGGTTTTCAATGCCTTTGGCTGTTAAACATGATGACAGTTCATTAGCTTCATTTAGTGTTGTTTTGGTTTCAGTTTTTATTACTGCTTTCATGGTATTTCCTCTTTACGTGTTGAAGGCAGCTCGAAAGCGCCTGTTTTTGTTGTGGCCGATGGCCGGTTTAGATGAACCAATATAACAAAGGCAGCCACTTAGTAAAAGCAGATCAAAAGTACGACACTGTGCGCCTGTGACAAACCTCAAAAAAAACCCCGACAATGCGGGGCTTGAGTTACAGTATGAAGTCCATTGCAGTTTGTGACGTATTAGCCGTCAACTCAACCACTCTATCCTTGATCTTCTTCGGTACAGAAAGTCGAAGAATTGCTTCGTCCACAGGAATGCCGGTTGTTGTTCTGAGCGAAAATAAGGCTTGAGCTCGTTTCGCATCACGGTTCAACCGATCAATACTTCCTTTGGCTATCCGGACAACACCACTTTCAAGTAAGTGCTTCAGCATAACAGTAGGGCATTTGTTCTCTAAATAACCCCCTTCAACCAAATCGGGATAAAAAGAGTCTACAAACATCATCGCCTTACTATTTTCTGTTACAACCTCGAAAGCGCTGCTTTCATCGTATTTAACAACTTGGTGTTTGATACCATCACGGTAATAAACTCTCGCTAAATGCTTGTACTCACCGTACAAACCTTCATCGTCAAGCCCAATACTGTTGTCCTGATCCATATAATCTTCAAGCGGAAAATACATATACACAGGGCTGAATGCAGCCTCTATCTTTTCCGTGTGAGGAATGGGATAACGCATACCATCCTCCACAATTTCATGCCATATTTTCAACGCCATACCAGGTTCAGGTTCCCCACCTTCTCTTGACCAGTGGTACTGAATAGCCAGTAATTCACGATAGTCAATTAAGTCAATGGGATGATAACCATGCTGGTTAAAAGCGTCTTGCTGAATTGTCAGCACATATCGCAATATATCCATCCGATATTCCATAGAATACTGGTTGATTCCAACTTTAATAAAACCGTCCTTCATTTCCCTGCCCAGTAATGACCGCTTGTTAAAGTCAAACAAGGTATTGATCATAAAGGTGCGAAGGTCATTAAGGGGCTTCATGAAACCATATGTTTTAGGCGATACAGCTAGTTGCGCCTCTAAACTACGGTCAGTTGGATTCATTGCACACAGAACACAACCGAAACGAGCGCCACACTCCTTATTGTTTTGAATACCAGCAAACAGATCACAGGTGCCGCCATTTCCAGCGCTGTAATGACGCCTCATAGCGTCAAAACGGTCGGAATAGCTATCAATTTCACATTCATCAACAACCTTAAAAAGCTGCCAAACATCGTTTAATGACCAATCCTTGATGATGGCTTGCGTCCATCCAAGGCCTGTAGCCACAACCTTTGTAGCTGATTCATTTCTTTTTTTCAGGTTCATAGCCCTTACTTTTGATTCGCTATCCCTAGCGCCTGATATAGAAACAATCTTAGTGGTTTGATGTTTTTGCTGAAGTGATTTAAGAAAGCGCTCCATTGGCTTAACCTTCCAGTCCTGGGCGCAATCTCTGCCACCTGATGCTGTTTGTGGCGTTCTAAGTAACTTGCCACGGCCCACATACTCAACCATAGGGTTATTAGCCAAAGAAGGCTTTAGCTCCTTGGTAATAATAGGTAAACCAGTATCAGATGAAAATATATTCAGGTCTTCGTGTAGGTCCATCATGTATTCATGAAGAACCATATTATCCAACGTTGTATTGGTCGTAACGACATACAAAGGACCAACATTTGGGTTTATTGCATAAGCTCTTTTCAAGCCTTCAACAACACAAATACTGGCTGCACCGGAATCTTTACCACTCAAACCCAAAGATACTATCCAACCATCCAAAAAAAGATTGGTAGCTCGCTCAACAGTTTCTTCATACATACTATGATTAGTAGACATAGTGCTTCCTCTTTACGTGTTAAAGGCAGCTCGAAAGCGCCTGTTTTTGTTATGGCCGATGGCCGATTTAGAGACTACAATATACCATGTAACAGGCATAAAAAAACCTCAGAGTATGAGGCTTTTTATTATCACTTTTTAACGAAATAAAAATCGGCACAAGCTACCATTTCATGAATAGCCAATACATTACCGTTAGGGTCTGTATAGTCTAATTGCATTTCATGACAGTCGTAATTTATGTTCTTTTTTAACGAATTACTGACAATTGAATTATTAAACTCTTTTTCACTTGCTTGTCTAAAGGATTTTAGATTTACGCTCATAATATTTCCTCTTTACGTGTTGAAGGCAGCTCGAAAGCGCCTGTTTTGTTCATGCTGTATAAAAGCTATATCAATATAAACTTAGAACGAATTGCAGCATTAATCAACCTACTTTAAAATTAGCAATGACCATCACAGATATTTTATATATACGAAATAAAAAAGGTCCCGAAGGACCTTTATCTTATTGAACGGTTATCCCCTTTTGTTTTAATAACGTCCGAAAATAAAACCGCTGGTTGTCTTTGCACTCTGCAAGCGCCGCGACCGTATTTTGAACAGACCAAGGAACCTTAATATCGTCCAACCGGTTAGCCCAAAACGCGAAATCACTTTTCACTTTGTCGTGGTAGACACAAAAACAATGCGTATAAAAACCAAGTAAACTATCAAACTGGTGACTGTTAATTAGCATTACGCGCCCCTTCGGTTTCGATAAATTCCTGAACCAAAGAAGGGATGTTAATTAGTTCCTTATTGATAGTGCGAGCCTTGTTTTGACGATGTTCACATAGGTCTACTACATACCCTGCAAACGCCTCAAGCTTACTTTGAGTGGCAGCTATAATATTTTTGGGTTCACCAAACATATCGAAATAGGTACGAAGAACAGGAACATGCTCAGCATGCACTTCTTTCGTCCAATCTACCGAGTAGTGAAATTCCCATCCAAGATCCGCAATACCCGTTTCCGTGTATTCGGCAGTTCCATCGTCAATGCTACCATGACACTCACCCAATAACGCTTGGTCATTGGCAAGCTCTTCTGTATCAGCCCAAACTAACTTGGTAACACTCTTTTCGTATTCACCAGCACGAATTGTAAGTTTAACTACATATGCTTTAGACATATTACTTTCCTCTTTACGTGTTGAAGGCAGCTCATAGAGCGCCTGTTTTTGTTATGGCCGATGGCCGATTTAGAAACTCCAATATACCATGTGTTAGGCATAAAAAAAGCTTCCCGAAGGAAGCTTGTTTATTACTATGCGGTTTCTCCTAACAAATCAAATTGCTCTACCGGCATGGCCGTAGGCTTTTCCTTTTCGTCCGGAACCAGCAAATCAGCACATTCTTTTATCGCGTAATGCAATTTAAGTTTTTGCTCCCACGCTCCCATGTAATACGCAGGCGTTCTGAACACCTTAGTAATATTCATCGTGAGTGTGTTACCGATACATATTTCAGCTGGAATATGCAAAAGCGTAAACTGAACATAAGCCATCATTGCAGCTACGGGATCAAGGTCAATCGCCTGCACCCAAAGGCACTGTTGATAGTTAATCCCTCTTTCACGTAACGCTTGCGCGTATGCTATCACCATACCACCTGAACCCACGGCAGGCTCATGAAGCGTTATCACTGGCTTGTCTTCTATACCCGACACATTTAACTGCGCCATTAATAGGGACAACTCATAAGGGGTGAAAAACTGGCCGATCTGCGAACTGCCAAGTTCCAACTCCATAAACAATGAGCCAAGAAAGTCACAAGGCTTTTCTTCCAGCCCCATGATGACATAACCCATCAGTTGCGCCATACGCTTCATATCTTCTTTATCGTACCGCTTAGCAATGCGTAAATAGTCTTCTTCAACCTCTTGGCTGAAAGCAACGGCATTGTGTAGCGCATACGCCTGACAAGTGATCACATCCCTAAATACTTCGTAGCGATGGTGATAACGTGCGGTTTCTTTGAATAGCTTGATAAAGGCCTGTTTATTTGCAGACATATTTTTCCTCTTTACGTAGAAAGGGCAGCTCGAAAGCGCCCATTAAAATTAGGCATGCCTAATTTGGCATACCTGGCAAACGGGTTATACAGGTTGATATTCGTCTTTTAATGGACTCTGAGGCTCTTCGTAATCCTCACTCATAGTATGCAAGTACGTACCATTGAGATTGACGCAGCAAACTTTAATACCGTTTTCAAGTTGGTACACTGGTCTACTCCAAAAATCCTCATAAAGAAATGTCGCTGTTTGCCCGTTCTTTAACGTTAAATTATTCATGATATTTCCTCTTTACGTGTTGAAGGCAGCTCGAAAGCGCCTGTTTTATTTGTGGCCGGAGGCCGATTGATAAACCCCAATATATCAGCGTACCATCCATAAAAAAAGCCTCTAACGAGGCTTTGGCGGGAACATACTACTCAAACATAGTAATAATTAAAATAATGTTCACTGATATACCCCACAGCCACCCCCGCAGCTACAAAATAAAATATTTTAACCCTGAATTTAACTTCAGGTCGCTCATCGACGTAAAAACCAACGCACCCAAACATTACGCCAACAGATGCAGCCCCTGCACCAACAATAAAACAAATGATACGGTAATATTCAATTGAGCTGAATTTAGGTTCTACAGGCGAAAAAAGAAACATTGAAACTAAAAAGGAACCGATAACAATGTAAATCAGTGAAAGGCTGAAGTAGCCATTCTCAAAAATTTCCGTCAACTTTCTCATCGAAATATACATACCTCCCCCTAGTACATATTCCAAAACGGATCACCGGCGCGCATTTTATCTGAAGCCTTGGGTGTTAATTCATCAGCAAGCACAGATACTATATCGCCATCCACATATGAGGCTTCCAAATCATTGTGTACCATCACTTCAGCGAATGTTTTAAAGTCTGGATGAAGACCGGCACATTCCTCCCAGGACACAACCGAACGACTGAAATACACCCATAAAACACTTCTATAGGCCTGCCCTTTCTCAAGAGCTGTATTAGCCTCAAATAAGCGCGTATACGCCTTCTGCTTGGCTCTTGTTCTAGCTTTGTAGGAAGTCAGTATTGGACCATGCTTTTCCTTCGCAAAAATGAGCTCGCGGCATATTTCGGCATGCTCACTTAAAGGACTATAAATCTCACTGCCACATTTATTGCACAACTCTCCGGCCATAGTGTTTTACCGAATCGATTTAACATATCCTGACAATATCAAACTTAGATCTAACACCAGTGCAGAAAACTACCCTCAATGAAAAGGGGTTTTTAAAAAACAAAAAGCTTCCCGAAGGAAGCTTTACTTATAGATTACCAGTGCGGAATTGATCGCTCATCATCACAGCGAGAACATTTCTCATAATGCTGATCTAAATCATGATGCATAACCGAGCGGCTATGGCTGTAATCATGAAAATTATATTTGCACAAAGTTTTACCAAAGGTTCGATAAAACCAATCCACGACAATGCGCTTGAGCCACTTTAAGACGCGAATACACGCCCATACCACTAAAATCACCAGCGACCAAAACAAAATAAATTGAATGGCAGGATGAATCATTTCAAAGTATTGCATAACATTTTCTAACATAGGTTTACCTCTTTACGTTTAGGGGGCAGCTCGAAAGCGCCCAGTTTGATTTATGGCCGAATACTCAACCAACTACGATGACTATGTTAACACATTTTATTAAAAGCGTTCTTAGGTTACTTAATCCAACTGGGAATTTCTATTTTATCAATATCTGACTGTTTTATTGCAGTCGGCTTTTCATCTAAATAGCACCCCAAGCACTGTTTTTTCCAAGGAAGATATTTTTCACGAACAAACTTACCTTTACAGCAGGGACACTCCACAATTTCAAGCCTATACGAGTAAGCATTTTCAAGAAACTCTATCCAGATTGACTTTATACCGCTCTCAGCTTTATCTCTTACTTCTCCTTTAACAACATCAAGCATTACGAGCTTCTTTACATAATCATCTTCATGATATAACTCATGAGGGATTAGCCATTCTTCTGATGAACTTTCTAATAACGTATCAAAAACATTATCATGTTCAACTAGGCGCTCTAGTAACCTACCAACTTTCACTAACTCTTCAGCTGAAACATAAAAAGCAAATATATAGTCGCTCTTTCTATGCCAGCGAGCCCCCACACTAACAGGTTCTAGCTGCTCAAATGTAAACTTCAATCTTAACTTGTCAGGCCAATCGCTTTTCTTTGATATTTCAAAACTTAACATAGCCGGAAAGTCGCCATCATCATTAAAGATCTTTTTCAAATTTGGTGCGCCTTTGCGAATATAATCAACTGACAAAGATATACAATCCAAAAAAGAGCTATATTCCCAACTACCAACAATCGCTATTGAGGGCATAAAGTCTACGTAATCACTCAACCCCTTAAAGCAAATAAAATACTGACTACTATTACGCTCTGCCCAATCTTCTTCTGGCTTAGCTATATGAAGCTCAATTTCCTCTTCAACCAAACATAAATACTCTACTTTCATTACCGTACTTCAGATGTTGATTTACTGTATAAGTAAGCCTAATACACTTACTTACAATCATAGAAACTGTTGATAAAAAAGTTATTAGTTCACGATTCGTCACGTTACTTCATCATTCATAATTTAAGCTAATTAAAGCTAATTAAAGCTAATCACGCCGTAACGTTTAATTTACAAAACTGTTTTTTAACCCTTATATTATTTTTAACATCAGAGTCTGATAAAAGGCTTTAGCCGTTCAATAACCAAAACACTTGCAGACAAAGGCAGTTTAGGGTGAACCAGTTTCTAAACACTTAATCTGACATAGACAGACCATCTACATTTATTTATTTAACATGCAATGTCACAGTTGCTTATATTTTGTGATCTCCCCCTCTTACCCTTATATTTTCTGGCTTTCAGGTGGTTTTATTAATTCCAGAACGCATTTTTACCAACTCTCAATGTCACAATATACTTGTATACCCGCTTTTACGGACAGATAATGGTTTTATTGCCCATTTTGCCAGGTTTATAAACAATGCACTCAAAACACCTTGTTAGCGCATCCCCTAGCCTTCAAATTGCCGCTGACGGCCCCATTGTGGACATCAATTGGCATTACCTAATGAAAACCCGCGCTGAAGTGATCCAAGCGAACGATTCAATGCCTGCTTATTTGCTGATGCCTGAAATCACCGGCTTGATTGATAGTGAACTTAACGCGAATCGGCGCATGGCCTTTGAAATGATGTGGATGTTAGGGTGTCGGGTCAGTGAGCTCTTGTTACTCACCCCCAGGCATTTTGTGTTTAACGGACAGAGTAGCTATGTGAATATGCCAACGCTCAAACGCAGAACACCGGACCAAACCAAAAGGCGACGAAAGCGCCTGAACGATTCGGATACGCTGGGTAATTTGCCACTACGCCAGATCCCAATCACTGACGTTCAATTTTTGGCACGGCTTCAGTCCTACATGGTGACAGAACGTTTACCGGATAACCGGCGATTTTTTGGGATCACAAGACGGACAATCAATCGCTGGGTCGATGAAGCCGTATCTAACTACGAAGCGCAATATGGACCTTTTCAGGTTCACCTAAGCCCTCACGTCTTCAGGCACAGCTACGCTGTGAATGCGGTACTGCACTTCACACCGCTCAAAATATTGCAAGGATGGTTAGGCCATGCTTCGCAGGCCAATACAGAAATTTACACGAAAGTGTTGTTTTCAGACAGCTTCGAGTTTGCCAAACGCATTGCGTGGAGGCCGATAGTCACCGTTAATAGCAACACGAAAAATCACGCTGAATGATATCATTAATATGATGTGCGACCTCTTGTTTCATAACACTCAATATCCCGCATCAAGCGAGGCATGGATGTCTATACCCATTAGATTTAATGCACAGAGTAAAGGGCCATGTTGTGTAAATTGAGCGTAGAAATTTTCACAGAAACTTTCTCCCTCTTCAGATTCATAATCTGCGAATAATAAAAAGTTTATACCATCACCTTTTTCCAGATTAGATTTAGCAATCCTACTGATTAAATTTTTACTAAGATAGTTAGCTACCGTAGTACATAAGTCATACCCCAAACCTTCACCTCTATACTTTTCAAGTATAAATACCGCTTTGGGCTCAATATAAACGCTACGTTCGTGCTTAGATAGTCGAGTAGTGGTATAAACATTTAGAATGCCAATAGCCTCACCACCGTCCCATAGTATATAGAAATCAGTATTCGACTCATCTATGAAAAGTGAACCAGAAAATCTCATTCCCCCCTCATCAATGAATTTGTTAAATAAGGTTAGCCGCTCAGATTCGCTCAATCCTCCGACAGTTATTGCTTTTAATGATGTTGAATCCCCCCAAATATCTAATATTTTTGTAGCTGATAATTTGTGATACGGTAATTTAATCATCTTTCTCTCTTGTGTATTTAGGTTTCAAAATAAAAACGATCAATATCTGGATATAACTGAAAGCAAAAAGCTTCATCTTGTCCCAGTGTGAGAATATAGAATGTACTCCCATCCACTGCTTTTTCTTCGCATTGACCACCACGGCCTACTACGTACTCCCTTGCTACCGATAACCCTTCATTAAAGGTCAGACGCTCTTTTTGAACGTTAGTAAGATACTGATCTAAAGACATTGGCATTCTCTAAAAGCAATGGTCGCTCAACAACGGGGATTTTTCCCTACGGGAAACCAGGGGATAAAAGGTGCATTCCCTGATGGACAAACAGCGTTCCGCTGTATTGACCACAGGCATTACACGCTTTTTCCCGCCTTAATCGCACGTTGTCACTCCCTAAGCTAACAAAAATTATTTATAAATAGGTTTTGTGATATGAACTTTAACCACGTCCGGAGAAGTCAGGAACGCTTGTGGTAAATCACTAGTCTGCTGAGCAACGACCAGAATCTTCATTTCATGTGACTTGGTAACATTTATGAAGTTGTTCCAGTCTGATTCGGCACTAAGTAATTGAGCTTCATCAATTACAAGCTCCCCTTTTACCGCGATAGGAATTGCATTTGATGTAATTGGCTTATCGTGAAGCATCGCTTTTCGGATAGATGTTTCTTCCAGCAAAGAGTCAGGACAGATTTTATTTGCCAGAACGGATTTACCCACTCCACTGTCACCGGTTAGCGCTACAATCTTGCCATCTTTAAAAGCACGGTCGATAGCATGTTGTATCAGATGAAGATCATAAGCCTCAATGCTTGACCAGTTAGTCGGTAAAGGGGCGTTTTTATTGCTGCTAGAGCCTTGATCACTTTGCATATGGATATCCTCTTTTCGATTAGGCATGCCTAATTTGTAAATTCAGGAGAAACCATATCAAAGTGAATTTATTTAGGAGGGAAAAAACAAGGGTAGGTTTTAGGGGGTTTTATTTCGCTCTTTGGTAATCCTCGCCTTGATCACCTTAACTATCCTCTTGGCCTCTTCAAGTTCCTCTTGGTATATAGATACATCGGCATCATCAATACCCTTAGATAGTTTATCTTCATACCATTTAACTGATTCCTGCTCACTCTTCAACGCATGTTTAAGCGCGGCCAGTTTGGTTGTGTATATGCCATAAGGCAAGCGTTCACCCACCTTGAAACTTTGACGATGTTGCTGAGAAATTGAGGATAGCCAACCAAAATCACCGTTTTTCTTAGAACGTTTCCCCCAGGTTATATCCTTTACTTTCTCAGTAAGATTTACATAGATATCATCGTTGCGGAAAGCCTGAGATAAAGCCCGACCATACCTAGTTTGGCTACCGCGCTTTTTTTGTATCGACCGAACAACCCATTCATTAACATCCAGTATTATTCGACCTTCCCACTCATACCCCATTGCACCGTACAGAACTGCGCCGACCTTAATTTTTGAAGTAGGATAAATTTGCCTTTCCATATATTTCACTTTCCTACTCTATATAGGCCAATTTAGCTGAATCTTGACCAGAAACACCGGCATGGATAGATACACCAGCACCGTCACGCTTACCATTCAAATAGGCATCAATTGCACGTTTATCGTCCTTTGCTTGTCGTGCTTGATAGGTAGTGATATTTAAGTTCTTATCTTTCCAACTTTTGATCAGGCCTTTTTGTTCAGTTGGCACAACAAGCGGCTGTACCTTTGAACTAACTTCTGATATCCATCCTAAACAATACCAATCAGCTCGATTAGTCTTCGTTGCCTTCTTACAGTTTTTATGAAGGCCAGCAATGAACACCTTTCTATCTGTCATTAACTGACGGTATAGAACGTTGAAACAATACGAAGCAATTTCATCGTTTGGCATAATGCCAATGAACATTACAGCCCCTCTTCGCTTCCACGAAGCATGATCATATTCTTCGGTTAGAACATGAGTCACACCGAATGCGTCATCTACCGCCTTTAACAATTTCAGGACCCAGCCAGGAGGATTAAGTTTATCTACCAATGTCGTAGTTGAACCAACTTCACTCAACATGACATCACCAATTTCAAAGCCATGCTTACGCATCATCGCTTGAGCTCTTGATAAAGCTACAGCTGCCTCATTAGGATTAGGCGACTTAGCTAGGTTAAGCAGCTTCTTAATTTTTTCTAGGTATTTTTTTTGCTCATCAGTCATCACTAAGCCCCCCAGGTAACTACACGTTAGACATTTGTCTGAAGTAACGTACTTGGCCGCGCATCGATGTTTCTAATGAATTACTGGCACGAAACCCCAGCCACGCACCAAGCGCACCGGCAATCCCCAACGACCACAATCCAGTCCCAAACATAGGGGCAACAGACCAACCAAACTGACCATTTAACAAAGTAGGTCCCATAAACAAGGCCAACATTGCGATAGCAAATACCCCGAAACCAGTTTGCTTCAGTGTATTGGTCAATTCAGTTTGAGTTGCACCGTACACAATAGTCGCCTGACAGCCCGTACACACACGAACACCGAATTTTGATTGCGTGTCACAAAAAGGACACTGAACTGTATTATCAGTCATTTCATACTCCATAACGTCTTATTTATAAACCATACTATACGGCCTATAAAAGAAGTTTACCAAACTCATAAAAAAATGCCATAATTAATACATTATTTAGCCATCGGCTAATTGAAAAAGAAGGGCGCTTTCGAGCTGACCGCAAGCCAGCATTTACATTGTCTCTTCCAGTGGGTTTTCAGTGGGCGTTTCCATAAGCGTCCAGCGGAAACCCACTGGTGACTAGGAGACAAAAATGGAAAATGTATTGGCAGTAATTGAATTAATCGGCGTATTGTTTAAGTGTGGCGTAATTGCCGGTGTAGGGTTCTACATACTAGGACGTTATCGTGCTTATCGCGAAGCGACTGTGGTTAGAAGAGCTTACAATAGAACAATACTTCGTACTTCAAAAAAAAGGGCTCATGCATGAGCCCTTTTTTTATCTAAATCGTTACCATTCAAACTAGGTAAGTATAAAGACAAGCTACTATATTCCCCTTAAAACCTTTATTTTGTACCCCTACTGTAAACTCTCTTATGGAAACTTTGGGGTCATCACCAATGATATATAGGCATGCTACGCCCTGAATTGGGTGGTGACATAGATGCTCGAAATAACCATAGTCCTTCTTACACCAGCGATTAAGATCACCTTCAACAAGCTTTTTTACTTCACCTTGTAGGTAATCCTCTATGTTTGGCCGGAGTTCTTCATCAATATCATCAAGCTTATACTGGCGTATGTACTCCACTGTTTTATTAAAATTATCAGACTCAAATCTGACCTTCACTTCACTCATTTGTAACTCTCTCGCTCATAGCGCCATATTCTCTTATTTGTATTCCATTATTTTAAGCCAGGATTGCGTTGTTAGTAATTGCACCTCTGGCTAAACTTAGCAATAAACATACTACTAAATCATGAAAACAATATGGATTATAGAATTATTGTCCGTTTATTTAGATTTGACGAAGCGTTTTAGTTTAACTACGTGATCTAAATCAAGCAAAGTACCATCATCTAACTTGGCATGACTGGCATACTCACATAGCAATTTGTATGCCGCTTCTGGACTATCAGAATAATGACGCAGTGCTTTAGTAAAATCCATAGTAATGGAACATACGAGTCTTTTACCTTCAAGCAGCTGAACATGCACTGGCTCCGCGCTGCATTTTTGGCCTACTGATGATTGATTCATGAAAGAGCCCTAACCTCTGACGGCTCAAACCACGCTAACATTTGCTCTTCAGATAAACTAGGAATAGGAATGTTTAGAGAATAGGAGCAATGCACTACCTCTTGTGCAACTGAACCTACAGCTTTTAAAGCTCGCTGAGCTTCAACCAGCTCTTCCCTGTCCGGTAGACGTTCGGGTATATCCGGATATGACTTAGTAACAACTTCAGCTTGGCGCTTTAACGCACTAAGCGCTTGCTTGAGTATCTGTTCACGCTCTTGTTTCATCCCATTACTCTCCATCAATTGTATGAGATAAATTAGAACAGATATCTAGGGGCAACACGCCGGAAAAACCCCTGTTACTTATCAGGAGTTTTAGACATAAAAAAACCCAGTTAAAACTGGGTTATTTATCGACTAGCCAAAATGTGCGCGAGTCACTTCATATTTCATATTGCGAGCTTGGCGAAACTTATACCAAACATAAAGCAAAACAGAGATAGAAACGGCAGACGTGAACATAGACTGTATCATATCGATGATATACATGGGATTTCCTCTTTACGTGTTGAAGGCAGCTCGAAAGCGCCTGTTTTTTTTCATGCTGTGAAAACAGCTATAAGAATCCTTAGTTTAGCCCCGACGATCCACCTGGTCAACCCGTTTAAAATTAGGCATGCCTAATTTTAAAATAAGGGTAATATACAGACTTACCTATTACCCATCGGACTAAAGTTATCCACTATTTCAGTGGAAAACCCCGTGTATAACTATTGATTAACCCCGCCCTGAAAGGATTTCAGAAGCGCTCTACCTTTTTCCTCACCATATGCTGCTACAAAATCGGTTAGGTCTTTATATTTATTTTGCTTCGCCACTTCATCAAACTGAGGAATGATCATGAACGTCTTACCTGGTGTCGCTCGAAGTGTTGTTTCACAAACTTCTACGCCCTTATTAGGCGCATCACCATACTGGTCATTGTCTGCTACCAAAATAATTGCAGAGTCGGGACACATTTCGCGTAACACAGCAACAATGAGCGGGATATTGTCAGCATACATAGCGGCAACGCTATAGGCCTCAGTGAGTTTATATGACATCCCCGCATCAGCTGGGGCTTCCATTACATAAATATCCTCACCATTAATAGGTGGACGGCACGGCACAGGGAAGCATGCACCCGATGTATCCAGCCCCTTACGAAACGTTTTAGCACCCAGTTCCGGATAGATACGTTGGATACCCTTGAATTTCCATTGTGCGAGCTCAACCAATTTCAATGCTGTAAATTGCCCAGTCAACTTCCCCATTGTGGTTTCACCAATAAAGAGCTCAACCCACTGAAATAAATCGGCAACGCCTTTTTTAGCGAAGTATGGGCAAGGGGCTTGAAGCTTAGACAGCATTTTCAACCATCGAAAATCTTTATTAACAGCTTCGGCTTTTAAAGCCCTTTCCTCTTCCCTTCTCTTCTCTGCGTTCTTTAGGTACTCATTTCTTCGAGTATTATCCGGTTTTACTCTCGACACCCTGGAACCACCTCGATATGAATCATATTCGTCCATCAAGGCTTTATAACCATCAAAAAGCACAGGTTCTGGAAAGTGCTTACGGAAGTTATTAAAGCGAACAGAAGGATATTTGATGGTATAGCTCTCCCCATCCACCTCCCAGGTATGAGTATTTTCAAAGCCAATAATTGAAATTCTGTTGTTGTCTGCTTTTTCAAGACCGGCAACATCACGTCCTTTGATTACCTCACCTGACAGCGTTACGTTAGCTCTCGATTCATACCAATCAATTGACACTTCATTTGCTTTATCAGCAATTTGTGAGGCGAACTTATCTAACATTAAGTAAGGATCATTGCGGTAATAGGCCATTACAAAGCCATAAAACCGACTATTGTGTTCGCTTTTTTGTTCGTTTGAATTAGGCATGCCTAATTTTCCTCTGCTTATTACTATCGCCCTTATCCGTTCTATCGCGTACAATTAAAGGAATATATGCCTCTGGTCATTTACCAGAAAGAAAAAGAAGGGCGCTTTCGAGCTGACCGCAACCGGCCTCTGTGCCAAGGAGTATGTAAAAACCCAATATTTCATGGATGAAGCGGTGTGGCTGTTCCCACGGTCACACCGCAACCTACATTTACTCTTTTGCCCCTTTTTGTGAATGCGCCTCCAAATATTCCACGCACTCACCTTCCAAAAAATCTTCGTTCACCAGTGCGGTAACAATTTCATCTTCAGAAAAGGTATAACGCGACTTCAGGATCTTAATAGATTCCATAGCCTTTTCATGCTCATCGGCCAGCCGATGCTCATGGAACTCATCAATAATATCTTTAATCACTAAAACTGCTCCTAACGACTCAGGGGCAGAGTGAAAGCTAAATTTTATTTTTCGTTTAACTTTCTCTCTAACTTCAAAGGTTCAACAATGCCAAATGCTTGCAGCATTAAGCGCCAGGTACTGTAGTGAATGTGATATGCACGACCTTCACGTTCAGTAAGCTTGTTAATCTTGTCTGTATTAAAGATACGAAGTGAGTCCAAGAGCCTAAACCAAACATCTTGCGATATTTCCATTGGCTCTTTTTTCCATGCTTCATTATCCCTGGTTGCTAACGCAACCTTCATTTCTTGATTACCAAACTTTAATCGATGTGCGATTTCCATTGGATCAAGTGACAAGATATTCATAAAGGTTCGCAACTCTACAAACGTAGGCGCTCGCCAATTTTCAACGCCGAATACACGTTCATCGATAGTGACATCATGGCTACGCGCTGACCGGTTCGTGGTGAAAAACTTTAACTTTGACTCTTCCACACCAAATTGCGCGGCCAGCTGCTCAGCTGTGTAGCCAGTCCATGCAATGAATTGTCGAAGAACTTTTGGTTTTGGAGGCTCAAATCCCTCACCTAACGGCAATAACGTCTCAGGAGGCAGCTTAGGGGCCTCTATATACTCATGCAGAGAACGAATACCGCCCTTATCCAATAAATCCAGCCACTGTTCATGTGTAACGTGGAATGGATTGGTAGGCTGCGCCTTGTGGCTATGCAACAGGTGCTTTACCAATGGCTCTTCCATACCGAGAATTCGGGCGATAGCCGAATCTGACATACCTGAGCGAGTTGCAAGAACACGCACTTCCGAGATATTAGGCTTTACCCATTCCTTAGCGTCATGGCTAAAGATACGAGAACGAAGGAAAGGTTTTTGAGGCTCAAGCTTTACTGGCGTTGCAACGCCAAAGCTTTCAAGCCATAAGCGCCAAGTTGTGTACTGGATACGTTTGCCTTTAACGTAGTTACGGTCTGTAAAATAAGTTCGAAGATGTTTGGGGCTCACATCGGCAAGCTGAGCGAGCTCATTGGTGGACCAACCCACAGCATTTTTGAACTCAGCCAGTTCCGCTGTTGTAGGCGCAACCCATCCATCACCAAACGGCTTCAATACGTCTGGATGCATAGAATTTTTCCTAACAAATTTTTGATAAAAATTAGCAAGCACTTTCTGAGTGCCAGAAAGCAGTGAATTGAAATCTGCGATTAAGTCTTGATCTAAATATTGAGTTTGTAACATTTTCATTTCCTCTTTACGTGTAACAGGCAGAGGTAAAACCCTCGCCTTTTTTTGGAACCTAACAGCATTGGTTAGGCACTGAAACATTGGCACATTTTTTAACTGGTATCAACTTCTTTTTCACCAGGTTTGCACCTGTGGATATTTTTTGCCGCGCAAAATAAGGAAGAGCGAGTTACCCACATACCCACACTAAATCTACGAGTAAAAGAAAGCTCTCCGATGCGCGTGGATATGCTGGATAACTCGCTCTCTCTTTACCTACGGCTTCATGTAACAAGTTCCATTACGCCTTTTGCGCTGCATGCCTGCGGCATGCGTGAACCTTAAAAACCATCGAGGTTTTACGGTCCATCGGCCTTGCTTCGCAAGCCCGTCGCTCACCCGCCCGTAGGGAGGGGCATCACGAGCAATAGCCCCTCCTTTTTTGGCGGCCCAGCCGCTCTAGGTTGCGCTATCGCGCCAACCTAGAGCGGCTGGGTTCGTGAGCTTTAGCGCAAAAGGCGCACGGAAAAGCTATCGTGCTTTTCCTGAACGCATAAATACATCTATAATTATAGCATGATGCACGGTGTTTACGAACGGAACTTTTAAGGTTATTATGAACGCATAGTTTGAACGGTATATGTGAACGATTATGAAACCAACTGTAAAGGCCTCCAAAGACGTATTAGCACTAGAGGCTGAAGAAATTTTAAAGTTAAAAGAAGACATCAAACAGAGGCGTAAGAAGCGCAATTTTTCGCGCTCTAAATTGCGAAAATACTTTGCTGAAGCAAAAAGATTAAAAGAGGAATTTGGGTTTTCCTTTGATGATATCGCACTATGGCTGCGTCAAAAGAAGCGCATAAAAATGACAGCTGATGGAGTCAGATCGTCATATCGTCGCATAGAAAAGGAACTCGAAAGCGACCAATCTGAAGAGTAATTTCTATGGCGAAAAAATCTTTAAGACAGCAGGCAACAGCAGTAATACGCTCAAAGACAGCCTTCAATACAGACAGCAAAAAAGGTGGTAAAGCCGACTCAAAATCGGTCCCTGGCAATTATAAATCTTTGCAATCTTTGCGCTCAGCTAACGAAACAGTGTTGGCATTAGCTAAGATAGCAGAGGATATGAATGTTCAGCGCATCAAGCAAATCACACCAGATAACGCAGAGCAATATTTAGGCTTAAAACGAGACAATTTTGCTTCGCAAAAGGCACTAGATAGGGACCGAAAGGCTTTATCTATTGCGCTTGGTGTTGAAATTCCACGACTAAAAGCTGTTTCTGAACAGGTTTTAAGCTCACGCGCTTACAGCACTGAACAAATAAATAACGTCACCAAATCTATGACTGATAGAAATGCGCTGGCAGTAAAAATAGCGCACAATGCAGGCCTTAGAGCGCATGAGCTATTGACGCTCAAACGCACAGATGAAGGTACAAAAACAACGTCAAGAACATGGACAGAAGACCGGTTCGCTGGGCGGGATGGTACTGTTTATCTTGTGACAGGGAAGGGCGGTTTAACAAGGGAAGTGCTTATTTCAAATGACTTGGCAAAAGAGTTAGAAAGCAGAAGGCACGAACAACCACAAACGAAAATGGACAGAGGGATTAACTACCTTCAACGCTATGATATTGGTGGCGGTAACGCCCTGTCCTCTTCATTTACACGCGCCAGTCAACGTGCATTAACATTTTCTCATGGCCTTCACGGTGTGCGACATCGGTATGCTCAAGAACGTATTGATGAAATAAAGCTTAAATTCAATGTAGACCATGACAGCGCCAGGGACATCGTTGCTCAAGAGCTAGGGCATTTCCGTGGTGATATTACCGAAGTGTATTTACGGTAAAAATTAGGCATGCCTAATTTTTGGAGCTAAACCAATGGACAGTTTTAATCCTCATAAAGATTTACCAGTCGCCAGCAATCTATACACTTGGCGTATTGGAAAAGCAAAAGGTTGGGCAAAGGCCATTTATGAGACAGATGAAAAAGCATTAGAAGCGGCAAAGGAACACTGTATAAATAACATTGGCGTAGGAAAACATACGATACACGTAGGTATAACTAAAACAGAACCGGTTGATTGTGAGCCAATCATACAACGATACAAAAAAAACCCCGGCTAAGCGGGGTTTACTTATTAGGCAGCTACCTTTTTATCAAGATTGATAAAGCGATCTGCAATATCGGACAATTCAGCTTTGCCAGAATCGACCAATTTATAATACTTGTCTCCAATTTGTCCGACCCACTGAACCAGGTCAAAACAAATACGCTCACTTACATGAAACACTTCAACGCCAGAAACCTTGTGCCAGCGACACGGTGGTAAGCATTCAAATAACCACCAATAATCTTCTGAACTGATCTCTTGCTCTTCCTTCATTTGTTCTTGTCGATAAAGGTTTATCCGAGCATCATGCTCTTCTGGACCAATTACCTTCAAGCTAACTTCAGGGTTAATTTGAGCCTTATACTTTTCGTATTCAGGCCATGTCATATCCAACGAATCTTTAGTCTTGTAAAGCGCACCGCTGTATGCGACACGTTCTACACCTTCAGAGTCTATATAGATAATGCTTTCAGTTACATGATAGTTAGAGATAGGTGCGTTTGCGTCAACAATGTATTTAGTATTACTCATGGGGTTTACCTCATTACGTATTGAAGGCAGCTCGAAAGCGCCTGTTTTTGTTTTGGCCGGAGGCCGATATAGAAAATTTAGTATATCACCAGACAAAAAAAATGCACCTCGAAAGGTGCATCTTGTCTAGTCATAACTTGTTTCAAACGTATCGTGTGGTCTACCGCAAGCTTCTTCTAACTCTTCATCCGGAGTAATTAAAAGTCGGCGCATAAGACCAGCGCGTAGCTCAGCGCCAGTAACATTATCGCCGTTATTATCAGAAACAACTTCAAACGCGATATCAAACGCATGATTGAATTTCCCTTTGCGATCAGTAGGCTTTGCTGCATTGAATGTGACTGCATAATCAATTGACTGGCCGCAACGTTGTTTCTCATCGAGACGAGTAACATTGTGCGCTACGCCAGCATCAACCAGGTACTTTTCAACATATTCAAAAAGCTTACCTTCAGCATAGGGATACCATGCTTCATTCCTGATACCCGTCAATGTTTTTTCAGTGAAGTGAAACATTTTGATGTTTGGCAAAACGATAATTGTCATTGCTTTACGTACTGACATATTAAGTCCTCTTTACGTGTTGAAGGCAGCTCGAAAGCGCCTGTTTTTGTTGTGGCCGGAGGCCGATATAGAAAATCCAATATACCATGTACTAGATATAAAAAAACCCCAACATCGTGGGGTTTATTACTAATGTTAACTGCTGGTATATGAATTATACCTGCTCTGATTCTGATTCTGATTCATCGGAACAAACTTTAACTTCAAACCAATCAACATAAATATCTGGATGGCTCTGTAAAGCTTCATATATTTTATCTTTAGCTTCTCGAATTGTGTCAACATTCTTAACCATAATACAACCATTTGTAGGGTGTAAATCTAACGTTTTCATAGAAAATCCTCTTTACGTGTTGAAGGCAGCTCGAAAGCGCCTATTTTGTTTGTGGCCGATGGCCGATATAGAAAATTCAGTATATCAACGAACAAAAAAAATGCACCCCGTAAGGTGCATTAATCTATTTCAGCCTAATGTGTTCGCCCCGACAATCAGGTTTCAACGTCCACAATACATGCTCTGTATTGCTTACCGCTACTTCCCATTCATCATCAATAACAAACAGATCAACATCATCTTGATATCTCGAAGTGACTTTACCTTGAAAGCCACCCTTAGAGTTATATACCGGTAATCCAAAACACATAGGACACCTACAAGATTTGATATTGAAGTACATAGGGGTTACTGATCGCTTGCTTATACATTTCCTGCAATGCGCCTCTGGTGCATTCAAATACACGAACCACTTTTTTAGTCGGGCGCTGAATAACAATTTCCAGCATTCCTCGACCTGGCTTTGTTACCTCTGACACACCATCCAGCAACTGTATTCCATCACTGTCAGGACCGTCAGGGAAGGGGACGTAAGCATTACGTATTGCATCACCAACACGTTTAGCTACATCTTCACCGCTATGCTCTTTGAAGATCTCAAGAACAGTCTTAAAATCTCCACGCCACTGATTCGTGCCAGTAAACATAGGTTCAAGCCCAAAGGATTTGTAGATAGGTTTAAGTTTCTTATCACGCTGAATACAAACTTCCTTCCACTTCGCATATTTCAACTGCTTCGCAAAAACATCACTGGGCATCCCCTCGATAGAACCAAGAACCGTACCACCGTTTTTATTGTACAAAACAGTTTTAGTGCTACCGGTTATGCCGCGAAAATCATCACTCGTATGTTTCCAGATAAGATTGATATTCTCAGGTGTTTTTAATAGAACGTCAGTAGTCATAATGTTACCTCATTACGTGTTGAAGGCAGCTCGAAAGCGCCTGTTTTGTTTATGGCCGATGGCCGATTTAGAAACTTCAATATAGCACGAAAAAAGGGTAAATGTAGGGTAGGGGGACCATAAAAAAAGCCCCCTAACAAGGGAGCTTCACTATTACTTTGTTTTCAGAATGTTTAGCTCAATACCTTGCTGGGAGGCCACAGGGACCAACATGCTAAGCAGTATTTGTAGGTACTTCTCTCGCGTATCAAGGCGAAGTATCTGACGTTCTGCAATACCGGTATAAGGCTCCATAACACTAAACAAAATACGTTTTGCTTCTCGCAAAGTAGATTCCGCTACCAAGAACGGACAACACTCACCATCAGCTTTGAACCCCTTCAATGCCATTTCACGTTTGTGAAAATCGTAAAGCTCTTTAGCTGCATCATCTGAAGCCAAATAAAGATCATCCCAACGAGTTATGACTTTGCCAACACTTTCGGTAATTCGACCGCATTGACTGTCCTCAACGACTGGCTTGAACTTATCTAAAGCATCCTTCCGGATACCTTCAGATATAGGCGTAATCATTTCCAGAAAAGCGGTTGCACCTAAAACTGATATCAAAGCACTTGATACAGGCTTAGGCATTTCCTTTTGAATTGGGGCCATACGTTGTTGTAGTTCTGAAGTATTCATAAGTTTCCTCTTTACGTGTTAAAGGCAGCTCGAAAGCGCCTGTTTTTGTTGTGGCCGGAGGCCTAATTGAACACTTACAGCTTAGCAAATTTAGACCGCTGCAGCATAGTCATTTTCGACTATATAGATTGTGGCCATCATAGATATTCTTATCTATGCTCGATAAAAAAAGGCCCCGAAGGACCTTTATTTATTCACCTGAACCAGCGTCAATTGCTTGCCCTGGTTCTATTTCAGAAGTGTTTACTTCCTCTGTTTCAATCATTTCTCTCATCATATCTGGATCAGCATCTGGATATGATGAACAATGCTTTGCCCATCTATCTAGTAACGCCTGATTAGCTTCCGCTTCATCACGACCCAAACCAATAAACTGAAACGACCTTGTTTCTGCAATTTTAAGTAACATACCTACCCCTTTCGACAATGCTCAAGCGCTTCATGAAAATCTTCACAGCTACAAACACTGCCAATCTCTTCATGTGATACCTGGTACTCTTCCCACAATGGGTTATACCTTATGCTGTAACCATTACCGATCAAGAATTTATGTCCGGATTTTGAAAACGATTCAGCGGCAATTTGCCCTTTTTCCCAATAACTAGGCGTTCCCTGGGATAAAGGTGTGCGTTTAATGTGTCCATTAAAATATGCACGATAACCATCTGAAAACCCATCCAACTTACTAATCAAACTGATAGCTTCAGCTTCAGTAGCAAACGCCCAAATCTCTTTAATCATTCTGGAACGCTTAGCCCCTCGAATACCTAATTCCTTGCAACGTATTTGATCATCCATAATGGCATACATCGAAACTGCAAAGTCCTGTTCCAATGCAATCAAATCTGTCTCAATTTGCTGCAAACGAATTTCAGGGTTTATGTTTTTAGGTATGGGAGAAACCAAACCACCATATACAATAAAGGAGTATTCGGTAAGCTCGCATAAAGCACCGGCCATTACACATCCATACAGTGCAGATAGAACTGCACTTCGAGATTGCAAATCAGCCCCCTCAGAACGTGCTTTAGCCATAATCGCATCAACATTACTAGCAAGTGTTATTGCATTCTGTCTCATACATCTTCCTCATTACGTGTTGAAGGCAGCTCATTGAGCGCCTATTTTCATTCTGGCCTGCTGGCCGATTAACCATTTCACTATATCAAATAAATTCACTATCGCACCAACTTCATCCCTCAATACGTGTGATTTCATTTTTAATGATCTCCTTGTCTCAATCAAGGCAAGTAAAGCGCTTTGTTCATAAAGTGCCAATGCAAGGCTTCGCGCTTACTCACCCGTTCAGATTCGCTTTGCTCACTTAGCTGCGGCTTCCGTTGAGCCATTTGCCTTTACTTCACTGCCAGCGCTATTTTTACAGCCGATTTCAACAAAAGGAGAATCAAAATGTTTACATCAGCACTCAAATTTACCGGAAAAATTTTCTTGGAGTCAGTTGACGAAGTTTTCTTTGGTAACACTAAAGATAAAAAAACAAATAGCCAGCTTGACCAACTCAATGATGGCTTTGGCAATATCATCGCTGACAACGATATGACTTGGCAAGAAGCTGAAACAGCTCAAAGTCTTGGTGAAATGTATGATACTTACTACTAAAAAATGCACCTTCGGAAATAAAAAATGCACCCGAAGGTGCATGTATATTAAGCATTGTTAGCTTTCCAGTCATCAACGATTCTGCTTTGTGCAAACTCATCCTTCATGTTTTCAATGGTCCATTTTCTGAATTCTAACTTGGATTCCAAATAAACTCTGATAAACAGTTTCGGTAGAAATTTGCGATAGCGCCTTACCAAATTGTCTCGTTTACTTTCCTGATATGCATACCAATAAACAAGCTCATCGGCTCCACTAAACGGCACATGCCAAAGACATATAGCGGTGACAAACAAGACAGTAGAACTTACCTTGTTGCTATAATTTAACCACTTCATACATCACCCCTTGAATATTAAAATTAGGCATGCCTAATTAAAAAAGGACGCTAAGCGTCCTTTATTCGTTACCAATCGAAATGATTAGTTTTGGGGATTACCACCAAGTAAACCGGCAGCTTTTAAGCATTCGATTTCTTGTTTAGTAACGTGACCAACTAACTTTTCAGCTTGAACTTTCATCGCCTTGCGGTTCTGACCATCTTGTTGCCAAGACTCAACAACCAACTTACCTTCAATATCGACTTGATCGCCAGGATTAAAGGTATTTTTACATTGTTTGAGAAAGCGGTTAGTAACCTTAACATCGATAAATGACACTCGCTCAACCCA